>Ga0208503_1000164_pt1 | contig 13748 bp, 1 predicted proteins | sample CryBogCBE31Jul07_FD_184584 | JGI IMG/M metagenome (GOLD analysis project Ga0208503, IMG submission 184584) | Freshwater microbial communities from Crystal Bog, Wisconsin, USA - CBE31Jul07 (SPAdes) (version 2) | ecosystem: Environmental > Aquatic > Freshwater > Lake | place: Crystal Bog...
TTTCACCCTGAAAATAATGTCCAAAATTACAAGAACTTCACTAATACTTGTTCATATGAAGTGCTCAGTAGCTTGTTTGATAGATGGTACCTAGAGCTCCCGAAAATCGTATAGTTAGATTAAGTAGTTGAGGACTGAAACAAAAGACAGACCAAAATGAGAGGACACCCCGCATCACCACCTAAACTAAAAACTCTCCAGGAACCAACTGGCAAGTCCCGTGACCGAGTGGAGAGAGCCGAGTGAATGCACTCGGAGAGTTTATGCTAGTCAGCGACTATATCCCCCACTTCCGCTGGCAGCTGGGGGGACCGGGGCCAAAGGGGCGGCCGATCGCGATAAAAACCCGCTAAGCGATAGAGAACCAACCTGTGCGCTGACGATAGGTGGGCGACGTATACCGGCGATAGTCGGGGATCTCGACGCGACCCCGAGCGACGGCGGCGACAAGGGTCACGAACGAGGCTAGGCCCGGCTGGAGAGTAGCGGGGAGCTCGAGCCCGGAAGGAAGAAGGCGGAGTCAGTGGATGTGACAGACCTGCGCAACCTTGAGCAGCGAGCCGGTCCGCAGCAGCGTTGCCGAGGGCCTCGGGAGTAGTCGCGGTGGAGTGAGCCTTGGTCCATCCAATGGATAGGCTGTCGGAGCGCTTGACCAAGGCGATGCCTCGGCGGATACGCTGGACAAGTTCCTTGTTGCAACGACCTTTGACTGGACTATCTGCAAAGAGCCGAACACAAATCTCACTGTCTGTCAGGATGTTGAACTTACGGGGAGAGGTGGGACCGGGGGATCTGGAGGAGAGAATCCATTGGAGGGCATGGTAGAAGGCGCTGAGCTCACCCGTGTTGCTTGTGGGTCGGAGGGCGCCCACCCACGCTCTATCGGAGCGGTCGGAGACTACAGGGCCCCAGAGGTCCACGATCGAGTCAGCATGGTGGTGGCAGATGTGGACACCCCAGCCCGCGGTGCCTAAGGCCTTGGACGCCGAGCCGTCTGTGAATATGGTAGCAGTGGGATCTGGAAGAGGGGGCTGACCTAGTGTCACCACTGACTGTACGAAGCTCTCCGCCTTCTGTCGTGTCTTGAATCTCTTGACATCGTTCGGGACACCGAGAGTTTGGAGCTGTGCTTCCTTCCAGGAGGTGTACACCCCCGGAACGTGGCCTAGACGTACGCCATAGAAGAGCTTTGGTTCCACTGACAGCCGAGGTTGGTAGGGCTTGAATTTCCGCTGAAAGTACCGAAGTAAACCAGGGTCGGATGAGGGTAGAGCGGCCGCCGCTTCGAGATACTTGGCTTGTTTCCGCATCTCCCAGATCCCGTCAATACGAGAGACGAGTTGACGACTGAAGGTGGTCAGGACTGCGTCGATGGCAGCCGAGGAGTCCGTAGGAAGTAGGGCCGAAGAGAGTTGGTCGAGTTGGGCGGTGCTCCAGTTGCCGAGGCAGATCCTGTGGCCCTCAGGGGAGCGAACTAGCTCCAGGACACGGGGGATCAGACGACGTTCGAGGTCGGAGTCCAGGGAGTACTGCGCCAGAGTTGTATCCGAGACCTTGCGGCCTTGAACTAGCAGGGGGTGGGAACAAAGGCGAAAAACGTGGTCGTAGGTGTCCCCTGAGGTACTGTCGGGGGAGCAGCAGAGCGTACACGTTAGAAGTTGAGACCGGCTCTCATTAGTGCGGGCACCCTTGCACTGGTTGTGCCCGATGGTCCAGTGACGTTCGTGAAGGAGCTTTTCATAGTGGCTGCGGGTGCCTTGGGGAAGGGACACGAGGTTGAGCACTTTGGCAGCGTAGGGGAAGGTGGTATCTTCCCAGATAGGTGGGTCAGCTCGAAGAGTACGGCTGGCGTCCCGCGAGCGTTGAGCTTGAAGGAGACGAGACGCCTGTATTCGATTTTCGAGAGGGACCAGTAACGGGGTGCCTGTGAAGATGTCGCGCCAGGTCCAGGTATCACGGAGGAGTCCAACAGGGAGACAGTGCGAGAGAGAGTGAGACGTGAGGGCCATTTCAGAGAAAGGGGAGACCGCTGCCGCGTCGAAGCTGAGTTGGGACGGGGAGATTCCAGTGACCGCGTAGACCTGGGCGAAGTACATTCCCAATTGAGCACAGGCAAGGCTGGGGGAGAACTCCTTGGGTGGGGAGACGTGATCGTAGCTGACGAGAGGGGAGGCCTGAAGTTGCGCTAGCTCGTGCAGCCATTCCGTGACTTCATTGGAGTATGTGGTCGGGGGGGACCGAAGAGACCGGAGTAACGTTGGGTCTGGGAGGTGAATGCACAGAGAAGATGGGTGGTCCGAGGTGTCATGGTCCCAGAGAGCCCGAAGGATACCCGTCAAAAGGATGGCATGGTTGGATGGTCGGGGGAGAAGTTTCTCCACCGCTTCGTGGAATAACGCCGCGGTCCAGGAGAGATGGTCGTGGGTGTACAAAAGACATAGACTAATGCGAAAGGTGCCATAGTTGACAGCACTGTGTAATGGGGAGAAGCCTGTACTGGTGTGCAAGGCGAGGTAAACATGCAGAGGGCCTGCCGACTCCCCTCCGCAGGTCGGAATAAGCGGGACCGGGGCAGTGAGCCACGGGGTCGGGGCCGCCATTCCGACATAGGAGGGGGGTAGGTATGCCGACGAACGATAAATTTCGACAATGTCCGGAAGGGTGTGAAGGTCAGAAAGCCCGCCCGGGACTGCTCCGGGGAGAGTGGGGCGGCCAGTGGAGCGGGTGAGCGTAAGAAGCGTCGCCTTCAGGTCGGTGGGCATGCCACCAAATATCTCGGAAAACCACCCTGCCGTCATGGTGGGACCCATGTACGTCCAAACAGGGGAGGGATGGCGAAGTATTGAGGATCGAGGAGGTGTGGAAACTGGGTCGGGAAGATGCCAGTGACGGTATAGGATTGTGACCACGAAGCCGGCAGTGGTGGATGTCGTGGAGACGTGAAGGATCTCCGTGATTTTGGTAGAGGCTGCAAGAAAGCTGTTCGCGGTGAGATGCCAGGCTTGTCCTGGGAGGAGCGGGACGGCAAGATCCGTGGGAAGCTGGAGGGTGGGCAAGGAGCGCTCCAGGATACGGGGACCATGAAGGACCTCCCGCCAGCACCATGACTGAAGCTGGGTGTCCCATTGCACTAGGTCTCCATACGAGGAGAGGTGAAACGCGTGCAAACACTTGATGTTGGAGGGACTCCAGGTGTGGCCGGGAAGAGGGGAGCCCAGAAGAGATTGATGCAACGGAGGGTAAGCCGAGGCGGCGGGGAACGAGCATTGTTTGGTCACGCAGGCATTGCCCTTCCAGCCAAAGGCGATCAGACTGGACACCCAGAAGCCAGGACGTGCATCTTGAGGAGTGATGGCCGAAAGGGGCACGGTGTGAGACAGACGATGTCCCCGGCGCAGGAGGGCGTCCGCCGCCCAGCGCGTCCACGTGTCCTCCGAGTGTAAAGCACGGTTGAGACAGGAACGCTTACGGTGCTGAATGAGGACCGATATGCGTTGGTAACCTTGACCCCCGACGGAGGCGGGCTGATACAAATTTTCCGTCTGGGAGGAGCGGAGGTTCTTGGTGCGACGTCTAATTTCGGGGGCGAAGAGACGATCGAGTTCTTCACATTCGGGCAAGGACCAGGCCGACAGGACTCCGACGTACGCGCCGCGATTGTAAAGGCATTTGGCGATCACCGTGTTGACCGCTCGCGCTGAGGCTTTCTTGATGGAAATGGCGCGGAGAGATACGATCAGTTTCTTTTTCATTAGGGCCAGAGACGTGGAGTCGCCGGGATTGATGGGGTACTCCACACCAAGACTGCGAAAAGTGCCTTGGGTTTTCAACGCAATGGGGTGAGGTACCCACCCCATGGTATGAACAAACAGCAGCGCAGGCTCCGACGGGGGAGACGCACGACCACAGAAGTGAAATGCGCGCAGTTTGTGCGTGGCAATCGTCAAGTTGAACACCGACGCGTACGTGGAGACGAGATCTGCAGTCCGTTGAAGGCCTTCTAAAGTAGCTCCGAAGGACTGGAGGTCGTCCGCGTAGCATATGTCTCTGGCGTCATATTGGGAACCATCGGGGCGGCGCAGACGAAAGTGATGTGCCGTAGAGGGAGTGCGTTCAAGCATACACAGGAGGACATCGAAGACTGCTAGCCAGGTGAAGGGACTATGGATGTCCCCTTGCCCCGTCCCGCGTTCTGGATTGAATGCAAGATCCTTGATGCCGTCCAGGCCATCCAGATCCCAAGAGGTCAGGGCGTGAGGGGTGCGGACAATCGTAAATCCGGCCGTGTCCAGTGCCACTAGCCACTGCGCGATCGCAAGGGGAACACCTAGCCGTTGCCAGCACAGAAGAATTAGCGGCTTCGAAACGGAGTCGAAGGCCTTCTTCATGTCCCAGGAGCATCCGTAGAGGGGCGTTTGTTCATCCCAGGCAGTTTCCAGCGTGTTCAGGAGTTGAAGATTTGCTGTGTCGGTGCCTCGTTTGGGGAGGTAACCATGCTGATTCGCCGACAAAATACCGTGCTTCTGGAGGGAATTCGTAACCTGTTGAACTACAAGCCCAGTCCACAGTTTGCGAAGCACCTCCATAAGCATAATCGGTCGGACGTCTTGAATTTTCTGAGAGGATCCTTTGGGGATCGGCACGAGCCACTTCCATTTCCAGGATGCCGGGAAGGATTGGTTGGTCCACATGAGGACTAGACAATTGTATGCTTCCTCAATCATGTCAGGAGGCCAGTTCTGAATATGTTTATATTGCAAACCAGAGGGCCCTCCCGAAGAATGACCAGCCTTCGAGTGAATGATCGCTGTGAATTGATCAAGGGTCGGGGGGATCTGGAGCAGGGATTGCAGGTCTGCAGTCACCTGGGAGCGGTTAGGAACGTGGCGGAGCGCTTGCCAAAGAGCGTGAAGAGTGTCCGGGCGGTCTCCAGTAGGAGGTGGAATATTCAAACCGGAGTGCCGGCGCTGAAAGTCGTCATAGGTGCCCGTCAGGATGTCATCCCATTGCAAGGAGCCGTCATGTAGGTCAGGAGCCGAAGTCGGTTGAGCTTGGAAATGAATTCGGAACATCTCGGTCATGTACGTGTGAAGATCTGCCGGAGTCGTCGGTGCAAGCTCAGGGGAACCAAAATCATACTGTTCGAAAGGGATTTCGGGCTGGAGCTCGTTGAGCAACGATTGTATGCCAAGATGCATGTTGGCGCCCGCGATGTTGTCTTCACGTTGCGCGATATGGGGCGAGAGGCGAATTGCACGCTCCTTATTTTTTCTGGCATGTAAATTGGACAGGAGAAGTCGGAAATTAGACACAGCAGCCAGTTTGAGACCGTTGAGGTTGGAGACATCTTGTGTCCGCCACGCCTGTGGGGTAAGACCGGTGCCCCACACCTCAGGGGGGACGCCGTGGTGAAAATCCAGTGACTCGACCACTCGTTCCCAGGTGCCGACTGCCCTGGAGATGCCGAGTTGAATGTCCAAGGGGGTCGTCCACGCTCGGAGACGGCGAGGAAGGGGCAGCACTCCCAGGTGACGCTGGATCTTTACGACGGCATCCGTCTGGGCTTGGAGCGCTGCAAACGTGGGGCTCCAGTGCTCTTTGTAACGGTTCCGGCACTTCCATTTCTTACGATCAGGGGCCGCCGCCAGCGTAATGTCCGTTAAATGGAGGAGCTGAGCTTCTGCCACCGCGGTGGAGGATGGAACCGTGTCGAGCCTTACCCAGGCTGCAGTCAGCGATTCCGTGAACTGCTTCAGTTGCGGGGCAGAGGGCCGAAAGCGGCGGAGCTGTAGCGTTTGGGCAAGGCCATAGGCCTGAGTGAACCGAGGACGAGTGGAGACTGGAAGACCGGAGAAGGCCACCACAACAGGGCGGTGGTCCGACATGCTAACCCAAAGCCCCATCCCGCCCGTTTCATATTGAGAGAGGCGCAGTAGGGGGCTATTGAAGAGGACGTGGTCAATTTCAGTGCCTCCGAGGAGGTTGGTGGACGGTCGGGTGATATAATGCAGGCCCCCGGGTAGTTCAGTGTGTCTGGATTTGTAACCGATCGACTCTGCCCATTGTTGAAGGGGTTCTGTGTAGCCCACCCCGTCCGGTCTCCCTTGCCAGCAAGCATTGAAGTCACCACCACATATGGAGTGGTTGCCAGGGACCGAAAGGTGACGCTGAGACCAGTGCTGGATGGTTTGCTGCACGTATTGTAGCGAGCTCTCACGAGAGTGAGTGGTCCGAAGATAGGCGGACAGCCGATGATATAGTCCCCGTTTGGCTCGCTGGTCATATGAGTCCTCCAATGGGAGATCTGTGTCGGTCCCCCGGGGGGGGAAAGGCCAGTATGTGGCAAGGAGCTGAAGTCGGCCGGAGGGTAACCCAATCGTGACTTCGTCCACAAGGCATAATTGCGAGGGATCAGATTTAAAGTTAATGAGGGACGGGCCCCAGCGGTCGTTGAGAATGATCACGTTTCCTCCTACTTTGATGGATTCGCCCGATGTGGTGAGGGGTGAGTCAGTCGGCGAGGAGACTAGACACACCGCCCCTGGACCCAATTCTGCTCTTGTTTCCCGGAGGTAGTAGCGAGATTGAGTCTGGGGCACCCGCGCGTCAATGAGGACAAGGCAGTCCACGCAGGAAGAGGACATGAAAGCCAGGAGTTCAGCCAGCTTGAACCCGTCAAGTCCATTGATATTAAAATAGGTGACCCGAAAGTCATCTGCCGCTCCAGGCTGCCAGTGGTTAGTGAGTTCGAACGCATCGGGCTGGAGGGAGAGGTAATCCTTCAGGGCCTTCGACCCAAACGCGGTGCGGTCTTCAGTTGGTCTGGTCACGTTGGGGAGCGGAGGGTAGAACGGGACGAGGCTGGACGAAACGGTCGGCCCCATGGGAAGGGGCCCAAAAAGTGGAGCCGCAGTGCCTCGGATGTCGCCCCTGGAGTCTAAGAGCGTCAGGTAAGGGAGCCTGGGGGTTCGGTGCAGCAAGGAGCTATGATTGGCTACTTGATACCAGGTAACCGAGGAGGATACCTCGTCGATGACCTGGAGCGGGCCAGAGTACGCTCCCGCCAAAACATAATACAGGACCGGATGGATGACGGGCGTCCCCAAGCGTTGAAACAGCTCAAGGAGACTGGGTACGTACGGAAGGTCAAGGCCCGCAAGGCGGGCGAGGGAGACGCGACGACCGACCCCTCCCAAGGAGTGGGAGTTGTGAATATTCACCATGTCAGTAGGATAACAATCATTGAGCTTCCAGGCATACTGGAGATAACCTTCAGCGCGTTTCCAGAACGTTAGGACCGTGTCGGGCCCATGGTTGTACGTGGCCAGAAGAGCGGTGAGGACAGAGAAGGACCCGCCTGTGGAGCGCAAGGGTTGATAGCCATGCACTGTCAATGTTGCGGGCTGAGGGTCGAGTAGGGCGGTATACCATTCGGGACTGGTACGCCTCCGGACAGCCGCGGAGGGCCAGATGCCCAGCGGTGATCGAAAGTTCACGGGGGGGTCTGGCGGAGCGCGGACGGCCGTGACAAAACGAGGATGGTAAGGCGTGGCCGATGAGTCGTTCGAGCTCGCCGAGGCGGACGGCTCAGGAAAATCGGCGAGCGTGAGGGCGCGCCCCGGACGAAGCAATAAACTCGTGGAGGGAGGTATCGGTACGGGGGCAGAGCTCAGTTCGGTGGACATGGGATACGGGACTGCCGTGTCAGGAGACAGGTCGGTGGACCAGGGGATAGACCGCGAGAGAGGCAACGGGGGCACTGGGACAGCGGGCGTATTTGAGGCTGAACGTATGACGACCCCAGGTAATCCATGAGCCAGAGTGGTAAGGGTGATGGCAGGCAACTCCGGGATGCACGGGTCATGTATAACGGAGTGCAGAAGCTTCCTGAGCAGGGGGAACAATCGATCCGCCGTGCCTGCAGGAATGTTCCATGGAGAGAAATGTCGGGCAGCTAGCAACCCCTGAAGTGACGAAGATGCAAGTTGTCGGTGCAAGTCTAATACAGGGAGGCGTCCAGTGAGGCGGGCCGTGTCGGAAAGGCCTTGGAGCGAGAACCAATCCGACCACGCGGGTAAGCCCAGGACCGGCTCCCAGAGGCCAACGTGTGGGCAACCTCGGAGAACACGGTGAACGTCCGCGTGGCTGAACCAGAAAGACAGGGGTAAAGTATGTCTGTCACGACGCCTTAGCCAGGAGAGAGTCCCGCGAACCTTGCCCGCAGTGATGGGATCGAGTGGGCCCCGAAGCCATCCCGCAAGCCGGGACTGAAAGCGAGAGAGGGATTCTGCGGAGTTAAAGTATTCCGGTGTCGATAGGGACGGCCGCCAAGTGGTGGAAGCTTCACAGAGCGCAAGGGCGGCAAATTGGAGTCCACAGGAGCCGTCGGGTCGACATATCTGGGTGGGAATGGAAGACGGAGGGACATGCACGGCGCAACCGACGGGGATGGAGCCGTCATAGACCATCTGCCATAAAGCGTCTTCGAGAGCGTCGGACGGAAGGGACAGGTCCTGTAACGTTTTCGATGGAAATAGCCAAACCCGTAGATTTCCGTCGTGGAAAACCAAGGGTTGCCGTAGCCGGGAACGGGAGAGAACAGACAGAGCCGGCTCCGCGAGCGCGGGGTCAGGTGGAGTGAACGCTGTAGCACTGCCGGAGGTGAAGGCGAATGGGCCTGTGTCCCCTAACGGATCGAGCGACACCTGAGTAGGAGGAGCTATAGAGTCTGCTGGGGATAGTGCTTCCTGAGCGAGTGGCCAGGGGTCGAGGCCGCAGTATAGAGATGCTGCTGCCGGACTGGGACACTGCTCAGGAAGGACTGGGGTACAATCTATTGGGCTGAGAGGTTCTGAGTTCTGAGAGCCCAGGGGGGGCTCGAAGACTTCCAAAGGCGGCGGGGGGAGAATCATGTCAAGCAAGTTCTGGAAGGAGGCGAGGAATTTCTGGAGGTACAATGCAGGTCCGTCAAAAGGGTAAAAATGCCCTGCGCGTAGAACTGATGGTCGGTTCATGTCTCGCAGGATCATGTGGAGTTCGGTGCTGGAGAAAGACAAATGTCGGTCAGGACAGCGGCGGTCAGCGTACAACGCAGACCATATCCGTCGATGGTGTGGGTCTACCTCAGTGCCTGCCAGCTCTACAAACATAGACGAATTGGTCCCCTCAGGGACAAGAGAGCATACCTCAAGGAGTTCCAAATAATCCTCCAGCTGGCGAATAGGGGTGAAATTATTCGTGGACAGGCCGTCATGCCAGAGTTGTAGGGAGCGTCGAGCGTGCGATCCCGGGAGGGTGCGGGAGGAGATCATCTCTCGCACCGAGAGAAGGACCTCCTGTTTTCGGATGGAATTTCCTACAGTTTGGAATTGAAGATACGGGGTGGGGGAGTCCGCGGCGCTGAAGAGGGGACCCCAGGGGTGTTCTGGTAGCTGCCAATACAGTAAGGCCAGTTGAATTCCACACGAGCCATCGGGTGCACAGACGTGGTACATGTCAGAGGGCTCTTGAAGATGAACCTGTAGTACCGCTTCAGATTGCAAATGAAGAACAAGTGCGTCGCGTTGGATATGGTAAGGGTCCGACGGCTGGAATGGAAGGCCCGCAGGGTCCACGGAGTAATGTAACCGAAAGTCGGGATATGCGACTGTGGTGTATGCTGGCGGAGATAAAGGCCGTGGAGCCGGGGGTGGACACGGGGACAGGAAAGCTCGAATGTTCTGGGTGGAGTCGGCCTCTTTGGAGCCATCTCGGAGAAGACCAGCCTTGCGGAGTTTGGTGACAGAGTGCCGGTACCGACGGATGCAGGCCTGGCGACTGGAAGGCGGTAAGTTCGGCAAATGGTCCAACCAGTAGTCACCCCCATAGCTGGCGTAAAGCTCTTCACCGGCTACAATCTGTACACCAGGAAGGGCCACAATGAAGAGTCTGGTGTCGTCGGTGCCAGGAATGGTATACGGGCAGAGGCGACAATTGATCGTGTTGTCGGCAAAGTTATCATTGACAAAACGACCATAGCACGAGGTGTACTCTTCAGCGTCAATGTCCCATCCGTTGTTTAAGGCGCAAACGTACGCCGATTTGTAGGAGGAGGAAATAACTTGAGAGTGGCGGACCTTGCGGCCCAAATATTCACATATGATTAAGTCGGGAATAGGCCACTTCTTTGTTCGTCCCCGAGCGTCATAACGCGGGAAGAAAATATCCTGCTTAGTGAAGAGACCTTCCCCTTCGAACGGGAGGAGGGTGGGAGCAATACCTACAGGAAGACCTTGATGTGGGATGCGAGGGTCTACTCGAATCTCCTCAAGAGCCCTGGTTGGACCTGGACTCTGAGAAGGAGTGAGTGTAAATGGCGAACAGGTTTCACTTGAAAGGGAGATGCGCGACCGTTTGCCAACATCGTCTTCAGAAGGACGAGGGTCAGGCGAACGGGCAGTTTTGAAGGGACGGTTCCGAGAGGACGTCGTGGTGGGCCGCGGTGGTTTCTTCTTCCGTTTCTTCACCGGGGACGGTGACGGAAACGACGGATCCGAGTACGTGGCTCTGCTACGTTTGACGGGTAAACCTAGTCCCCCCCCAACACAGGAGCCAAGGCTCGCAGAGTTGAGCCAAAGGGCGGATGACAAGGCAGGCTTACGAGACGTCCGGAGACAACGGCAACTCTGAGGGCGAAACAGTCGAGACCCCATGTGTCTTTGTTGAAGAGAGGTGACATAGGGCCTGAGGTCCCAAGAGTTGTAGTAAGGACGGGAAAACTCACGATGTCTAATAAAGCCGGGAATATTGCGACGGTGCGCAGGAAGGCAGTGTCGCTGGTAACTGAGTAAAAACGGAAGGAATATGTCGATCTGGTGAAACTTAGGCCCCTCTGAACAGGGGCTGTGAGCTGAGCGCATGTAGGCGTCGCGAAGCGGAGGGACAGGCTTCCCGTCCGGTGGAGAGACAGGTGGAGAAACATGGAGCCTGATTGGGTGCGCACCACCTAAGGGCGAGATAGGGGATGGGGGGCCCGCAAGCTCCTGGAGATCCAAAGCTCGAAAACTGTCCACATGTTGTTTTTCAATCAGTGCTGTTGTGAGCGCCAGTAAGCAGTCTAACGTGAGGGACCGAAAACTGGGGCAGTGAACGCTAGTGAACTCAGGGGTCGCGACATAGTCCTCTTCGTGGGAACTAGAGGAGACCATGATGGTACCTAGAGCTCGGGCTCGGTAGGCAATATACTCTTGGTGATCTGTGTCTGAAGGCAGTACGCACCCCCCTGCAATATCTTGAGACGAAATAAGATCCGCCTCGAAGGAGGCAGGAGGGAGAGATGCAGGCTGAGGTGTCTGCCAAAGGTCGGTGAGCGATGTTGGTGTCGAGGTGCATGCCTCCTGAGTTGAATCAATGACGGGAGTAGCCTCGGCGAAACACAGCGCTTGCACAGGGGGCTTAGTAGCTGGTCGTACAAGGGGGACCTTCCGTGAGCAAGGCGGCGTGCCTGTTCCCCACGCCGTAGGAGGACGGAGGGACGCTGAGGGACGGAGTGGTACTCGTGAGACTAAGTGTACGCTACTTGGTATTGAACTGGTTAGTGTAGGTGGTGCACGTGGGCAAGAGATTGCACGAGCACGGTAATCATGATAGTCCGAGTCCTCTGCAGAATGGGACAGTGCTGGAGAGATTCGATAGTGGCGGTCTGGGAGGAGAAGGCAGAGTGCGCGGCATTTGTAAAGCTCAAATTCAGAATTGTCATACTGTTCGGCTGCATCGGAAGTGTCCGATGTAAGAGGTTTCTGCTGAGGTGAACGGTCGCAGCGGCTGGATGAAGACAATGGAAACTGAGCAAACTGGAAACTCCAAGGATTACTTTTTACTAACGTCGAGAAACCATTCTGATCACATTTAGGAAATTGGGAAATGCAAGGCATACGTCCGGGGCTAAAGGTCTTCGGGAGTGTTGTCCTTGCGTTCGTCCACTCCAAGGCCAGCCTCAGACTCAGCCTCTGGTACATCCCGAAGTTCTGCAGAGAGGATGACCATGAGGATAACAAGTGGTGGAGAACCGTAATGTCGAGCTGACCTGTTGGAATGGCCGCGTTCATTAATGGCGTTAGGAGTACCATTTCTTTATATCGTTGGGAAATTTCTGCATCTATCCTGAGAAGGGGTTTCGCTTTGGACAGAGGGGTCGATCCTGCCACTGGGCGGGAGGGACCGCTGATGCGACCAGTCCGGCCTCTGCCCCCACGGACGGAACGGTCAGAGGGCTTTGGTTGGACCGTTCGATATGTGGATAGTAACTTGGCGTACGGGCCAAGGGCATGCGGGGATAATTGAGTTACGTCCGGAATGTTGTAAAGCCCCTCCAATGTGGTCCCCAGGAGCGTGCGAAGTTCCTTGCCAACCGTGGGACGTACAGCAAGGAGTTCAGATGCAGTAGAGTCAAGCAATAAATGCAACGCATCGGCATTTCCATGGGAGCGCAGAGTACTGTCGACAAAATAGGTCGGTTTGGCAGAGTATATTGCTGAACGTTGGACGAAAGCTGCCGAGATATGCTCAAACATCTGCGGGGAGAAGTTGGAGTCTTCCCACAGCGCAGTTAAGAGGTCACACAAAGATAGACCTCTTTCCAGCCCAGTTACTGACATCACCATCGGGGGCGTTGAGGGAAGTTGAGGAATGTGGATGGGGTTGAGGACTTCCGCCCGGGTTGTCCCAAGCAACAGGGAGGTCCAGCCAAAGGAAAGTAACACCGGAATGGCATCCTTTATCCCAATAATGGAATGAAGCCGCTGCAGGTGTGTAAGATTGACACCTGGGCGCAACGGTGGTAACAGCACCACCCCAATAGCCTCTAGGCGCGTCTGCTGGATAAGAACCGGAACAATAGCAAGACTATAATGCAAAACTAAATTGGCATTTTGAAGTTTGTTGGAAAGAAACTCGTCTAAGTAATGAAGTAGAAGACGCGTGAGATCTCCATGCGTGTCAAATGGGAGATTGCGAAAGACAAGGGCTTCCGTGAGGTGATCAATTTCCCAATGAGACGGTAGAAATTGCACGAATAAAGAAATGCCCGCATCAGCAGCTCTGCCAGAGGATAAACTTGGAATCTTCATGCCAGCCAGAGTGAGACACCTAGGTAAATATCGAATCCCTGGCGAACTTACATCGCAGGGAGATTGATGAAAATCATGAATGCCATCGCCATCCGAGGCGGCAAGGACTTCCTCTCGAAGCGGAATGAAGAGACTGACATGTTTATCAGTTGCAAAGAGTGCATGTTCAGATGTTAACCAGTCGCTGGGGAGATTACGCCAGGTGACCCGGAGTTGAAGAGCCAGGGTAACTTGACGAATAATATCTATGATTTGTGCTGTAGTATTCTGAGTTGAGATAGGGCTAATTAAAATACCAAGGGATCGGAAGGTCCTGATCTCCGGGGAGATGTCTCGAAAGAGTGTGGAACGAATGATCCATTCTCCGTCAAAGTTGGCGAATCTTGGTTCCAAAGCGTCCGCTTGAGTTGAACGTTGCCGGTATTGATCAAATTCGTTTGAGTCATTATTTGGGTCTTCTGCCGCTAAATTTGTAGCGAAATCCATTGTTTCCTAAACAAATAAAAATTGGTGTCCGTTGAAGTTGGTTGAAGCAACTGATGTGAGGAGGCGTAAATCTCCAAATTTTGAGCACTTAATTTACTGTCAAATTAAATGAACTAGGCAAATTTTGAGAGAACAAGGCTCAAAATTGGAGTAGCA
>Ga0208503_1000177_pt1 | contig 13229 bp, 15 predicted proteins | sample CryBogCBE31Jul07_FD_184584 | JGI IMG/M metagenome (GOLD analysis project Ga0208503, IMG submission 184584) | Freshwater microbial communities from Crystal Bog, Wisconsin, USA - CBE31Jul07 (SPAdes) (version 2) | ecosystem: Environmental > Aquatic > Freshwater > Lake | place: Crystal Bog...
AGAGCGAGGAAGGGGAGTGGTGATTGTCGCCAAGCCGACCGACATGTACTCATAGATCTTTGAAGGAATTGCGGCGATAAAAGCTGGAGTCGGTTCTAAGAGTGAAAGGCCCACCCATGCTCCTTTGGCGAGGTGCCACGATTTCTCTGGCGCTAACCGACCATGGAATGTGACACGTGATGCAGCATCTTCATTTTGAATCGACCACAAGTGAATCCAGGCAGCATCATTTTCAGAGATCGGCCCCACAATGTCGAAAGTCCACTCCGAGGTGAGTGCTGCAGCCTGCAACATCGTATGTAACCCACGAGATTCGCGAACATCGCCGATGTATATCGCGCGAGGTTTTGTTGAGAGCGATCCGCTTTGAGTGAGATGAGTGGCATCAGGCAGATTGCGAAGGAGAATCCGTTGCTTCGCTTTGAATGGCGGTACCTGTACATCAGCAACTGTGACGAGCGCTGCTCGAGCTGCAGACCTAGTTCCTAGACGAGCAAGAAATGATGCCAATAGACCTGGTAGACCAAAGAGACGCTTTGCCCACTTCCGATCTTGAAGGAGTGAGAGATAATCCTCATAAACATCGGCGCAGTAGATCCTGCGTTTGAGCAGCGCGGTTAACCAGGTAAAGAACTGGGCCTCGGGTGCAAGGGTGTAGAGGATTCGACCAGATGCGCGCCATGGTGAATAGAAGGCTCGATGCAGGCGCCAGAGGAAACCCTTGCTCTGATTGACGGTGCGGATAGTTGCACCCTTGGGCGCATCGTGAGGATTGCCAATCGCAAAGATTTCTACGCTCTTGCCATCTCGAATGAGTGCATTCACGATTCGATGAAGCCGAGCATCAGCTAGCGATGCGCCGGGTGAGATGATCGATATATCTAGCACTATTACATATCTTCGAGGTTAGAAGGGAGCGTGCCCACTTCAAGGAACTTCAAATACTCTTCAACGATCTTGGCCGGTTCGCCATAGGCGAGAATTCTTCCCTTGTGCATCCAGATTGCCGTGTCGCAGAGATCGCTAATCGTTGCGAGAGCATGAGAGACGATGAGGATCGTTCGAGCTTCTTTGACGAGTTCGCGCATACGTAAGAATGACTTCTCTTTAAATGCCGCATCACCGGCAGAGAGCGCTTCGTCCAAAAGGAGAATATCGGGCGTCATGCTCACCGAGACGGCAAAGGCGACGCGGCCATACATACCGGATGAGTATGTGCGTACTGGCATATCGATGAAGCCATCTGGAAGGTCAGCGAAGGCTGCAATCTCATCGGTCTTTGAATCGATCTCATCGCGGGTAAGGCCTGCAGCTAAGCCACCAAGAATGATGTTGTCTCGACCAGAGAGCGAAGGATTAAATCCAACACCGAGTGCGAGGAGAGTAGAGATCTTGCCATTGACCATGATGCGACCAGTTGTTGGAGGCATGATTCCAGCGATTGCGCGCATGATCGTAGATTTTCCAGCGCCGTTAGCACCAACAATTCCCACAACAGAACCATGCGGGATATCGAGTGAGACCTTCTTAACTGCCTCTACCTGACGCATGCGAACCTTCTCGCCCTTCGACGCCCTCATCACTGCGTTCTTGAGTGTCTTCTTCGTATCGACGTTGATCTTGTAGGTGATCGATAGATCTTCGATCCGGATCGCTAGATCATCTGGCAAGAGGAAATCTTGCTTATAGCCTTTAACGGGAATCATCGTCGTCGATGGAGGCTTCGTTCCAAGGCGAATGACGCCATGGTCTCCATCTGCTGGAGTGAGAATCATTAGACGCGCACCGCGAAATCTCGTTCACGTGATGTAAAGAAATATGTTCCCATAGACAAGGAGAGAATGATCCAAGCGGCCATACCCACTAACTCTGCGACCGATGGGCTCACTCCGTCAATCCAAACGTGATAAGTGGCGGCAAGCGCGGGTCCAAGTGGGTTGAGGTAGATGAAGATGCGATGCCAGCCATGGAGCATCTCTGGCTTCCAGAGCACGGGTGATCCGTAGAGCCAGATACGAGTGGTGTATGTGAGGAGCTTGCTCGTATCGCGGAAGTAGACATTCATCACCGCAAATATCAACGAGAGGCCGAAGGCGGTGAGGGCGAGGGCAGCGATAATCAATGGCGCCCAGAGGTAGTTCCAATCGGCAAGTGGAATATGAGTCTTTGGGTAGAAGATCTTGCCGATGAGAACGACGGCAAAGTAGGTAGGAATGGTTGGCCAAAATTGTCCGAAAGCACGAACCGATGAGGAGAAGGGGAGGAGCGCTCGAGGGAATGCCTGATTGAGGATGAGTCGTCCGCCCGCGGTAATCGACTGCGCCCCATCGCTGATGATGTTCTGCGCGAAGTAGAACATAAAGATGCCGATCAAGATATGAGCGAGTGTGCTCAGCCCCGTTTTGCTATTTGCACCACCACGGAGAACTGTAACGAGGAGGAAATAGACGAGCGAGAGGAAGAGTGGGTTGAGAATTAGCCAAGCTTTACCCAACTTGGATTCCAGATATTCGGCTTTATCGGCGAAGCGCGCGAGCTCTAACGCAAAACTTCTGCGGTTCCAGAACTCTGTGAAGTAGGGAATCAGCGGAGGAGTCTTCGCCTTATGGGGCTCGAAGACTTGAATCAAGGGAGCGGTTGCGCTCTTCTTCCTCGACGTAGATGACTCCTGGGCGCTCATAGAGTCGAAGTCTAGTTACTTGCCGACGACCTTTCCACAACCGCGCTTTGTGCCCAGAAGGGTTCTTGGAGCCTGCTGCTGATCTCAATCTCCCCGAGGATCTGCACATTCGGCCGACCGCCGACCCAACGTTACGACTATAGAAAGGGTCTTAATGTGAGTAATCAAAAGTTCAAAACCCAATTGACGTCCCGGCTTGCCACCCGCTCCACTGCGCGAGGTGCCGTCGTAGTAGCTCTTGCTGCTGCGCTAAGTGCCCCTATTGCGATGGCCAATCTGAATATGGCAACTGCCGCACCAATCAAGAAGGCAGCAGCATCGACAAAGAGCGCAGCAGCATCGACGAAGAAGGCAGCAGTGAAGAAGGCAGCAGTGAAGAAGGCAGCAGTGAAGAAGGCAGCAGTGAAGAAGGCAGTGAAGAAAGCAGCCGTGAAGAAACCTGCCGCGAAGAAACCTGCCGCGAAGAAGGCAGTTATGAAAAAGAAGGCCGCCCCTGCTCGTCGAGCAGTTGCTAAATCACTGGTTGCAAAGCGTGCCGCGCTATCAAAGAAGGCAAGTGGAATTCGTGCTACGCGAGCAGCCAAGGCAACAACGGCACGAACATCTATTGCAAAGAAGGCAACACGAGTCCGTGCAGCAAGTGCAGCCGCAGTAGCAAGTACAGCTGGCGTAGCTCAGCAAACTGCGAAGAAGACGGGCAAGCGAGCAGCTCCAAAGAGTTCGAAAGCGACGGGAAAGAGTGATAATAAAAGCGGAGCTAATGCCGCACCAAAAGTCGCAAAAACAAAGCGGGTCAGTAAGACTTCAGATGCAATCGCCCCAACATTCCTTCCGGCTTCGACACCGATGACAACACCTGAAGGGCCAACGAGTACAACAGCAGAGGCACCTGCCACCGGAGTCACCGCACCGACGGCTGGCACCGCAGCCACCGCATCTACGGCAGCCTCGACATCAACAGCAAATAAGGGAAGAAAGAGCGCCCCTGCGAAGAAGAAGACAAGTTCAACCAGAAAGAGCACCAAAGGCAAGCGCGCGGTAAAGCGAATCCGTGCCAAGCTCTAATAAGGAATCCCTCGTCACCGAGCGGAGTACCCGTAATAGCGTTCCCTCTTGTGGGGGCGCTATTGCAGGAGTACCGTCAGTAAGCGAAGCGAGAATTAGGAGTTCGGAATGAATATTGTTCTTCACACGCGAAACGCTCATTTGGCAGACGACTTTAGCGAGATTGCCCGAGAGAAGTTGCAATCAATGTCTCGATTTAATGTCGTGATTGATGGAGTGAAAGTTGAGATTAAGCATGAGAGCAATCCGCACCATGGTAAGAATTCACATATCGTCACGCTGACCTCTCACGGTGCCGGCCCCTTTCTCAGATCTGAGGGTGAGGGATTCAACGACCTTGCAGCCTTTGATAAGGCCGTCGCGAGCCTTGAATTGCAGATTCGTAAGATCCACGAGCGCTCAAAAGATGTCCCGCACGAGACCGTGATCACCCATTTAGCCACGAGCTGACCCTCAGATCCTGCGATACTTCTCGCATGCTTGGGAAGAGGATCGGCGCCTTGCTTATGGCGAGCGTGAGAGATACCCGCGAACTCTTGCCTGAACGAAGATTCGAATTTCAACTCATTCTCAACGCCTGGTTTCGGAGGATTATCCTCAGGGGAGAATCAGATGGAGTCATTATCGGCTCCTCAAATTCTGCGAATCAAGCGACCGCCTGGGCAGCTGCCCTGAATTACGATCGCAAAAATCTTCCCGAAAAATTTAGATCAATCTCTATCAGAATCTCGAGTGAAGAATCACATGGTTGGTTCAGAGTTGATCATGAAATTTCGACAGTTCAACGAAACGATCTGGCATTTCGCGAGAATTTGCTTAGGAACCTCTTCTCGCAGAAGCGAGCCATCCTCATTGAATCGATGCGCCCATACTTCGCCTTTCGAAAGCGAAAGCTGGGATTTGCTGCAAAGTTTGCTATTGATGATCTCGTGCTGCTACGTCGGATGGGGAAGAAGGTAGGGCTCATTTTTCATGGCAGTGATATCCGCGATCCGCTTGCACATGCTGCCCGCAATCCATACTCACCATTCATCTCTCAGGATCCTGCAATCCAAGAAGCGGTAATCGATCTGAACAAGCGCTCGCAGGCAAATCGCGATTTACTACCCAAGGTACGAGCGCTTCAAATACCCACATTCATTACAACTCCGGATCTCTTCTATGAAATTCCTTGGGCAACCTGGCTACCAGCGGTTATAGAGATGGAGAAATTCGGCGAGGTGGCAGATTCCTCACCACTCTTCTCCTCGGAGAAATTACGAGTTCTCTATATTCCAAGTCGCTCGTGGATTAAATCAGCTCACCTGATCACCCCTGTGCTCGAGAAGCTACATGCCGAAGGCGTGATCGAATGGAAGAATTGGGTTGAAAATGGCGCAGTTGCGCATGATGAGATTCCAACCCTACTCTCACAATCAGATATCGTGATCGATCAATTTATTGGACTCTTCGGTGTCTTCGCCTTGGAGGCAGTTGCAGCAGGGCGCATAGTTCTAACCTATGTTGATGAGGCCCATTCACATCACCCAACCCCGCCACATGTAAACGTCACTCCCGCCACCTTAGAGAGTGAGATTCGTCGAGTGGCTCGTGATCGAGAATTGACCAAGATTCGTGCGCAACGAATTGTTGGCGGCGGAGGCATAGGTGCTGAACCGAAACTCAGCTTCGAGGATGTACCACTTCACGAGGGCTTGAAGGCTGGTCGGGATTTCGTAACTTTTTATCACGATGGAACCTATAGCGCTGATGTTATTCGTCGAAGACTTGGAATCGAGTAGAGAATGCAAAAGGTAGTCAGTGGCCTGACTGAAGGATGGTGGATGTTCTTCGACACCTTCTGGGCCCTTCTCTTTGGTTTTGTTCTCTCCGGTGCTATCCAAGCCCTAGTAACAAGGAAGCAAATGCAAGCCATCATGGGCGATCACAGACCCTCCACAATTGCGCGCGCATCCTTCTTCGGAGTAGTGAGTAGTTCATGCTCCTATGCGGCGAGCGCCTTAGCGCACTCGATATATAAAAAAGGTGCCGACTTCACCGCCTCTATGGTCTTTATGTTCGCCAGCACTAATCTCGTGATTGAACTTGGAATCGTTCTCTGGTTCTTGATCGGCTGGCAATTTGCTCTCGCTGAATTTCTAGGTGGGGCAGTGATGATTCTGCTTTTGACTCTTCTGCTGCCTCGGTTTTTCTCTTCTCTTGAGGAAAATAGGAAAGCGAGTGCTGATCCCTCCCTCCTTGAAACTTCTCAGGCGAAAGATGGAGTGCGTAGCGTCTCGTTCCTCGCGAAAGTTCGCGCAGCCGCCGGCTTCACTATGGGCGATTTCCTCATGCTCCGATGGGAATTGATCATTGGCTTTATAGTCGCAGGGTTAGCCGTGAAGGTTCTCCCATTTTCATTCTGGAAGGCGCTCTTCCTGTCGGGTCATGGATTCTGGTCGACCCTCGAAAATGTCATCGTCGGGCCGGTTCTCGCATGTATCTCCTTTGTCTGCTCCGTCGGAAATGTGCCTCTGGCGGCAGCGCTTTGGAGAGCTGGGATCACTTTTGGGGGAGTGATCGCTTTTATCTTCGCTGACTTGATCTCCCTGCCGCTGTTGCTGATCTATCGTAAGTACTACGGCGCGAAGATGGCGTTAAAGCTCACACTGATCTTCTGGTTCGTAATGAGTGTCAGTGGATTAATAACAGAAGGTATTTTCACCGCTTTGAAGGCGATCCCCGCGCATCTCACGATTCCTATGGGGAATAAGCATTTTGGAATGAATGCAACCACAGTATTGAACGCAATCGCGCTCGTTCTTGCTGGTCTGGTCTATTACTTCTATAAGCAAAGAGTTACCTCAGTTGATAATGATTTTGCCCAAGATCCAATCTGTGGAATGCAAGTGAGAAAGAGCGATGCGCCGGCTTCGTGGGTCCACCATGGGGTTTCCTACTACTTCTGCATGCAGAGCTGCAAAGAGGCTTATATGAATCAAGTTGAAACGGAATCTACTGGGTCGGAGAACTAGATCCGAGTTTTACTTGGGACACGTGAGCCCAAACTCACCCTGAACGGCTGCTGGTACTTTCCCACAACCAACTAGTGCAGTTCCAAAATCTTGGATCTTCCAGCCGTTCTTGGTCGCGCTTGCCCAGCCATAAGCATTATCCGTTATAGGAAGGTAGGGGACGCTGGTAAAGATCATCCAGTGCTTATCTATATTGGAGTAGCGAACATCGACGATCGCTGCGAAGTATTCATCATTACCAAATTGTTGAGAGCTAAGGTCGCGAGTGATCGAACTCGGTACTGGTGAACCAGCCTTGTAGGTTGCGTTATCGCCGGCGAAGTGATTTGGATAAGTGGCAGTTAGGCTCCAAGGTACATAGACGTAAGGGAGCTCGCCTGCAGTTGCATTTGGCCAGGTTAATTTCCACCCCGCCGGGGTCGAGATTCCTATTGGTAGTTTTTTATTTATTTGAGCATCGACCGCTTTGGAATCCCAGTTTTGCAACTTCGGATAATTACTTTCAATATCCTTTATTAGCAGCGTGATTCCATCGCGGAGTTTGGAATCCTCTGGCCTGAGATCAGGATTTGTAGGCCCACAGGCTGCTAAAAGAATTAGCGATCCCATAATAAGTACAAGTAATCTGCTTCGGAACGAGCGGATGAGATTCAACCCGAGAGACTTTCGCGCCTTCGCAATATTTTCGCCAGCACTTTCTTTCATGACGCCACTCTAATCTTAAAAGTGCGTCTTGGGCGCAACTTTAGCAACCTCCTATCCCGACTCGTGCTGCTAGCCCAGGTACCTCGTAACTAAGAGTTACTTGAATATCGCTCTCTGATCACTTTTGAGGTGAAATTGATGGCTAGCCTGTGGATCTAACTTCACGTCTCTCTTGGAATTGCTTCTCTTCGCACATGACTGATTCACAGGTTTCTGAATTTGGAAAGATTGCCGAGTTAATGGGAGACCCTTCTGTTGAGGAGCTCTGGATTAATTCTCCGCACCGAATCTTTGTTGCTCGATCAGGAGTAAGTGAACTTACTAACCTTGTGATGAGTAGTGAAGAAGTCCGTGAATTAGTAGAACGATTGCTGATGTGGGGCGGACGTCGGCTCGATCTCTCGCACCCCTTTGTTGATGCGAGATTGCCCGATGGAAGCAGATTGCACGTTGCCATTCCAGAAGTTACAGCGTCGCATTGGGCTGTGAACATTCGTAAACACCTACTTAGAGGGAAGTCCCTCGAGGAGTTAGCGGCGATCGGGGTGATGTCAGAGTCGATCTCCTCCTATCTCGCCGAGGCGGTATCTACTGGGCTCAATATCTTGGTGAGCGGGTCAACTCAGGCCGGCAAAACGACTCTTCTCAACGCGCTAGTAAGTGCGGTTCCGCCGGGTAACCGTGTTGTGACAATTGAAGAAGTCTTTGAATTGAAGCCACGCGTCTCTGATTGTGTTGCACTTCAAACCCGTCCCGCCAATGTGCAGGGTGAAGGTGAGATTCCACTTCGCCGCTTGATCAAAGAAGCGCTGAGAATGCGACCTTCGCAATTAGTGGTCGGAGAGATTCGCGAAGCTGAATCACTTGATCTGTTGATCGCTCTCAATTCAGGAATACCGGGAATGGCAACGATTCACGCAAACTCAGCCCGTGACGCAGTTTCAAAATTGCAAACTCTTCCGCTCTTGGCAGGGAAGAACATATCGCACGAATTTGTCACACCAATAGTCGCCTCTTCGATCGATATGGTCGTTCACACGACTATTGCTCGCCGGGGCGCTACCGAAGACAACAAGGGCTCCAGCCGCGGTGGCATGAGGCGGGTAGTTGAAATTGCGGCCCTCACCGGGAGAGTGGAGAGCGGAAGAGTAGAGATTGAGCCACTCTTTACCTTCCATAATGGCGAGTATCTTCGCGGGCTCGGGGACCCTCGCCGAATATTTAATGATCGAGCGAGTCGAACTGAACCTGAGCTTCTTCGTGAGGGGCTCAACGCGTGAGGATCAAAGCCAATCAATCGACAAGTTTTGCCTTTCGTACGATCTCCCTTAGCCACATGAGTATCATCACGATTCTCTGCTGTGGCGTCGCCGCGTTCTCGGGAGAATTGATTCTTGGAGTACTTGTTCTGCCTATCGCTATCTTGATTCGTCGAAGCTTTTCTGTGCGTAGAATCGAGAGAGACAGAGTCGCATTATCAATGCTGTGGCCTGAGATTATTGATCACATAATTTCGGGATTACATTCGGGTCTATCTCTGGCTGAGACTCTCGTTGGCCTCTCGCAACGTGGACCGGTTCCGACTAGAGGCACTTTCAGGGCCTGCGAGGAAGTGCTTCGGGCCGGCGGTGATCTTGGAGAGACCTTCGTCATCATTAAAGATCGATTCAACGATGTTCTTGCTGATCAAGTGTGTGAAGTACTTGATTTTGCTCGAGGGACAGGCAGTCGAGATACCTCCATAATTCTGCGCAGCCTCGGTGAATATATTCGAAGTGATATCGCTCTCCGAGCAGAAATACGATCTAAACATGGTTGGGTAAAGAACTCTGCACTCATTGCAGCGATTGCCCCTTGGATACTTCTTCTGATTCTCTCGACGCAGAAGAAGACAGTTGAGGCTTTTTCAACCTCTGGTGGAGTAGTCGTGCTAGCCGTGGGCATTGGATCGACTCTTCTTGCTTACATATGGATGGATCGAGCGGGGAGGATCCCGAGCGTGCCAAGGATTTTCGCCTGATGCATGCACGAGAACTCTTCGCCTTTGTTGCGCTCTCACCAATCTTTATCTTCTTCGGTGTAATTCTTTATGAAGAATTTCGGCGCGAACTTTGGGTGACATCAGCGAACCTTCTGTTGCGACGTGTGCGAAAGCGAGAGCGCCTCGCCATCGAAATGGAGTTTCCGCTAGTAGTTGAACTATTCGCCATTTTAATCGGGGGAGGGTTGAGCCCATCAAGTGCTTTGGCTCGCATTAGCGAGAAAGGGAGCGGGGAGTTTCACGCCGCACTCCTACCGATCGTCTCGGAGATGAAAGCTGGAGTGAATCTTGCACAGGCACTCGATCTCCTCAATGAACAGATTGACTCACCGATCGTTCGACGATTCTGTGATTCTCTTGCTATCTCGATTGAGCGAGGGAGCTCTTTGGTTGATGTCATCGGAAGGCAGGTAGAAGAAGTTCGGCAAAGCCAGCGACTACAGATTGCAGACCGCGCAGCGAGGGCAGAAGTAGCTCTCATGATTCCGGTGGTCTTTCTGATACTCCCCATCTCGATCCTCTTCGCATTATGGCCCTCTTACTTCGCTCTGGGGGGAAGTTTTGGCGGGGCGTAGCGAGTTCTTGTTTTATCAAGAGTCAGTAAGTCCAAGAAACCAACATGGGAGAGATGAGGGAACGCGGTGAATAGAGGGAGCGGGATGAATGGAGGGAGCGGGATGAATGGAGGGGAAGTGATGAATGGTGAGGGTGTGATGAAGCGAGGGGAAGTGATGAATGGAGAGGGTGCGATGAATAGAGGGAACGGGATGAATAGAGGGAACGGGATGAATGGTGAGACTTCGATGAATGGAGGTGAAGTGATGAATGGAGGTGAAGTGATGAATCAAGTGAGTGACAGTGATCCGCAGGAAGTATTCACGGAGCGATCGACTTCCAAACACGTACAGAAGAAATTGAGCGAGAGAGCCCTGTCGATCGCAACAAAGTTGGCGATACGGAGCGCGGAATATCAGGGTCGAATGGCTCACTTCATGATTGATGAGCGTGGTGATGTCCCGGGCTGGGTCCTGGTCGTTTTGATGACAACTGGGCTTGTCACTGGAATCTGGACCATCGCAGCACCTCGAATCGAGTCGCTCTTGAGAGGCTCACTTGATGCGATGAACAATGTCCATTGAGCCCATTGAGCCCATTGAGCCCATTGAGCCCATTGAGCCCATTGAGCCCATTGAGCCAGAATCCCGAGGCTTTTTCTTCGATCGATTTTTCTTCGACGAGCAAGGAAATGTTGAGAGCGCTCTCGTTCTCTTACCGTTGATGATTCTCGTCTTGAGTATCTTGCAAATCGGAATGGGCGTTCTTAATCGTGTAGTGGGCTCTACATCTGTCCAGAGTGTTGTTAACAAGAGCTCTCTATTCAGCCCCTCCGGAAGAGACCCTCTTATCTTGATGGGCAGTCAAGGACTTACCGAGGTTTCTGCAATACCTCTGACAGGAGGCGGAGAGCTATACCTGGGAAAAAGAGTTGAGAGGTCGCCTTCGCTCACGCCGCTCTTGCCAGGTGGCGATAGCTTCACTTCAGCTGGGATAGCGATCGGGGAGAACCCATGAAGCGGCGATATACCAAATGTGTATCTGGCTCGGTCAGGAATGAGAATGGGAGCGCATCCCTGGAATTCATCATTCTTGCCATCCCCTTATTTATTCCTCTCGCCCTTTACCTCTCCTCTGTGAATGGGAATAGTCAAGAGTTGCAGACACTCAATAATGCAGCCCGGCAATCGGCGAGAGCCTTTGTTACAAGTTCGACAGAAGAACTTGCTCCGGTCCGCGCAGAAGAAGTGCTATCGGTCTTTCAAGGTCAATCGCCGCCAGGAGAGAGAGGAGGGGCTATGATGCAGATTTCAATCTCTTGCGAGTCCACTCCGTGTCTTACGCCCAATTCCAAAGTAACTGTGAAGGTTACGGATCCGAATTCAGGTCGTTTTGCAGAAGCTACTCAGATTGTAGATTCCTGGAGAAGTAGTGCGTAAACGAAGGTCCTCACCAGTAAGTGATGAATCCGGTTCACTCACACTTGTGATCGCCTCTCTCTTTCTCCTCACTCTCCTCTTATCCTTTGCGATCATCGATATTTCCGGTGCCTATTTAGCCAAGAGAGAGTTAATAAACCTCGGCGAAGCGGCGATCACTCGCGCCGCTCACAATGTCGATGACTCTCGATACTACGCCGGCGAAAGAACCCAGGTAGGTACTGGCGCAAAGGGACCGATCTACCTTCTACCGATTGATTGCAGTCAGGCCGCTCGATCTCTTGATGATGAGGTAGCTGGTATGGCGCTTTCAAATGAGCCGATTTCTGTGGTTTCGTTTCGGTGCGATGGAGACCAGTTATGGGTTACCTTCTCCTCGAAGGTAAAGCCGATTCTCTCGCTGCCACTGATTGAGGGAAGCGTGATGAATTCACTCCTCACTGTTACGGCGGATCTCAACGCGAGTAATGTCATCGAGTAATCGAGCTCCCGCCGCTTTGCTGAGCCCGTCATTATTTCTCGCTACTCTTTGCCTATGGCAGCCCGCGAATACCCCCTCGAAATCGAGAAGTTGAGTGCGACCCTCACAAGTATTGAGAAGGTCATTGACCTCCCACGCCTGCGAAAAGAGTTTGAAGAGCTTGAGGCGGAGGCATCAGCCCCGGATCTTTGGGATGATCCTGAGAAGGCTCAAGTTGTCACCAGTAAATTGTCTCGAGTTCAGGCGACGATCAATCGAGTAAGTGGGATTCGCCGCAGGCTCGATGATGTCCCAATTTTGATTGAACTCGCACAGGATGAGGCTGACTCTGTTGCTCTCCATGACGCCGAGACCGAACTCGACTCGGTCGGCAAGGCGATCCGCGAATTAGAAGTCACAACTCTTCTGAGTGGTGAGTATGACGATCGCGATTGCCTCATCACAATCCGCTCTGAAGCCGGGGGAGTCGAAGCCGCAGACTGGGCTGAGATGTTGATGCGTATGTACCTTCGCTACTGCGAACGGAAAGAGTACAAAGTTGATGTACTCGAAACTTCGTACGCCGAAGAAGCAGGAATCAAGTCAACGACCTTCCGAGTAAGTGCTCCTTATGCCTATGGCATGCTCTCGGTAGAACAAGGAACACATCGCCTCGTTCGTATCTCACCTTTTGATTCACAGAGTCGTCGCCACACCTCCTTTGCCGGTGTTGAAGTTGTGCCTGTTGTTGAGCAGAGCGACCATGTTGATATCGATGAGAAAGAGATTCGCGTTGATGTGTATCGATCATCCGGTCCTGGCGGTCAAGGAGTTAACACCACTGACTCTGCAGTTCGCATTACCCACCTTGCGACTGGAATCGTTGTTTCGTGTCAGAACGAGCGTTCTCAGATTCAGAATAAGGCGACCGCGATGGCCGTCCTTCAGTCAAAACTTCTCGAACGTCGTCGTCAGGAAGAGCGTGCTCGTATCGATGCACTGAAAGGCGATAATTCTGGATCGTGGGGCAATCAGATGCGCTCATACGTTCTCGCGCCGTATCAAATGGTGAAAGATTTGCGGACAGATTTCGAAGTTGGAAACCCAGCAGGAGTTCTTGATGGCGATATCGATGGATTCCTTGAGGCTGGAATTCGCTGGAGAAAATCGACCGAGTAGCTCAATATCGAGCAGGGTTATCCTGATTTACGCGTGGCGAGTACGTATTGGTTATTTCTCACAGCCATTTTTGCGCGTATTTCCCCGCCTC
>Ga0208503_1000181_pt1 | contig 13056 bp, 9 predicted proteins | sample CryBogCBE31Jul07_FD_184584 | JGI IMG/M metagenome (GOLD analysis project Ga0208503, IMG submission 184584) | Freshwater microbial communities from Crystal Bog, Wisconsin, USA - CBE31Jul07 (SPAdes) (version 2) | ecosystem: Environmental > Aquatic > Freshwater > Lake | place: Crystal Bog...
CCGTTGGCGTCAGTGGTGCCGGCAAGAGCACCCTGAGCAGCACCTGCACCACAACCAGGGTTGGAGTTCAGCGAGGTGGTGGTCCAGGTAATACCGGTCTGGCAGCCGTAGTCCGGGTTGTCAACCAGGGTCACGGCCTGGTTCGCGAGCGTCTGGCCAAATGAACCAGTCACGTGCCAGGTCAGCTTCACCGTCGCACCAGCGTCGGTGTAGCCCTGCAGCCAGCGGTCCTGTGCGCCCCAGTAGTTGTTAATGAATTCCGTGTCACCCGAGACAGTGTCGTCGAGCAAGGTGGACTGCACAGCGCTGAGACCGGAAATTGACGTCAAGGTCGCGGTGTCAGGAGCGGTGTAGGTGGGGTGGTTGTACTTGAAGATGAATGTCTTGACACCAGAGGTCGAAGCCTTCGCGGCAGGAGTCGTCCTGGTGCGGATCGAAGCAGCCTTCGTGGCGACCACGTCACAGGAACCAGCCGTTGTGCTCGTCAGCGTTGCACCACTCACGGAGCAGCCGGCACCAGTGACGCTGTAGAAGACAGCGCCCGTGCCAGGTCCACCAGTGGTGGTCAGTGCAACTGAAGTACCAACCTGGTTGACCAGGACCGAGTTCGAAACGCCGAGGGTTGAGAAGACGAACTTGACCGTCTTCGCGTTCACGAGGTTGTAGCCCGTGGATGCAGCCTTGGTTGCCTTCACGGTGCAAGTCAGCGCAGATGATGCGCTGAGGTTGCCGTTGTTGTCAACCGAGCAGCCCATCGTCGAAGTGCTGAAGGTAACGGCACCCGTGCCGGAACCACCCGTGGTAGTCAGCGCAATCGCCGAGCCGACCGTTCCGGTAAGAACGGTGTTCGAGATCGACAGTGGCGCCTGGGCAACTGGACGTGGTGCACGCACCACGGTCGCACTCGCCGTTGAGCTGAGCCCAAATGCGGCTACGAGTGCAACACTCGCCGAGACCGTTGCCAGCTTGGCAACGTTGATTCGATTACGAACCAATAGATAGGCCGACGATGCGAGCACCGCGGCAACAACAATGAATAAAGCGTTCACTTTATTTCCCCCCAATTAGATAATGCTGTGCCGTCATTACTACTACTGCCGTGTGGTGTTTGCAAACCTCTCCGTCACAATTTGCACACACGTAGGCAAAGTATTTTCTGCAGTGATAGAGACTGGATTTCTATCTCTATGCGGCACCGAAATGAGTCTTACGTTGTCTCTTCGACTGGCGCCTCCTAGTCCTTCATCTCAGAGCGGCGAAGCGGCACCAGTGGTAAGACTTACATACCCCACACTTTTCGAGGAGCACCATGAAAACTATCCGCCGACTTAGCCTTGCGGTCGCGTGCGTTGCTGCTCTGCAGTTGCAAATTACTGCGTCCGGGGCCACTTCGCCGAGTTTTGCCCACCCCGACAAAGCGGTTCTCACCTCGGTAACGGGCCTCCTCTCGGGGACATCACTCATCGATGACACCGTCAACGGTGACAACCTCTTTATCAACGCGTACTACGCGCCTTCCGACCGTTGGCTCCTCTCCTACATCCCAGCTGGTGGCACCATCACCCTGAACTGGACAGTGACTGGAAGTAATGGCCAGCCTCTCGCGAACACCGCCGTGACGTTGCAAGACAACTTGGCCTACTCGAGCGCACAGGGCACCACGTGGTCACAGTCGGCCCTCAACGTCAACAATGGATCGAGCCCCGGCGGCACTATTTCGGGCACGACCAACGCCAACGGCAATGTCAGCTTCACCATTACCAACACGAATTCCCTTGCGGGAACGCCACCTTCAGATCTCGCGTCCACGAGCGGCGCCGAGTCCAACGAGGGGAAGTATCCGTGGACCTGCATGATTCTCCAGGTCGGCAACGACGTCTGGACCTCCAGCCCGGCTTCCGGTGTCAATGAAGCAACCGACCGCGTCGACTTCATTGTGGTGCCCGCCGCCAAGCCACTCGGCACGACCGCGGCCAAAGTCACAACCGGCAACAAGTCCTTTGTCTACGGCGCCTCTGGGGTCAGTGTTTCCGCGGCGGTGAAATCAGCCACCTCCGGTACGGTTCTCTTCACCGCGGGCGGACACACGCTCTGCAGCGCATCAGTTTCTGCCGGATCCGCATCGTGTGCCGTTCCGACGACCGCGCTGAATGTTGGGAGCTATCAGTTGACGGCGGCCTACTCGGGCAACGCGACCTACGCCGCCGCCTCGGCCTCGAGCACCCTGAACGTGACTATCGACCCCACGACGTTGAGCGTGACACCCTCGGTGCTGAGCCTGTCGCAGTCGGTGCTCGGCACCTTCAGTGTCGCCGTGACGTTGAGCTCAAAAACAGGGGTGACACCAAGCGGCACCGCCACGCTCAGCCTGGACGGTACCCAGCTCGCCACTGACGTGACGACGTACAAGTTCTCGTCACTCGACGCCAGCGCCATCGGGGTCGGTAAGCACACCCTGACGGTGTCGTACTCGGGGAACACCAACTTCAAACCCGTGACCGTGTCAAAGACGATCACCGTCACGGCCGCAACCACCAAGCTCCCCGTTACGTTGCCATCGACGAGCACGAACTACGACGTGGCCCACGGCAACCTCTTGTGGTCGGAATCCTTCACCGACTCGGCCTACACCGGTATCAACACCAGCATTTGGAGCGCGGAGATTGGGCAGTACGTCGGCAACGCCCCCGGTCTGCCAGCCTGGGGCTACGGCACCGGTGAAATTGAAACCAACACCAACCAGGCGCTCAACATTTCGGAAGACGGTCTCGGTAACTTGGCCCTGACAGCGGTCAACACCAATGGCAACTGGACGAGTGCACGCATTTCAACGGCCGGCAAGGTCAACTTCCAGTACGGGCAGATTGAGGCCAACATCAAGATGCCGGCTGGCTCATACAACTGGCCCGCCTTCTGGATGTTGGGCAAGAACTTCTTCCCCAACAGCAGCTGGCCAAACTGTGGCGAAATCGACATTATGGAGGGACTGGCGAATGAGTCCGTCGACCAGTCAACACTGCACGCCAACTACCCCGGTGGTGGCGACTGGAACGGTGGCGGTGGCGTGACCATGCGCGCCCCCCTGTCGAATCTCACGTCGGCCTTCCACACCTTCGGCATGATCTGGACGCCAACGTCAATTTCCTTCACCCTCGATGGCTACGTCTACGGCAGTGACGTCTACAACGCGTCGAACGGCACCGTGACGCAGACCGTGGGTTCGTCGGTGAGCACCTTCTCCATTGGTGGCCAGGTGTGGCCGTTCAATCAGCCGTTCTTCATGATTCTCGACAACGCCATTCCCGCTGGCACGTCAGCGGCGAACGGTGCTCGCGGCACCATGGACGTCAACTGGATTAAGTACTACAGCTACGACGGACTCGGCGCCGTCACGAACTAGTACAAGAAACGCCCCCGGTGATCGGCTGCACGCCAATCACCGGGGGCGTTTTTCTTTGTCCTTAGTGTGACATCACAATTACGTCAACGAGGTCGGTTGCCTCGTCGGTTGTTGGGTTGTTACCCACCTGGGTGTTCGGCGAGGTGAAGATGTCGCTGCCGATCTGCAGCGCCATGCGCGTCCAGGGATAGGTACTGCCTGACTCAATCGTCTCGGCCGCCAACTGCGAGACATTCACACCAGCGGTGATCGTGGTGGCGGTGGACGTCATGGAGAATCCGTAGGGAGGCGACGGCACATTGCTATTGGTATTGAGGAGCACGAACGACACGTTGCCATTGGCATCGGTCACGCCCGTGATGTTGCCGGCGGAAAGCCCCGTTGCGGTAAAGGTAGCGTCCTTGCCGCCCTTGCCATTGTTGGTGCCCGGGGCGAACTGGGTTTCCAGGGTGACAGAGGTCTGCGTGAGGGGCTGACCCTGTGAGCCAGTGATGTGCCAGGTCATGGTAATCTGCGCGCCCGGCGTCACGTAGCAGTAGAGCCAGCGGTCGGTTGGCGAGTACCAGTGGTTGATAAACCATGAGCGGCCATTGACGGAGTCGTCAACGGGACCGAGGCCGGTAAAGCCAGTGGCGGCCCAGTCGCTCGTTACGAGTGCGGCACGGTCGGGGAACTGATTCGTCGCGTTCTCGACGAAGACCTCAACGCTGAACGTGAATCTCACGCTGGCGGAACTCGTCGATCCGAAATGTCCGCTGGCGGCCTTAGTCGCCTTGACCACACACGTTCCGGCGGTGGCATCGCGCAAGACACCCGTCACCGCATTGATGGTGCACCCCGTACCGGTGGCCGTGAAGCGCACAGCGCCGGTGCCTGATCCGCCCCGGGTGTCAACGGTGATGTGGCCGGTGGTGTAGGCGCTGTGCACCGCATTGGTGATCACCAAAGCAGACTGCTTTGCGGGTGCTGCACTGGCGGGTGCCGCAACGCTGACCAAGGCCAGCGCCCCGACCACGAGCGCCGTGGTGCGCGAGCGAGTACCGCGGGAGTGAGTGGCAGCAAAAAATGCCGCTACTTCGTGTCGTAGGGCGTTCATGCTGATCCTTTTTGTCGTACTGCGGTGCCCCATGCCTACTACACCTCGCACCGAAGCCAAAACGTCAACCTCCCTGTACAGAAGCTGGCGAGGTCACTAAGGTGAAAATATGACCGCTTCCGTTGACGCCGATTTCCTCGCCCTCCCCCTCGACGCTGTCTCGCAGGCCGCGATTGACACGGGGCTCTCACTCGGTGCCTCGCACGTTGACATTCGTATTGAGCGCGTGCGCACCGGCATCCTGGACCTTCGCGACACCACGCCCGAGACACAGACCGACGACAGTCTCTCGGGCATTGGCGTGCGCGTCATTGTTAATGGTGCGTGGGGATTCGCTTCCTCGCCGGAGATCAGTGTGGCGAAGGCCATCGAGCTTGCCCACGTTGCTGTAGCCCTCGCTCGCACCAGTGGGCCTCTCTCCACTGAAGAGATTGTCTTAGCCCCGGAGCCGGTCTACGCCGCCAAGACGTGGGTGAGCGAGTACGAGATTGACCCCTTCAGCGTGTCGGCGAGCGACAAGATTGCCCGTCTCGCCGACCTGAGCGCCACCCTGCTCAAGTCCGAGACCGTGAAGTTCACCGCGGCCCACACGAAGTTCGTTAAGGAGCAGAAGCACTACGCCGACTCCTACGGCACCTCCACCACCCAACAGCGCGTGCGGATGGATAGCGAGATCGAGGCGTTCCACGTGAGCGGCTCGGGCTTCGAGAGTCTGCGAACTCTGGCTCAACCTGCCGGCTACGGCTGGGAGTGGATGGGCAACGACATCTGGAACTGGGATGCGGAAATCGCCGAGCTGCCCTCACTCCTCGCCGAGAAGGTACTGGCCCCGTCCATTGAGGCCGGTCGCTACGACCTCTTGATTCACCCCAGCAACTTGTGGCTCACCATTCACGAGTCCATCGGTCACGCCACCGAGCTGGACCGCGCCTTGGGCTACGAGGCCAACTACGCCGGTACGTCGTTTGCCACCGTGGACAATTTGAACCGTCTGCAGTACGGTTCACCGCTGATGAACGTCACCGGTGACCGTATTACGCCGCACGGTCTGTCCACCACCGGCTACGACGACGAAGGCGTCGCCGCGCAGAGTTGGGACATCATCAAAGACGGCATCCTCGTCGGATACCAACTCGACCGCCGCATCGCGGCCCGCGGCGGGCGCGAGCGTTCCAATGGCTGCGCCTTCGCGGACGCACCGAGCCACGTACCGATTCAGCGCATGCCCAATGTCTCACTGCAGCCCGACCCCAACGGTCCGGACTTCGAGACGATGATCGCCAGCGTCGAAGACGGCATCATGATCAAGGGCGAAAAGTCCTGGTCCATCGACATGCAGCGCTACAACTTCCAGTTCACCGGCCAGCAGTTCCACCGCATTAAGAACGGCACAATCGTTGGGCAGGTCAAGGACCTCGCCTACCAGGCCATGACCACCGAGTTCTGGAACTCCATGAAGCTAGTGGGTGGACCATCCACCTACGTCCTCGGCGGCGCCTTTAACTGCGGCAAGGCCCAACCCGGTCAGGTCGCGGCCGTGAGCCACGGCTGCCCCGCCGCACTCTTCGAAAAAGTAAACATCTTGAGCACGGTTGCCGAGGCAGGAAAATGATCACACCAACAGAACTCATCGAGCGCATCACCGCGGCCGCTGATTACCACGACTGCATCGTCATCGTGCAGTACAAGACGCAGGCCAACCTGCGGTGGGCCTCGAGTACGTTGACCACCAATGGCGTCATCGCCGAGCAGCACGTCACCGTCATTGCCTTCGTCGAGGTCGACGGCGGTCTGGCGACCGGATCATTGACGTTCTCAGATGTCGACCCGAGTCAGTATGCGGCCATTGCCGCGGCCGCGGCCGATGTGGCGCGCGCCGCCGGCAAGTCCGATGATGCCGTCGAGTTGCTCACCGACACGACCTACGGTGACTGGCACGGTGCCCACCAGGCCACCGGCCCCGAGGTCTTCTCGTCGTTTGCGCCGGCTCTTGGTGAGTCCTTTCGTCAGTCCCACGCCGACCAGATTGAACTCTTTGGCTACGCCGAACACACCCACCAGTCAACGTGGGTGGGTTCCAAGGGCGGGCTGCGCCTCCGCCACGACCAGCCCTCTGGTCGGGTTGAGATGACGGCCAAGTCCCACAACCGCACCCGATCGACCTGGGAGGGTCGCCCCACCCGCGACTTCACCACTATCTCCATGGCCGACATTGACGCCAACATCCGCCAGCGCCTCGCGTGGCAGGAGCGCACGAGTGCCTACGAGCCCGGTCGCTACACCACTGTCGTCCCATCGGGGGCCATGGCTGACCTCATGGCCTACATCTTGTGGACCTCGTCTGGTCGCGACGCTTTTGAAGGCCGTTCCGTCTTCGCCCAGAAGGGCGCACCGGGCACCACGCGGGTGGGTGAACTCTTGGCATCGATGCCGGTGAACCTCTTCACCGACCCGACCTACCCCGGGCTCGAAACCTCGCCCTTTGTGGTGGCAACCGAAAGCAATCAATTCACGTCTGTCTTTGACAACGGGGTGAGCCTGCCCCGATTTGATTTGGTGAACCGCGGGCATCTCGACAGCCTGATTACCTCGCGCGCCTCGAGTGCGCGTACCGGACTGGACTTTTCTCCCGTCGGGGACAACATGATCACCGAACTGCCTGGCGCCAGTGGCGACTTGAACTCGTTGGTCGCCGGTGTCGACAAGGGACTGCTGATCACGACCTTCTGGTACATCCGCACCGTTGACCCGACCACCTACCTCTTGACGGGACTCACCCGCGATGGGGTCTACGAGATTCGCGATGGTGAAGTCATCGGCGCGGTGAACAACTTCCGCTGGAACGAGTCCCCCGTTGATCTCCTCAGCCGCATTGCCGCCGTGGGCGCCACCGAAGTCACGGCGACCCGTGAGCTCGAAGAGTTCCAGCACACGGCCGCACCGGCCGTGGTCTTTCGCGACTTCAACATGTCCACGGTCAGCCAGGCCAACTAGGCAGTTGTCGCCGTGTCGCACCGGTAGGGTGCGACCATGGCATTCCAGCCTCGAACCAAGAATGGCTTCGCGCCAAAGATCTGCGTGCGTTGCCAACGCCCGTTTGAGTGGCGCAAGAAGTGGGCGGCCGAATGGGAGAACGTGAAGTACTGCTCCAAGGCCTGTCGCCGCTAGTGGCCCGTTCGCTTCGCTACGTCGCCTTCGACCAACTCCACGAGCGCTACGGCGCCCTCGCCGATGCCATTCCAGCCGACGACATTGTGGTGATGATTGAAAACGAGGCCATGCTGTCGGCCACTCCCTGGCACCCCGAACGCCTCTACTTCTATCGATCGAGCGCGCGACACTTTGCCCAACGACTCCGTGAGCGCGGATTCACCGTGCTCTTCGAACGAGCACCCTCGACGGCGCACGGTCTACGCTCCGTCAAAGAGCGCTACCCCGATGTCCCCCTGATCGCCTGTGAACCCTCCTCGTTTCGCCAGCGCGATCGACTCGCTGGCCTCGTGGATGAGATGCGGCCCAACGACTTCTTCTTGACTCCTCGCCACGTCTTTGAAGAGTGGGCGGGCGCCCAGAAATCCCACGTCATGGAAAACTTCTATCGACTCCAACGAGTGCGCCTCAACGTCCTCATGACACCTGAAGGGCCCGTTGGTGGCGCCTGGAACTTCGACAAAGAAAACCGTCTCGCGCCACCCAAGAACTATGTCTGGCCCGAGCCCCTGACGTTTCCCCGAGACGATATTGACGACGCCGTTGCACTCGAATTGGAGCACACCCCCTCGGGTGCGTGGGCCACGACGCGTGAGGGGGCGCTGGCCCAACTGACGTACTTTCTCATTCACCACTTCGCCACCTTTGGCCCCTACGAAGACGCCATGGTGACCTCGAGTTGGTCGCTGCACCACTCACTGCTGAGTCCGTATCTCAATAACGGCCTCCTGCACCCCCAAGAGGTACTCGACGCCGCCCTCGAACGCTTCGCCCACGGTGACGTGCCGATTGCCTCGGCCGAGGGCTTCGTGCGCCAAATCATTGGCTGGCGCGAGTACGTCAACGCGATGTACTGGTGGCAAGGTCCGGACTACCAGGAGCGCAACGGACTTGGTGCGACCACCCCGCTCCTTCCCCTCTTTGATGACGCCAGCGCCACCAAGATGAACTGTCTGTCATCAATAGTTTCGGACATTGATCAACGCGCCTGGGTGCACCACATCCCCCGTCTGATGGTGTTGAGCAATCTCGCCCTCGTTGCCGGTGTCTCACCCCAGGAGTTCTTGGCGTGGATGCGCCGACGTTTCATTGACGCCGCTGAATGGGTGATGGTGCCCAACGTCATCGGCATGGGTGTCCACGCCGATGGCGGTGCCATGATGACCAAGCCGTACGCGGCCGGTGGCGCCTACATCGATCGCATGAGTAACTACTGCAAGGACTGCCCCTACAACCCGAAGCTGCGCACCGGCGACACGGCCTGCCCTTTCACCACGCTCTACTGGGACTTCCTCGCGCGCCACGAGGCAGCCTTTTCGAAGAACCACCGCATGGCTCAGCAGATGCACGGCATGCGCCGACTCAGCGACCTCGACGAGGTTCGCCAGCGAGCCACCGTGGTGCTTCGAGGGCTCGCTCAGGGCACTATGTAATTGTGCCTTCAGAGCACAACAGGGGGGTGCCGTTGCCGGCACCCCCCTGTTGACGCTCGAAGCGGAAAACTACAGTGACTCTTCTTCGCGGCTCTTGATCAACATGATCATCACGGCAAAGAGGCCGAACAGCGGCTTGGCCAACACGTCAGCGATGGAGTAGCCCACCTGACGCGCCACCAGAGCGGTCGTCTCGTTCGAGATGAGGCGAGGCAGGATGTACGCGATGGGGTATACCATCCACGTCACCAAGATCACCCAGCGCATGCCCGAAATCAACTGACGGATACGAGCAGGCTGTCCATCCAGCGACTTCGTCAGTTCAACGAACAAGACGTAGAGCACGTAGATGAAGAAGATCGTTGACAGGCCAACCCAGACGAGGCGAGCGGTCGAGTGAGCAGCAGCCAGTTCGCCTGGGTAGCCCAAGGCAATCATGAAGGCAGACGCGATTGACAACTTGATGATCAAGCTGCGGGCAATTTCGGCCTTCAGGCGCAGCACGGTGATGAGCTCGGCGAGGAGCAGTGGCACCGTGAGGAGCCAGTCGACGTAGCGGTATCCCTCGTTGAAGGGTGCACCCGACATCTGGTACTGGCCATTCACGAAGTGGAACGCGTCATTCCACGAGTTGAAGATGCGCAGGTAGTGATACCCGGCAATCAACACAACCAGCGTGGTGAGGTTCAGTGCTACTTGGTTCTTCTTTGTAATTTGGTTACGAATCAACAAGAAGTAGATCATCGAGGCCAACATTGCCGCAAAAACAAACGACAAAGCGTTGTACACCAAGTTGAACTGCCCATGTGACAGCGTGAGTACAGCGTTGTTCATAAACAACTCCTTTTGTAGTGGGGCATAGCCCCATATGAAACTTAGTCATAGGTCTTATACAAAAGAGTGATAATCGGCCAATTTTTTCCGGCGCCGTTCCGCCACTCCTAAATGCACAAAACCCCTGGTCAGCGGGTGACCAGGGGTTTTGCGTGTACCGAGTGCTCCCTCCGGAGCCCCTCTGAAGGAACTACGGAGCGGTGACCAGATTGACCAACGCCTTGAGTTCAGCCGTAAGTGCCAAGTTGACATTCGCATCGATGCGTGGGCTGTTCAGCAGAACGCCGTCAGCGTGCATCTGCGCCATTTCCGTGTCGAGCTGCGACATGATCTTGGTCGAGAACGGCACAAAGTCGTTCACGCCAGTCTGGTACAGCACGGCGGCCAGTCCCTGGCCCAAAGCGTTGTTCAGCGATGGCTTAGGCGCGAAGAAGGTCTGGAAGATGACGTTCGTGAACGCAGCTGGGTTCTTCAAGATCCAACGGTCAATCTGCGCCTGCGCGTAGAGGTAGGTAGCCAGCATGGCCATCTTCTTCGAGTCGTTGGCCCCAGCCGGGGTCATCAAGATCGGGTCGTACCCGCTCAAAATGCCCGAAGCGTTCGCGATGACCTTGCCACCGTGGGCCTGGGCCTCAGCGGCGGTTACGGGACTCACGACGATGGCGTCAACGGCACCGGTCAACAACGCACCGATGTCGCTGGACTCGGGCAAGTTCACGAAGGTGTAGTTATTTGGTGCCACGTGCGCCTTGGCCAAGAGACGGTCGACCACGTACTGCGAGTCCTGACCACCGACGAAGGCGATCTTCTTACCGGCCAACTTGGCGGGCGTCTTCAAGCCAGCGGCGTAAGCCTGTGGCGAAACAATCACCTGCCAGTAGTTCTGTGGGTTGACCAACTGGTTCACACCGACGGCCTGAAGCTGCTGACCGGCGTCGAGCGCTTCAGCCCAGGTCAGACCGCTCACCACGGGGGTGAAGTCGTCAGCGCCGTTGAGCACGGCCGACACAATGGCCGGTCCGGCCAACTCGTCGAAGTGCACGTTGAAGCCAAGCTTCGTTGGGTCGATGACGCCAGCGTGGACACCGGTGTACCAGAAGAGCTGGTAGAAGCCCTGCTGGTCGGCGATGTTGAGCGTGCTGCCGGAGACGTCAACGTACTTGTTGAGCGTGTAGCCGGCGGGGCAAGTTGCCCCCGACACCATCTTGATGCTGCCGTTGGCCAACGCGTTGTACTGCGTTGCGTCGGTCTGGTAGCAGGTGGTCTTGGCCATTGAGGCGGCACTGGCTGATGCGTCGACGACACTTACGGTGCCGAGCGTCAGCACCAGAGCGGCACTCGCGAATTTGGCGTTGCGCCAAACGTTTTTCATATTTCCCCCTAGTGAGTAAGAACTGCTCTTCCACCCTACGACCGCCCCCCGTCCAAGGTGGGTATTCATCAGGAAACTAGATAAAAATCGGAAAACTATGCGGAGCCGAGTGACCCGTCGAGCACGTCGGCCGTGACACCGAGGTGTGACAGGAGATCGGCACGCATGGCCGAGTTCTCCTGACGCAGTGAACGCGGACGAGGGGTCGAAACCACCAGTTCCTGGGCAATTGCCCCGTCGCGCAGCACAAAGACGCGGTCGGCCAGAAAGAGCGCCTCATCCACGTCGTGAGTGACCAGCAACGTGGTTGGCGCGTAGACCGAGCACAACTTCGCCAGCAGCGCGTGCATGGTCAAGCGCGTGAGCGCGTCGAGTGCGCCGAAGGGTTCGTCGAGCAAGAGCAGCTGGGGGCGACGCACGAGGGCGCGTGCAATCGCCACGCGCTGCGCCTCGCCACCCGACAACGTGGCGGGCCAGTCATTCTCGTGTCCGGCCAGACCCACTTCCGCCAGCATGTTGTAGGCAACGTCCTTGCTCCCCGCGTCACCGGAAAGACCGAGGACAACGTTGCGCCACACGCGTGAGGACTGCACCAGTCGTGGTTCTTGAAAGACAAAGGTGCGGCGCTGGGGAACCTTGATCTCCCCTTCGTCTGCTGCTGATAGGCCTCCGAGCATGCGCAGTAGGGTCGTCTTGCCACTGCCGCTGGCGCCCACGAGGGCCACAAACTCGCCCCGCCGGAGTTCTAAGTTGATGTCGCTCAAGACGCGACGAGGCCCAAAGGACTTCGAGAGTGACCGAACAAGAACGTCGGTGGTATCGGGTGTTGTCATCGGACCGCTACTCCTTCGCGCCACTTCAGGCACAGTCGCTCGAGGAGCTTCACGATGGCGGCCGCGCCGAGTCCCATGATGGCGTACAAGACGACGCACGCGAAGACTTCGTAGTTGCGCTGATAGGCCTGCGAGTTCAAGAGCAGATAGCCAATGCCGTTCTGGGACGAAATAGTCTCACCGGCCACGAGCGCCAGAATCGACACGACCATCGACAGGCTCAAACCCGTCAGGATCTGCGGCAAGGCGAGCGGCAAGATCACCTGGCGCAAGAGTGCCAGACGCTCCACGCCGAAGGTCTTCGCCGCCTCGACGACCTTGCGGTCGACGTTGCGGACGCCACCAGCGGTATTGATGTACATCGGGAAGTATGAGGCGAGTGCGACCACCAGGATTTTGGGGGTTTCGCCAATGCCGAACCACAGGATGAAGAGTGGAATGAGCGCAATAAAGGGAATTGCGCGCAGCGCCTGCAATGTTGCGTCAAAGAGTTCTTCGCCGATTTTGGTGAGGCCCGAGAAGAGCCCCACCACGAATCCAAAAGCCCCGCCGAACAAGAGACCGACCACTGCTCGGGTCAACGAGACACCAATATTTGAGGCCAAGTTCTGGTTGCCGAACATGGACTTCAATTCAAGAACCGTCCCCCAGGGACTGGGCATGGTTAGTGACGGGACCCAGGACGACTTCGCTAAGGCGGTCCAGCCAATGAGAATCAGGATGGGCAGGATTGACTTGGTAATCCAAGTCCAATACCGCTTTCTCGGTTTGACTTCCAGCACTAAGGGCGATTCAAGTGCATTCGCCTGACTGGATTCAATTGACATGGCTTTCATCATAAATCAGCCGATTTACTGAAACTGGAAATGGCGACATAT
>Ga0208503_1000189_pt1 | contig 12860 bp, 8 predicted proteins | sample CryBogCBE31Jul07_FD_184584 | JGI IMG/M metagenome (GOLD analysis project Ga0208503, IMG submission 184584) | Freshwater microbial communities from Crystal Bog, Wisconsin, USA - CBE31Jul07 (SPAdes) (version 2) | ecosystem: Environmental > Aquatic > Freshwater > Lake | place: Crystal Bog...
CAATCGCCTGTGATAGCAAGCCAGGCTGCACGCATTTTCATATTCAAATTCCGTATCGTAGGCAGGAGAAATCAGAATGAAGCCAATTTGGATCGTCGACGATGATCAATCTATTCGTTGGGTTCTTGAAAAAGCCCTCACACGAGAAGACATACCTCATCGGAGCTTTACTAACCCCAATGATGTACTGAATGCATTGGATAAAGACACTCCGAGCGTATTGATATCGGATATTCGGATGCCACGAGGTAATGGGCTTGATCTTTTACAGCATGTAAAGGTGAGTCATCCTAATCTACCAGTCATCATCATGACTGCTTACTCAGACCTTGATTCCGCAGTCTCTGCTTTTCAGAGTGGAGCCTTTGAGTATCTTACAAAACCATTCGATCTTGATAAGGCCCTAGAGCTCATTAAGCGTGCGATTGAACAAGGCCAGCGCAATCAATCTGCCAGTAAAGTCCTTGATGACTGGAGACCTGATCAATCTGAAATTATTGGTCAGGCGCCAGCGATGCAAGAAGTCTTTAGAGCAATTGGTAGGCTGGCGCAGTCCCATGCAACCGTATTAATCATGGGCGAATCCGGCACTGGTAAAGAGTTATTGGCTCAAGCTTTGCATAAGCATAGCCCTCGAGCTAAAGGACCATTCGTCTCTTTCAGTAGCTCTGCAGTACCGAAAGATTTACTTGAATCTGAACTATTTGGGCATGAACGCGGGGCTTTCCCAGGCGCGCAGACTTTACGACGCGGCCGCCTTGAACTTGCTGAAGGCGGAACTCTATTTTTGGATGAGATTGGTGATCTTCCCTCTGAATTACAAACCCGATTGTTAAGAACCCTCACTGACGGCCATTTCTATCGGATTGGCGGTCAAGACCCCATTAAAGCCAACGTTCGCATTATTGCTTCCACGCATCAGAATCTCGAAGCACGGGTATCGGCAGGACTGTTCCGCGAAGACCTCCTGCATCGCTTGAATATTATTCGTTTGCGGATGCCAGCACTAAGAGAGCGCTCTGAGGATATTCCTCTTTTAGCAAGGCACTTCATGCAAGCTTGCGCAAAGTCGCTTGGTGTTGAGGTTAAAAAGTTATCTGATGAAGTGCTTCAGCATATGGCTACTATGTCATTCTCAGGCAATGTTCGTCAATTAGAAAACTTATGTCATTGGCTTACTGTGATGACACCGGCCAGCACTATCGGGGTGGGAGATCTGCCGAGTGATCTATTAACAGCAACCAATGAGCCTACAGTCATAGTGCAAGGGGAGTCTTCCCCGCTTGCTCCCGCAGTAAATCGTTCTAATACCAGCGATTGGGAGAATGGCCTTGGCCGACTAGCAGTCAAGATGTTGCAGGATGGCGATCAATCGGTATTTGATGCTCTGACTTCCCGTTTTGAGAAAGCGGTGCTACAAGCAGCGCTAGAGGTCACGCGGGGTCGTAGAGTCGAGGCGGCTCAGCGTCTTGGGATTGGGCGCAATACGATTACTCGTAAGTTACAAGAGTTGGGTATTGATGACTAGCGCTGTTCGCATCGCAGCTTGGAATGTCAACTCTTTGACAGTTCGTCTGCCTCACGTTATCCGCTGGTTGCAGGATCAAGAAAAAGCTCATGCACCGATTGATGCCCTCTGTTTGCAAGAGCTCAAACTCACAGATGAAAAGTATCCGCATCGCGCTCTAGAGGATGCGGGCTATCTTAGTTTGGCGGCTGGACAAAAAACCTATAACGGGGTTGCAATCATTTTACGTAAAGCAGCGCTGGCACCCATTGCTAGTGATAGCGAAACAGCCTTCCTGAAACCGATTCGTAATATTCCGGGTCATGCAGATGAGCAGCAACGCATTTTGGCTGCGACAGTCTGCTTTAAAGGAATGCAGCCTATGCGCATCATCTCGGCTTACTTTCCAAATGGCCAAGCGCCAGACAGTGAAAAATTTCAATATAAGTTGAGTTGGTTAGATGCGCTACAAAACTGGCTAAAGGATGAACTGACTCAGAACGAGCGTTTGGCTTTATTGGGCGATTTCAATATCGCACCCAGCGACGATGATGTGCATGACCCCAAAGCTTGGGAAGGGCAAAACCTAGTATCACCACCAGAGCGTAATGCTTTCCAAGGATTACTCAATCTAGGTCTAGTGGATTCCTTCAGAATGTTTGAGCAAGCCCCTAAAACCTATAGCTGGTGGGACTATCGCATGATGGGCTTTAGAAGAAATGCGGGTATGCGTATCGATCACATTTTGCTCAGCAAAGCGCTTGAGAAAAAATGCAGCTCTAGCAAAGTCGACAAGCAACCGCGCGCTTGGGAGCAGCCCTCGGATCATGCTCCAGTGATTGCAGAAATTCAGGGTAATTAGAGTATTTAAGCTAAGCCACCATGGCGAAGTAGGGCATCAATCTGTGGCTCTCCCCCTCTAAATGCTTTGAAGGATTCAGCAGCAGAACGACTTCCACCTACCTCTAAAATTTCTTGTCGATACCGCGCACCAGTCTGAGGATCTAAGACGCTTCCTGTAAGCTTGGCAGCATCTTCAAATGCTGAATACACATCTGCAGAGAGTACTTCTGCCCACTTATAACTGTAGTAACCCGCAGCATATCCGCCGGCAAAGATATGGCTAAAGGTATTTGGCCAGCGCGAGATCTCCGGCTGTGGAATGACATTACATTGCTCAGCAATCTTTCTGGAAAGATCTAATACTGCTTGACCATGTGCCGACTGTGCATCAAAAGTCGAGTGCAGGCGCCAATCTAGCAAAGAGAAAGTAATTTGACGCAAGGTGCCTAGGCCATTCTGAAAATTCTTGGCTGCCAGCAGTTTGTCAAATAATTCACGGGGGAGTGACTTTCCAGTCTCCACATGAGCGGTCATCTTTTCTAAAACTTCCCATTCCCAGCAGAAGTTTTCCATAAACTGGCTTGGAAGTTCAACGGCGTCCCATTCCACGCCGTTGATGCCTGATACGCCCAAGGCTCCCACTTGAGTGAGAAGGTGATGTAAACCATGACCGCTTTCATGAAAGAGGGTAATGACATCATCATGTGCAATAGTAGGCTGACGTACTTGTCCATCGACTTTCACTGGAGCAGGAAAGTTGCAAACTAAGTAAGCCACAGGGACTTGTATCTCACCGTTAGGTAATTCACGACGTCCACGGGCATCATCCATCCAAGCACCACCCCGTTTGCCGGGACGAGCGTAGGGATCAAGATAGAAATAGGCGACAATTTTTTGCTGGGCATTGCGAATCGCAAAGGATTGCACATCTTGATGCCAAACAGGTAAATCAGCAGATTCAATCGTCACACCAAACAGGGTCTGTATTACTCTAAATAGCCCTTCAAGCACTTTACTTAAAGGGAAGTATTGTTTGAGTTCGTTCTCAGAAAAAGCATAACGTGCTTGCTTGAGTCGCTCGGATGCAAAAGCAATGTCCCAGGGCTTAAGTCCGTCCGCCAATTGCAAAGTTGTACGAGCAAAATCTACTAGCTCTTCCCAGTCTTTTTCAGCGAAAGGTCTGGCGCGTTGTGCAATATCACTCAAAAAGTGATCTACCTCATCAACGCTCTGCGCCATTTTTGGGGCTAAGCTTAGGGCTGCATAATTTGCGAAGCCTAACATTTTGGCTTCTTCGGATCGTAAGCGCAGTTGATCCAACATATTTTGGGTGTTATCCCAACTCATTTGTCCTTGACCATACTGCGGTGCGAGCTCAGAAGCACGCGTAATATAAGCCTGATACATGAGCTTTCGCAAATCCCGATTTTCTGAATATTGCATGACGGGGTAATACGATGGGAAGTGCAGGGTAAATGCCCAACCTGTTAACTGCTTTTGCTTGGCTGTGTCTGCAGCCGCAGCAACGGCGTCCTCAGGCAAGCCAACTAAAGCTGCAATATCAGTAACATGATGTACAAAGCCATCTGTAGCATCTAACACATGATCAGAAAATCCTTTACTCAGCTGAGCTTGCTCATCTTGAATTGCAGAAAAACGAGGCTTGTCCGCTTCACTGAGTTCTGCTCCACCCAATCGAAAGTCACGCAAGGAGTTCTCAATCACTTTTTTCTGAGCTCTACTTAAATTTGCAAACTCGGCACTCTTGCTCAGGCCCTTGAACTTCTCGTACAAAGCCAGGTTTTGACCCAGACTCGACATGAAAGCAGTTACTTTAGGTAGCATTTCTCCATAAGCAGCGCGAAGCTCTGCTGAATCAGCTACGCTATTTAAATGAGAAACTGCACCCCAAGCTCGACCCAGGGATTCTGTAGCATCTTCCAGGGGCTCGGCTAAGTCTAACCAAGTAGCAGGAGTCTGAGCCGCTACTGCATGATCTACTGCAACTTGGGCATGATCAAGCAAGAAGCTAATAGCTGGCCCAATATGCTCAGGCAAGATTGCCGAGTATTGCGGGATGCCAGAACCAAAAGTGACTAGGGGATTGCTCTGGAGATTTTGGGGGATAGGCAGTTTCATCCCTCTAGCTTAATGTAAGCCCAGTATTTTTGCCCAAAAGTGGGCTCCAGTATTAATGCTTGGGTGCTTTCTCAGCTGCTTCTAAAGTATTCATGAGCAGCATCGTAATGGTCATAGGACCCACACCACCTGGCACTGGTGTAATCCAACCAGCTACATATTTGGCGGTATCAAAGTCGACATCACCACAAAGCTTTCCATCTGGTAGGCGGTTAATACCAACATCAATCACAACCGCGCCGGTTTTAATCATGTCGCCTGTAACCATGTGTGGCTTACCGGTGGCGACTACTAAGATATCGGCATCTTTTGTATGGTGGGCTAAATCACGCGTTTTACTATTGCAAATCGTGACAGTAGCGCCAGCCTGAAGCAGAAGCATCGCCATTGGCTTGCCAACGATATTCGAAGCCCCAACAATCACTGCACGTGCACCCCGAACTGGGTAATCAATACTTTCCAAGATTTTCATGCAACCATAGGGAGTACAGGGCTTGAACTCAGGCTTCCCAACCATTAAGGCGCCTGCATTGGCAACATGAAAACCATCGACATCTTTTTCAGGGGCAATTGCCTCTAATACGCGTTCGGCTGCAATGTGCTCAGGCAAGGGGAGTTGTACCAATATTCCATGAATCGCTGGGTCTGCATTGAGAGTAGCTATCCGAGCAAGTAATTCTTCTTCACCAAGTTCGGCAGAGTAGCGCTCCAATACTGAATGAAAGCCCACGTCTTCACAGGCTTTGACTTTATTGCGTACATAGACTTGACTGGCGGGGTTATCACCAATCACGATTACAGCAAGACCAGGTCTAACTCCTTTGGCTGTCAGAATTGCAGCACGAGCAGCAATTTCAGCGCGGAGTTTTTTTGAAAGAAGATTTCCGTCTAGTAACTGCGCGGGCATTATGAATTCGATGGAGGATCAGATAGGGCTAAACGGAGTAAGTCAGCAACAGTATTGACGTTAAGCTTTTCCATGATGTTGGCACGGTGTGCTTCGACCGTCTTGATTGAGATACTTAAATCATCTGCAATCTGTTTATTCAGTCGACCAGCCACGATGCGTTCAAGTACTTGTCTCTCGCGACCTGTTAACTTACTAAGCAGGCTCTGAGTGATCTTACGTTGACTCGCTTGTGAGTAATCAACCCGTGCTTTTGCAAGCATCCGATCGACTAAGCTGCAGAGATCATTTTCTTTAAACGGCTTTTCAATAAAATCAACAGCACCCCGTTTCATGGTGGAGACTGCCATCGAGACATCGCCATGACCAGTGATAAAGGCGATTGGCATTGGATAGTTTTCACTGATTAAACGTTCTTGTAATTCAAGGCCAGACATCCCTGGCATACGCACATCTAAAATGGCACAGGAGATCGTCGATTTGTCTGTGCTCTGTAAAGATTGCATAAAACGCTCAGCACTGGCGTGACAGCGCACTACGTAGCCATTACTTTCTAGAAGCCAAGTGAGGGAGTCGCGGACGGCTTCATCGTCATCTACGACATAAATCACTTCAGCTTGGTTTGGTTTGGCTGTTACGTTCATTTTCAGTTTCCCGGTTAACTTCAGATTCTAAGGGTAAAAGTATTGTAAAGGCGCAGCCTGCCAGCTTGGTCCGCTCTGGATCCATCTGGTTTTTAGCCCAAAGTCGACCATGGTGAGACTCGATAATCGAGCGGCAAATATTCAGTCCCATCCCCATGCCCTCGGCCTTGGTGCTAAAGAAGGGCTCAAACATTCGCTCGATGACGGATTCTGGGATGCCGCCACCCGTATCTGAAACCTGGATACGAAGCATGGCCGGAAAGGTGCTGGTATCCAAATCCGCTGCAATTTTGACCGGCGGGGCAGACCAACGGGACGACGAAGGATAGGCTTCCCGGACGCTATCCAAGGCATTTTTCAGTAAATTGACCAAGACCTGAAGAATCAGAACAGGGTCGATCGGCACCTCAGGAAGATCTTCAGCGATCGATGAGACTATCGATAGGCGATGACGATTGGCTTCAATTTCAAGTAGCCCCACTGCATCATTAATGATTTCGGTAATTGAAGTCAGTTCACGCTGGGGTTCACTGCGTTTCACGAAGCCACGAATACGCTGAATAATGGTTCCGGCTCGGACAGCTTGCTCAGAAGCTTTTTCTAGGGCGGGCAAAATCTCGCGACTCATATCGCTATCACCAGCCCCTTGCAAACGTTTTACGACGCCCATACAGTAATTCGATATCGCCGAAAGGGGTTGGTTCAGTTCGTGAGCTAAAGAGGATGCCATTTCACCCATCGTCGTCAAGCGGCTGGTGAACTGCATTTTTTCTTCTTGCTGTCTCGACAGTTCATCGGCTTCTTTGCGGATAGTGATGTCGGTAGCAATCAGGAGTTGGGCCATATGCTCATCAACCCAAGGAATAAAACGGCGTCGGACCTCATACCATTTACCACTATCATCTGATGGCTGAATTTCTTCAGACTCAGATTCTTGATACAGAGCTGATGGAGGAATGCCTGGATTTGAATCCCCAGACTCTTCAGCAAGCTCTTGCATCGATTGGTGTGCCATTTGACCGCCAACTAAATCAAAGTGACCTTTAGAGTCATTGCCAAAGCGCTCACGATAGAAGCGGTTCGCAAATAGCAGTGCGCCTGTCTCGATTGAGACGACAGACACGGCTGCATCTAAACCCTCAAGCACAGTAATAAAGCGTTCTTGAGAAGCCGCTAATTCTTCCCGGGCTTTAGTAGAGTCAGTAATGTCAATCACTGAGGTGACCCAGCCAGTTTGAACACCTTTTTCATTAACCAGTGGAGCAATAAAGGTTCTGGTGTCGATAGGCGTTCCATCATGCCGAACAATGATTCCACGGATTCCACTTCTCATCGCATCATGATTTTGTGGATCTAGAGCTAAATTCATTTGCTCCTCTTGAGCAGTTTTCTTGTCATCAGGCCAGAAAGGGAAAGGGGGTTTTAGTCCAATCAGATTCTTTTCCTGCCAACCAGTCATCTCACAAAAGGCTTTATTGACGTAGGTAATGCGCCCATCCATATCGTGGCCTCTAATTCCTACGGGAGTCGAATCTTCCATTGCATTTCGGAAGCTTGTCTCTAGTCTAAGGTTTGCTTCTGCCTCTTGGCGGACTTGCATTTGTTTTAGGACTGACCACAAGCTCCAAATCACAAAGGCACTCAAGCCCAATACAACGCCTACTAGCATTCTGAAGGTGAGATTTGTTGGTGCGGGATAGGTATCAATCCGTAGTGTGAGATTGGGGCTGAGTACACCGATATCTAGACTCGTTTGGTTACTGAATGATCGCTTAGGCGTATTTCGATCAGAGGAGATCGCTAAGATTCGCTCGTTATCTGTGACCAAGGTAAAACGGTATTGCGCCTTTAACTCCGCAGGAATCATATCGAGTATTCCTTGCGCGCTGTAGAGCACAGCAATTTCTCCAAGGTTTTCATTGCTACCGAAAATTGGAATTACTTGCCAAAATATGACCTTCGTATCAGATGAGACTTTTTCTCCTCCTTGATCATCGAGCGAAATAAACTGACTATAGGCAGGCTGTCCCGTGGCATGGCTCATGTTGATAGTCTTACGGAGCGCCTCCTTAATGCGATTACCTTGTTCACCACTATTAATATCGCTGAGGATTAAATCCCTTTTATTGCGGTTGGCTTGCGCAACCCACTGCACTTCATTATTTTTATTTATCCAGATCAGTTTGCTGATTTCATGCTCGTTGCCTAGAAGCGCTTCCGCTTGCTGCAAGATGTTGTTGCGGACTTTGCCTTCATCGCCACTGTTGGCAATGTCTCTACTGATGACTAGTAAGGAATCCGTATTGTTACTAAAGCGGAGTTGGATACGCTGTTTTGCAAAGACCAATTCTCGAAATAAAGCGGCTTCTTGTTGATTTTTCTCTTGTAGCTGCAAAGTTCCTAGGATGATTCCCATCACAGCGGTAAAAATCACAATGGCCAAAAAGGGCGTGAAGACAATCTTGAACCCCCGTATTTTTCGTATCCAGCGTAGGGGGCCATACAGCCGTTGCGACAGTCGTGCTTGTTTTTTCATCTCATAGCCATTTTGCCTCATCGTTCTGTTGTATTAAATCCAGGCTGCATCGCAATATAATTCCGCATTATGAGAAATATTATCATTATGTGGAAAATTGCTTGTTGAACAAATAAACCCCTTCTAGAATCTCAGACATATATAGAGTGTTTAATAGAAGTACAAAAAACAAAGAATAGAAGGAGACCATCATGGCGGCTATACCAGATCAAATCTTGGGTTCGACCAAGGCATCTGATCAAGATCCAGCAGAAACGCAAGAGTGGCTACAAGCGCTTGATGGTGTCATCCGTAATGAAGGCGTAGAACGTGCTGCTTTCTTAATAGATCAGCAAATTGCACATGCTCGGGTTAATGGAGTTGAGCAACCATTTCATGCAGAGACCCCCTACATCAATACTATTCCAGTAGAGAAACAAGCGCGATTGCCTGGTGATCAGAACATTGAACACCGCATTCGTTCTTATACGCGTTGGAATGCGATGGCGATGGTATTACGCGCTAATAAAGATACCAATGTTGGTGGCCACATTTCCTCATTTCAATCAGCTGCAACTTTGTATGACATTGGCTTTAACCATTTCTGGCATGCGCCATCGCCAGAGCATGGCGGTGATTTAGTTTTTGTACAAGGTCACTCGGCTCCAGGTGTATATGCCCGCGCTTATATGTTAGGGCGCTTATCGGATGAGCAGCTTAATAACTTCCGCCAAGAGGTTGGCGGTAAAGGGATCTCCAGTTACCCCCATCCATGGTTGATGCCAGATTTTTGGCAGTTCCCAACTGTTTCGATGGGCTTAGGCCCGATCATGGCGATTTATCAGGCCCGTTTCATGCGCTACTTGCGCGACCGCGGCTTAGCCAAAACCGATGGACGTAAAGTTTGGGCATTCCTCGGCGATGGTGAGACCGATGAGCCAGAGTCTCTTGGTGCGATTGGTATGGCCGGTCGCGAGAAGTTAGATAACTTGATCTTTGTGATTAACTGCAACTTGCAACGCTTAGATGGACCTGTCCGCGGTAATGGAAAAATCATTCAAGAACTCGAGAGTGAATTCCGTGGCTCCGGTTGGAATGTCATCAAAGTCGTGTGGGGCGGTCAGTGGGATGCCTTATTTGCCCGAGATAAGAAGGGTATCTTGATGCAGCGCCTTGGCGAGATTGTCGACGGGCAGTACCAAACTATGAAATCCAAAAACGGTGCTTACGTACGTGAGACTGTTTTCAATACGCCAGAACTCAAAGCATTGGTAAGTGATTGGAGTGACGAAGAAATTTGGCAACTCAATCGGGGTGGCCATGATCCGCATAAAGTCTATGCAGCCTTTCATGCGGCAGTCAATCATAAAGATGAACCTACTGTGATCTTGGCACACACTATTAAAGGTTACGGGATGGGTGGTTCTGGTGAGGCGATGAATATTGCCCATCAGGCTAAGAAAATGAATCCTGATGACGTTCGTCGTTTCCGTGATCGCTTTGAGATCCCTGTTAAGGATGCCGATCTCGAAGAGATTCCACTGGTAAGCTTTGCTGAGGGAAGCCCTGAATTGGAATACATGAAGGCGCGTCGTCAAGAGTTGGGTGGTTATCTGCCACAGCGCCGCATGAAAGCCGAGAGTCTTCCAGTCCCCAGTTTGGAAGTATTTGCTCCAATGCTGGAAGCCACTTCCGAAGGTCGCGAAATTTCTACTACGATGGCTTTCGTCCGAATTCTCAACACGATTGTGCGTGACAAGACCTTGGGTCAACGGGTCGTACCAATCGTTCCTGATGAATCTCGTACCTTTGGTATGGAGGGCATGTTCCGTCAACTCGGTATTTGGAGTCAGCTCGGACAGCTCTACACACCCGAGGATCACGATCAATTAATGTTCTATAAAGAACACAAGACTGGCCAGATTTTGCAAGAAGGCATTAATGAAGCGGGCGGTATGTGCGATTGGATTGCCGCAGCGACTTCATACTCAACACATGGCGTACCCATGTTGCCTTTCTATATTTTCTATTCGATGTTCGGTTTTCAGCGGATTGGCGATTTAGCCTGGGCGGCGGGCGATATGCGTAGCCGTGGTTTCTTATTAGGCGGTACCGCTGGTAGAACTACTTTGAATGGCGAGGGCTTGCAACATGAAGACGGTCATAGCCAGGTCTGGAGTGCTGCAGTGCCTAACTGCGTTAGCTATGATCCAACATTCTCATTTGAACTTGCGGTAGTGATTCAAGACGGTATGCGTCGTATGCTCGAAGTTCAAGATGACGTGTATTACTACATTACCTTGATGAATGAGAACTATGCCCATCCTGCAATGCCTAAAGGGGCAGAGCAAGACATTATTAAGGGAATGTATAAACTGAAATCAGTTGGAGAGACCAACGCCAAGCTGCGTGTTCAACTCTTAGGCTCTGGCACCATTTTCCGCGAAGTGATCGAGGCTTCAGAAATCTTGCATAAAGATTGGGGCGTTTCCTCGGATTTGTGGGGTTGCCCAAGCTTTACTGAATTAGCGCGCGATTGGAATACAGTGCATCGTCATAACTTACTCAATCCAACCAGCGAGCCTTCGCTTTCTCATGTTGAGAAATGTCTCAAAGGTACCACCGGTCCAGTGATTGCTGCAACAGACTATGTTCGTGTCTTTGCTGAGCAGATTCGTCCAGCAATTCAGCACATCGGTCGTCAATATGAAGTACTCGGCACTGATGGTTTCGGTCGATCCGATACCCGCGAGAACTTACGCAACTTCTTTGAAGTGGATCGCCGTTGGGTGGTATTGACTGCTTTACGCTCCTTGGTAGATGCAGGTCAGCTTGATCGTTCGAAATTGGCTGAAGCAATCAAGAAGTATGGAATTGATAGCTCCAAGCCCAACCCAATGACAGTCTAAATAAGACACTACATTACAGATCAAGACTATGAGCCAATTAATTGAAGTCAAAGTTCCCGATATTGGGGATTACAAAGCTGTCCCCGTTATTGAAGTGATGGTCAAGCCAGGCGATGTGATTGAAAAAGAACAGTCGATCGTCACTTTGGAATCAGATAAAGCAACGATGGATGTTCCTTCATCCCATTCCGGTGTGGTGAAAGAAGTGAAAGTCAAAGTAGGCGATACGATTTCTGAAGGCACTATTGTTGTGCTCTTAGAAGAGAGTGGCAATGCAATAGCTCCACCTATTCCAGCTACCCAAGCTACCCAAGCTACACAAGCAGCACCAGTTGTTCCTGCGGTATCTGCCTCCTCCGCAAAGGCGCCTGCATTAGAGCCACCAGTCAAATTAGCGCCACCACCTCCACCAGTGAGCAATATTCCTGCACCCACATCAGAAAATATGGGTCATGCTAGTCCATCCGTCCGCAAGTTTGCGCGAGAACTGGGTGTCACGATTACGCAAGTTACTGGATCTGGTCCAAAAGGGCGCATTACTCAAGAGGATGTGCAAGCCTTTGTCAAAGCAGCCATGAGCGGTGGCGGAAGTCCGGCTGCCGCCTCTGGTGGTAGTTTGGGCGGTCTGAATATTATTCCTTGGCCAAAAGTCGATTTCACGAAGTTTGGTGAAGTAGACCGCGTGCCACTAAACCGTATTAAGAAGCTCACAGCAGCGAATCTGGCTCGTAACTGGATCATGATTCCAGCGGTGACCTACCATGAGGATGCGGACATTACCGACTTAGAAGCGTTCCGCGTTGCGACCAATAAAGACAATGAGAAGCAGGGCCTCAAAATTACGATGCTCGCTTTCTTAATGAAGGCTGCTGTTGCTGCACTCAAAAAATACCCAGAGTTCAATAGCTCTTTGGATGGTGATGAGCTGGTATTGAAAAAGTATTTCAATATCGCTTTTGCTGCAGATACCCCGCAAGGCTTAGTGGTTCCTGTAATCCGCGATGCTGATAAAAAAGGAATTGTTGAGATCGCTCGTGAAACTTCAGAGTTAGCCGCCTTAGCTAGAGATGGCAAATTAAAGCCTGAGCAAATGCAGGGCGCTAGTTTCACGATCTCCTCTTTAGGCGGTATCGGCGGCACTTACTTTGCTCCGATCGTGAATGCTCCCGAGGTTGCGATCTTAGGTGTCAGTAAAGCGGCCATGAAACCGGTTTGGGATGGCAAGCAATTTGTCCCTCGCTTAATTTGCCCTCTATCGCTGACTGCAGATCATCGCGTGATCGATGGTGCCTTAGCCACACGTTTCAATGTGTACATGGCTCAATTGCTATCCGACTTCCGTCGTGCCACCTTATAAGAGGGAAGTATGTCTAAGCAAAATATTACCGTTCCTGAC
>Ga0208503_1000200_pt1 | contig 12484 bp, 13 predicted proteins | sample CryBogCBE31Jul07_FD_184584 | JGI IMG/M metagenome (GOLD analysis project Ga0208503, IMG submission 184584) | Freshwater microbial communities from Crystal Bog, Wisconsin, USA - CBE31Jul07 (SPAdes) (version 2) | ecosystem: Environmental > Aquatic > Freshwater > Lake | place: Crystal Bog...
AGAAGTTAAATAATTGGATAATGTACTTGATAAAGAACTATTTAAAACATAATTACTCATTCCAGAAATTGTTTGATATGTTGATGAGGCTGATGAAGATGTTAAATAATTGGATAATGTACTTGATAAAGAACTATTTAAAACATAATTATTCATATCAGAAATTAATTGATAAGATGATAAAGTTGATAATAATGAAGTATTTAACACATAATTTGATAATGTATTATACAAACTACCTGATGTAAAATATTTGGTTGAATTTAAAATTGGAGTTGTATCTGTTGGTATAATAATAGAATTAAATGTTTTGGATCCTGAAATGGTTTGACCAGATCCAATATCAACCATAGTATTAGTAATTGTAGCTATATTATTGGTATCTGTTTGTAATAAAGATGCAATTTGATTTAATGTTGATAATGTAGAAGGAGCACCAGATATTAAATTACTTATAGCTGTATCAACATAAGAAGTTGTAGAGACTTTATTTGAATTATCATGTTGTGTTTGAGTCAAAGATTGTAAGTCATTAATTATTTTTTGGCCTGTTATAGTTTGATTATTAGATAAATCTACAAAGTTAGAATTATTTATAGATGATGAATTTATAGAATTAATAGGAAATGAAACCGTTCCAGAATTTACAGTTAATCCACCATTACAAATTAATGAACCATTATCAATGATTGATTTTGCATTTAAATTATTGTTAATTGTTGTTCCTGTTGTTGCATTATATGATATACCTGACAAAGAATTTTGTATATTAGAAATATTAGTCTCATCAACCAATTGTTTAGATTGAATACTAGTGATATTGGTATTAATTGTATTAATTGAATTCTCATCAGTTGTTTGTTTAGATTGAATATTTGTGATAGTGGTATTAATTGTATTAATTGAATTCTCATCAGTTGTTTGTTTAGATTGAATATTTGTGATAGTGGTATTAATAGTATTGATTGAGTTTGTATTTGTGGATATAGTTGTTTCATCTGTATTTAATCTTGTTAGTAATCCATTTATAGAACTTGGACTAATAGAATTAATAGGAAATGAAACCGTTCCAGAATTTACAGTTAATCCACCATTACAAATTAATGAACCATTATCAATAATTGATTTTGCATTTAAATTATTATTAATTGTTGTTCCTGTTGTTGCATTATATGATATACCAGATAAAGAACTTTGTAAATTAGAAATATTGGTCTCATCAGTCGTTTGTTTTGATTGAATATTTGTAATAGCATTATTAATTGAATTTAAAGAATTAGATGTATTGGTTTCATCTGTATTTAGTCTATTAGTTAAATTACTGATATTAGTCTCATCAACCAATTGTTTGGATTGAATATTTGTGATAGCATTATTAATTGAATTTAAAGAATTGGATGTATTGGTTTCATCTGTATTCAATCTATTAGTTAAATTACTGATATTTGTTTCATCTGCTGTTTGGTTAGTTTGAAGATTTGTGATAGCATTATTAATTTGTGTTAAAGCATTGAGTGTATTGGTTTCATCTGTAGTTATTCTATTAGTTAAATTACTGATATTTGTTTCATCTGCTGTTAATCTAGATGTTATAGTAGAACTAAAATTTGGATCATTATTAATTGCTTGGTCAATCATACTAATAGTATTGATAGTTAAATTATTTGATCCTAAAATTTGATTTGCTATTGATTGAACATAAGAAGTGGTTGCTATTTGATTAGAATTATCTGTTATTAAAGGAGTATCTAAAAGAACTGAATTTAATGGTAATTGAACATCATTTTGAACATTTAAAGAAGCTACTTGTAAATTATTTGTATTTGATGGTCCTGATACATTTAAAGATGATGTTTGAACTACATCTGATACAACTGCTTTAGTTTGAAAAGAATTCAGATTAAATAAAGTTGCAATTTCATTATTAACAAAACTTATTGCTGGATAAGAAGCCATGTTCTATATATATATAGTTATAATAGAAATTTAATTATAATAATTTTATTTTACCATTTTTTATTTTTAATTAATTGATCTAATTTATGTTTTGAATATAAAATGTTTGTTATGGTTTTAAGTTTTGGTTCATTTTGATCATAATATATTATTGGTTCTGGTTCATTTGAAGTTGATTTATATATATTTGTTAAATCTAAATCCATATTTTCATCAGTTAAAGATTCATTCTCATTATTTGAAGAAACATTTTCATCAGGATATTTATCTAAGACCTCTTCTAATACTTGTTTAAGCTTTTCTTGTTGGTTTAATATCATTGAATTTCGTTTTTGCTCTTGATGAATAAAATTTAAAAACATCATTTTTTTATTTGTAGTGGGTGCTTTTGTTATATCAATTGTATTAACATTATCATTAAATTTATGACGCATTGAATTTGGTTGTAGTTTATTCATTGAAATATATACTATTAGCAAATATAATATTATATTTAAAAATAATCTGATATTAAAATGACTTAAGAAAATAATTATATTTAATTAATATAAAGAAATATAAAATATGAGAAGTGATGCAATTCAAACTTTAAAAACAGCAAATTATACCAAAAAAACTGTTACCATAAGACCAGATAAAGACAATGAATTATTTACTTTTAATCAAATTAAAACATATTGTAATGATGTTGAAAAAACATTAGGTAAAAATGAAAAGATGGTTGTGAAAGGATTAAATATATTAAAAGATTCTACATTAAGGGGATATAATGATGATTTTATGTCTGAAGATGAATGGGATGAATATTGCCAAGGAAAAGTTCATGATAGCACCAAATTTAATTTGTTTTATAATTTTACTATTGTAGTCAGAACACCAAACAAGGTAAAAAAGTAATTATATTTCTTTCATCCATAATAAATGTATTGATAACCAATTTGGAGAGAATCTATTTTTCATCCACATACCTTTAATTTTCAAAGCTCTTTTTAAATATCTTTCTCTATGTTGATTCGCTATTGGATAACCGTATAATTGAATATATTTTGTATAATCAAAATGATCTGACGAACCAAAATGTATAAATTTATCATTTCGATTATCATAGATCATATATTTTTTTGATTTTCGTGTAGAAGGAAATATATACACTTTATTTCCAAAAATTTGCTTAGCACGTTTATATACCATTTCAGGATTTGAATAATCTGATAATGACATTTCTTTTTATATTATGATTACAAATTTAAATTTATATTTTTTATTTGTATTATATTTTTGATTTCAGAATAATAATAAAAAATGACTTAAGAAAATATTAGTATTAGATATATAGAGAGAATGGAATATATATTTTTTTATGAATTATCAAAATCATCTAGAGAAGCAAGGACTTATAATTATACAACCAAACAATTTAAAACCATGATGTTATATGATGTTTATAAACTACCAAGGTATTATTTTTTACCTAAGGGATATGAACCTTGTGATCAAGGATTGAAAACATTTTCTAATGATTTTTTCATAGCTGTAAATAAGATTTCCGATAATGATATTTTTAAATTTGATTATTTAAAGTATAAATCACATGAATCTGCAACTGTTGAAATGTTTAAAAAGCTTTGCCATGGTAAATTTGAAAATATGGATGAAATTGATTGTATAGAATATGAATGGATTGAATCATGTAATAATGCCGGATTAAGTTATTGTAAACCAGGGAAATATAATTGTTATGGTTATGATTATAGTTCTCAATATCCTTCTATATTAGCATCTAAACAATTTGAAATTCCAACTAAAAAAGGTATTCAAAAAACGATTCAAACCATTGATTATAATAATTTAGAAGTAGGTTTTTATCGTGTGAAAATTTTTAGTGATGATGAAAGATTTAAAAAGGTATTTGGATTTTCCAAACAAAATGTTTATACTCATATTTCATTGATGTTTGCTTATACATGTAAAACTAAAAATGGATATAAAATCAATATGGAATTAATCCTTGAAACTAATAATTGTTATATCTACGGAAAAAATAAAAAAGATCATATAGCAAATGGTTCAGATATATTTAAATCATGGTTTAACTACTTATTTAATTTAAAAGAAAAACATCCAGAAAGTAAAGTATTAATTAAATTAATTACATCCTCTCTTTGGGGTAGATTATCTGAATTTAATAGATTATTTAAAACAGATAAAGAAATTGAAAATGAAAATTTAGATGTTTCTTTAGAGTATGATATTAATCATAAATATTATATTAGAACAACAAAAATTAATAAACATGGAGATGATGTCTGTGAATTAATAAATACTAAAAAACCATATTATTTTAATATTGCAAGAATTAAACCTTTTCTTTTAGCTAAATCTAGAGATCTGATTGGAAAAGTTGCTATAAAGTATATTGATGATGTAGTAAGAATATGCACAGATAATGTGATCTTTAATAAACAACATGATGATGTGATATTTACTAAAAATACTTTGAAATTAACTAGTGAAGAAAAGACTACGGGATTGATTAAATTTAAATATGTAAATTGTTATAAAAATTATACCACTGGATTTGAAACAAAACATTTTAATAAAGGAGAAAATGATTTTGATGAAGAATAGTAATTACGTTTTAGACCTTTTCTTTTTAGCTTTATCTTTAACTTCTTTTTCATATTGTTGAATATAATCATCAAGTTTATCTTCTAATAAATTCGTTTTTGGCTCCCAAGTAGCATCTTTTTTCAATTCTTTTTTCCACCAAACCAAATAATACACAATCTTGTTTTTGGTCATTTTACCTATTATTTTTCTTACAACAAACTTTTCTTCTGATTCATTGGATGGTAATAATTCTGCTTCTGCATATGAAACGTTGGGAAATCCTTGTAGTATATATCTCCATGGGTTAGGACTTGAATATGCTAATACTCTTATTATTTTAGTCGGAACCATGGAAAATTTGTTATCTCCCTGCCTAAATATGCCGTTATGTAATTTAGTTCCATATTCATCAACTGGTATTTCTAGTCTTCTATATACTAAATCTCCAACTTTATATTTAGGTGGATTATCTAAATTAATATCTTTTGGGACATATGTATTAAGATCTATGTCTTTAGGATGTTTTTTTATTTTATTGAAATCTTTTCTAAATTGATCATTTATGATATCTGTCCATTCAAAATATTCTTTATGTAATTCAGCACTTTTATTTTGTAAGTAGGTCATGATAATTCTTCCTAATTGTTTATTTAAATTTTCAACATTAGCCATTTGTTTATGACGATCTGGTAATGACCATAAATGTAAAATATTATTATCATACATATATTGATCTACAACGGATTTAAATTCACCTCCTGAATCAGTTCTTATAGATGCTAATGGTTTTGTAATAATTCCTCGTTTAAATATCTTTTTAAAAGCGTCTAATACTTCTTCGGATGTTTTAGATTTCATTTCTTGAAAATCAAAATTATTTGAATATAAATCTACTACAACTAATAATTTACTATACCCTTTGGAAGTTTCTGGTAATAATAATATATCTGCCTCATAATTATAACCTTTTTTAGGAAATATATTGTCTTTAACTTTAGGATATCTGTATTTGATTGGTTTGGTATATGTTTCATCAATATTCATTTGTTTCATAAGCTCTTGCATAGGGCTTAATTTTTTTATACCACTTTTCATATATAATTATGATTGAAATTATTTTTTTGTTATTTTCAAATTTATTAAATTGGTTTAAGGACATAATAATATATATAATTATAGAAGATGCAAGAACAACCTATTGAAGAAAATATTATTTCTGATGATGAAAAAGATTTTAAAAGCAAAAAGAAAATTTATAATTTAACTTACTACAATAAACATAAAAGTCAAATATTAGAAAAATTAAAAGAAAAAAGAGAATGTCCATTTTGTGATAAAGTTGTTGCTTTATCCAATTTGTCCAGACATAGAAAGAATTGCAAAAATAAACCTAAACCTTAGATATTGAAATTCAATGAAATATTTTAATCTTATAAACTGTGAATTATTATTTTCAGTTTATTTTCAGTTTTTAAATTAAACAGTATTTGTGATAGTTCCTGTTGAACGATCTAAACTTAATTCTGATTGATAAGTAATCATATAATAGAAATCATAAGATATTCCAGTGATAGCACTATTTTCAATTTGAAAAATTAGTTGAAAGGATTTCATTAATGAATCTGTGATTTCATCTGTGCATTTTTCTAAATTAATTGTATAGACGTTATAACCATTTTCCCACATTGATTTAGTGATTTGTCCTGAAAAGAATTTACTTTTTAAACTATTTCCATTAATATCTGCCATTATAGACAAAGCATTATTATTATAAAATTGATAATTATAATTTTGTGGTTCAGAAAAAATATTTTGACCTCCAATTTGAATATTAAAATTTTTCAATCTGCAAGGTGTGCAAGTAATAGGTGCGGATGATATTGGACTATTGAATGGAGATGGAACATTTCCATTAGCTGATAAAAATGGTATAATATATAATGTTCTTACTCTTGACAATTGGACGTTAAATAATCTTGTTATTGAAGATCCTTGTGTTTTACCTAAATCTGCATCAATATAATAATCCATATATTTTAATGAATATTGTGGATGTTGAACAATGTCTTTAATAAAATCATTATTAAAATTGATTGCGGGTAAAAAAATTCTCGCAGGATTACCTGTTGAACCAGGAAACTGGTTATTAGCTGATAATTGTCCTGTTGTATTTGACCATCCAATACATGCCTTTACCGTAATTGTTGACCCATTATTGACTGCGGCACTTTGATTTATTTTTAAGCCAGTTGAACCATCTCCACTAGGATTTGATATTAAAAATGGACAACAATGACCAACAATTTGTTGAGAAGATACTGAAGTTGGAATTATAGGAGTATAAGTAGGGTTAGTTCCAGTAGCGGCGGCAATAGCTGGCAAAGTAATCGTATATGAATTTTCTTTTGATAAATTTGATTGTAATCTTAATTCAAAACCTGTAGAACTTGCAACTGATGGCATTTCTTTAAAGAAATCATGTAATTCAGATAATGGTATAATAGCGGTTCCTTGAAATACTAAACCATCCGTTCCTTGATATACTAATACATTTTGATTTTCAGTATCTCTTAAATTTATTTGAGTTCCAAAAAAACTTGCAAGAGATGAATTTGCTGCATTAGTTATATCAATATTTGTTTTAGCGCATCTTGATAAATGTCCTTGATTGACAATTGAAGTTGGTTTAAATCCATTTACTAATGTAGTAGGAACAGTATCATTATTAGATTCACCAAGTCCTGAACTATATTGAATACCAGAACCAGTATCCCAAGCATGGTTTAGAATATCTCCGTATAATCTGTATTTATCAGAACCATATGTTTTTATACGTTCGTTCATTGCTAAATGGTTATAATATGAATTTCTTGTACATGAAACACCATTAAATTTAACACTAACCCAATCAATTAATGTTGCGTATGATTTCACAGAAAGAGCATTTACATTGGATGGATCAACGACAAAAGCCAACCCACTAGCTGGAACCATTGTAATTGTGTATGGAATTGCTAAATAAGCTTGAGACCATGCATATTGTTTTTCAACATTAGAACCTATAATAGATACATTTGTAAAGTTGATATATCCATTTGAATAGTTATTTTGATTGATATCATTTATATATATCCATTGACAATCTGATACGGGATAGGTATTTTCATTTTCTGTTTTGTCGTGCTCATAGTTATATTGAAAAAGAGTATTTGCCATATGTGTATGTATTATATAACTATACTATAGATAAAAAATTTAGATAAAAATATCTATATTTTTAATTTCATTATATTTAAAAAATTACGGGTTATATTTATAATCTAAGTTTTACATTTTTACCATATTTTTTATCAGTATTAAAATTTAATTTTGATAATTGTGATGTGATTCCTGAACCACCAAATGTAATACTTGTTCCACTTGGTTTAATGGCAGACTTTGATAATACATCTGTTTGTGTTCCTAAACCAACTAATGAAGTGCTTGGATTATTTATTTGAGTACTTAATCGTTTTATAGTATCATTTGATTCAGTTAAACTACCTCCTTGCTTACTTTTCATATTGTGTAAATAAATACCTGATCTTGCAGTGTAAATTTTATTCATTATATATTATATGAATAGATATTATTTTAATTATCTTCAGTAGACACAATTAGAAATAGGGTTAGTTCGGGATCTATGAAAATAAGAGGATTATTATTTTGGTCCCATAAAGTTATCAGTAATTCATTATAAATCCCTTCTTTAATATCAATCTGTGAATCAATGGTTGAATTATATGAAATTAAATTCCCGTAAGTTGCATTTATAGCAAACTGACTCATTAAATTACCAATCTGATTAAAATCACTAAGTATTAAATTACAACCTATATAAATACTAAATATTGGACTCACTATAGGACAAACATTTGATAAATAATGCATATTTTGAGCGGGTGAAATAATTCCAAATGTTAATAAATTGGTTATACCAAAATATGTTTGTAAATTTTTATTTATGGTTATAGTTACCATGGTATTTGTTGAAGGAAATGTCCATGTTGCTCCTGTTGGAATTTTATAACCATATGATGATGCATTGGTAGCTGAAGGCATATAATAAACATCAATTTCTGTTTTATATACAACGCTATTAGTTTGAAAGACTACAAAGTAAATATTTTGTGAATTATTGGAATTCACACAGTATAACTTATTTAAAATAAATTGTTGTTGAAGCCATATATTTAAATCAGATACAGAATAATAACCATCTGGAATATTCCAATTATAAATTGTTCCATTAAACCAAGTAAATGTTATGGATGTATTTTGATATTGAGATGATGAAATATTATAAAACGAATTATACATGGAAAATGAATATAAAGATAATTTATCCCCTTTTTTAAATTGAACTGTCTTTGGAAACTTTACTCTATAGACATTATTACCCACATAATTTGTGGTGTTTAGACTAATGATATCACGACCCATTATTATATCTATATTATATATATGTTTGATATTTTAATTTTGATTTTTAAAAACATAATTCTAATAACATTTGTTGTCCTACGTGTCTGCTTATGAGATTTAATTTCATAGCGTGAGATATATATTGCTTTAATTGGGAACGGATAATTTCACTATTATTTCCTGAATTCCATTCTCCTAATAGTATTTGAAATTTATTATTAAATTGTTGATCACCTGATGAAAGTAAATGAGCTTTTTCTAACATATTCAAAATAGTTCTTATCAAATGTTTTTCATGATCGGTTAATACATGATACTCTTTCTCATTGAGAGTATTTGTATGTATAACATCATTCAGAATTTTTTTAACTCCATCTCCTACTACTTGTGTTTTTACATTGGTCAGATGTCTGTTTTTATTGTATCTAATTTCAAGCACATTATTATGTAATTTATGTGTATCAATAAAATATTTTTTATGTATTGCTTTTTCAGTTGATTTAAGTCCTGAAGATGTTTTACCCTCAGCAGTATCTTCTGGAATTTTAGTTTCTTCTTTTTTATTTGTTTGTTTTAGCTTTTTACTTTTTATTTCTATTTCTTCAAGATAATGACCATAATGTTTTTTTGTTTGGGGAATTACAACATCAATTACTTTGATAATTTCTTTGTTTGTTAATTTATGTATTAGGTTATTTCTATCAAATTTTAGTTCTTTACCTACTTTATCTTGCATATTAGGCTTAAAAAACCAGTTATTAAAATTTGATATATCTTCTTTGGGAATGTTTTTTGTCATTGTATCAAAATCTTTGTTGGCTCTCCTTATTAAAAATGTTCTAAAGCTTTCTAAATTTATCAATGATTTAAATTTTTTTATTTCAGCATCTTTTATTTCTTCTGAAGGAATATTATTTCCTCTGTATATATTTTCTATCTCTATATTTAACTTATTAAAATCTTCTTGACTCGCTTTTAGAAAATCAGATAATTTCTTTTTTAATTGACTAAATGTGGTTAAGTTAATATTGAATTTTTCAAAGTAATTTTTAAATAAGTCTTTTACAACTGAATGCAACTCAAAATTTTCATCACAACTTTTTTGAGATGTTCCAACCAGTTTTACTATATCTTCTATTCTTTCATCTACTTTTTTATCTTCATTATTATCTTCATTATTATCTTTATGTTCTTCCATATGATAGTCTACTATTGTTGCAGGAATAATGTCAGTAATAATTTTTAATATTTGTAAATTGTTTAATTCATATAGTTTGTTTTGTTTAAGTTCATTTGTTCTTGCATCTATGGGTAGACCAAGTTGTTCTAAAAAATATTTTCTGAACAATTCACCAAAATTATCAGCATTTTTACTTTTTATTTGTTTATCATAATCAGTTATAGCAGTATTTATTAAAAATGTTCTGAAACTTTCTGACTGTTCTTTGATATTATTGATGAAATTGATTAGTGTTATGTTATTTTTCACAGATTCTCTATACTTTTCTCCAGTGTATATACTATGTAGTTCTTCATATAATTCTTCAAATGATTTTTGATTTGCTTTGCTTAAATTTATTAACATATTTTTTAATGCACCAAAATTTTCACACTTTAGTTTTTTTGATATTATATCTTTAACAGAACTAGCTAATTCAAATTTTTTAGAACATTCTGTTTGATGAGTGCCAATCCATCCAATAATATTATTTATCATAAACTCATTCTTTTGTATATTATCAGTTTCAATTTTTTCATTTTCTGATATGGTTTCATTTGCAGATCTATTTTTTTCTTCCAAGTATTTTTGCATGGTTTCCATCTGACTGTTTGTATTACTATCTTTATTACTATTGGATGCAGTATTTGATGCAGTATCTAATGCATTGTTCAAAGGTATTGTTGCAGGATATTTTACATTTACATTCTTTAATAACATATTCTTTAATTTATCTATAAAAACTTTGTCATCAATATATTGACCTCTAAACTTTCTTATTTCTGATTCATAGTATCCAAAATTATGAACAAATTCAGCAATCATATTTGGAGTTATACTATTTGTTAAGTTTGTGAGTGTTCTAGGATCTTTAATATATTTTGACATCAATGAATTAAACTGAATTTCTAAATTTGTATCTAATGAAATATTGCTATTGATTAAACGAATATTATCATCTTCTTGAACAACTGGCATACCTGTGCTTACTGCTTTATGATGATTTGCAAAAAGTTTACGATTCTTTATATCATCATTGATTTTATTCATTAAATAAGAATTGACTTGTTGATTTTTATGAACGTTTTTGACTTTATTAGATTTTCCTTCTGGTTCTTCAATTAATTTCATTAAGCTTTCATAAGTTTTAATTTGTTGTTTCATATATTTGTTTAAATCCATCATTTATATATATATATATTAGATTAAATTTCAACGAAAAACCTTTATATATATTTTAAATATAATCACATTTTTGAATAATCCATGAACCATTTTCTAAGATAATAATTTGAAATGGTTTTCCACAACCATATATTTGTCCTGTTTCAAATAAACTATCACATATATCTTTTGAAGAATGAGGATCAATTTGTTCATTTGTTTTTATATTAGTTCCATGTCTAAAAATACAACAATTCAATTCACTTATTATAATCATATCATTACAATGTGGGCAAGTTATTATTTTTTCCATCTATATATATGTATTAGAATAAATTTAAATTTCAATGAAAAACCCTATTTATTATTATATTCAATTTTACAATTCATTGAATTTCATTTATTTGATTGATATGAGGATTTGATGATTTAAAATACTGGTTATATATAAATTTTTTATCTAATACATAAATATATATAGATGGTTAAACTCAAACTAAAAAATAGTCTTGCAAAGGTAAATTATGTAAAAACACTTGTTTTAAAAGGAACATGTGAAGTAAAAGAATTAGTTGATTATGAAACACATAAATTAAATCCTCAATTGATTAATGATTTGATGAACTTTTTAGAATTAGAAATATCAAATGGTAAGTTCTCAAAAGAAGATTTTGATAAGTCTAAAATTTTACAAGATATTATGATAAATGTATTTGGTGAATTATCAGAATCAGAATTACAATGGTTAGAAAATCATATACAATATATTTTAGATAATAACTTGATAAAAAAGAATACCTTTTTTTTAAAAAGTTTCAAATTACTAAAATCGGTTATTGTATCATCCAAAAATCCTCAAAATTAATTGCAACAACTTTAAAAAATGCTTTTTCTAATGAAATTCAAAGTATTACACCTGTATATAAAAATTTACAATATCATGGATGTAATTCAATAACTCAAATTTCTGTATATTGTATTGGAACAAAAGTTGGATTATCAATAAAAATTTTAAGTATAATATTATTATTTTTATGAAAAATGTAAATTTCATGAAAATTTTTATCTATT
>Ga0208503_1000205_pt1 | contig 12367 bp, 1 predicted proteins | sample CryBogCBE31Jul07_FD_184584 | JGI IMG/M metagenome (GOLD analysis project Ga0208503, IMG submission 184584) | Freshwater microbial communities from Crystal Bog, Wisconsin, USA - CBE31Jul07 (SPAdes) (version 2) | ecosystem: Environmental > Aquatic > Freshwater > Lake | place: Crystal Bog...
TCTTCTCGTCCATCGGGTGATCCGCTGTAGACGACACAGATCTTAGATCCCCTTCACGGTGATGCATCGTTCTCTCCATCGCTGCAAGGCTCTTCGGATTATCCGTGAGTATTCCTGTCGCAGTGATGTGGACGGAATAATTTTCATCGTATTCGTTTAATTTAATTTGATCATTTAAGTCTGTCTTAGATACTAGATCATTGAAGTAAAGTGAGATGTATGATGAAAGTGTTGGGTGTAGTGTTTGAAGATTTTGGATATCCTCGAGAGCAATTGTTTGGAGTTCCTCTGTAGAGAGGCTGGTGTGTAGACGTGGAGAACGACGAGGTTTTGACTCCTCCTGTCGATGTGAATCTCGTTCATCGATGGAGGGTTGTATTGTCGATATTGGAACTTGTGTTTGTGAATTGTTAGATGTGACAGGTGTGTGATTAGTAATTGTTTTAATAATCGTTTCGATTTGGTCATCTGTTAGAGTTTTTCCTTGTACGTCTTTGAAGATGTTGTCAGCTGAGCTGAAATCAACATGAAAACTAACAGTGAAACTTTTGTACTCAGGAAGATATATTCGATAGCCTACTTGTTGACGGTCTTCGTATCCCACAAAGATTCCTCTGTGACTTTTAGGACGAGGTTGTTTGGATGCGAGCATGTCTTTGACATAGCATACTGAGCCAAATATGCGAAAGTGATTAATTGGAGGTGGTATACCGAAGTAGTCTTCATAGGGAGAGTGTGGATTAATTTCAGGATGAGCATCGGTAATGCGATTGAGTATATAGTTTGCACACCGGGCAGATTCTTCCCAATATGATTCCGGTAGATTAGATGCGAGTAGTTGGCATATTGTGGCATCAGTGAGCGTGCGCCAATAACGTTCTATTACTCCATTGTGTGCAGGTACGTACGGACATGTAGTAACTGAGAAGATTCCGTTGGGAAGGAGGAGTTCTTTTCGAATTTGTTCTTTGTTAAATTCACCCATGTCACTAACGATAAATATTGGACCTAAGTTGGGGTTTGTAGCACGAAGTGGAATAATGTAGTTTTGTATCCATATTTCTGTGGAAGAGTATACATCAGATTTGTGTTGAAGAAAAGCGAGGAAATTTAGTCGGGATTTGGACTCTCTATACGCGCTTTGATAGCGATTACCGAAGTGAAGTGATGGTGTAGCGAATGGTCCTTTTACATCGTGGTACCATACTTTTCCTAGGATTTGGAGACGATCAATGTGTTTTGTGGTCTTATGTCTTTTGGATTTTACTAGATGGCATATGTCGCAGTTGCGTACACATTCAAAGTTTTTAATCGATAAGTTAGTTTTTACACCTAGACATTTACAGAGATAGCGAGTTCTTGCAGCACTTGGATGACCGTAGATGTAATGTATTCTCATTATCGGATTTAAAGTTGAACAGCTGTGTGCAAGACATGATTGATGTGGGAGTCGAAAAGCTTGTTCAAAGTCAGATTGTGTTAGTGTATATAGTCGAGTTACTGTGTCACGTGGAACTGTTAAGATCACTTTGCGGGTCGAACGATCGAAGACTTTCCCTATTCCGTTAGCGAACAGGGTTGAGTATCCTTTCCCATCGAGAGCGTCTACTGAGAGGATGTTGTGCGCTAGTTGAGGAACAAACATGGCCGTGTGACCTCCTGGTAGGGTCCCAAAGCCGAGGACCGGAACCGAGGTTCCATTCGCAACGCGGATTCTGTGATTCTCTGCAGAGTTACATGGTGTATATGTCAGAAAGTGTGCAATAGTGTTAAACATATGAGCCGTTGCTCCAGAATCAAGGATGACAGTAAATTCTAACTTGTCGGTGCCCGTGTTAGGGCTGGTAAGAGCGTTCGAGGTTATATCATGAACGGTGTTATTGTAATGAGTGTGGAGAGACCTTTTCTTTCTCAGGATTATCGCAGAAGGACGTTGAGAAGTGGAGTTGGTTAGAAGTCGAAGACTTCGTCTTGGTAAAATTGTGGGAGAGTGTGATGTGGTGGGTCCATGATGAGTAGTATCTTGACGGGTGTTGATAGGATTGTTATTGTTGGAAAGTGTCTCATCAACTAAAGAAGAATTCGATGCGACTTGGTTATTTGTGCTTTGACGTGGTGATGTAGTGATATTTGGTATGGGACTGGAGTTTGGATCAATTTGATTATTGTCGGGAATAGAAAGTGTTCGAGGAGGAAGAGGTTCAATGGAATCTGAGCCAGTGTCGTGCGGGATAGTTGGATGTTCTTGTAATGGAGAACATTGATTGTTAGTAGAAGCAGTGACGGATGCTGTATGCGATAGATAAGTAGAAGTGATAGTAGAGGGTATGTCCATTGTGGATGGAGGAAGTAGTAGAAGTTGTGTTGAACGTGGTGAAGGTGGTGATGAAGGTGTGGGTGTTAGTGAGAAATGGGTTTGTCGTTGAGTAGTTAACGTCGAGATATTGGTATCAGAGTCGGAAGATGTACGAATTTGTGTTAAGAAGTGATGATGTTCAATTTCTGGTACGGTAAGTGCAGTGAGGGATCGTGCACGTTGCGCCACATGACGAAGAGAGTTTTGAAATGATAGTGTGCCAAGGATGGAGTCCCTCATGTGAGAGGGAGGTTCTGTTTGGCGTTGTGGATTGGTGAGTATCGGAGTGATTATTGGTACTTGGGGTAGGCGTGCTGTAGTTAGTCTATAGGAGAAATGAGCTGACCTAGGAGAAGGTATTTGGTTGCTCGACGTTGCTTGGTGAGGAAGTTGTGTGATGGGATGTCGATGACCGGCGTCCATTGTGTTGGGTTGAAATTGTTGAAGTTGAAGTATTGGAAGTTGATTTATTAGTGTTGCGTTAAAGTAGTCGGAACTGTAGTCGGAGAAGGGTATAATATGATGTCGCAGTTGAGGTTGGAGGAGAAACAGAGGTAATGCTAGTAGTATCTGACGGGTGATAGTTGTATAGTTTGTAGGTACTCGTAGTGATCTGGTCACACGATGAAAGTGTCGCAGAGATTCTTCTTGTAGATGAGTAAGGGTTATATGATCGGGAGTTGAATTTAATAAGTCAATATCGTTGTGTAAATTAATCCATTGTGGAGATAGAAGTTCGAGGATGAATGGTGTTGTGTCGGTAGTGAGAGGTCTAATGTCGTCGTAGAAGTCGCTGGCTATGATACGAGCAAAATGGCTAAGTGGGTCACCCATGCTAGTTTGAACATTGTATTGTTGTACTTCAAATGGCCATGTGGTAGACTTGATTCGACGACGGTGAAGTTCGAAGTAAATCCCAGAGTGTAACCGTCGAAGTTGAAACTGTATATGATCGCGAAGTGAATTTACTTTGTGTTGGAGATTAGAGAATGCTAAATCAAGATCAGTTAGGTAGAGGGCATCGCGATGAGGTTGAAGATCTGCATTTGATTCGATGAAGAGATCAAGGCGTTCGAGTTGGCCAAGAGTCGTGTTGTCGGACGTAGATAGTGTATGACGCATGAGTTCAGCAGCTTGACGGCGGGAAACGGACATGTCGGGGTTACGAATGTATTCGATATGTTTACAGAGGTGCCAGAGATTATTGCGTGCAATACTTTCACTTCTATGGGCGAGATGGAGGGTGCGTAGAAGAAAAATAAGAGCATTTGACTCGGTTGGAGTGAGATGGTCGCGGTGTGCTTCAACATGTTTGCAAATAACTGGTGCAGCTAGAAGTAGATTCGAACTCGTAGTATTGTCGAGAAGAGCTTGGTGTAGATGGGAGAAAGGTATGGAGGAGGACGGAGTCGATTGTGTTGGATCGGAGCTGCTGGGAGTTATCGTAGTAGGGTCTTGTAATTGTGGTGGATGAGTGATGTCAGTGTCTGGATGATAAGGGATTGTGTGGGATGAAGTTGACGGGGGACTGCTTAATTGTGGCTGATTGGTCGTGTCGGAAGAAGCCAATAGTTGGTAGGATGGTAGTGCATCACGTTCGCTCCAACCTATGTCGGAATCTGTACCGGTGAGATCTAGTATGGGATAGTTCGAAGTGTGAGAGGTGGGAGGATTGCTAGTCGGGCTGGTGCGAGACGATGGACCTTGATTGCGGTCAGAGGGTTCTCTTGAAGAAAAGTGTGTGGATGTGGTTAAGATGCGTCGTCGCAAGCGAGCGATGGCTGGAAGAAGCCATAGACGAAATTGTGCGATAACATAGTCACCAGTGTTCAGACGAGATGGAAGGTTATAGTTATAAAGGCGGGAAGAGCGACCGGGGTCGTTGACACGAGTACCAATAGCACGGAGATGGTGAAGGAGAGAGTCTTCATTTTCGGGCATCCAATGAAAGAGTTCAATTCTCTGCCAGTAGTATTGAACAAATTCGGGGATGGATGCGAAACCCAAAGGGTCTGAATGAGCCTGCTGTGATGTGATTAGGTGGCCTTCGAGGTAGATGGTAGGGCGTGAATTATCGTCGGAGGTGAATGTGTATTGCTCGAAAGTAGCGAGACCGGTATGTTGTGTGGTGGGAAAATTATTAAGAGTTTCGGTGGGGATGGTGGATCGAATTACAGTTGGGTCATCCAGAGTGGGGCGGGTTGATCTGCTAGATGATGGAAGGTTCTCGTAGAAAAAGCCGCGAGGTGCTGGATATGTGAGATCAGTGGCCGGATTTGCAGGTAGTTCACCGGGAATACTTGATTCGGTTTGAGGATCAGTGGGCATAAAGATGAATTGCGTCATAGTAAGTGTGCTGTGGAAGCTGCGAGATTCAGTGGGCAGAGCTGTAGTTTGAGCAGTCTGAGGCGGGGAAGTTGGTGAGGTGGTAACTGGGCGAGTTTGAGTCGGTACGGAAGGAGGGCTTGGGGTACGACGAGAAGTTGGAAGAGATGGGGTAGAGTGACGTGTAGGTTCACGTTGAGAGTCATATCTGTACGTACGAGAGGTGTCGTGTGGACGCACGTTGCGCGTTGGAGGCGAAGGATCCCGAGTGCGACGAGAAGTTCGGTAATCACGTGGATAGGGTGCGTAATCATCATAGTCTGGAGAAGGTGGGTAGTTAGGATAGGAGTCGAAGGGACGTGAGCGATAATCATGGCGGGAATCTGTATGGCGATAGTAAGATGGCGAATTCGAACGGTTGCGACGGTTGTATTCGGAGCGTGGACGCTGAGGTGCTCGATAGGTGCTGGTCGAGGGTCGGTCTGGATTGAGATTCGAGGTAGGAACGGATGGGTAAGTGGTGGAGGTGATAGGGTGAGTGGTTTGATGGAACGCAACTGTTGTGGAATAGGTGTCCCCATGTTGATGGGTGGGAGTAATATGCTGAGGCGTAGGGACGGGTGCGTTGGTGGTGGAAGTAGGCTGAGCGGGTGTTGGGTGTGATGCACCTTCAGTTGAGGTGGTGGTAAGGAGGGGTGGAGCAAGTGATGGTGAAGAGATGGGAGCTGGAGCAATAAGATCAGGAGGGGAGGTGACGGAAGTTGATATTGCAGTGACAGGAGTATCAGGCTGGGAAGGTGGCACCATGGTTGGTAATGAAGATGTTGAACGGGTCGTAGGGTTTGGGAGTGAATGTATCGTGGGAGTAGACCGGGTGGCGGATGGGCGAGGAGTAAAGGTCGTGATGACTGCCCGTACGGCTTGAAGATGGTTGATGGTATGACGCGTTTCTGCTAACCGAGAGGTGCAGTAGCTGTGGTAGGTCTGGAGATTAGTGATGAAGATAGGAAGTTGAGGTAAGATGGTTTCGATTTCGGTGGTTTCATGTTGTAGTTGTTGGATGGTGGTCGTGAGTGCCTGATCCATTTCGGGAAGGACGTCTGGATTAAGATTTATAGATGAGGTCTCTCGAAGACAGCGCATGGCCAGCGTACGAGCTGCGTCATGAGAAATGAGAGGATCCGGGTATTCGATAATTGACGTGGTAGAAATGCTTGGTAGTGGCGGAAGACTTTCGGGATTCACGTACGGAGTTGGGTCCGGAGTCTGTTCGGTTGATGGGGAGTGATCTGGAGACGAGGTAGTGTGGATGAAGGGAATCATGAAACAAAGATGAAATTGCGGTAATAAGGTAGGTAGGCTGCGATAAAGTTTGCGGTTGGTAGGAATGTAGAGTGGGGTTATCGTAGGGGCTTGATGGGAGCTGTCCGTGAGATCATAATTTGGTGGGAGGAGGCCGGTTATGGACATGTATAGTGCCGCTTCAATATCGGTGAATCTGCGAGAGATTGGTATTGGAGTTGGGAGCTGTGCTATGTTTTGGTTGAGTTTGTAGAGCTGTATGATATTTGGAATGGTGGTGAGCTTCTGGGTTTCGTTTGAGTCTACGTATTCATAATGAGCGGGTAGAGTCGAATAGAGGGAAAGGAAAAGGGCTGCTTCATAATCGGTGAAGTTTCGACCCGATGGTAAGACGATTTGCGGTGGAGGAAGAAAGCTAAGATGCTGATAGGATAATACTGCAGAGAAGGTGGTGTAATAAGGCTGCCCGCCTAGAGCGTGAAGGCAGGATAAGCGGGAAATATGGTCGTAGACAATAGTTGGTAAGTTGGAATTCGGCAGGAAATTGGTATTATTTAATTTACGCGAGGGATTGGATGGAGTCAGCTGATTGCGGAGTGAAGATGAGGATTTGGTGATCAGGTGATTGACATTATCCGGAGGTTGGGGAGAGCGGGAAGGGTGAGAATTAAGCATTTCAGGACAAGGTGTTGGGTGTAGGAAAGTGAATCCGATGTAAAGAAAAGAGGATTCTGAAGAGGAGCGAGCGTCTTTCTGGGATGAAACATCTGCTTGAGCATCTGTAGTCATGGCACAGTCTTGAGAGCTGTCCGAATCCCCCGGGGAGGACGGTGTGTCTGCAGCATGATTAGGTGAGATTGGAAGCTCAAAATTATCGATGTAATTGTATGTGTGGAGAGACTCACGATCCACAGTCAAATTGCCTATGGTTTCTGTTGCTGGAAAGGTCATAATTTCTGAAAATGGTGTAAAGGTCGAAGAGTTGGAAAATTTCGGCATACCGGGAATTGATGAATTATCCTGAGTGACAGAGGAGTAGTTGGAGGCTCCGCGTACAATATGTTCTTTAGGAAAGGTGCTAGTTGGATTATGAAAAGAGGAATAATTTTTATCGGACTCGTATGTTGAGATATTGACATGCATCGTTTCAGGCTTATTTCTTGTTTTATGTTCAACGCGAGATTTGTTCGAATCGGGGGGGTTATGATATCCTTCAGAGTTATATCTGTATCTCGTGTCGGAAAACGATTTTCGAGGTTGGACGGAACGTTGAAAAGGGGAATAAGACCGAGAGGAGTGTGGTGATGGTGAGCGTGAGCGCGAGTTGTTGTTAGATGTAGACGAGAGTTGACGATAAGTTTTCGGTGATTGTGATCGCCTGTTCATAGAAGGAAAATCATTTCGTTGAGAGCGGTAGTTGTGATTATAGGAGTTGCTGGCAGGATTGTGGTGGCAGTTTGTTGATAGATGACCGTAACGGCCACAGTGGGAGCAAGTAGTTGGATTGGTAGACGCATCGTTCGGAACATTATGATCAACCGATGTCTTGCGGGTGGTGGAAGGGGTGGTGTTGGTAGTTGTACGCGGTAGGTCGCTTGTAAGATTGACATGCTGAAGACCGATGGGAAGTGTAGGGTGAGACGGTGGAAGGCTACGAAGCACATTTAGCCAGTAGTCGAACGAGTGAGTAGACGATTGTTTAAGGTGTTGATATTGAATTGAAGCGTTTTGACGGTGGTTAGGATCGGAGAGCGCGTTGATAATGAAGTGAGAGACCCGACGTTCCTCGAGAGGAAAGCCGGTGTATTCTATGATGAGAAGGTCTTCGAAAAATCGATTAAGGAAGTCACTGTTGGTCTCAGAGGGTCTCTGGCGTAGTGTGGATAGTCGAGATTCGCGGGACATGGTAGTGATGGGATCCTGGGGAAGGAAATGTCGGTGGAGAGCGACCCATGCGGCATGAGGGTCATAGACGGGGGAGCTGGTCAGGAGTTCGGTGGCCTTTGGATTTATCTCACAGGCTTGGTATAGCTTCTGCCACAGCCACTTAATGACTGTATGAACTGTTGTAATATTAGGTACGGCGTTGGCATCTGCGTACTTTGGGAGTAGTAGGTACTCCACGCGGTACAGGGGGCAATCCTCAAGAAGTGAATAAAAGTTGGAGGCAAAGCGAACAAACGAGATTTCTGAGATGGTTCCGGCAGGTAATTTAGGGGTATAATACTTGTCTTTATGTTTGGTCTGAGCGTCGAAAAAGGATTGATATTCCGATAAGCCGTTGTTTCTGGGAGTTGATGCGTGTGTTCCCGGAGTGGATGGAGACGTTGAATTGAGGGGAAGATCATTATAGACGGTGAGGTAAAAGTCTGCGGCGAGGCATTGAAGATCGAAATCTCTGGTACCGTCGCTGGAGTCGGGAGTATGAATTAGAGGTGAGCGATGAGGAATTAGGGTCTTTAAGCGAGTGGAGACTGTAGTAGTGATACGAGACGTATGGGAGGTGTCGAGATGTGCTTGATGCGGAGGTGTAGTCGTAGTACGAAACATTCTGGTGATTTGATCAGGTGTCATTAGTTGAGATGGGCGAACGTTCGAAGAGATGGTATTTTTGATTGGGTTGGAATCTGAACCTGGGAACGACGGAAGAGGTGTTGGAATACTCTGATGAAGCGGAGAATGGAGTGAATGAAAAATTTCCACTCCCGCAGTGGTTGTAGGTGATGCGGAGCTTGTTTGCCGGAAAATTGGAGTAGTTGGAATTTGATCATTAATAGTGGATGTTGGAAGTTGAACGTTTGATGGATTAGGAAGTTGACGAGGAATCGGAATCGTGGATATCGGCGAAAACGTAGAAGTGGAGGTTCCTGTGGGAAAAGAGTTAGCACGGGTGTACTTATCTGAAATTGTGGGTGGTTCGCTGGTGGAATTCTGGGGAAAAATTGGATGTGGGCGTGTTGGAGGTAAATTGGGGTGTGGAATTGACGGTTCGGAAAAAGTTGGAAGTTGAGCGAAACGAGTTGGAATCTGATCGGAAGAATTGAAAGAAGTGTCTATGGGCACTGGAAAAAATTCGGAATTGTTGGAAGTTGATTTTTCACGATTAGAGAGAATGGTGTTGAGGTCAGCAGGAGAAATTGTCAAACTGAGATCAGGAGTGAGAAGCCCCTGATAAATCAGGTAATTGATGATTCCATCGCGGGGATTGATGTTGACAGGTGTAGGAGTTGAAGGAAGATTCGTAGACGATGGGGAATTGTTGGAACGAAGGATATGATCGGAAGAATGAGATGACGAAGTGGTGGTGGCAGAAAAAGGTCCAGTTGTGGGGGCCGGTCCGGAATTCGACCCTTCGGTGACGCCATAAAAGAGAAAACTACTGTTGTTGTTGCTTGATTGCATCTTGGTACGTTAGAAAAGGCACTGAAAGCTTTTGTTAACACGAAACTAATCTTAATTAAAAGACTGGTGAAAGATGAAATTCAACATGAAATATCTTAAGAGGTCATAAAATGAAAAGTACTGTATGAGTGATGGTCGAGTAAAGGTGACTGGAAAACCTAGTAAATATTTTTCTCTAACACTCCTCCTCAGTCGCCTTTGCGAAGACCATCATTATGAATGAAATGAAAGGGAAGTAAGAAACACAGGAGTTAATTCCCCTGGAAAACCCTTCTAAAAAAATGAAAAACTTGAAGGGAAAGCTCAGTCGAGCTGGATCTTACAGTGATATTACAAGATGCAATCAATTGAGAGTTCGCCGGATGCCCTAGGTTATAGAGTATATTTGGACCTTATCAATTTCGAGATCACCACTTGGTGGCAGATAAACGAGAAGACGATGAAAGTGAGGAAAGTGGTTATGAGGAGTGAGAGGCTTTGTCATAATGTCTGCGGGATTTTCAGAGGTAGGAATGTATGCGAGTTTGATGTCTCCCTTTTTAATAACTTCACGGGTGTAATGATATCTTTGCTGAATATGTTTTGATTTTGCATGATGGACGTTGTGATTTGAGAACTCGATACATGCTTGATTGTCTTCATGAATTATAATCGGAGAGTGTTGAACAAATTTCAGGTTTTTCATTATTTCAATTAACCATACTGCTTCTTGAGTTGCTAAGCACAGAGCCATATATTCAGCTTCCATTGATGACAGTGCGACACTCTGTTGTCGTCTAGAGCCCCAGCTTATAAGACTTCCATTTAGGAACATTAGATAACCGGAGACTGAACGTCTTGTGTCAGGATCACGTCCCCAGTCGGAATCTGAGAAACCTTCAATTGTAGAATTCATATCGGGGTGATTTTCAAGAGTGAATGTGGGAGTAGTGCAGGATTTGAATATCTTCTGATCTGGGAGACCGTATGGTGAAGATCTGAAAGCAAGTCCATAATTAATAGTGCGGTGTAGATATCGAAATATTCTTAGAACAGCCTTCCAGTGTTTCATGTGTGGTTTACATGAAAATTTTGCGCATGTTTGAACTGCAAATGCAATATCTGCACGAGTACCAGCAACTAGCCAAAGAAGCGACCCAATTGCTTCTCTATATGGTATTGACTTCATTTGATCTTGACTATCTGTAGATTCGTCTATATCAACCATTCTTAAAGGGATAGAGGCTTCCATTGGCGAGGCATTCAGACCCACTTTGTGTAGGTCTGTTGTGTTAAGAAATCTTTTTACAGTAGAAAGAATGTATCTGCGTTGTGTAAGAAATAAGGTGTTAGTATTTGAGTCCCGAATAACTTCGCAGCCAAGGATGTGATGAACTTGGCCTAAGTCTTTCATAACATATCTGGAGTTTAGAAAGTGTTTGACTTCGTTTACATCAGTTGTGGTGCCTGCAATGATTAAATCATCAACATATAGTGCGATTATAACTAAACTATTAATGGTGTGTTTGAAGAAGAGGCAGTTTTCATTTTGCATACATTTGAAGTTCCTACTGTGCAACGATTTTTGAATGTCTTCATACCATGCTCGTGGAGATTGCTTTAAACCATATAAAGCTCTGTTAAGTTTAAGGCAGTTGTACGGTGTTTCTATCTGGACACCTTGCGGTATTTCGATGTATACTTCTTCTGTTAATCTGGCGTTTAGAAAGGCGGTCTCTACATCCATTTGTTGAAGATCGAGATTAAATTGCATAGAAAGTGCAAAAAGAAGTCGAAGTGAAGATAGACGGGTAACTGGACTATATGTTTCATCAAAATCTTTTCCGTATATCTGCTCAAAACCTCTAGCGACAAGTCGGGCTTTGTACTTGGTTATGTTCCCATTTATGTCATGCTTTGGTCGAAAAACCCACTTAGTAGTTACCAATTTTCTTCCTATGGGTAGAATTGCTGGTTTCCAGACATCATTTATGTGCATTGATTGAAGTTCAGCGTTAATTGCTTCCTGCCATTTAGCAGATTCTGCTGACTTCATGGCTTGTCGATAGGTTTTAGGAACTGAAGTGCTTATGATATCTGTTTTTATGCCCAAGGCATATCCTATCGCAGGATTTCCGGTAAGGTATTCGTTTATGAGTCGTGTGTGCATAGAGTAATGGTATACATTGTGGCTTGAGTTGTACTCCTCCTGTCGGGAAGAAGTGTGTGATGACATGTGTGGTGAGTATACTGGATTATTGTGTGGAGAACTGGTATGTTCTTCATAAAGTTTGAGTAGTCGGCATGTTGTGGCGTAAGAGAGAAGAGGAGGGATTATGTACGTAGTAGGTGCACCGTTTCGAGTGCAGTAGTATAATCGAACAAGAGGTTTATTGTTGACAGTGTAAACTCTATTGACGATACAGAGTAAATCTGTATGAGGATGAAGCAATAGCTTTCCTTCGATGTTATCCGTGCTTGCGAGTCGAGACTTCTCATCTTGAGGGGAGTAGTTGGGATCTGTAGGTAGGACGATTTCATTGTTTGGTAATTTAAAACAAACACGAACAGTGTTTGTGTGTGTAGAAGACTTGTGTAGAGTACCGTTTGTTGATGGCAAGAGTGTATTATTAGATTTTAATATTGGAGTGAGAAATCTTTCTTTGCTGTCATCAGTCATTGCCGCGGTTACGCTTGGGATACATCGTCGGTTGACATCTTGTTGATGACAGGGTCGCTTCCCGTGCAAACAACGTGTGTAAGGAAGTTGGTCAGCATCTTGGCATGACATCGTCTCCTCCTGGGTAGTCACCCCAGTTGTCACGGTACTAGGTATCGATCATGTGGTTGACACACCTGAGGGCCAGTCAGGTGGTGGGTATGACCGCTTTGTTCCACAGATCTTCTTCTCGTCCATCGGGTGATCCGCTGTAGACGACACAGATCTTAGATCCCCTTCACGGTGATGCATCGTTCTCTCCATCGCTGCAAGGCTCTTCGGAT
>Ga0208503_1000206_pt1 | contig 12276 bp, 18 predicted proteins | sample CryBogCBE31Jul07_FD_184584 | JGI IMG/M metagenome (GOLD analysis project Ga0208503, IMG submission 184584) | Freshwater microbial communities from Crystal Bog, Wisconsin, USA - CBE31Jul07 (SPAdes) (version 2) | ecosystem: Environmental > Aquatic > Freshwater > Lake | place: Crystal Bog...
CTTGAAGCGATGAACCTCTTCAACGCCGAGGTGGGCAATTTTCTCAAAGCGACAATTGCGCGTGGAAAAAATATGTTGGTCAGCGGGTCAACCGGCGCGGGTAAGACCACCTTGCTCAACGCATTAACGAGCGCGCTCCCGTTGAGCAGTCGGGTCATCACGGTTGAAGAAGTATTTGAATTAAAACCTCGATTGCCAGATTGCATCGCGCTGCAAACCCGATCCGCGAATTTGCAAGGCGTAGGGGAGATTCCGTTGCGCAAATTGGTGAAGGAAGCGCTTCGAATGCGCCCATCACATATCGTCGTAGGCGAAATCCGTGAGGCTGAATCGCTTGATCTCTTGATAGCGCTCAACTCTGGACTTCCCGGAATGGCGACGATTCACGCCAATAGTGCGCGCGAGGCAATCTCTAAATTGCAAACGCTTCCGTTGTTAGCCGGATCCAATATTTCACATGAGTTGATTGCACCATTGGTGGCCAGTGCCATCGATGTCGTAGTCCACGTTGGAAAGGAGAGTGGCGGCCGACGATATATATCTGAACTTGCATGGGTGCCGGGACGAGTGGAAGGCGCCGTCATCGAGAGTGAACCCATCTTCACATTCACTGGGTTTGATGAATTGGATCAACCTGGTTACTCCGCAGGACTCGGCACCGCGGATCGATTCTTCAATGTTTAACTACGTGTTGCGCAAAGCAAGGGTTCATAGGAGCAACCTCGGCGCGGGAATAGCGTCAAGCGCGGTCGCATTCTTTCTCTCGTTTTCGCTCTCGAGTTCGTTCGCCATCGCATCCGCCTTCGCTTTAATCTGCACCGCGATTCCCGCGCTCATTTCCAGAGAGCGATCACAAAAGAAAAAGCGAATCTGGAGCGCTTTGTGGCCGGAGTTGCTAGAGCACGTAATTTCTGGACTGCAATCCGGTCTCTCAATTGAACAAGCGTTGAGCGCGCTGGGGTCGCGCGGTCCTGAAGTAACTCGCTACATATTTCAAGGTTTTGCATCAGACCTTCGGGCTCACGTACCAGTCGAGTCCGCGTTGGGCAGAGTCAAAGCGGATTTTGATAGCCATGTTGCGGATCAGGTCTGTGAGGTTCTGATCCTGTCGAAAAGCAGCGGTGCGCGCGATACCGCCACGACGCTTCGAACTCTCTCAGATTACCTGCGAGCGGAGAATGTCTTGGCCGATGAAATCCATGCCAAGCAGAGCTGGATTCGAAATTCTGCAACTATCGCCGCAGTGGCACCATGGCTGCTACTGCTGCTTCTTTCGACACAATCAAACACGGTGGCCGCTTATAAGTCGCCAATCGGCTTCGCAATTTTGCTGGGTGGAATTGGCTGCACGGTCGTGGCGTACATCTGGATGAACAGGGTTGCGCGAGTTGAGGTTCCACCGAGAGTTTTTGGTGCGCGATGAATAGCCATGTGATTCTCGTACTACTCGTCTTATTGCCGATTCTTACGCTGGCGGGGTATTTGCTTATCTCGGATTCACGATTCACGGTTCGCGAACCGAAATCAAAGGTCAGACTTGTTCAGCGGTTTCAAACGTTGTCAACAATTCCCATTCTCCTCGCGGTTGTCTCTGCTCTCTTCTCGCACTCGCTTCTTCTCTCCGCGCTCTTTTCAGTAACCTCGGTATTTGTTTATAAGTACGAACGCGAGGGCAAATCGAGGTCGAAGAAGCGTGCGCAAAGCGCAATTACCCAGGAGCTTCCGGCAATTGTTGAAGTATTTTCGATTCTCGTGTCTGGCGGTGAAAGCCTGCCAGTAGCGCTCAATCGAATTTCGCAGCGAACCCGTGGGGCGTTCGCTGATTCACTTAGACGCGCGGTTGAAAAATTGCGGCACGGTATGGGACTGACCGCCGTGCTTGATTTCGTTGCCGTGGACTGTGATGTTCCCGAAGTTCGCCGATTTTGCGACTCACTGATTGTTGCCTTAGAACGAGGCACTTCTTTGGCGGACGTGTTGGCGCGCCAGATTCAGGAAATCCGATCACAGCAACATTCGAAGATGCTTGCGGCCGCAGGAAAGGCCGAAGTTGCTCTGCTCATCCCGGTCGTCTTTCTTATTTTGCCGATATCCGTCGTATTCGCGCTCTGGCCCTCCTACCTTTCCCTCAACGTGAACATAGGAGGTTAAGCGGGCAACGAACTTGGATAAACAATCACTCGATATGCACAACTTTGGATATGCACAACTTTGGATATGCACAGCTTGTTTGGATTCGTGTTTCTGAACGGAATCAGAAGTAAGACTTTGTACACCAGGCTGAGATTCACTTCTATTAAGGGAGATGAAATGAAAAACGGAGAATTTAGATCAATTTCTGTCATATACATCCGATTTGAACTAATGCTGAAGTCCCGCCGCAGCGCCTTAGTACATAGGGTTTCGCGCTCATCGCACATTCGGGATCTAGTCAGTTACTCAAAGAATGCACTGCTTGAAGAGCGAGGAGATGTTCCCGGTTGGGTCTTAGTCGTTCTCATGACAACGGGCCTGATAACCGGTATCTGGACTGTTGCAGCGCCCCGACTTTCAACGATACTTCGCGGCTCGCTCGACTCCATGAACAATGTCCGTTAGCTCGCGCTCGCGCTCCGCGACGCAACGCTCCGCGACGCAACGCTCCGCAACGCAACGCTCCGCGACGCAACGCTCCGCGACGCAATCCGTTGCACGCTTTACGATCTCTTTTCTGAAATCCCAGGATGGCGTCGTGGAATCAACGTTGGTCATGATCCCAACCATCATGGTTTTTCTCGGCGTACTGCAGATTGCACTTAGTGGGCTTGGGCACGGGATTGCGACAAATCGACTACAGGGCGATCTCGCACGAGGAGCGCTGTTTCAAAGCGGGAGACCAAGCACCAACGCACTAACCCTTCCTCTAACCGGCGGAGGATCAATTTTTTATGGTGAAAATTCAACAAGCAATCCATCACTCTCGCCGCTAGATCTTGGCTCTTCGCTTATTAACTCCCGCTCCCTGGCAGTTGATGAAAATCAATAGTCACCGTGCGTCCGAGTCTAAAAGTGCGGCCGCCGATGCAGTGGGAGCCTTTGCTCGCGTACTGAGCGAGGAGAGTGGAAGCGCGATTGTCGAATTCATACTGTTTACCCTGCCATTAATCGTCCCACTAGCAATTTTTCTAACGACCACATCTCTTTCAAGTTCGCTGCAATTTGATCTCAATAATTACTCACGGCAATTGGTACGTGCTTACGTCACGAGCCCGGACCAGACTCAAGCCGGCATCAGAACACAAGAAGTCAGTGACGCGTTTATTCAAAAAATATTCATACATGACGCGATATCGGTAAATCCCAGTTATTCAATAATCTGTTCCCTCTCGCCATGCCTTACGCCAGGCGGCACAGTCCGGGTCGACGTATCGGCCGAGAATTCAAGTACTCATCGTGAAGTCACCGCATCAACCACAGAACTTGTGGACCAATGGCGCTGACGCCCCGAGCTCTCACAGTCCGAGCGCTAGCGGCTGTGAAGTCGGAATCAGGGTCGCTAATTCCATTGACCTCGGGGCTCTTTTTGATTCTGCTCATTCTCTCCATGGGGTCGGTCAACCTGGGCGACTCGTTTCTCGCCAAACGCGAACTTATTCAGATTGCCGAGGCCGCTGCGCAGAGTGCCGCTCATCAAATTTCGCTCGATAGCTACTACTCAGATCCAGCAACAACCGGCGTCAATTCAACGGAACGAGTTCCTATCGATTGCTCCGCTGCACATATCGCAGCCTCTGACTACATATCTCACTCCGTGTTACGGGGCAGAGCCGTTGCGCTTACCAAATTCTCCTGTGAGGGTGACCAAGTCACAATTGGATTAAGCGGCGAGATAGATCCCGTCGTTAGCTTCCCAATTTTCGTCACATTGACGGGTGGCAAGGTTGCGATTGTTGCCGAAGTATCCGCTGTATCTATCTTTGGAACTTAGGAGCACCGGCTACTGGGAGATAGGCTTACCCCATGGCAGCACGGGATTACGCGGACGAGGTAAATAAGCTTCGCGTTATTCTCAGCGCAATTGAGCAAGTTATCGATATCCCAAAACTTTCGGCGGAATTCACCAAGCTCGAAGCCGAAGCGAGTGTGCCTAATTTGTGGGACGACCCCGAGAAAGCTCAAGTGGTCACAAGCAAGCTCTCGCGCGTTCAGTCGACTATAAATAAGGTGACCGGAATTCGCCGTCGACTTGAAGACGTCCCACTTCTTCTTGAATTGGCTCAAGAGGAGAAAGATGCATCTGCGATTGAAGATGCAGGCAAAGAATTGGATTCTGTTGGTGACGACATTCGCGCCCTGGAAGTTCAAACTCTTCTCAGCGGTGAATACGACGACCGCGACGCACTTGTAACTATCCGTTCGGAAGCGGGCGGCGTAGAAGCGGCTGACTGGGCTGAAATGTTGATGCGCATGTATCTTCGATACTGCGAACGCCACAACTTTAAAGTGGACGTTCTCGAAACTTCATACGCCGAAGAAGCGGGAATTAAGTCGACCACTTTCCGAGTATCGGCGCCCTATGCCTACGGAACGTTGTCGGTGGAGCAAGGCACGCACCGGTTGGTCCGAATTTCGCCCTTTGATTCGCAATCACGTCGCCACACATCATTCGCGGGAGTCGAAGTTGTTCCTGTCGTGGAGCAGAGCGACCATGTAGAAATTGATGAAAAAGAGTTACGTATCGATGTCTACCGATCATCAGGCCCTGGCGGACAAGGCGTAAACACCACAGATTCCGCTGTTCGTATTACGCACTTACCGACCGGCATCGTGGTTTCCTGTCAGAACGAGCGTTCGCAGATTCAAAATAAGGCGACCGCCATGAATGTTTTGCAATCTAAACTCCTGGAACGCCGCCGCCAAGAAGAGCGTGCTCGATTGGATGCGCTGAAGGGCGATAACAGCGGATCGTGGGGCAACCAAATGCGCTCCTATGTCTTGGCGCCGTATCAGATGGTGAAAGATCTACGCACTGATTTCGAAGTCGGAAATCCATCAGCCGTACTCGACGGCGAAATCGACGGTTTCATCGAGGCCGGAATCAAATGGCGAAAGAGTTCGCAGGGCTAACGCCCCAGGGAAATTTGCCGTCAACCATAAGCATGGCGAAAGAGTTCACGAGGCTAATTATTTTTTCCGATTTACGCGTGAATTGAGTTATCTCTCAGCCAAAAAGGCGCGCATTTCCCCGCTCTTGTGGGTGCCCTTGCCTAAACTACCTAGGTAGGTCGGCACATAATCCGTTATGGCGCCGCAAGGATGTACGGGAGCACCAGTGATTCGTTTTGAGAATGTCTCCAAGATCTACCCGAAGCAGGAGCGACCAGCTCTTGAGGGCGTGGATCTTGAAATCGTTAAGGGCGAGTTCGTCTTTCTCGTAGGCCTTTCCGGATCAGGAAAATCCACCTTCCTTCGCCTTATCCTCAAAGAAGAGACTCCAACGACCGGCTCGATTGTTGTCGCCGGAAAAGATTTGAATTCACTCTCTGCCCACAAAATTCCAGAACTGCGCCGGCAAGTCGGAACGGTCTTCCAAGATTTTCGATTGTTGCCAAATAAAACAGTCGCCGAAAACGTCGCATTCACCCTGCACGTTCTTGGATATAGCCAGAAGGAAATCAATCGCGAAGTACCCGACGCGCTAGAACTCGTTGGTCTCGAAGAGAAAGCGGATCGCCGCCCAAGCGAACTCGCTGGTGGAGAACAGCAACGCGTTGCTATTGCCCGCGCGTACGTTTCTCGCCCAGCAATTCTTATCGCCGACGAGCCAACCGGAAACCTTGACCCAGCTAACTCCGTGGGCATCATGAAATTGCTCGACAGAATTAATCGCGAGGGAACGACTGTTTTGATGGCAACTCACGATTCAACCATCGTGGATCAAATGCGTAAGCGCGTGATCGAGCTAGAGGGCGGCCACGTCATTCGCGATCAGGTTCGCGGCGTGTATGGATATTCGGGCTGATTGGCCTGCTCAAAGGTAATGGGAGATAACTAATGCGCGCTAAATTTGTAATGAGCGAAGTCCGAATCGGACTGCGCCGAAATGTCACCATGACCTTCGCCGTCATGATTACTGTCGCTATCTCCTTGACCGTCTTGGGCATTGGCCTATTGGCTAACAGCCAGGTTCGCGTTATGAAGGATTATTGGTACGACAAGATTCAGGTTTCCATCTTCTTGTGCGACCCATTGTCGAGCAGTGCTTCATGTGCCGGTGGGCCTGTAACTCAGGCTCAGATCAATCAAATTCAGAGCGATATCCAGGCGTTGCCTGTGGTTCAGACGGTTTATTTTGAGAATCAGGCCCAGGCGTACGCGCACTTCCAAGATCAGTTCAAGGGTTCAGCAATCGCGCAGAACGTTACGCAAGATCAACTTCCACAATCTTTCCGCATTAAGTTGAAAGACCCTACGAAGTTTGCGGTTATTCAAAGCGCATTCGCGGGCCGGCCCGGCGTAGATTCAGTACAAGACGAACACACAATTTTGGATAAGTTCTTCAAACTGCTGGGCGTATTACGCGATGGCGCGCTCTTGATTGGTATCGCTTCGGTTCTCACCGCAGCTCTGCTAATCAGCAACACATTGAGATTGGCCGCTTTCAGCCGTCGCCGCGAGACCGGCGTAATGCGCCTCGTCGGTGCCTCTTCCTTCTCTATTCAATTGCCGTTCTTACTTGAAGGAATTGTTTCTACCTTGATCGGTTGGGGCGTTTCCACCGGCCTTCTCGCCGGCTTCAAGTACCTTATTGATACGAAAGTCGCCCCATTACTCTCGTTTACGCGCTTCTTTACTTGGGGCGATGTCTGGAGTGCTTCTGCATTGCTTTTGTTGACGGGCTTCATCGTCTCGTCAGCGTCTTCAGTGCTGACGTTGCGTCGCCACCTCAAAGTCTGATTTAGAGGCCGCACCGACTCGTGCCAGAATATGCCAATGTCTACGCCCGGTGCTAGTTTTCTCAATACGCCGACTCGGGTAGCAATCGCTGGCGGAACATCACTGGCCATTATTTTGGCTTTTGCTGCTGGAGACTTCGTAGGTCAGCACCGAAATAAGTCTCTGGTCGATCAATCAATCTCAGAAGTTTTGAAACACGACGCTCTCGCTCCAAAGAAGAGTGAACTTGAACGCGCGGCGATCAACTCCATTATTAAGGCTACGGGGGATCAGTGGGCAAACTACTTCCCCACCAGCACCACCGCGGCGCTGAATGAATCTCTCGGCGGTCGATACAGCGGCATCGGAATTTGGTTGCGAATTAATCGTTCGGGCGTGCTTGAGGTTTCTGGTGTTCAGCCAAAGTCACCGGCTGCACTCGCCGGCATTAGACCGCTAGACACGGTCATTTCTATCGGCGGTGTTTCCATGTCTGGCGCCACCGTGGCAATTGCGGTCGCCGCGCTGCGTGGTGGAGCGGGCACCCAAGTGTCAATGCAACTTTCTAGAAATGAACAGCAGTATCGAGTAAACATCACCCGCGCATCAGTTTCTAGCGGAGACGTGGTTGGAACACCTCTTACAAATCCAAACGGAAAGCAATCTGGAATTCTCTACATTCAGGTAGCCGCATTCTCGATGGGAGTCGCGGACCAGGTCCAAGGTTTGCTCAACAAATATCCCCATTCCAAGGGCATCATCCTTGACCTTCGCGATAATCCAGGTGGAATCATCGACGAGGCATCGAAGCTGGGTTCATTGTTTTTGAGTACTGGACCAATCGTTTCCTATTCGGTGCGTGGTGGGGACGACCAATACCTGACATCAACAAACACTTCGCCTGATTTGGCCCCGATGACCGTGCTCGTGAATCGTTCATCCGCTAGCGCCGCGGAAGTGGTGGCGGGTGCGCTTCAAGACCGAAACCGAGCAGTTGTATTGGGCGAGAAAAGCTACGGCAAAGGAACGGTCCAAAACATCATCACGCTCAGCGATGGATCGAAACTCGAAATTACCGTCGGCAAATATCGCACTCCAAATGGACGAATCATCGATGGAGTCGGAATCCAGCCAGACCTACCAGTCACCGAAGACGTTGAAATTGCTCGCGCCATTCAGGTTTTAGGTGGCTTAGCCACGCTCGATACCGGCAGCAAGCAGAGCAAATAGCGCTTACCGAATCCCGCGAGAAGTATTGCGGGTAAACTTCATTCACGTTAAGAATGGAGGTGGTCAAGATGGTCAAAGAGCAAGGTAAAAAACTCATCGCTCAAAACAAGAAGGCGCGTCATGACTACGCCATTCAAGAGGTTTATGAGTGCGGCATCGTGCTGTCCGGAACCGAAGTGAAGTCCCTTCGTGCTGGTCGAGCGTCTTTGGTTGACGGTTTTGCGATGGTGAACAACGGCGAAATGTGGCTGAGTGGAGTCCATATTCCGGAATACACCGAGGGCACGTGGAATAACCACCCACCGCGTCGTGAGCGAAAGCTCCTTCTCCATAAAAAGGAGATCAACAAGCTTTTGGGGCTAACCAAGCAGGGAGGTCTCACGCTGATTCCTCTTTCGCTCTATTTCAAGGATGGAAAAGCGAAGATTGAGTTGGCCCTTGCAAAGGGCAAGAAAGCGCACGATAAGCGCGCCACTTTGATGGAGCAGCAAGCCACACGCGAAGTAAATCGCGAGTTATCTCGTCGAAATTCGGGCAAGAGCCCTTACTAGCCTCTCTGATTACGGTTCGGATTAACCGATTCCCTCTTGGTGCCTTACAATTTAGGTGTCACGAGGAAGATTTTTCATATCTTGCACATATGAAAGATTGACATATACAACTACATATAGAAGAACAGCTTCATAGCACTCATGAAATTGCATCTCGATGCAAAATATGGGGGTGAACGGTCTCGACTTTAGATGTTGGGATAGGTGAAGCGGGCCGAGGAAGTCGGGATGATCTCGTAAACCAATAACCCTGACAAAAAATCAAGCGCCAGTACAACTGCCGCTGATTTCGCTATCGCTGCCTAAGCGATCCACGAAATCCGTTAGCCCGAGTGTGCTCTCGACTCGGAATCTAGCGTCGCTAGAGAGCTTTACCCGATAATGATGTTGCAGGCGCTATAGGGGACATAAAACTGTAACTGAGTTCGTTGATTACTTGTGTTCGAGAGAATCAGAACTGAGAAAACGTCTATGAACACTACGCCCGTAGAAGCCCTATGTCAGTACTAGAGGACCCGGGTTCGATTCCCGGCACCTCCACCATTTCAAAAACTTCAAACATCTCAGGCACCCTCATTCATGTCAGGCAACTTCATTCATGGGCCTGGCGGGAACAAAATATTCCTTTCCGGCGGGCGAGGTCCACGTGCATGAACCGTCGGCAAAACTTTCGAGGTTCCAACCTCCGTGTGTTTTTAGCCGATGATGTCTACGGCAGAGCACCCCAAGGTTCCCAGACGTAGTCTCTCCGCCGTTTTCCCATGCCTGTGCGTGATCAATATCTGAACGCTTGGCCGACTGTCGACAGCCGGGGAAGCGACACGTTTGATCGCGTGCCATCAGAAAATCGACTAGTCCTTGCGGCGGTTTATAAGTTTCGCGACCGTAATCTAAAAGTGTTCCCGATACCGGATCAGTAATAAATCGCCGCCATTTCGCGTCGGCCGCGAGTTCACGGGCCAGTGATGCCGGAATCGCACCATAGCCAGAAAGTTGACCGGGATTCTCCGCCATTCCCAGAAGTGTTGGTAAATCGATTGTCAGATTTAGCGTGACCGGCCGGCCATGTTCCGAAAAATTCACTTCTTTTTCAGCGAGAAAAGCTGCCGCTAGTTGGGTTAAAGAATCCGCGCGCAAGATATCTAGCTTATGTGGCGCGAGTAGGTCCAGTTCTCCAAGTATTGAGTGGTCTCCAAGTACTGAGTGGTCGCCGAGTGAAGAATCGTCACCGAGTGCCGATCCGTTGGCGTTATTGGCATAGCCCGTATTAATTCCCTGGGAATGCGCACGCGCAATCCGATTGGATTCTTGGTTTTTGCTTTTCTTGATCCGCGCCATTTTGTCGATGGCCAGATAGATTGTTTGGGCATCTTGGGCGGGTAGAAAAGCGATTAAGGAGGCCATTCCATTAGCTTCGGGGTAGATCGTCACGCATCGAGTATCGGCGGCCTGCTCGACGGCAACTTCAAATTCTTCAGCGGCTAGTCGCGCGATATTCGCTCGAACGTTATTGGCGACTTGGGCAGGAGTGTGAAATTCGGCGTGTGCGATTGCCCGAGTTTCGACCTAGAGCAGTACCTCATCAGACGCCCCGTTGTGTATCAGGGTCGCGCTCTCACGAGCAATCACATTTGCATGCGCAACAGATATTTGACCGGTGGCGAGAGCCTCGCAGGTCTGTGATAACCGAGATGTCAGTGCACGCGCCACATCGATTCGGTTTTGCGCCGTTCCACTCGATAGCCGAAGGGCTGCCGCAACTTCCTCACGTTCTGCGTCATCGACTCCAGACCACATAGATTCAGCACGAGTTGGCTCCGCCCCGGCGACAGCAAGGATTGCACTTTGCATAAGCGCTTGAAGCCAGCCGGATTGTTTTTCAAGTGCGGCCAAATAGTCAACACGGCCCGAGTAGTTCAAACTATTTGGATCAATGGCTGCTAGCCGAGTTAGAGCAGCCAACCCTGCCCGAGCTATTAGTAACTCGGCGACCTCGTTAACAGGCGTGATTTCGTTAACAGGCGTGATTTCGTTAACAGGCGCAAGTTCGCTCTCCACCGTCTTTTCGTTAGATATATTGATTTTTTGGCTTTCGCGAAAGTGTTCGGCGACCAAGATGCTCTGTGCCGCGTCATCACGAAGTGATTGTGCAAATCTTTCTGCTGCGGCCATGTGTCAATAATGAGGGGTGCCACTGACAGAGAAAATAGTTTCGCTGTGTAAATTTGTGAAGCTAGAATTGGCGAATGAGCACCTTCGAAATCTACAACCAGCTCATCGACCTCATTAAGTCGATTTCGGCTGGGGTAGAGGCATACGCAGATGCTGACACGTCTAAGGACATCGTCGGTCGCGAAATGGCGGCGGACGCCCTGAGATATCGAATTGAAAACCTAACAAAGTTAGCCGCTTCTATTGAGCAATCATTTGCACGCGAGCTTGAAGTCATTCCCGCCCTCGCCGCCGACATTGCTCCGAAACGCGTTACTCAAATTAACGACAAGCTAGAACCGTTTCGAAAAGCGCTTCTCTCCGAAGTCTTACGTTCAAGTCTCGAGTCTTAAATTCCGACCACGCATTTCAAAGTCGCCGATCCTAAATTTGGCACATCAACGGGACGGACATTTGCTTCCGCCATATTCTCGCCCGTAGGTCGAGGTGGAAATCCCGCGCTTTGATAATTCCACTTCGTTATTAGCGTTGCTGGTTTACCCGACTTAGCCTTTGAGAATACCGAAATCTCACATGAATATTTTTGATTCGCCTTTAAAGTGGGAATTCTAAAATGCACATGCACATAGAAACCAGTCTCCGGATCATGGGCACTATCGACGCGGATCAGTACCGCTGCGATTGGTTTTGGCGCTGCGTAAGCAGTATTGCCCGCGACTACAATCAGTGCCGCAGCAAGAGAAGCAAACAACATCGAAGTTGACTTAGTCCGGAAACTCGAATCTAAGTCACGACCGAAGCGAACGCGTAACCGTTGCCTCAACCCAAGTCGCGTTACGTCGTTCATTGCGCCCCCGACTCAAATCCAACGATTATTACTTGCCGCCCTCAATCTCTTTGATCAATCGGAATTGTCCGTCGCCGAGCTGTCCTTGCGCCGCATACATCTCCAACTTTTCGCGGGTATCTGCGATATCGAGGTTGCGCATTGTCAGCTGACCAATGCGGTCGGCTGGGCCGAACGCAGCATCCTCTGTGCGCTCCATCGATAACTTGTCAGGGTGATAGCTCAGTGCTGGACCAGTCGTGTTGATGATCGAATAGTCATCGCCGCGACGAAGACGAATGGTGACCTAGCCAGTGATTGCCGATGCGACCCAACGCATCAATGATTCGCGCAGCATCAACGATTGCGGATCCAACCAGCGGCCTTCATACAACAAGCGACCGAGACGACGACCCTCGGCGTGGTAATTCGCGATGGTGTCCTCGTTGTGAATCGCGCTGACCAATCGCTCGTAAGCGATAAAGAGCAGCGCCATTCCCGGTGCTTCGTAGATGCCACGACTCTTGGCTTCGATAATGCGATTCTCAATCTGATCCGCCATACCCAAACCGTGGCGACCGC
>Ga0208503_1000228_pt1 | contig 11593 bp, 7 predicted proteins | sample CryBogCBE31Jul07_FD_184584 | JGI IMG/M metagenome (GOLD analysis project Ga0208503, IMG submission 184584) | Freshwater microbial communities from Crystal Bog, Wisconsin, USA - CBE31Jul07 (SPAdes) (version 2) | ecosystem: Environmental > Aquatic > Freshwater > Lake | place: Crystal Bog...
TTCGCAAACTGACCCCCATAGAGTGCGAACGTCTACAAGGTCTTCCCGACAACTATACGGAGGGCATTGCGATGACCCATCGGTATAAGTGCTGTGGGAATGCGTTCAATGTGGACGTCGTGGCTCACATCCTGCGTGGCATACCCAATGGGTAGAAATGGACCCTTTTTTGGACAAACACTCCCTAGGGAAGTTGAAAAAGTGAGATGCGTCTACAAGTTTTTTTTTCGGACACTGATTGAGTCAAAATGGTATAAAATCTACCCGAAACCAAAAGGACGGGTGTAAAGTAGAGTAAATGAGTAAGTGTGAGACCTATTTAGGTCTTGGGAAGTTGTCCTAATTCTTCTACCCATTAGACCTCGGCGGGGACCTCCTCCTTCTTGGTGTGAGGGAGCAGGGCAATCTGCTTCTCCAACTTGTCCATCTCCTTCCGCAGCCCTTCCAGAGTAGCGACCGCATTCTCTGCTAGTGCCTTGTAGCCGTCCCGCGACTGCTCTGCCTTCTGTCGCAGGTTCTCTGCCTGTTGCCATATACCCACCGCTCCGTCCCGCCCCTGCTCGGCGACGAGGCAATGTTCCAACGCCTTGTTCCGCTCCCACTCCAGCCCCGCTGCCTCCTCCTCCGCCTTGACCCTCATTCCCACCTCCGCCACCAAGTCCCCGCCCATATGCTCGTGGATGTCGTCAATCACCTTGTGCTCCTGTGCCAGTTGCTCCGCCACCATCTCTTCCAGTCGGTTCAGGTTCTCCACCATGATGTCAATCCACCTGTTCTCGTCGTTGTCCTTGACTCGTCCGCCGACCCCCTTCTGCTTGTGGTTGAGGAGAAGAGTCCGCTGGTCGCTGAATGCCGTGTTCATCTTGTTGTAGGTCGCCATTGTGCTGTCCGTTTGTTTACCCAGCCGCGAATCCGTTTTCCTCGCACGTTTCCAGATTTACCTCGTCCCGTGAGTCGTTTAGATGGTAAATACTTCTTCTAACTAGTAGTTAAATGAAGACCGTGTCCGAGTATATGATGTCCCTTCATAAGGAACTCGTTGAGAAGCGTGGCGTCGCAGACCAGACAGCATCGCAGTATATTCGCTCCCTCTACTCGCTGAACAACAACCGCCCCTTCACCAACCTTGCGTGGCTGAAGAACAAGGAGTCGGTAGACCAGCGTCTGTCGGAGTTCGCCGAGTCCACGCAGAAGACCCTGCTGTCCGTGGTGGTTGCTGCCCTGTCGTCGGTCAAGGACAAGCCGACGTATAAGAAGATTTATGCCCACTACTACAACGAGATGATGATGCGTAGCAAGGAGTCCCGCGAGAAGGACACCAGCATCAAGACGGAGAAGCAGGACAAGAACTGGCTCTCGTGGGATGTGGTCAAGGCACACGAGGAGCGTCTTGCGGAGGAGGTCAAGTCACTCGGAAAGGACGTCAGCGTCGGGCAGTGGGAGGGTCTCCTCTCCTACGCTCTGCTGTCCCTCTTCACGGAGTTTGACCCGCGGCGTAATCAGGACTACCAGTTCATGGACGTAGTGAAGAGCCACAAACAGGCAACGGCTCCCGACCGCAACTACTATGTCCTTGACCCGCCGCACTTCATGTTCCGCAAGTATAAGACCAGCAAGACACACGGAGAGCAGTCGTTCCCAGTGCCCCCCGCCCTTGTCAAGTCGCTGAACCTCTACCTCTCGCACCACCCTGCCCTCGCTGGGAAGAAGGTCACCGCCAAGACCCCTGCGTTTCCGCTTCTCGTCCAGGCGAATGGAACGCCGCTGACCGCCGTGAATGCCATTACCCGTGTCCTCAATCGCATCTTTGGTCGCCGTGTGGGGTCTACGATGCTTCGCCATATTTACCTTTCCAACAAATATGATGTTCAGGAGATGAACGACACCGCCGAGAAGATGGGGCACACGGGAGCGGTTCAGCGGGAGTATTTGAAGGGGGGCGACGACGACGTCCAGAGCATCACGCTTCCTACGGCTCCGTAAAAACCTTAAACACATTGTCTTTACTTACTACAAATGCCGTATTCCCAACTTGGACAGGACACATCGGTATTGAATGCCTACCCTGACCGCGTGGGCTACTTTGTAGACATCGGGGCGTATGATGGAAAAGAATATTCCAACACCCTGCTGTTAGAGGAGAAGGGATGGACAGGCATCTGTGCGGAGCCGAGCCCTCCCATGTTTGAGGAGTTGAAGAAGAATCGTAAGTTCTGCTTCCTTACGGACAAGGCGGTCTGGCACACGACGGGCGAGACGGTGGAGTTTGCGGTGGTGGAGAGTGGTGGTCAACACGGAATGCTGTCGGGCATCACTGGGTTCTCCACGGGCGAATACAAGGCGGCACAGGACAAGTCCCGTAAGGTTCAGGTCAAGACGGTCTCCCTCAACGACCTGCTCGTCACCGCCAACGCCCCCAAGTTCATGGAATACCTTTCCCTAGACACCGAGGGAACCGAGTATGACATCTTGAAGGCACTTGACTTCTCCAAGTGGGTCTTCGGGCTCATTGACGTGGAGCATAACTTTGAGGAGGCGAAGCGGGAGAGCATCCGTCGGCTCCTAGAAAGCAACGGCTACGTCTTTCTCCGCCAGAACAAGTGGGACGACTGCTACATCCACCACACCCAGACGTCGGAGGTGTCCGTTTAAAACGGATGTAAAATACTCTTGACTAGATGTAAGCAAGTATGGACGAAAGTAAAGTAAGTGGCTTTAAGGGAACGCCGCTCAATGGAGTAGTAAGTATGTTGGCTACATACGACCAACTCGGCTGGGCGGTAGTAAGTGGCGACATGGGGTATGACGAGGCGGCGGGGAAGAAGCGGTTTGACTTCCACTCCAAGAGTTGGAAGGACGACCCCGTATGCCGAGAGGGTGCGACGGGGTATGCTCTTCGGACGGGTCCCATCAGCGGGGTCATGGCGATTGACATTGACGACCCGACTCGCCCTCACAACCAGACCCTGATGAAGATGTGCGAGGAGGCAGGAGCCATCAAGCAGGTCACCCGTAAGGGCATCCACTACCTCTTCAAGAGCGACGAACGTCTCCGCACCACGACCAACGCCAAGTTGGCTCTGGACATTCGCAACCTGAACGGGCTGCTCTACGTAGAGCCGAGCCGCTACAATGTTGCGGGACGAACCCAGTTCTACAAGTTCCAGAACCTCCCGACCTCGCCCGACGGGGTTCCCGAGTGTCCGCAGTCCATCGTGGACTTCATCAACTCCATCTTCCGTCCGAACCTTACGACCGAGCAGAGGAAGACCATCCGAGAGACGGTCAAGAAGGAGAATGCTGGGATGGACAAGTTGAAGGTGGACATTAGCAAGACGTCGGAGGACGTTCGGACGGCTCTGATGAGTATTAACGTGGAGCACTGCGAGAACTACTCGGACTGGATTAAGGTCGGACTGGCTCTTCACCACGAGGGTCTGGGCTGGGAGTTGTTTGACGAGTTCAGTCGCCGCAGCCCGAAGTATAGGGAGGGCGAACCCTACCACGTCTACGAGTCCTTTGCCAACCGCCCGACGGAGGAACCCATCTCGCTACGCACCATCTACTGGTGGTTGAAGAACGAGAACGACGCGGTGTTCAAGACCCTGATTAACAAGGAGGAGAACGAGGAGTATATAGCGTTAAAGAAGAAGCACGAGGAGACCTGCTGCGTCATCGGGTCCAAGATTATGTTCCAGCACAGCAACGGGCGGTTTGAAATGATGAGCCACCACGATGCGATTGTCAAGTATATGCCCCACGTCTTCCGACAGTGGGAGGACGGGAAGATGGTCAAGCAGTCCTTCTACCACTGGTGGATGAAGGACCCCACTCGTAAGGAGTATGACCGAATGGACTTCCTTCCGCCTCCTCTGGTCTGTCCGCCTAACGTCTACAACCTCTACAAGGGTATGGTTGCCGAGACGCTGCCCCCAGTCCCCGACGAGGAGGTCATGGACCTCATCCAACCCATCCTGCGACACATCGCCACCCTTATGCCCGAGAATGAGGACGGCGACTGCTACTTCGCCCTGAATTTCCTCGCTCAACTCATTCAGGAGCCAGGAATCAAGTCAGAGGTGGCACTGGTGCTGCGGGACATCCATCGGCTCCTCGCAGAGGGAGGCGGCAACGGTAAGAACCTGCTCTTGGAGTTCCTAGGCGACAAGGTCATCGGCGAGAAGTATGTAGTGACCATCGCCAACAACGACGAACTCTACAACCCCTTCACGGAACACCTAGAACACAAGTTGCTGGTCTTCGTCCCCGAGGCGAACGGGGCGGTGAACGGGAAGCAGATTGACTACCTGAAAGAGATGGTCACCCAGAAGAAGCGGTCCATCAATCGCAAGGGTGTGCCGAAGTATGACCAGTTAGACCATGCGAGGTATATATTCGCTGCGAACACCCCGAACCCGATGGGGTCTTCGGGCGGCACCCCAGGAGACCGCAGGTTCGCCTACTACGACGTAGACACCAGTCATCGGGAGGACAAGAAGTATTTCGGGGAGTTAAAGGCGGCGATGGACGACCCTCGGGTGGCTCGGGCATTCTACCAGTATTTGAAGGCGTTCAAGTGCTACAAGAACCCGCTGGAGTTCCAGATGAACCGACCGCATACGAAGGCGTGGAGGTCGCTGCGTAGGATGAACGTCTCCCCCATTCTGCGATGGGTCATCCACAAGGTAGAGCAGGAGGATGACATAGACGGCGAGGCGTCCTCCATGTTCAAGGAGTTCCAGACGTGGATGACGGAGAACAAGGAGGAGGCGGACTTGAAGATGAGCCAGAGTGCCTTTACGAGGTTCATGAAGGAGAACCCGTTCACCAAGGAGGTGGAGGGCGTGAACAGGGGTGCCTACAAGTCCAGCACCACACACATTACCCTGAACATGGACCACGTCCGACGCGAGTTAATCAAGCAGGAGTATATGAAGCCGAAAGCCATGGACCTGCGAGACCTCTGGGCGGAGGTCACGGTTCCCACTACATAAGCGACTCCCAACTCACCCCACCCTTCTTATACGTCCGAATGGCGGCTTTGAGTTCAGTCGCAGAGTGGGTCTTCAAGAAGTCCCGCTTCATCTTCGCCCCAACATAAGGTTTCCTCTCGGAACCTTCTTTTGGTGTGGTCTCCTTCTTGGGCTTCAGACCCCGCACGGCTGCCATCTCCTGGTGCTCCTTGGGTGGATTGATGCCGAGCCGCTTGGCTTTGGTCAATGCTCGGTAGTGCCTGGACCTCTCAATTGCCTTCTTGTCCTCCGCCAAGTCCGAGCGGGAGTAGGGGAACGGCTTGTGCTGGTTGCCTTCGCCCATCAGGAGTGCGAGGGTGTGCTTACGGTCGGGCACCGCTTTGGGACGCGTCCCGCCCTTCGTGTGCTTCCCCACACCCGTCCCGCACAGGTTCTTCTTTCCCTTACCCAGCATCAGTGGGTCATCGCCCTGACCTACGTCGTTGAATGTTTTGAGGTAGTGCTTGTTCAGTTTCGCCTTGAAGAACTCAATGACGTTGCTTGGCTCGTGGCGGAGAATCTCATTGACGTCGCCAAAGTCCAGCATCAGTGGAGGCGGGTCGGCATTACGACCGAACAAGTCATGGAGCGGGTCGCCGTGAGCATAGACACGCTTGATGTCAAACCCCTCGTGAGCCATACCCAGATTCTTCGGCTCAATCGCCGAGTTAAACGTCAGAGCCGACTCCACCAGTCCCTCACGAAGAAAGTCGTCGCAGATGGCTCCACCGAGTGAATGACCCACAGCCCCATACAGAACCGTATAGCCAGGAAGTTGCTTGGCGATTCGTTCCTGCCATTCTTCCACCTTCTCGGCATCCTCAATATACCGTGTCGTGTCTTCCAGTCCATTGAACGGAATGGTGATGTTGGCTTCCCAGTCGGTTCCCGTCACGGTTCCCCGCACTCCAATGACGCAGAGAATGGTCTTGTTTACGGAGCCATTGAGCGAGTAAAGAAGCAGTGTGTTAGACGCATCAAACAGAAACCAATCGCCTATTTCGGCTGGTGGTTCTTGTCCTTTTACTTTGGCGTAGGTTGCTGCGGCAATCTTTTGAAGGATTGCCGATGGGACTATTTTTCCCAAGTCGCCGCCTCTCATTTGTGGTTAGTAAGTAGTATTTTTAGAAAGGACGGACGGGCGGTTCACCCGCCGACGTCACAAGTGAGGCATCAGGCAGGGGTTCGGGCTGACGAATCTGACGTTCCGTCGTGAGACCCGTGACCGCATTCATTCCCCGTTCCTCCCGAGTGCGTCCAGGTTGACGCTGCTGAGTCCCGAACGGTGCCTGAACCGCCGACGTGGACCCGAGGATGCGAGACCCAATCTCCGCCACTGCCCTCTGGCGAACATCCGCGGGTTCGTTGATGACACGGTTGATTTCTAGGCACAGACGTTCCAGACGGTCAAGCACCAGACCCGACGCACGGAGAACCTTGCGGGACTGAGCGTCCAGGGCGAGGGGACCCGCCGCCGCCGCACCCGTCGCCAGACGCTGGGACTGGCGTTTGAGGTTGCCCAGAACCTGGACATACTGGGCGAGTTTGCGGTCCGTGATGGTCGCACCCAGGCGGAGCAGAGCACCCTGAACCTTGTTGAGGTCGTCAATCATGGAGTTGGGGAAGGCACCTGACTCAAACTCGTCCAGCACCTTCGCCAGTGCGGCATCCAGGTCATCCGTAGACGGCGAGACCTCCACGGGCTTCGGCGGACCTCCCGAAAAGTCGCCCTTCTCAATGGCGTTGAGTTCAGCCACCCGACGATTGCGAAGGCGAGTGAGGTAGGACTGACCCTCGGGCGAGTAGAAGAAATACTGAGTGCCACCACTGAGTTCGCGGGGCGGGTTGCCGTCCGTGTCCGCACCGAGATTGTTGAGCGACGTATTCGCAGCATACCCGTTGCGGGGAGTGGGAATGAACTGACCAAACGGAGAGTCATACCCAGCACCACCACGCAGACCACCCGCCGTCTGGGACTGGGCGGTCTCAATACGCCCATTGATGTGGGATGCTGACTGCGACGCCTTGTTGCGGTGACGCTGGGACCTCTCAGTCGTGTCCAGCACACCCATCTGACCCAGCATCTTGCGGTGGTTATTGCGAACACGTTCAAGAGCCACCGCCTTGTCGTGAGCATCAAACGGGTTGGCGGCTCCAACCTCCTCATCCAGTCGTGGCATCTCCTGTGCGGGACCCCAGACGTGTCCTACCTTATTCCGAGCGTATGCCTGGTCGGGAAACGTCCAGTCAATCCAAGGTGTCGTTTGGAGCGTCGGCATTTGTAGTCAGACACGAAGAAATACTCCATTACTTAACGGCTCCGCCACGCAGCCGCCGCCCTCTTCATCAGGTCAGGACCAGGGTGCTTGGCTGCGAACTCCTTCACGAACGAGGCATACGCAGACGGCTTACGTCCACCGACCTTGCTCATGTCCTGCTCCTCCGTCCCCCAGCCACCCGCCGAGTCGGGGGCAAGGTTATTCAGACGGGCTTGGGGCTTGTAGCCGTTGAGCGGGAACCTGGAACCAAAAAGCTGTTGCCAGTCATCACGACCCGCACCGCCAGACATGTAGGCAGCATCACTGCCCATACCCTTGCGTCCAAACTGCTGTGCCATGAGGTCATGGATGCTGGGGGCAGAGGCACGTTTGAATGCCATGGCTTCAGCCCCGCCACGGCGTCCCTTACCCTTCACCGCTGACGCAGATGCCTGAATCTTGGACTTCTGTTCCTGGAGGGCAGCAATCTGTTCATCAATCTGCTGCTTGGCGTCCTCTGCCGCACCACGCCCACGACGGTGACCCAGACCCACCATCTTCAACGCCGACGCAATCTGCTTGGGAATCTGCGTCGGACCACCCGCCGCCTTCGGGAGGTTCTCGTTGAACTTTGGCGACTCCAAGAGGGCGTGGATGTCCTCCTTGTTCTCCGCAAGAAAGTCATAGACCTGCTTGGCATACCTGGTGACCTTCTGGAAGAACGTCTCGCCGTCGGCACCTCCCTTACGAGCACGTCCCGTCGGGGTAAGACCGCACTTACGCAGGAGTGCCTTCGCCTTGCCCGAACCCTTCTTCGCTAGGTGAATCAGTGCCGCCTTCTCCAACGCCCCAGCGACCCCTCCACCACGGGCACCGCCCTCCATCCGTGCCTTCGCCTTCATGCGGTTCAGCCACTCGGCGGGGACGCCGTTGCCCTCCGACTCGGGCACCTCCTCTGCCTCGGGCTCGGGCTCGGGCTCGTGCTTCTTCATTACCAGAGGTCCAATCCGCCGAACCTCCCCATACGATGGCTCACCCATCCCGATGCGTCCGCCCTTCATAGCCATGGATTTCTTCATAGCGATGAGTTTCTTCATCTTCTCGGGGTTCATCTCGGAATATTCCTCACCCATCCCGATGCGTCCGCCGTGCTGGTGCTCCTTCGCCTCCTCCTTCGCCCACTCCTTGAAGGACTTGGAGCCGCCGACACGACGCACCATCTCCCTGTCGTGCGTCATGTGTCCGAGACCCACCATCTCCATATACTTGGCGATGTCATCCATCACACCGCCAATGGACGAACCCAGTGCCTTCTTCGCAATCTTCTGGGCAGTCGGGTCCCGCAGGATGGTCTTTACAATCGGCGTCTTCTCCTTGACCTCATTGTAGAAGTTCGTCAACTTGGTCACCATGTCTGACACATCGCTAATGACGTCGCCGCCACGCTTCTCCTTTGGCATTTCTTTCATAGCAGGAGTTTTCTCTGAACCTCCCTCACGAGCAGGTGCGGATGACTCCGCCCAGTGCTGGAAGCCATCACGGGCAAAGTGCGGGGAAGACCACTGTCCGCCAGGACCTCCGTAGTCAAGCATCTTGCGACGGGTCGCCAACTTGCTCCGAAGGTATGCTGTCTGGTCGCCTGTTGACATTTGGTTTAACACCAGCAAAAAAGAACGGGCGTTTAACCAAATGCCATACGCCCTCCGAAAGGCAAGAGGTCGCGACCTCTACTGGGTCGTCACAGAGGCGACTGGGGAGAAGCACTCCAAACAGCCACTACCAAAGGAGAAGGCAGAAGCACAGCGTAGGGCGTTATACGTTCATATGAAGGGCAAGGGCAAGGATTGTGGATGTGGCAAGGGTGAGTTTTGTGTGAGTAAGCATCAGCGTCTCGCACGGACGCAATCCAAACTGACTGATGCGGACTTGAAGTATTTAGCCCACGCGTATGCCGAAGCCCATCCCCATACCAAGAAGACAGGAGCAGCATTGGGACGTCATATGCTGGATTGGTGTGAGAAGCAGATGGAGGAGATGGACTGCGGATGCGGGTGTGATGGAATGAAGGCACTACGAACCAAGTCGGGTGGTGCCTCTCGTCCCAAGAAGGAAGTGCCTATGGAGTCCTATACAAAGAAGGAACGGAAGAAGAAGGTTCGTCGGGGCGGTAAGTTAAAGCAGTGTCCTGAGGGCTTTTCGTCCAACGGTGCGGGTCTGTGCGTAGAGAACTGCCATGACGATGAGAAGGACACGGGTGTGACGTGCGTTCAAAAGTGTAAGCCAGGCGAGGAGGACACGGGCATTGAGTGTATTAATAAGAACTGCCCTCCAGGGTATGCGGACTCGGGTGTGCTGACCTGTATTGAACGCGGATGCGGTCCTGGTGAGCGTGATGACGGCACGGCGTGTTGGGGCGACCTGAAGTGTTCGGGGTGTGCTCCTGGTAAGAGGGATTACTTCGGCACCTGCTGGGAACCTACGGATTGTCACGATGGTCTCATCCACCACTACCATGACACACGCCTCAAAACCCGCTACAAGAAGGGAGTTCGTGGGAAGCGTATGGAGTCCGAGATTGACCTCAAAGGCACTCTGGAGGACGTAGCGAATGGTATGAAGGACCTGATGGAAGGCAGGGTGGACCTCGCCGCTGCCTTTGACCCCGAGAAGAACGGCATCGGGGCGGCGTTCCGCAAGTTCGGTGCGGACACGGAGAAGGCGTTTGCCGATGTGGGAGCCAAGTTGGGTGATGCTCTGGACCCCACGAAGAACGGCGTAGCCAAAGGTCTGGAGAAGTTGGGCGATGCCATCATAGGAAGCATTGGCAACAAGGACTGGTGGGAGAAGACCATGACCAACCCCGACACCTACATTATGCTCATCAGTATGATTGCGGGTGCTGCGGCAACAATGCTGACGGGCGGTGCGGCGGGTCCGCTCGTCGCAATGGCACTGAACGCTCTGGGTCCTGCCACCAAGATGATTGCCGACGCGGCTCGGGGTAAGCCGATTGATGGTCTGGACATTGCGTCTCTTGCTCTGTCTCTCATCCCCATTCCTGGTGCGTCGGGGGCGGCGGGTGCGGCAGCAACTGCCATCACGAAGGCGGCGGTTCTCGGCACGACGGCTGCCAAGGCACTGCCGTATGTCGCCCGTGCGGCTCAGGTCGGCAAGATTGTGGTTGCGGGGTATAGGGCAGCATCTGACTTGGGACTGGCTCCCTCGCCGTGTATTGCGAACTGCCCCCCGCCCCCACCGAAGAAGCCGAAGCGGAATGTTGCCCCGTGCGACCGCATGAAGATGAGATGGGCTCTGAACTCACCTGGTGAGCCGCCGACCTGGACTGCGGAATGCCCCAAGCCCGACTGCGACCCCGAGGACTGGGATGCGGAAACTGGTTGCTCTACACTGGTCGTCAACCCCGACGACCCTGTGAGCGTGTGTGCGGGACACATCCGTGAGTGGTTGAAGAAGGGCGACGAATGGGGTGAGGAGGGGATGGGCGAGACCGCACCCGAGGGAACGTGGACTGCGTCGTGCCCCCAGCCGAAGTGTGCCTATTGGGACACTGACAAGGACGGCAAGTGCGAGGAGGAGGCGGACGAGGACACCGAGGATGGACCCCTGGCGAGTGCGGCGAAGAAGTCGTGTGGCGGTCAGGTTGACCCCGACGAAGAAGCGTGTGATTTGGGTCAGTTCACAGCGAGTAAGGAGTGGGCGTATTCCCAGTGCGACTGCGACCGACTGGGAGGCGACTGGGAGGCGGTGCCTGGCTGGGACGGGGGCGTGGGAACAGCAGGGACACTCGGCATCTGCTGGAAGGACGAATCTCACGAGGAACGCTACAATGATGCGTGTGAGGTAAAGAAGAAGGCGGAGGAGGAGGAGGTGGAGAAGACACTGGAGTCAATAAGGAAGAAGCAGGGAGAGGAAGCCGCCGCTGCCGCCAAGGCGAAGAAGGACGCCGACGACTTGGAGGACTTCAAGACATCGCACAATGGACGCACACCCGCAGAGGAGGGACAGCATCAGCAGGACCTCAACTGGATTGCTTACCAGGACACGCAGAACAAACTCGCCCAAGGTCAGGATGCGTTCATCAAGGACCCGAATGCCCCGAAGACCGATGGTGACTGGACGTCGTTTGAGAGGTGGTATGCGACGAATGTGTCAAGCGAGGACTTGGAGGAGAATGGATGGCAGATGCCTGTCCCCCCTGCCGACTTCTACGAACGCTACTGGCTTCACGACTACGACGTCTCTCTCAAAGAGGCACTGGCGAGGTGGAAGAACAGTAGGAAGGAAACGCCCAAGCCGCCGCCC
>Ga0208503_1000239_pt1 | contig 11217 bp, 8 predicted proteins | sample CryBogCBE31Jul07_FD_184584 | JGI IMG/M metagenome (GOLD analysis project Ga0208503, IMG submission 184584) | Freshwater microbial communities from Crystal Bog, Wisconsin, USA - CBE31Jul07 (SPAdes) (version 2) | ecosystem: Environmental > Aquatic > Freshwater > Lake | place: Crystal Bog...
TGAGAGATTTGATGGCTTCAAGATCGGCGAGCGTCGATACGCCACCACTTGCCACAACTGGCTTTGATGTAGCCGCGCATACCTCGCGAAGTAGCTCGAGGTTTGGTCCGGTGAGAGTGCCATCCTTTGCGACATCAGTCACGATATAACGAGCACAACCATCGCGATCGAGTCGCGCTAGCGTCTCAAAGAGATCTCCGCCTTCACGGGTCCAGCCGCGCGCAGCCAAGGTGTGGCCGCGGACATCAAGTCCAACTGCAATGCGATCACCGAATTCAGCAATTACCTTCGCAGTCCACTCTGGATCCTCAAGCGCTGCTGTACCAAGATTCACTCGCTCACAACCGGTCGCAAGGGCTCTGCGAAGTGATTCATCATCGCGAATGCCGCCAGAGAGTTCGACTCGAAGATCGACGCTCTTAATAACTTCTTCCAATAGTTGTGCATTGCTGCCGATACCGAATGCAGCATCCAAATCAACCAGGTGAATCCACTCTGCACCTGCAGCGAGGAACTCCAACGCAACTTCACGTGGATCGCCGTATTGGCTTTCGGCGGCAAGTTCGCCTTGGACAAGTCGAACTGCCTTACCGCCTTTAACGTCGATCGCAGGTAATAATTCAAGTGAACTCATAGGCTCGTAACCCAATTCTGAATAAGTTGTGCGCCAGCTCGCCCACTCTTCTCTGGGTGGAATTGAGTTGCGCGTACATGGTCTCGTTCGATAGCGGCGATAAAATTCTCCCCATAGTGTGCGGTAGATATAGCTGCCCCAGCGACTTCGCCCTTCGCTGCATAGGAATGAACGAAGTAGAAGGACTCTTCCTCAACTCCACGAAGGAGCACTGAATCTGCTGCAGCTACAACCGTATTCCAGCCAATATGCGGAAGTACAGGTGCTTCGATCGGTGAGACTTCACCTTCAAAGATTCCTACTCCGCTGTGGTTGCCCTTTTCGACTCCTGAGGTGAAGAGGATCTGCATCCCGACACAGATTCCTAAGGTTGGTCCGCCATCTGCCACGCGCTTTTGGATTAACTCAACGCCATTGATTGCGTGCAGTTGTTCCATGCAGGCTCCGAAGGCACCGACACCTGGTACCACTAAACCATCAGCCGCGAGTGCGACTGCAGGATCAGAAGTAATGAGAACGGTCTTCCCTGTAAGTTCAAAGGCGCGCTGCGCCGAACGAAGGTTCCCCGATCCGTAGTCGAGAATCGCTATCAAAGAACGCCTTTTGTGGATGGAATGCCTGCAACGCCATCGCGAGAGACGGCATCGCGAAGTGCTCGTGCAACCGCCTTGAACTGCGCTTCAAAGACGTGATGTGCATTTCGGCCTTCTAGAACTCGCACGTGAAGTGCAATGTGAGCCTCGGCAACAATAGATTCCCAGATGTGGCGACCAAGAGTTGTATCAAAGGTTCCGATGAGTTCGACGATCTCAGGTTGACGATGGACAAGATATGGGCGACCAGAAAGGTCAACAGCAGCCTGTACGAGAACCTCATCCAATGGGACCATCGCATCACCAAAGCGTCGGATGCCTGCCTTATCGCCAAGTGCCTCGCGCAGCGCCTGTCCAAATGCGAGCGAGGTATCCTCCACGCTGTGGTGTGAATCGACATCAACATCGCCCTTGGTGAGAACAGTGAGATCAAAACCTGAGTGCTTACCAAGTTGAGAGAGCATATGGTCGAAGAATGGAACGCCGGTCTCAACGTTGATCTGACCGCTACCGTCGAGATTGATTTCGACGCGAACGCTAGATTCTTTAGTCTCGCGAAGAACCGTGGCTACTCGAGCTGTTTGTGCGCTCATCACTCCTCTTTCTTGTAATTTCTTCTGACTCTAGGTGCTTATTATGACTCAAGTGCGTGGATTGCCGCCAAGAATTCATCATTCTCGGCTGGAGTTCCGATCGTGACTCGCAAGTAGCCCTCAAGTCCAACATCTCTGATGAGAACGCCTCTATCGACGATGGCTTGCCAGGTATCTTTGCTCGAAGCTACAAATCCAGAGAAGAGTATGAAGTTCGCTGCGCTCGGTAGTGGGTTAAGTCCCGCCAAAGTCAGCGCTGCTCTTACACGTTCGCGCTCAACTTTGATCTCATCCAAGCCAGCCTGAAGTACTCCAGCATGCTCGATTGCGACTTGTGCAGCCGCTTGAGTCAGAGCGCTGAGGTGATATGGCAAGCGAGTAACGAGCATTGCATCAATTACCGCCGGGTTCGCCACAAGATAACCGAGGCGAACTCCTGCAAAGGCGAAGGCCTTGCTCATGGTGCGAGAGACAACGACATGTGGGTAGCGACGAATGAGAGTTACTGCTGATTCTTCATCAGAGAATTCCGCATATGCCTCATCCACTACTAAGAGCGCACGAACATCCCCGGCGGCTTGGGCAATCTCTTCGATATCAGCCAGAGAAGTAGGAGTACCCGATGGATTATTCGGTGTTGTGAGAAAGACAAGAGCTGGCTTCACTTCACGAATTCCAGCTGCTGCACCATGAGCATCGATTCCGAACTCTGAATTGCGGCTACCAACGATCCATGAAGTACCCGTGATATTTGCGATCATCGGATGCACTGAATATGAAGGCGTGAAACCTATTGCTGTTCGGCCCGCTCCCCCGAAGGCAAGAAAGAGCGTCTGAAGAATTTCATTACTGCCATTAGCAGCCCAGATATTGCGCACATCAAATGAAGTTTCGGATGCGCTATTAATATATCCAGCAAGCGCACTTCGAAGCGCGAGGGCATCTCGATCCGGATATCGGTTGAGCCCTTCTGCGATTGAAGCAATGGCATCCATCATGGCATCGCGAACTTCTGTAGGAAGTGAATTCGGGTTCTCGTTTGTATTCAGTGAGATCAACTCGGGGCGTTGCGGCGCGCCATAAGGCGATGAACTTCGGAGATTGCTTCGAAGCGGCAACCAGGTAGGCCACTTATTTGAATCGTGGTTCTCCATTAGTGGCCCTCTCCTAGATTCTCAACGCGAACACTGATCGCTTCGCCATGCGCTGGTAGATCTTCAGCATGAGCGAGCGTGATGACATTCTGTGCGATCTCCAGAAATGCGCCTTTGTCATATTCAATAAAGCTCACACCGCGCAGAAAGCTCTGTACGGATAGCCCGCTTGAGTGACAGGCGCATCCACCAGTAGGAAGCACATGGTTTGAACCAGCGGAGTAATCTCCGAGTGAGACCGGTGAGAATCGACCCAAGAAGACCGCGCCAGCATTTCTAATTTTCGCAGCGACCGAACGAGGGTCTGCAACAATCAACTCGAGGTGCTCTGCCGCATAAGCATTCACTACATCGATTCCTTGTTCGAGTGAATCGACTAAGACCAAGGCAGATTGAATACCAGAGAGTGCAATCGTCACTCGCTCGTGGTGCTTGGTCTGTGCACTTCTCGCTTCGAGCTCGACTCGAACTTCGCGAAGAAGTGTCTCTGACGTTGTCACCAGAACAGAGGCTGCAATCGTGTCATGTTCTGCTTGGCTGATGAGATCAGCTGCAACTTCACTTGCAATCGCACTCTCATCTGCGAGAACCGCAATCTCAGTTGGGCCAGCTTCGGAATCGATTCCGATCTTGCCTCGAAGGGCACGCTTTGCTGCAGCAACATAGATATTGCCTGGGCCAGTAACCATATCGGCGCTCTCGCAGAGACCCTCAATGCCATAAGCGAACATCGCCACCGCTTGCGCACCACCAACTGCATAGACCTCAGTGATTCCAAGTAGAGCGCAAGTAGCAAGGATCGTTGGATGCGGGTAGCCGCCGTTTTCGATCTGCGGAGGTGAGGCAACGGCGATACTTGCGACTTTTGCAATCTGGGCAGGCACAACATTCATGATGACCGAACTTGGATAGACCGCACGACCACCTGGAACATAGAGCCCAACGCGATCTACCGGAATCCAACGTTGTTCAACGCTCGCGCCAGAGACAACTTCGGTGCGCGTGACACCTCTGGCTTGGTCGGCATGAACCTTCGTCACTCGACGAATCGCCTCCTCAAGTGCGGTTCGAACCTTTGGATAAAGTGTTGTGAGTGATTCTGTAATGACTGATTCTGGAACTCGGATGCGTGGTGGCTTTACTCCGTCAAACTTCTCTCCCAAGGCGATGAGATCAGCCTCGGTGCCATTCTTCACTTGTTCAAGGATTGGTTCGATCGCCCGCATTGCGGTTGCAATATCTAACTGAGCCCGAGGCAACTTTGCTTGATAGGCAGATTTAGAGAGCCGCGAGCCACGAAGGTCGACGGTTCGGATATCAAGGGAGTTGTTGCTCACGGGGCAAGTCTAGAGGCTCGCTCGCCCTGCTTGGCACGGCATTTAATCACTCGCTCATGACTACGAGAGCAGGCAGTCCGCACCCAGAATCTGCTTCAAATCTGCCGAAAGGCTTGGTGATGAAGTCACACGTAACTTGTCGTCGATCGTCATCACAGTGCTGCCCTTGCCATCTTCAATCCGAAGATGGACCTCACGGTTGCCAGGGTGTGATCGAAGAATCTCTTTCATTCGCTCCACAATCGGAGCAGTAACGCGAGCAGAGTCCATCGTGATCACGACCGGACCAGTTGGCGCTGCACTCACATCAGGCATCGACATATCAAGAGCGGTAAGACGCACATTCTCTTCGCGCCGATCGATTCGGCTACGAATGACAACAACCCGATCCTCCACGAGATTCATCGCGTGAGTCGTATAGGTATTGGCAAAGAACATCACATCTGCTGAGCCTTCAAGATCTTCGATCGTGACGATCGCCCATGAATTGCCATTCTTCGAGACTTTTCGTTGCACCTGCGTAACAAGGCCGCCGATAGAGACAACCGCATCATGTCCAACCGAATCATCTGAAAGGCCAGAGATAGGCATATCGACAGCTGCGCGAAGGATATGTTCGACTCCAAAGAGTGGGTGGTCAGAGACATACAGTCCGAGCATCTCGCGTTCATAGCTGAGGAGAAGTGATTTCTCCCATTCATCTTTTGGAATATCTAATTCAACGCCGCTCACAGACGAATTCTCTTGCGTAGCTCCAAAGAGATCGTACTGACCTATCGACTCTGCTCGCTTGCTCTCCATCACCGAATCAATTGCAGTGAGGTAGACCATCATCAAGCCACGGCGACTATGACCGAGGGAATCAAAGGCGCCTGATTTAATCAGAGATTCAATCGTCTTCTTATTGCAAACTTGTTGATCTACCTTCGCCAAGAAATCGCCGAATGATGTGTAGCGGCCCTTCTCCTTGCGAGCAGCAACGATCGAGGCAGTGACATTCTCACCAACGTTGCGGATAGCGCTGAGTCCAAAACGGATATCAGTACCGCGTGGGGTGTAATCCGACTCTGATTCGTTGACATCCGGAGGCAGGACCTTGATACCCATACGGCGGCATTCGCTGAGGTAGAGCGCGCTCTTATCTTTATCATCGCGAACGCTCGTCAGCAGCGCTGCCATATATTCCGTTGGGAAATTAGCCTTTAAGTAGGCAGTCCAGAAGGAGACCACGCCGTAGCCAGCACTGTGTGCGCGGTTAAAGGCGTAATCAGCGAATGGAATCAAGGTCTCCCAGAGTTTTGCGATTGCACCCTTGGAGAAGCCGTTCTCAACCATGCCAGCTTCGAAGTTCACAAACTCTTTATCCAGAATCTCTTTCTGCTTCTTACCCATCGCCTTACGCAAGAGATCTGCGCGGCCAAGTGAGAACCCAGCAACTTTCTGCGCGATCGCCATTACCTGCTCTTGATAAACAATCAAGCCATAGGTATTTCCTAGAATTTCAGCGAGTGGTTCGGAAAGCTCGGGGTGAATAGCCACAACGGGCTTGCGCTTATTCTTTCGATCGGCGTAGTCATTGTGCGCATTAACGCCCATAGGACCAGGTCGATAGAGCGCAATCACCGCAGAGATATCTTCGAACGAATCGGGGGCCATCTGGCGGAGAAGTGCGCGCATCGGGCCACCATCGAGCTGGAAGACACCGAGTGTGTCGCCACGGCCAAGAAGTTCAAAGGTCTTCTGATCTGCTAGTTCAAGATCCTCGAGAACAACATCGACACCCTGATTCGCCTTGATATTGAGTAAGGCTTCATCCAAGACAGAGAGGTTGCGAAGTCCCAAGAAGTCCATCTTCAAGAGACCGATCGCTTCACAGGCGCCCATATCGAACTGAGTAATGATTGCGCCATCTGCTTCACGACGGTGAATTGGAATCACATCGAGTAGCGGGTACTTACTTAAAATAACTCCAGCGGCATGGACACCTGATTGGCGCTTCAAACCTTCAAGGCCGCGTGCGGTATCAACGATCTTCTTCGAATCAGGATCGGTCTCATACATCGCACGGAATTCACCGGCTTCGCCATATCGCTCATCTTTAGGATTGAAGATGCCAGAGAGCGTGATGTCTTTACCCATGACGGTGGGAGGAAGCGCCTTTGTGAGCTTCTCGCCACTGACGTACGGATATCCAAGAACGCGAGTGGAGTCTTTAAGCGCTTGCTTCGATTTAATATTGGAGTAAGTAATGATCTGAGCTACTCGGTCCTCACCATACTTCGCAGTGGCATAGGCGATCATCTCGCTACGGCGTCTTTCATCGAAGTCCAAGTCGATATCAGGCATTGAGATACGTTCAGGATTGAGGAAGCGCTCGAAGAGTAAGCCGTGGCGGATCGGATCAAGTTGGGTAATGCCGAGTGCGTACGAGACAAGAGATCCCGCTGCAGATCCTCGACCTGGACCGACGCGGATTCCAACTTCACGAGCATGTTCGCAGAGGTCAGCGACCACTAAGAAGTAGCCAGGAAAACCCATGCTGATCATGGTGGAGAGTTCGTATTCAAGTCGCTCTTGATATTCGACTGGCAATTCTCCGCCGAGGCGCGCTTTCATGCCTTCGGTCGCACGCTTACGTAACCATGAATCCTCGGTCTCACCGGCAGGCACATCAAATTGCGGAAGCAGGTTCTCGTGATCGCGCATCGTTGTGTTGCAACGTTCGGCGATCAGCAAGGTGTTATCGCAGGCGCCCTCGAGTTCAGAGAAGGCTTCTCGCATCTGGGCAGCGGTCTTGAGGTAGAACTCATCGTTATCAAATTTAAATCGCTTTGGATCTGCGACGGTCGAGCCACTCTGCACGCAGAGAAGTGCTGCGTGGGCGCCGGCATCCTCATGCTTTGTATAGTGCAGATCGTTAGTGGCAAGAAGTGGCAGTCCGAGATCTTTGCCAAGTTTGAGAAGGTCAGCCTTCACTCGGGTCTCGATCTCAATTCCATGATCCATTACTTCAAGGAAGAAATTCTCTCTTCCAAAGATATCGCGGAGCTCACTCGCTGCTTGCCTAGCCTCTTTATAGGCTCCCATACGCAATCGCGTCTGCACTTCCCCACCAGGACATCCCGTTGTTGCGATGATCCCTTTGGAGTACTGCGCGAGTAGCTCGCGATCCATGCGCGGCTTGTAATAGAAACCTTCAAGTGAGGCGAGAGATGAGAGGCGGAAGAGATTTCCGAGTCCCTCATTATTTTCAGCGAGCAGCGTCATGTGGGTATACGCGCCACCACCTGAGACATCATCTTCGCCGCCATCGGCCCACTTCACTCGACTCTTATTAAATCGTGAGTCTGGTGCTACATAAGCTTCAATTCCGATAATCGGTTTAACGCCGGCTTTACGGGCCTGCTTATCAAATTCATAGGCACCGAAGACATTTCCGTGATCAGTAATCGCAATCGCTGGCATCTCAAGTCTGGCGACCTCGTTAACGAGTTCTTCAACACGTGCAGCACCGTCGAGCATCGAGTACTCGGTATGTACGTGGAGGTGGACGAAACTATCTGACACGGTTGGTGAGATTACTACTGTGTCTTAGTCGCGCTCTTGATTGGCCTCGAGCAGGCTCAACGTGCGTGTCAGGTCGGCGGGATACGGCGAAGCGAAGGAGAGGGCGGCGCCAGTGATTGGGTGGGTAAGCGAGAGCTCCTTGGCATGAAGCCATGGGCGGGTCATCTCAAGTCGATCGGCAATCGTGTGGTCTGCGCCATAGGTCAGATCCCCTACAAGCGGATGGTGGAGGGCTGAGAAATGAACGCGGATCTGATGAGTACGACCAGTCTCTAATTCAATCTCCAACAATGAGACAGCGCGGAAATATTCGAGCGCCTTGTAATGGGTGATGCTGGGCTTACCTTCAGAGACGACAGCAAAGCGATAGTCCTCTTTTGGGTGGCGATCGATAGGTGCATCAATGGTTCCTTCAGTGGGATCCATATGCCCTTGGACAAGTGCGTGATAGACCTTGCCCACTGTTCGATCTCTAAATTGATCTTTCAAGTGTGCATATGAAGCTTCATCTTTCGCGACGACCATAAGACCAGTTGTTCCAACGTCGAGGCGGTGCACAATTCCCTGACGTTCGGCGGCGCCACTTGTTGAGACGTTATATCCGGCGGCGATGATCGCGCCAATAACTGTTGGGCCAGTCCATCCTGGACTTGGATGTGCGGCAACTCCTGCTGGCTTATCGATCACAATAATATGGTCATCGTTATAGATGACACTGAGGCCCTCGACCGGGGTTGGAGTCAGTGTTGGTTCACTCTTCGCTGCAGGCATAAGAATCTCTAGGAGATCGCCAGTTCCGACCTTGTCGGATTTTCCAAGCGGCTTACCCTTGCGAGTTACTTCGCCAGCTTCAAGAAGTAGAACAACGACTGAACGTGAAAGGCCCAAAAGACGTGCGAGTGCGGCATCGCTGCGCTCCTGATCCAACCCCTCTGGGATGGAAAGGATCTTTACTTCGCGCTCACTCATTATCTCCGCCTTTACTCGTTCCATCAGTACTGCTTTCAGATGGAATATTCCTCATAACGAGAATCGCCACAAGCACTGCTCCGACAACAATAGAGGAATCTGCGAGATTAAATGTCGGCCAATGAGGTAGTTCAATCCAATCAACGACCTGCCCAGAGAGAGCTCCTGGTGGGCGAAAGATCCGATCGAGGAGATTTCCCGTTATCCCGCCAACAACAAGGCCAGCCGCAGTTATCCATGCGCGATTATTCATTCGCCAGGCTCGAACGAGAATGAGAGTGGCGACCGCCAGCCCAAAGGCGCTCAGATATGTAGTCCGATTCGTTGCAATGCTGAAAGCGGCGCCAGAGTTATAGACCAGATGGAGTTGGAGAAATGTGCCAAGGAGTCGAACCGGGTTATCGCTTAAGGTAGCGAGCGCAAGCGACTTACTGGCAGAGTCGATCCCAGCAACGAGGAAGATTGTGATGAGGAGCCGACGCCGTGAAGCGATCAGCGGCGTTCTTCTTTTTGCTTGCATGCCATGCAGAGGGTCGCACGAGGGAATACCTGAAGTCGTGCCTTTCCAATCGGATTGGAGCACTCCTCGCATCGGCCATAACTCTTTGAATCAATACGTTCGATGGCTCGCTCGGTCTGCAAGACCATATCGCGGGCGTTATAGACAAGCGACATCTCGTGTTCGCGTTCGAAGGTCTTCGTACCGGCATCAGCCTGATCGTCTCCTGCACCTACACCTGCAGAGACAATAAGGTCTTCCATCTCGCCCTCTGCTTCACTGAGTTCGGCCTTCAAGCGAACGAGATCCTTTGCCAACTCGGTGCGCATCGCCTTGAGCTCTGCTGCCGTCCAGACGCCTTCACTCTCACCAATAACAAATGGAGCTGGAGCTGCCTTGATTGGCTTCAATGGTGCAACCTTCTTGCCAGCCTTAATCGGACGTGGTGGAGGCGGCATTACTAACCGGCGTTCTTCAACAACAACTTCTGGTCCATTATTTACTTCACGAGGAGTCACGGTGATAGTGGTTGAATCACCTGTTGTGGTGCTCTGAAGCTTGGCAGGAAATGGCTTACCTGGTGCCTTCTTCTTAGCCAGTTGTGGCTTCACAATATTTGGTGAGCGGACTGCGGCTGCCTTCTTTACCGGTGCGGCAGCAACCTTCTTCGCTGGTGCGGCTTTTTTAGCCGGAGCGGCCTTCTTAGCAGGGGCTTTCTTTGTTGGCGTGGCCTTCTTGGCAGGAGCAGCCTTTTTAGCCGAAGCTTTCTTGGCAGGTGCCGCTTTCTTTACTGGTGCGGCCTTCTTGGCAGGTGCCGCTTTCTTTACTGGTGCGGCCTTCTTGGCAGGACTCTTACCCGAGATCAATTTGTTCAATGCTTTTGCCACTGCCTTCTTCATGGTTACCTCTTTGGGTTCCTCTGCGAGAGGGACAGGCTAGAACGGATACGAGCCGAACGCCAACTTCGCCGCGCTAGACTTCCCCTCTTACTCCCCCGCGAGCCTACGCAGCGCTCAGAGGGTGGGTCTCTCACGAGACACGTTGAATAGGAAGGGCTATCACCTTGGATAGAGCAGAACCGGGCACCTTTAAGGCTCTCGCTCCCGCCATCGACCTACCTAGCACCGAGCACGCCATCTTAAATTTCTGGGAAGAGAATTCGATCTTCGCCAAGACAATTGCCGCGCGTGAAGGATCCCCGCGCTGGACCTTCTACGAAGGCCCTCCAACCGCAAATGGAAAACCCGGCACCCACCATATTGAAGCGAGAGTCTTCAAGGATCTCTTCCCTCGTTATCAGACGATGAAGGGCAATCAAGTCATCCGCAAAGCTGGTTGGGATTGCCACGGTCTACCAGTTGAGATTGCAGTTGAAAAAGAACTTGGTTTTAGCGGCAAGGGCGATATCGAAAAGTATGGCATCGCCGCCTTCAATGAGAAGTGTCGTGAATCAGTACAACGCCACGTCGGTGAATTTAGTCAGATGACTCGTCGTATGGGCTTCTGGGTTGATTTCGACGAGGCTTATTGGACGATGTCACCAGAGTATGTCGAGAGCGTCTGGTGGTCACTGCAACAGATCTTCAAAAAGGGCCTCCTTGTTCAGGATCATCGCGTTGCACCTTACTGTCCGCGTTGTGGAACCGGTCTATCCGATCATGAGTTAGCTCAAGGGTATGAAACGGTTCAAGATCCTTCGGTCTACGTCAGATTCAAAGCAACCTCAGGTATCGCTGCCGAGCACGGCGCATCCTTCTTGGTCTGGACAACAACTCCTTGGACCCTCGTCTCAAATACCGCAATCGCAGTTAATCCATCTGTGAATTATCAGATCATTGAAGTGAAGAACGAGGAAGGTTACGAACGGTTAG
>Ga0208503_1000249_pt1 | contig 11057 bp, 8 predicted proteins | sample CryBogCBE31Jul07_FD_184584 | JGI IMG/M metagenome (GOLD analysis project Ga0208503, IMG submission 184584) | Freshwater microbial communities from Crystal Bog, Wisconsin, USA - CBE31Jul07 (SPAdes) (version 2) | ecosystem: Environmental > Aquatic > Freshwater > Lake | place: Crystal Bog...
CATTTTATGGTGAACTTTGGTGGTGGACTTTAGGTGGTTAGGTTTTGGGTGGACCGACTATAGCTGGTGGCGACACTTATAGAGTATGATGAAAAAATTCTGGTACGTACAAACAACTGTGGATGGTGAACTTTGGTGGTAGACTGTACAAGGTACGACTTTGGTGTGGTGACTCAACATAAATTAATAAACACGTCAGATTAAATTTTTATGACGTGAATATATCAGCGATAACAAAATTGATTTTCAGTTGAAGAAAGTAGCTTATGAATATCATGGAACTGAGCAGCGCTGAGAAAAGACGAGAAGAAAACATTAGAAAGAATAGGGAATTTCAAATGCAGATAGGATTCACAAGTCTCGTTGAAAATCGTGTAGCGTCACAGGAAAAGAATATTCGCCAGGATTACGTTAAACGGAAAATTGTTGATTCTTCAGCAAGGAGATCAAGAAGAATTGAAAAACAAGTCGAAGAGGAAAGAAATAGAAAAGGAAAAAAGGAGATAGGTAAGGAGTTCAGGTGTAAATACTGTTATCAAATTTATCGCAATACTCGCACATATCCTAATGTGGGTGCGTTAAAGTTACATCAACGCAATCCAAAATGTGCTATATATCACGTGGAAAGTGCCAATATTGATACCGGAAATACCAGCTACATTCAGGTATATTTAAATCATTCAGTTCATCATAGATAAAGTATTTAATGATCACCTTAGGTCGATCGAGCTTTATTTGATAGTGAAGAGGGAGGAAATAATGACCAAAACATTGATTTCAATAATTTGACTGACCTAGATGTCTATACAAGACAGTATATAGGAACTTCATTACAAGAAAAAAATGGGATTGATTCTACCTTCCTGGGTACTGATGAAGGAGATAACTCAACGAATGATGCTAGTTCTGAATCTCTGGCCTCACAATCTGTAAATGGCCTCAATGATGAAGAATCTTCTAGCGCTGATGATGTATGTATAGACTCTCCGGTTGAAGATAGATTTACAGGTGATGAACGTCACCTCATAATATATAGGAATCAGTATATTCAATATCAAGAAAAACTTTATGACCAAACTTATGGTATCAATTGTCTAAATGCCTCTAGCTTTGAAAACATGGTTTATATAATTATGTCCGAATATCAATACAAGTTTAAACCTAAGCTGTTGGATAACATCCCAATTTATCTATATTGGATAGACAATCATTTGTCTCGAAGTGGTCAACAAGATTATCTTGATCTATTGCACAATAATATTAGATCATTACGCGGAAAGACCGACACAATACCACGAAGTGTTGGCGGGGTCAAGAATATGATTAATCGCAATATTCAATCATATAGCTACGCTACCATCAATATTTTATGGCCATCAGCGTGGAATATGGCCTCATATAGAGGATTAAGGGATATTGAGCCTATTGCTTTGTACTTTCGAGATCCGATGGAACTGATTAGTGAGCTTTTTGTTAATCCTGAAATCATGTTTAAATATAAGGAACATGTCCTTCTAAATTACTACAAAGACTGCAAAGAACCTCACAGTGAATCTTTCAGTAACTTGATGAGTAGTAGGTGGTGCAGACAAACCGAAGAATTGATTAAAAGTAAGCATCAGGATGGGCATATTCTTCCCTTAATTTTTTACTTGGATGGAGTTCATTTGAATGGTCAAGCTCAAAACAAATTGACCCCTGTTATGTGTACCACTGGCAATTTCTCTGATGAGTTGATCAACAAAGATATTGCCAAGTGTGTAATTGGTTATTTGCCTACGCTTATTGACTTGAAAGCTGAACTAGAAGAGCACTTATATGCTATCTATGAGAGTAAGACTAGGCTAGTAAAAGAATGGCAACGATTTGAACTATTGGTGGAAAGGGAGTTCTGGAAGGAGGTAACGAAAGGAATTAATAAGCATTGGGAAACCGGAGTTAGTTTACATGTACTTGGAATTGGAATTAAGTTATTTTATCCTTGTATTGCGTTCTTTGTTAGTGACGATCCGCAACAGCATAGAAATGCTGGTATTGAAGAAGGTAATTGTATTCACGGCTGCATTCAATGCACGTATTCATACAGAGATGGAGTCTATGATGAAGAATTACATTTTCCTCGGAATGTTTTGGATCTTCGCGACAGATGTTCTAGAGCTGAGGCAACGATATACCACAAAAGCATTAATAAGCGAATAGCAAAGGATGAAGAATCGAATTTGAAGTACCTGAAATCAATGAATGTCCATCCCTTCCTTAATCCTATGCTTCATGCCCCTCTAGGTGCTGAAAATAACATATATACAGCGACACCACCTGATACTTTGCATTTATTTTGCGCGGGATTGATGAAATCTTTAGTGAAAACAATAATCACAATCATATACACCATCAGTAAATTGGACAAAATCCATTATAGTAGAAGTTGTATGAAGATTGACCAACGCATAATAAATTTTGAGTACGTTAATGAAGAAATGCCTCATGTTCACTGGACTCGTTTTAACGAGGGTATTATGTGCCATGTACCATCTACCATTCAAGATCGAGGACATTCTACAGGCAGTTTTGGGGGATATAGATCAACCTCGTTTATATCTTTATTAATTCAATTGTTTTACAGCATTGGAAATGACTCCGTAATCCTACCAAAAAACTTCATGCTGAAAAACACTGAAATTGATATTCAAAATAGAGTCCTTCGAGCAATCAGAACTATTTTAGAAGTTTACTTCGATGTATGCAGATCAGAATGGAATCTTAACGAGATAACTTTGTTTGAAAAAAAAGTGAAGTATCTCTATGCTCAATATATGTTAGTTTGGGATTTAAACCAATCTCTACTTGCATTGGATCTCAATCATGATACAATTTGCAAACAAAGAAATCCGCATAAAATTGTTCATCTATGTTCAGTAATTAAACAATTCGGTAGTCTTAGAAAATGCGATAGTGCCACCTGGGAAAGATTTCATCAAAAAGCTACGACTAGTATTTGGAGAGGATCAAGCAAAAGACGTAAAACGCTAACATTAGAAATGTTGAAGAGATATTATTTAGGAAATTACTCAAAGATGCTCGATGTCATCGCAAGAATTCATTTTACCAGAGACAAAATAATTGAAGAAATGAAGCCCATTGAGCATTTCGAGTACGTTCAATATTTACCGATGAAACGTCATCCTAAAATACGATTCAGATTGAATTGTGACACTCAGAAATTAACCCTCGATGACGACTGGCAATCTTCCGTTAGTTGCTATGAGCCTATTGATAGTCCAGCTAAGTTTCAAAGAATGATATTCGATGACTTAAATTTTGTTGAGACAATTCAAGATATATGTGGTATCAATTGGACAGATAAGGCAACTCTGTTATGTTACGACACATTTTTTCTGGGGGCAATTAAATATATTAGTGACACAAAATCTATTGGTGAAGGAAAACTCATTGCGTCACCAAAAATACCACAGAAATATGATTATGCGCTAGTCAAAGTGACGTTAAATGATTTGGACGATGACGACGATGATCGTATATCACTTAGTGATGGTCACTCAAGACGATCAAAACGGCGTAGAACAGCTTCAGCGGAAGATGACGAGGAGTACTCTGTTGCTGATGATGCAAATAATTCAACTACAACTATTCTGGTTAAGTTGCTGCTCTTCTTTGGAATGTCCAGATTTGAAAAAGAGGACCAGGGAGGTGATACTGAAAAAACTCACTTATTTTGTATCGTGCAAGAGTTGTATCCAATCGCTAAAAAAAATCTGATGAAAAGCAAAAGTAAAAGGAGTAAGATTAAAGAAAGGAGTGCCGATATCCTATTAGGCAAACCGTTCCAATGGGCATGTCACCCTAGAATACGAACGAAGTTCAATTTTCATCTTATTCCGGTTGAAGCCATTTTACGTCCTGTTTTTGTGGTCCCCGAAGTAAGCGAATCATATAACCGTAATAAACCCAAATTCGACGATGTATTCTATATGTTAGATAGAGTTTTTTTTGATCGGAGTGGTTGGAATGGTGAAATTGATGTTATCATGGAAGAGTTTGAGGCACAAACAGCAGATGATGAGAGGGATTATTTGCTACAGAGATCTCTCGGAAACCTTCAGATTAGGAAGGGTTTTCCACCTCAAGACTTTGAAAAATATGTTGATGATGTGGATGAAGAAGAAAGCAATCCAAAAGACGAAGAAACTAATATTTACTTTGATTACGAATAGTTTCACGTAAGATGGTTTTTGCATTTAAAGTATGTATGCCGAACACAATTTATGTCCTCGTTTGTAATATTACTAATTTTTGTATAATAAATATAAATGTTAGCAGTGGTAACGCATTTTTTAATACTTTCATAAAGTTACCTCATTTCGGACAGATCTTTTTATTTGTGATCTTCATAACAGTCTTCTTTTCCTTCATCACTGAAGAGATCAATTAGATTATCTGCCCCAAATAGTATTCGATTTAAATATACACAGGTATTACGCAACTTATGATTATTCTTATTCCCTGGCAATATTGTTTCATCCAGCATATTCCATTCATCAATTTCTTCATTGACACTTAGCCTAAATATATTTTAAAACAATTGCTCGTAAACATCCTTTTAATTATATTACCTTTTAATCACCATCAACATAGAGGAACGTTCAGCGTCAATATCAGATTGGGTATACATGGGACTTAGAACTCTTTCCAAAATCCATCGTGTTCTCTCCACGGCACTAAGGTCACTATTTAGTATCTCCTCAACCAAGAGATTACTTAGAGGCTTAAAAAGATTACGGTAAACCATTGCTGCGTTTTTCACTAAATAGACGCCGCAATCAATTCCATTCGGTTGTCTTGGTAGCTGTAAATATATTATTTATAAAATGTAAGCGTATTCATAAGTAGGTACTTACAAAAGATCGTCCGTCAATCGCAATAAACTCCGTAATATTTGTGGCACAAGTTTGAGAAATTCCCGTACTTTTCTTCTCTTCCTCCAAATAAGCAATTATGACATTAGTAATAACCTCAGTATTATGTATTCCAGAGAGCGAATCCATGTGTAAAATAAATGGAGGGAGTATATCGAGAGCACATCTTGGGGAAGTATCTGAATTAGCGGATTCCAACAATAAATTGCTAGAACTTGGATTGCAAACAACGACTAAACTCCAATGCATATCCCCACAAGGCGTAATTGGGATCAGTATCATTCGCTTGCTGAATAGACCTCCTCGTATTCGCTTAGTCCATGTGTTAACCTCATTAAACAAGATACCCTTTGCTGGATCACCTCTAGTCAGTTTACTAAAAAACATACTACTAAAGATATGTACTTGGTCACTTGTTAAAGGATCATGATCTGGATGTATGCTGCTGTCGCCATAAAATAGTGTAAGTAGACGGAAGTCAACTAAAGCATCATTGAACATTTCCCCTGGTTGAACATGACTAGCATCTTTTCCCGTTATAGTAACAGCACCCTGAATAAATATACGTAAACATAGCAAGCTTTAAACAACCTCGTGGAAAACTTACTATATTCAGCCCTGCAGGATATTTGAATGAGGTAAAACTCTTAAAATCAAACTCCTGTCGTATAGTATTCCGCGATTTAGTATTCAACCTCCTTTTTTGTCTAGGATTACTTGAGTACAACGACGCTTCTTGTTTGGTAGACACTTTCACATTAGGACTTGGGCTTAGTACGGTAACTTTATCCTTCCTTTTCTTCGGAGTGGATGGAGTCTTCTTCGGACTCTTAATCGCTTGTTTCTCAACAACACAATCTTTTGCTTGGCACGCTCTCGGTAGTTTTTGTCTCAAGTTAATCACAAACCGCTCCAGTAGGTCATGTCTCGCATAATTTTCTCGTAATGTCTTTTCGTAGTATTTAGGCAAGTCTTCAACAAACAGTAACGCTTTCAGTTGAGCTTTTAATTTAATGATACAAAGATCAACTTCCTCTACTTCTATTACTGGAAGAATGCCGGGGAAAAAGTGACGCACAAAATCATCTCCACCTATAGCTCGATTTGATTCTTGTACAATTCCTATGATTCTATTCTTCAGTAGAGTGGAAAGATCTTGTACCGTTACAGAAGCAAACCCCCCTTCATATTCGTTCTGACAATACCATAACAAAGTGAGCCATTTCGTTCCTTCTGGGGAATTGTATAAACCTGGTGCCATTCGATCAAAGTATGCAGAGTTAAGCCAAAATGAAGTAGTTTTTACGCTCTTGGGAAACAGTGCAGCAACATCATTTAATTCGCACCAGTTTTTATATGACATTGATTTTCTTGATTTAGACCTGCCCCATTTTACCACGCGAACAAGTTTGCTCTTCAAATCCGACGAAATTCCATCGTTGTTTGACCATTCCTCCAATTTGTCAATCCAAGATTTATACTCTTCCGGTTTACCTCTATAATACCACTCTGATGACCAAGTCATTGAGTCACGGTTAATTAATTTAGGTAGAACATCCACCAATTGCAGAGCGCAAGTCCCATCTCCCTTGCAAACGTTGTCTTGAAAATCTCCTCCGGAGTATTTCAGAGAAACAATCACTTTGATGAGTCCTTCATCCACATATTTGTCGATTGCGTCAGTGTTAGTAACTTCTAGACCGTCGGGGTCGAACAAGTTGCAGTCCAAACTCAAGCGAACATTTTCTGTTTCCACTCGTACTATCTCCATGACCATTTTAACAGCAAGGGTTTGATTGATGATTGAGCGATCAATATCCATGTCAACACCACCCCTCACTGTATTAGGATTTATTTTCTTCTCGTCACTTGGGATTTGTTTCCTAGCCATAGGCTCACCGTCACCCTTATCGTTGATTTTAGGAACACTGTCACCAACTATTCCAACCAAAGGCACAACGTCACCATCGTTCTTTATGAAAGGAGCAGTGTCATCCTCGTCGTTAATCATAGGAACACTCTCACCATCAGTCTTAACCAAAGGCACAACGTCACCATTGTTCTTTATGAAAGGAACAGTGTCATCCTCGTCATTAATCATAGGAACACTCTCACCATCAGTCTTAACCAAAGGCACATCATCACCATCGTTCTTTATGGTTGGCACATTAATAGTCATACCATCTTTGCCTTCTTGTTCACTTGCCTGCTTCGTATTGCTTAACTCAATAGCTATTCCTTCTGATTCCAACTTAGGGCTACCGTCGCCTTTCTCGTCACTACTGTTGGTCGATAACCATTCTGTTTCCATGAATTCTTCCAATTGACCACCATCTGGCTTACTCCCGGTATCTGCCGAACGGTCAGTAGCGTCAGTCACTACGTTTCTATCAACTTCATCAGAAACGTTTATGCTAGATTTGATTCCACATAAGATGCAAGATCCGTCACCGTTGCGTTTTGCCCTCTTCTTTAGCGATTCTTGAAATGCGTGTTTAAGTAAACTAAATGTAGCGTCGTCTTCCAAAAGCGCTGGCAATTCCCGTTTCAATCTACTAATAATATCTGCACTCTCTGACACTTCAATCATCTTACGAGGTTTAAAGGCATTAACTTTCTCAAAGTGCTCAGGAACATACTCTGCCTCGCGGTCATTCTCAGACACAATAAAAGATTTCAGATCGTCATCTGTCGGCACACCTGTTCCTGCTCCGAATCCTACCTTATGCTTTATTGTTGGGCCCAATGGGACAAAAACGTTTGGATCTTCATCATATACGTAGATTCTCACATCAAAATTTGAGTACTCTGGTTCACTTTGAATCGCTAATGTCCCTTTAATACTAGATTTGATTGATTTGAAGCCTAACCCTTTCAGCCATGTGTGGTGAACTTTAGGGAAAGTTCTACTAGCTACGCGGAACATTATAACCTTGCAACTTGATTCCGGTAGCACATGCTTTATGACATACTCATCAATCAAAGGTAGACCAATGAAGTTCGTGATCACCTGACATTTCTTCAAGTCTGCGAGGAATCTGTCATTACACTTCAAGATGTCCTGACTAACAAAGGAGATTGAGTTAAGTATTTGACATTTCCCATTGGTTATAAACTTCATTATGTGCTTAATGCTGTCAATAGTTTCCGGGAGGTCTATTCCGACACAGTTCACATGCTCAAACATCGTGGCCACGCTAGCAACAAGGTACGGTATTCCAACACCAATATCAGCGTAAAACTTGAAATTCAGAAGAGACTTGAATTGCTTTCTAAGGAAGTAAATGATCCGAGTCGCTGTTAGACACGAAACATTTATTATCCCATACCCCTCAGTAGTGGTCATATTATACCAGCGCATCCCGTCCAACTCCAACCATACTTCTTTAATACTGTTTTCAATTGCCAAGAACTCAATATTATTAGCCTCATCCCGAACTTTTCCAGCAAACTTGGTAGAAAACATGTTGTATCCAGAACTGGGTACAATGGGGTTCACTAGTTTGATATAGGTCTCATGTAGATCTTTAACTTCCGAAATCCCTTTACCTACCGCAGCGACATTCAACTCCAGAAAAATGTAATCCTTTTTGCGTTGGGAAGATTTGGTCTCGATCATCAGCACTTGATCGAAGTAGACACCTAGTTGATATATAATGAAGTAAACAATCTCTTGGTGCTGATGACATTTCTTGGCGCCAGCTAGAGCACTGAGTGCAGACGTATTCTTTGGCGACTTCAGGAGGGATATTCCTTGCTTTATAATCACAATGAAATACTCGTACTCGGTTGCCAGTATATACTCTTTACCATACACCGCTTTTCTTAGAAATATTGACGAGCTGACTTTGCTTCCCCCACTTACAAAGCTACCAATACCATCCTTGTTTCCCTTCTTCCTCCTCACGATCTTCTCCTCACAATTTTTCATTTGCTCTTGTTTTACATCATCGTCCTCGGCATCATCGTCTTCCAAATCTGCATGTTCGTCATAGTCTGTCTTTGATTTCGAAAGCCCCCTTTGGTCGCCACTCTTCTCCTCTGCATCCATTCTCCTCATCTCCTCCTCCTGCTCAGAATGTTTGTCTCCTGATGATGGGGGCAAGTTTTGGTAATTGTTTTCATCATCTTCCCATTTCAGTTGAGCATAGCTCTCCTTCATGGTGGCCTCATCTGTTATATTCGGGTAGTGTACACTTGCTTGCACAAATATATGACCTGGAATTTGGTTCTTGTTGAGGTACCAATATAAACCAACTCTGTCGTATTCCCACACACACTCTTCATATTTCTCGAGCCCGGATTCCTTGGTATAGAACGCCAACTCACCTTCAGTGACAGTTAAAACCACGTTAGCTTCCATAAACGATAAGCCATCATTCGCGTACGCCATCCTAAAGCGGCAACATTTTGAACGGTGATCGTAAAAATCAATTGCAAACCCACATTCCAAAATATAAAAGGTGTACTTTGAGAGGCTAGTATTCACGGATCTTTTACGAAGTACCTCGCCATACACATCCTCTATTCGCCGATTAGGAAGTACACGCCCCGCAGAAAACGTGCCTAACTCGTCCCCATTTGGAAGAAGCTCCGGGTATTGACATAGATTGGATTCAGCAACATACAGGGGACAGTATCCTTGATCAGCAATTTCATCATGTAAATCCTTTCGGAAGCCACGCATTGAATAAAGATCGGTCAACGAAATCTCTCCAAAATACACATAATCTGGATCTGGGCTCTCTGGCTCGGGGTTTTCCTCCATCTCATCATCATCACTTGCAGTGTAACTATTTGATTTTAAGATGTTTGTGTCCGCCTGGTTGTCCTCATAACCACCACTGTTCACAACTGCAATATTAGCATGTTCCATTTCCTGCTTTGTTGTAAGACTGGGTGACTCAAGGTGCCGCTCTGTGCAATTAGATTTTGTGTCGAAGAGTAAAGAAAGGGTCCCCTCATGATCGTCTTCATACTCCAAGTTAGATTCTTTACCACTCTCTCCACTACTACCACAAACGTTGAATCCAAGATGAACAATAGTATTGTAAATATTCGTTGTATTTGTTGCCGACTGAACAAGATGATGATTGCTATCGGCGGTATTCATATTTCCAAATTTCTCTACAACATTTTCATGGAAAAATATGAATAACACGGAAAGTAGTGAACATTTGGAGGAGAGAGCAACGAGTAGCACGATGGACTACGGCTTAAAAGCGATACAAATTTAAAGAGTAAGAAGATGGAGAACAGGGCAGTAATAGGTAAAGATAGTAACAGAACAGGGGAATGCAAGCAAAATAGGACACCAGGATCGATTCGGTTTGGTCTGGAGACTAGACTAGCTAGGGAACGAATACCCTTTCTTCGAACTTACTTTCAAGGTGGTATCTGAAGAGTACTCTAATATCTTTGACAAAATCGTTTTTCGCCCTCTTAAGTTTCCTTAAAATCTGATTTAGCTCCAGCATGTCATCTGAATCTGCATACAAATAATCGATTGGCTGAGTGTTCTAGAAATAAGACTTTAGTCCATACTAACCTTCGATGGAGTCTTTAATTTTAATTTTAACTACTGAGTTACTATTGGTTCGCGCAGTGTCAGAATCTTCTTCTATATCATTCAGGTATTGTTCGTAAACTAGCAAATAATTTGAAAATTTTTCTTGATTTGTTGGGTGCTCAAATTGAACTCCGTTTATGGCAACGATTCGAACATACTCGTTTCCAAATGGTTTTATGCACTCATTAAATTGGGTCAATGTTCCGCAACCATTGCTCAAAAGATGAGTAATTATTCCTTTTTTTAAATCTCTCCATTTCTTATTCAAGTCAACATTTATAGCCGCGATATCATAAAACAAATCCAAGATTGATTGAGGAACAGCAATCTTCACATTACCATCTCCACCATGTCGAATTATTGAATTCTCTTCAACATTATGGCATTGTAGCTCCATTTTCTTAACTTAAAAATTTATCGCCAATTCCGTTGGTTCACCAAAAGGTATCTTTTGCAGCTCGGATAAAGGAGTAATTACTCCTTTATCCGAGCTGCAAAAGATATGAATGATCCCCCTTACATTTTTCAAATTTGCCACTCATAAATTTAAAAAT
>Ga0208503_1000250_pt1 | contig 11053 bp, 21 predicted proteins | sample CryBogCBE31Jul07_FD_184584 | JGI IMG/M metagenome (GOLD analysis project Ga0208503, IMG submission 184584) | Freshwater microbial communities from Crystal Bog, Wisconsin, USA - CBE31Jul07 (SPAdes) (version 2) | ecosystem: Environmental > Aquatic > Freshwater > Lake | place: Crystal Bog...
ACACCATCGACGTACCACTGAAGGCGTGAAGGCCACGCCTGGTCGGTACGAGCACCGGTCGAGTCGCGGATGATGGTAATCACCGTGTCCAAGTAACCACCCAGTCGAGGGAATTGGATACGGGCCGAGGCACCGGACGAAATAGGTGGATTCGCCTGGACAACCTGCCACTGACGCGTCGTACCGAGCCCTGGCGGCTCGACGCCTGCGGTACCTTCGGGCAACCAGTAGAAGTCGGTGTCCACCTGGGTACCGATCGTAGGTGCGTTCGAAGTAGCACCGGTAAAGACGCTGGTGAACGAGTTGTAGTTGAACTGGAGCGTAGGCAACAGTGACGCGTTCGCGGCCGAGAGCACACCATAAGCCTTCGAAAACTCCAGTGGCAACGAGTACGAGAACGTACCAGCACCGGTAGTAGTTGAAAGTGCGGTGTACGAAGGCAAGTTCGATGCCAAGTTCGTACCGTTGTTCAAACCGAACGAGCCACCGAACAAGGTAACAAGGTTCGAGATCGAGTAACCGTCACCTACGAGAAGTGGCGTACCGAATGCGTCCTTCAACTGAATCAGTGAGTTCAAGTTGTAGGGAGCGTCGGCGTTCAGAGTCACCGTACCACCGAGGGTACCGGTGGTCGTGAGGGTGTGCGTAACGCGGAAGTTACGGAAGTAACCAGGACGAGCTACAAGCGGCTGGGTAAGGGTACCGGAGAAGGCACCACCAGTCACGTTATAGATAGGCGCGCGGCCTGGTTGCGAGTTACGGATGAAGGGACCGGTTCCTTCCACAGTGGTCTGCGGCTGGGGGCGGCCTGCTTCCTGGGCGGTTGCGTTCTGTCCGGTTGCCATTAGAGAGCGACCACCAGTGCGTCACCGAGGACGCCGGTTACACCATCGTTCTCGCGGCTCCAGCGACGAGCGGACATCCGAAGAAGTCCTACCGCTGGGTGGAGAAGTAGTGAGGACAAAACAACGAGATCGAAGATACGCTTCGTCGGCATTGTTAATTTCCTTTGACTAATTCGCCAGTCGCAAGGGAGCGTAGCACCTTTAGAACGTGCTCGCAACTACTTACAAAAAAAACTCTCCGGGTACCCTGACGGAGATCGGGTACCCGGAGAGCTCGAAATGAATTAGCCACGTTGCGACACGTACAGAGAAAAACTAATTCCCTGCCATTGTAGCGAATTATCTCCTATTTCGTATATTCATTATAGAAACGAAAAGAAGAAGTGTTGATAACAAGGCTACGAGCATTATTCGTCGGTTTCCGGTAAAACACCAATTGGTTTCATATTCTTTAATTCGTAATACTTGTCGTAGTAGGCCTTAATGGCGTCATAGGCAATTTCGAGTCCATCCGCAAGTCCCCAGGAATACACGTTTCGAGCGTGACGGTTATCCATTTTGGCCTGAGAAATATTGCGGCGAAGACGCTCGCATATCCGTTTTAGGTCTTCTTGTTCTAGTGCGTTCATTTCTTTTTCTTCTTTCTGCCAATTCCGGCAACGTTAAGCGCGATAGCGATAGCTTGTTTTTGACTCTTACCGGATTTTTGTTCGGTTCGAATGTTGGCGGCGATGGCCTTTTTAGAGTTTCCTTTTTTTAGTGGCACCTGGGTCTCCTTTGGTCTTTACCGTAACGAAGACTAGAACGTGATTCCACTTGCGGAGCGAATGGATACGAGCTAGTGACGAGACGGTTTCGAACTGGTCGGTCTGTAGGGTTTTTAGTCCACACGTTTCACACACCGCGTAAAACTCGTTTCTAAAGGTGTCCATTACTGATCATCCCTTCCGAAACGGTTCCACTCGCGGTACTTGCGGACTTCTTCTCGTTCAATTGCTTGCTTCGTTTGTTTCCGGTTGTAGTCTTCGCCAAGAATGAAACCGAAACAAAACATTCCACCCATCGAAATAATAAGAACGTAAAGAATCATTCTTCGACTCCTTCAAACTCTCGAGTCCTTGACGCGATAACGCGGAGTCGCTCGATTTGAATATTTCGATCGTTAATAAGACGTAACACTGATTCGGAGTAAAGACGTCCGGCCTTACGAATGGCGTCTTCGTACGTTTTGTTCATCCGTTCAATTTCGAGCTCGATATTCATTACTTCACCTCGTAACCGTATGTGGTGTGACTACGGCCGATGGCCTGGAGAAGTTCATAAGCAAATTGAAACGAGTCCATCAAATTGAAACCGTACATATCATCGTGAACTTTTGAAACTTCGACTCGCGGACCACCGTTGATAACGTCCCGGAATTGAATTATCCACGCTTGATCGCTGTCGTGGCGGTCCAGGGTGTATTGACGGTGAATCTTCATTTCTCCGGCCATATCCACGATAGTTTTCTTTACGTCAATAAACATCTTCGCATCTTTTAGGGCAATTGCCATTGTCACGTTCCTTTCTCTGTTTAGGTGACGTATTAACTATACACAAAGTTTAGTTCGGTGTGTGATTATTTCTGTGTTTTTTTTGGTTTCCATATCATTTGGCACCTCGTACAGAAATATCCCCTTCGGCCTTCTATTTTTTTCATATTGGACCGTAGTTCTAAGCTGTTACAGTTTTTTCCGGCACACGTATCAATATGAGCGGAATCGGAAAAGTGTCCCATTAGACCGCTACCCTTTTCAGTTCGGCGAGCTGGTTCGCTATTCCTTCGACGTTGCGACTGCTACCGGGAGCAAGACACCGATCTACTGGAGAAAGATAACTAATACGCGTCATCGTGTCCGGGTGGCGTGTAAAGGTTTCTACCGCTTGATCGTGTGTCTGGCCGGACGCGACGTAGTGCCAGCGGTACGGTTCGTCCGGTTTTGTGTAGCGATACATCTGTGGAGCTCGTATTTCTAATTGATTCATATATTCCTTTGTGCGCCACTGGCCGAACGCTTCTCCGGCGTTATCGGGAAGTGAACCTTCCGACGTCATAATGATTCCGTCCGTATCGACGTGTACCACCAGACCACCGGCCGAATACATACCGTCGAGTGTCTGTACGCGAACGCGTGACGTAATCTCTGCGGCCACGTGGACACCGTAGATATGAGGAAGTCGACGAGAAGGAAGATCAACGGAGAATGGTTCGTTTCCTTTATCGTCGGCCCAGTGGACTTCTCCACGTTCCTCGCCGCGCATAGAGAACTGTCCCCACGTGGAATTAGCAATAGCCTTTGCGAGTTTGTCACCGCCATTAGGCAAACTGCGACCTTCCTGAGCAATTTGCCACCAGGGTCCGAATAGATCGAACGTGCGACGCGGAGCCCAGCACCGAATAACTTCTACTTCCACACCGCGAGCTATGGCGGCGGCAAGTTCGCGCCACGTCCATACTCCAGATATTTCGTGATACTGAAACTGGATAGCGTCTTTGGTAACGCGAACCGGAAGCGGCGCGTACGGTAGTTCGAGCGGTACAAACACGTTCGCTTCTACGAGTCCGGGCATATCGGGATCGAGTGTCGTAGATACGTCCACCGAGCGAAGGGATAACGCTATAGGCGCGGATGCCATCGCGGACGGATACGCGGCCTTAATATCCACCGACTTACAGTGGTTATAAGTGTCCGGTTTCCATATCTCTTGCCTACCGCCGAAGAATGCTCGTTCCGAAACTTCAGGATCGAAACCAAGTGTAACGGTGGAAGAAATACTCGCCCGGAGCAACTTCCACGCCATCGACGCGATAGAGCTGGGAGCGATACCGTATCCCTTGATCCATTCAAGCGTTTCAGAGAGAGCACCGAACGCGTCTTCTTCGTCGATAAGGTTCGACTGAAGGGACGTCACCGTGACGCCGGTAGGGATGTGTGTCATCTTCACGTCCCTACCGCGCCACGTACTAAGCACCCATTCGGACGCTCCGGTGGTGTTTCTTAGTCTTTGGAGTCCTGCCGCCACGTAACACGTGAAACCAGCGGCCAGCCTACGAAGTGCGTTTTCGACGTCTCGCTTACCGGAATAGAGCTGTTTTCCGTACTTAGTTTCGACGTAGAGAGTTCGGTTTCCAGGTGTAAGAAGTGCGTAGTCTCTGGGGGAGTATTTTCCGAGTGGTTCAATTTTCATTCGCCTTACTCGCCTTACGAGATTCAACGAGCTGGACGAAACGTTCAAACTTTTCTTGTGCCACTTCTCCGCGTGTTTGTGCTTCTTGACGGATCACGTCCGTCTTTGCTTCGTCTTCGTTTTCAACGCTATTACACACCGCGTTAATCTCCGCGATAGCCGCATCTAGGTACTCAATTCGAACCTGGTGAATCTCCGTGTCGATGTCTGCCATTGTTACCTTCTCTGTTTAGGGAGAGCGTTGCCGACTCTCTGAGTGTTTGTTTTTTGTGTTTCGTTGCTATCGGCGCGTCCGTATCCATAGGTACGAACAAACGTCGCTCCGGGTACCGGTGTGCCGCCACGCGGAGTCTCCACCAAGCTAAGGACTTCCCCTAACGAAGTGTCATCCGGCAAGATTATCTTGCGATCGCGGCCACCTTTTTTACTTTTAATGTAGGCAATAACCGTTCCGTCCGGTTGCCGGTAAATATCTATGGACCGCCAGTTTTGCGGCTGGAGATTCACCGATGAAAGAATCGCGGCGGTGTCTTCGCTAAGACGCGGATCACGTAACCATTTTGGCGCGGTGTTGCGTTGCCACGTCCGAAGTTCGCGCAACTGATCGTTCGTGGCCGTTCCCTTACTGGCGGCCTTTGTGGCGGCCGCTGGTGGCCGTAGACGTAAAGCTGGGCGCGGTGATTCTTTGTGTCCACGTGCGCCAGATAAGTTGCCGCCGGATAGGTAGTAGGCTCGAGCGGCCTTTGTTACTTCGGCCTTCGTTCCCTTGATGGGTGTCCCGGTAAGGGTGCCAGTACCGGCGGCGCCGATGTAGCGTTTTTTCTGGGCGGCCGATAATGCGTTCCAGTCTTTTACTAATCGACGCCGCGCGGCCATTACTGATCCGTCTTACGGACGTTCTTACCTGGTGGCATACCTGGTATCTGGCCGATTCGTACCGGAGAGACTCCGGTAATCTTTGCGACCGCGTACCGCGTCATACCAGATTCCACCGCGTTCACCATCGCAACGTACAGTTTCTCACGTGCGGACTTACGAGCCGACTCACTACGTCGATCCATAAGTACGGCCGCTTCAAGTTTCTGCTTCGCGAGTATTTGCGGATTACGTGGCATTAGAACAAGTCAGACTTCACCAAGTCGAGCGGCTCGAAACCGTTCGGTGTCTTTGGTCCCTTGACGATTTTCACCGACACCGGAAACCAATTTTCGACTGCCATTTTCGCCAGCTTGCGGACAACGGTAGTTGCGCCGGTGGTGAGCACCTTCGTCTCGCCATCAAGGGTAACAATGTGACATACCGCGTAGAACGGAAGTCCGTCACCGTACGCCTCGTCGCTTCGTTGCCATTCGACACCGGTAACGGTAAAGGGCTTGTTCAGGTAGTTGCGACCGGAGATTACTTCGGCCGAACCACCACCTAACAGCTCGTCCACACTCGACGCGTTGAGATCGCGAAGGGCAATTCGACGAGCGGTTTCCTCTGGGTCTGCGGCGGCGAAAACAAACTTTCCGTTCGCAATACCTCGTTCAAACAAGGACAACACAGTTTCGCTATCCAGGTTGCTAATACTTACAACTTCACTTCCGGCCACGATGGGCTCCTTCTCTGTTTTTCCCTAGCCGAACTGACTAGGGACTAGAGATAGTAGCACCAGTTATCTACTAAGTAAAGTTATGCGTAAGTTTTTTTTAGCCCTGGTTAATTGAGTTACCAAGAGCGGCGGCCGAGTTATAGACCAGTGCGCCCAGGTTTGCGGTGTAGACCTGTCCAGCGGTGCCACCGTAAATAATGGCATAGACAGATTCTTGATCATTGACGCGGAATGAATCGTTACCGTAGTTTTCGCTGTAGGGCATTGTGTCCGCGCCACCATAGGTACCGCCACCGTCGATCATCGCTCCCATACCGGGAGAATTTGACGTATTTACGTAGCCAGAAACGTACAGACCGAACTTTCCAGCGGCGGTAACGTTCACGTCCGTACCACCGATAGCGAATGAACGAATGTTCCAGTACGTACCGGAGTCCGGCGTTCCGAAGTTGAGAAGAAGGTTTCCGGACGATGGATACACGCCACTTTGTACCTGCCAGCTTCGAACCGGCGTAGCAAACTGGAGTCGGCGCCACAATTCATCGTTAATCTTTTGTTGATTCTTGATGGTATCGCCAAGCTCGACGCCCACCTTCGCCCAGACCTTAATGCCTTCAATAAGTGACTGGCCTTCGTTCATTTCATCTGTCATTATTTTTTCCCTAGTAGAAGTAGGCGCCGCGACCGGTGCCATTGTTTGAAGTCTACATAACCGGCCAGTTTTAGTCGCTTGTTCATATGCGGCAAATGTTTGTCGCACACACCGTCATAGATCGCTTGTTCCGGCATACCGGCAAAGATAATTGGATCGGTCTGATGTGCTGGAGCGGTTAATTTCGAGAAACGTTCGGCCCGGCACCCACACTCGAACTCGATCCAGCGAATCGACAATTTCCACCGAGGAAGTCGAACCAAGTTTCCGTCCGGGTCGTACCCTACGTACTTTGGTGGTTCGAACGCGGAGAAGTCACCACCGAGAGCAATGGCGTCTTTTTCCATTCGACGAAGGATGGAGTCGGCCAGGTTCGCTTGCGCCATTACTTTTTATTACTTTCTTGATCGAAGATTTGAGTTTCCGTAATGAGCTGTTACAGAACTTTTGTTTTTTAAATGAGTTGCTTCGTGACGTCCTAATTCTTGTTCGGCCTTCATTCGATTAGATACTGGTTTCCCAGTCCACGAACATTTAGAACATTTTCCTCGATAAAGAAACTCTCGATTTTTTAAATTATTTTTTACTTCTATAGGCATTACTTATAGTCCTGAGCATTCATTATTTCAACGTGGTAACGAACACCGGGCTTCGTGTTTGACTTGTTAAAGGTTCGTGCTCGTTCGTTCGCCACGTCTCCGGGTAAGTTTCGACTATAGATAGTTCGCTTTCCATTTACGGTCTTGATGATTTTGTAGTTGCCAGAACCGACTACACGATCGCCGGACTTATTTCCGACAGAAACCGACCTAGAACTGGCCTTTGTCTTCATAGGACTAGAACCGCGAGCTCCGGTTTCCTTGTTGCCGCCGTGTTGCGCTTGTTCGTGACGATTAAGAGCATATTCGGCCGAACCTTTGTCTTCTTCGATAGGCGTTTTATAACCGCATAAGTCGCACGTGCCGCGATACATACCGCCGCGTGTCTTTATGGACATTATTCCGTCTCACTTTCTTTGTTTTCGCTATCGGCGTGGACCCACGCTTCAACTACAACTTCATCGACCATCCTACGAAACCGTTTCCGCTCCAGGATGGACTTACGTACTTTATCTCGCCACTTCTCACTTTTGTTAAGGATCGCTTCACCTTCGGGAGTCTTTCGGTATTGTTCGATGAGATACCACAAGTTGATAGCTATGGCGGCCGTATAGAGACTACGAACTGTCCACTTATAAATAGTGTCAGACGCGTTTTCGTTTTCACTCATACCGGTAATGGTATATGAAGAAGTCACGTGATACAATTGTTTTACTATGGCAGACAACGAAGAATATACAGAAGAAGATTCGACTAACGAGTTTGTAACGAAGTCCGAACTTCGAGAAATGCTTCAAGAGATTTTAGGTGGCGGCACCGAGAGCGATGATTCCGGTGATGAAGACGAAGACGGATGGGAAATTGTCGAAGACTTTCAAGACGCTATTGAGTCTTTAACGTCGAGTGACGTTGAGCGAATTGCCGAACAAAAGGTTCAAGACGCCATCAAAAAACTAACCGATATGAAGGCTACGTCCGCTTCGACAAAGAAGAAAGCCGCTTCGAAGAAGGTTGCTCCCGAACCTGAAGTAGAACCGACCGTAAAGAAACGCGGTGGTCTAAGTGCGTTTTTATGGGGGACCGAAGAATGAGCTGTGAGGACTGCCAGAAAGACGCCCAGCGTAAGTCGATTATCGGTGCTATCGCTGGAGCCGTAGTCGGAGCTGGGACCGTATTCCTGGTCCTTCGTTATGCTCGCGGCCGGTGATGTAGTCCTACTGATCTGGACAATAATTGTTATGTACGCGATAGTGAAGAAGAAGTAAATGTCTTTTGGTGACTTGTGGAGTAATCGTAAATACCCGGATGGGTGTCGGAGTTGCGGACAGACAGAAAAGAAACACGTAGGTTTAGGACTTTGCCAGAATTGCTACAGAGACCCGGAGATACAGATGGCCGCTCGAAATAACACACTAGAAACGGAGACTAGTTATGAAGGTGTCGAAGACACTATTGAAGTTGAGTCTGATCCTATTGGTGATGACGATGAAGTGGTAGTTGTAGAACCGGAAGACATATTCGTCAGTAGTGAGCGTCGGCCTGGTTCGATTACTTCGCCAGTTGCGGACCGGGAAGACGCCACTACTGGCGTTGAAAAGGATGGTTTCTTAGGCGGTTTGTTTAAGAAGAAGAAACCTACCAGCTCGACGCCACCACCATTCTCAAAGAAGACTCGCGAAAAGGCTCCGAAGGGAGTCGGCCGCCGCGTATCGACGTCTGAGACTATCCAAGATGTATGGTCCGCTATTGGCGGTATCGCTATCCGTACTGGCCGACACGCTCCGCTAGGACGCTATCTTCAGTGGCAAGCACCAGCGGCCGGAGAAATGTTAGATCAGGCCCTAGCCGGTTCTATCCTCGACCGTAAATTATTACAACCAGCGGTAAAGACTCGCGGACGTCTTGACGTTCTAGGTGCCGTTATCTTTCCACCGGCAATTATTGTCGCAATTGAAATGAATCCCGAACGAGCTCCGCAACTTGTACCTATTCTGAAAAGTGCCATTCGTGCGTCCCTACCTTCGTTGCTCCCGGCGATGAAAAAAGCCCAAGCTAAAGAAGAAAAAGTGAACAAGGCCGTAGCGGAAATGTTTGGCGAAGACTTCCCACCGGGAGTCGATCCGGTGGATATGGTGATAGAACAAATGTTTAGCGGATGGTACGTACCACCGACCGAAACCACCTACGAAGAATCGACCCCCACGAATGACGAAACATACGCTCGAAGTTGAACCGCTGGACTGGAGTACGGAGTTTCTCCCCTGGTTCGGTGACGCGTGGAAACCAGGCCAGCACGTAGCCCTAATCGCTCCCACCGGAGCCGGGAAGACTACGTTCGCCGCTGGACTACTTGAACTACGTAAATACGTATTGGCACTTGACGCTAAAGGTGGAGACTCGACGCTCGACGCGATGAACTTCACTCGATTAGAAAAGTGGCCCGGCACTAAGTCGATGACACGAAAAGTAGAAGACAACGAAAAAAACAACCTTCCAAGTCGATTCGTTATTGGTAACAAGGCTCGCTCGACCAGTGAGATAGATCAACTGACAGAGACGCTACAAAAGACGTTAAGTGACACGTACGAAATGGGCGGCTGGACGGTGTACGCGGACGAGTTGATGATTCTTACCGATCCTCGCCAATTCAACCTTCGTAAAGAAGTGGACCGGTTACTTATTGCCGCTCGTGACTTAGGCGTTTCGTTTGTGAGCTCGTATCAAGTGCCGAAATGGGTAACACCACAAGCCGGAAACCAAGCGACCTGGGTGGCCGTTTCTTACACCAGAGACGTCGATGTAGTGAATCGACTGGCCGAGATTTTAGGACGTCCGAAGAATGAGATTCGCGGAGCGATTAACGGACTAGAGCAATATTCCTGGTTAATTGTCGGCCGAAACCCTCGCGAACCAATTCGCGTTACTATTCCCGATTACGTTGAACCGAAAAAGGCTAAAAAGAAAGACGAATGATTCACCTCGTTCTAGCGTTTCTGGTTATTTTTCTGGTAGTGCGTTTCTGGTCTAAATAAGATAATATTCGTTTATGGAAATAATGTTCGACAGCGTAAATATTGACCACATCCCTCGCGATGCCGCCTGGGTGGCCGGTTACGTTAATGGAATATGGCCTACCTATAACGAGCTCGTAAAAAGGTTTCCGAACGCTAATCACGTCTCGATCACGATTAACGCGTACGAATCGGCAGACGTCCTCGACGTTGAAAAGGGAGACGCCACACCAATTGAGGCTATTACCTGGGTAAAAACGTTAAGGAATCACGGTAAGACGCCAATTATCTATTGCTCGAAGTCGATGATGGGTACCTTACAAACCGAGTTTGCGAATGCGAAAGAGGCCGAACCGTATTTCTGGGTGGCCGACTGGACAAACGTTGAACACCTTGTACCCGGTTCTATTGCTACCCAATGGGCCGATGGTACGGATCAGTACCCAGGACTCGCAAAGTTCTGCGATACGTCCGTAGTAAGTCCTAACTGGCCTAAAAAGAAAACGAGTGTCATACACTCCGTAGAGAAAAAGGTAATTCCAGTGAACTTCACTCCCAAGTCATTAGCCATCATCATTCGTCAATTGGCCGCCTACGCCGGTATTGCGACACAGTTCGCTAACACCGGCCACCTGCCAACGAGCGTCCGTACGGCCATCGTGGCCGTTAGTGGTGTCATTCTGTCTATCGACCACTACACCGCGAAGAAATAACGTGTCATCGTGCCTACCTGGTTACAAATACTTATAACAGCTGTAGTCGTACCAGGTGCGGCCGGTGGTTTAAAGATTCTGTACGGAGTCGGAAAAGTTATGGGCAAGATCGACGAAAAGTTAAGTAGTCACGATGAACGAATTGTCCGACTCGAAGAAACGGTATTTCCTTTGCCGAAAAAAGTGGACAAACCGTTCACACAGCGTTAAGATACGCGTAGCCGTCGAATCTGACGTCCTGGACCGCTGGTAGCTCGATGACTACAAGCGATCATCGCCGGGACGAAGGATTCGGCGGCCTTCTTCTTTCCTAACCCCCTTCTCCCTCGAACTTAAGTCACTTACCCTATTCGACCAGGGAAAACGTCAATTCTGAACCCCCTCGAAGTTAAGAAGGGTTTAGTCAATTCT
>Ga0208503_1000265_pt1 | contig 10824 bp, 16 predicted proteins | sample CryBogCBE31Jul07_FD_184584 | JGI IMG/M metagenome (GOLD analysis project Ga0208503, IMG submission 184584) | Freshwater microbial communities from Crystal Bog, Wisconsin, USA - CBE31Jul07 (SPAdes) (version 2) | ecosystem: Environmental > Aquatic > Freshwater > Lake | place: Crystal Bog...
ACAAAGATCCAGAAGAACCTGAACTGGATTTGGGATCAGGGTATCTTCAAGCCGTGCGACACAATCCTGATAGACGACTACGAGATCAATATTAAGAATGAAGCCAACTACCGTAACGGGATCCAAATCAGGAAGTTCGCGTTATGGAGTCGTGTGACAAAGAAAGATCCGTTCGGACCCTACAAGGATATGTCAAAGGACCGTGCACTGCTGGATGTTGTGGACGAGATCAAGAAGATTGATCAATCGAAGCTGTGCAGTAGCCCCGATTCGCGTCCTATTGAGAAGGCTGTATTACGAGTGAGTGTTCCAGGTGGTCGCAAGCGTCGCACCCACAAGCTTAAGCCTTCCCGGCGCCGATACGGGACAGCACGTAAGTACGGAGGAGCCCGATCGTGAACACCACCAGCACGAACGAGATCACGAGGTTCACGAAGGCAGAGAGCACATCGCCGACCTTGAGCGTGACGCCACCGACCGTCACCGTGACAGCCGACAGACCCTTGCCCGCCGACGCAGCCGGCGCGAGGAGCGGCGTCAGGATGTCATCTGACAGCGCCGTGAAAAAGTTTCCAACAACACTGCCGAGGTAGAACGAAGCAGTCAGGATGATGATGTCCCGGGTATCAAGCATTTTATTATGATGGGTATACTTTATTTCGTCAATACAATGGACACTCGGTTCTGGGGACCCAGTGCGTGGCAACTATTTCACTTGATTGCGTTTACTTCCAAACATCCCGACGATGTGCTCAATCAGATGAAAGATGTACTTCCTTGCAAGTTCTGCAGGGCTTCGACGACAGAGTTTGTCGGAAAGCATCCCCTGCGCGGCGACCCTGGCAAGTGGCTGTATGACATTCACAATATGGTGAATCACAAGCTGAGGAGCCAATGCAAAGATGATCCGGCAGTAATCAATCCCGGTCCTGATCCTAGTTTTGAAGAGGTGAAGAAGCACTACGAATCTTTGAAGCCCACGGCTGCCCCGGGTGCAGACTTCTTGGGCGCAATCGCAGCAAACTACCCAGATGATCCTGAGCCAGCGCAGATGGCAACACAGCGCACATTCTTGCACGCTCTGCATCACGCATACCCGTTTCCTGAGTTGCAAAAGAAGTATGACGCCTACATTACAGCTTACGAGCCTGAGTTAGAGTCGCGGAAAGCGTATATGAAGTGGATGCACGGACTTCTGTCTGCCGTGTCAAAAAAGAAGATTCAGTCCTACAAGGGCTGGGCACATCATTTAGCGTATTTCAAGAGCGGTTGCTCTAAAAAGACGTATCACGGAAAAACGTGTCGTAAAACAGCTGGTGGTCGGACGAAGGATCGTGATCATCGGCGCACGTTCCGGATTGTTCATCGTAGATTACTTTGATTTAGGTGGCTTCGGTTGTGACTGTACTTGAAGTCGGGCGTGACGGGCAGAGTAGACATCTGCCTTCTTCTCCTTTGCAGTCTTCTTTGTCTCACGGCGAGTCTTAGGCTGATCCATCTTGAAGTGATTTGCTTTCACTCAAAGATTTCCGTTTTAATACATCTTGCCACCGCGACGCGTCTTGCGGGTCTTGCGCGAGCGCCGACGAGCACCCACGAAGGATTGCGCGCCATTAAGAGGGTATGCTTCCTGGGCAGACGAGTTCAGGTTGGCACCCGACGAGCGCGACGCAACGATGTCAGCATCATTGCCGAAGTCGTCAAACGGCTGTGGCTCACCACCAGCACCACCCTTGTAGGTCTTCTTCGCCATCTTGAGGACCTGACCGAACTTCATTCCCTTGTGGGACTTCATCGTCTTCTTCACGTGAGCGAGCCACTTGTTTGCCATTTTGTTTAGTTGACAAGAAGTTATTGCAGACCCGCTGGTTTTTCAACGAAGCCCGGGGCGGCGTGAGGGCTGTCAAAAAGGAGCCACTGGCATCCATACGCGGAGGCGATGGCTGGATCAAGGGCAGCTTTCCCAAACGTAGGATCCGGGGCAACCAGAGTGATGGCATTGCGATTGTAAGAAACCAACTCAGTTTGATCACGAGGATGCATTGCTTGGGCATAGAGAAGGCGACGTAACTTCGAATCGTTCCACGACAGGTTAACCAGCGGACCCAGCTCAGAACCTTGTACATTGTCTGACACCACAATCAGCCGATTCTTCAGTTCATCCAGAGGCGTGTCCACGTCAACACCAGAGACCAGGTGACGACGAACCGTTGTCTTCAAACAATCGGCAGCGTGATTCAGGGTCACGTTGTTCGTGGTATGGGGAACGATAGACAGGATGAAGGGATCTTCGCTTGACTGCCACGCCTGAATCAGATCTACGCACACGGAATCAAATGTCCAATACTCATATGCATAGTCGTATCCAAGATTCAACGGCTTCTTGGCTACGATTGGCTTCCCATTTTCATCTCCATACACGTGGACCTCCAGGAGACGCCGACCTGACTCGATGACACTCTTTGTATCCTCAAAGACACCACCCGTCACGTAGTAATCACAGAGGCGCTTGCGAGGTCCGGCTTCGGTAAAGTCCTCTTGCTTCGTTGCATCGTGCCAGATGGTGTATCCCAAGATTCCGACAAGTGCGGCTCCAACTGCAAACTCCATTATTAACTACTGCCTTCTATTTTTGGCACTCTGAACAACATCTGACGAAATCCATTGATGACATCGTCGGGGATACGTTCTTGCATTGGAATCTCCATCAGACAGGAGCGGTGAAAGTACAGGCAGTACATTCCACACTCCGAATCCTTGAACTGATGGCGCGTGGCATTAAAGGTCATCTTCATCGGCTTGGAGTGTTTGCCCGTTGCATCCCACTGAGTCTTCCACCGCTTCATCAGCGTCTTGATCTCTTTTTCGGGTGCGTGTGCATAGGAGTCAAAATACGTGATGCGCGGATACTCCAGATCAGGGCGTACATCGCAGAACAAGGCGATCCAGTGTTCACCCGGTCCATCGTGGGGATCGGTGTTGAAAACAATGCCAATCTGCTCGTGACCAGCGCTAGCCAACTCGGGGAGCTTCATTGCACAAAGGGTACTTACAATGCACTCTTGGGTCTCACTCTTGAGATCAAAGTCGATGGGAATGCAACCAAGAAAGAAGTAGTGGGGAAACAGCTTGACATACTCCTTCTCCACGTGATCAATATCATCCGATGACAGCCACTCATAACGATTAAGCGCCCATTCCTTTGATGCAGCGGGTTTCTTCATCAGCGAAGACACGATACACTCTGCAGAACCCGTTGAGCATTGATCGTGGAGACGGTGCTGAATGTTTGTCCACATTTCTTCAGGCGTTCCCTTGGGAATCGGAGGTTCCTTCTTATCTTTCTTGTTAATGACCTCGCGAAGACGTTCGACTTCTTCTTCGTCGACCCAAGACATCCTTGTTCTAAAACGGATACTATTAAGTCAGAAGAAGAACAATACAGATGGATGCCCTCAAACCTGTTCTCTCTGCCTATGCTGACGTTACTCGCCGACTCAATGAGGTTAACGCGGCTGCAAATGGACTTCGTGATGAGCGTCGCACAGTCGAACTGGATCTCACAGCTCTCTATGCAACATCCCGTGAAGCACTCCCCGACAAGATTAATCTATCGAGCTCAGGAATGGTCTTTGCAGTCAAACGCCCAAACCAGTGGAAGAAGGGTTGGGCGCTCTCCAAGAAAGAACTGAAGGGATATTTGGATGAGTTGGTTCCCGGACAAGCCGAGGCGGTTATGAATGAGATTGTTAAGCGCCAAGAGGCGAAGATGGTGGAGACGGATTACGGATTTGAGCTGAAGGTGGTGAAGCGTGACTGAGAGACTCTTCAATCTCTCGCAGGGTGTTCTGAATGTCTGCAAGATGGCGTTTCGCTTGGACCAGGTTTTCACGGGGTAGAAACCCACTCTGGATACGCGTAAGATTACACACAAGCGAACCATTCGTGCTCAACAGACGGGATGCCAGAGTGAAGAAGGGCTTCACCATCAACGTGATATGACATTTTACAACACATTATTTTTAAGTGCTATCATCCACCCGCTGGACGAAGTAGTTCAGCAGTTTATCCGACATATCGCGAACACTGAACTCCCACACGCCTGCCCAGTTAGGATGGATAATCTTGCGAATATCTTTGATGCCGTCGAGAATGACGTGGCGGTCGACATACTTGCGGTTCAAGTGCGTTCCGTGGTAGAGATGATACACTGCACCCGACGTACAGGTGATCTTCGGTTTAGGAAGCTTATCAAACTCTGTGTATGCCGGGACCAGCGCAGGCTTGAGGTAGGTTGACGGGAACTTGATACCCAGCCACGCAGCCGCAGACAATGTATCACCACTACCCGTGATTCCGTATTGAAAGAAGCCTACTTTGCGGAACCACTTGCGCGTGAATGCCCACGCAAACCCCGGATGGAGCTTGTGATCAAACGTCTTTTTTTTGTCCATATAGATCACGGATTCGCGCACTTGAGTGATAGTGGTGTATGTCAAATCCATCCAGACAGCGGTGGTAAAGGGTTGAACGACATCGTGATCGGACAATGCAGATGAGACCTCCGAATACCAGTCAGGATTTCCAAAGACAATGTCTGCATCCATAAACATCACCTTCGAATAGTACCACGGGATCTTTGCCTCCAGCAGAGTGCACAGCCGCTCCTTGTGGAACATATGCGACTTCGCCCAGACGTGAAAGGCATCCTTGATCTCAGGCTCGCTCTTATGGAAGACCAACTCCAAAGTATAGTAGGGGATCTTTGCAAGCTTCAACTTTTCGATTGTATAGAAATAGTTCATCAGCATACGCTTGGATTTTGCGGGATTGAAGAAGACAAATCCGATTGCCATATCAGCCCTCCAAGGTCCTCTGTAGCGCACACTCGCCACATCAATAAATCCGCCTGGATGAACTTTTGGTGGAGCATCCGGAAGAGCCGTATACATCATCGACTGTGCAGCTCCCATTGTGTAGGAAAACGGATAAAAGATTCGCCAGCAATCCACAAGGCAATGTCTGATACATATTCGCCCTACAACGCGAGGAATCAACCCTTCACGGAACGCGATATCCACCGCATTCTTCACCGCCACGGATTGCCGCACTATCGAGTTGTCAATCCCAAGGTCTTCCAAACGGCGATGGTCCACACAACATATGTCAAGCGAGCTGAATACACTACCCCTGATGGACGTCCGGCGTCTCTTGCTCCGTGTCCATCCGGTGTGATGCCTCTCCAGGATGAGAGCTATGAATGCCTGGAGTTTGAAGGAGACTCCGTGCTGGGTGTTTGCGTAGCTACCTATCTGCGCCGCAAGTATCCCGATAAGAAGCAGGGGTTCTTGACCGATGCTCGTAAGGAGCTGGTCAACAACGAGCGTATTGGTGTATTGTGTCAAAAAGTAGGATTAGATGCATACTATGTGATCTCTCGGCACAACGAAGAGTCTGTTGCCATCAATGGACGAAAGAACATCCAGAAGCTGGGAGACATCTTTGAAGCCTTTATTGGTGCTCTGTGGACAGACTGCGGAAACCGATTCAATATTGTCTATACCTTTGTGACGAACGTGATGGAAGCATACATTGATATTCAAGATGCTGTAACCACCGTCACCAACTACAAGGACATCTTTCAAAAGTACTGTCAGCGTGAGTTCGGGTGCACGCCGACCTATACGATGCTCAGTCCTGGCATTGATCCAAAGATAATCAGGGTCCTGGTAATGGATGGTCCATCGATTCACGGTCGCGGTATGGGAAGCACCCGCAAGAAGGCAGAACAGATGGCAGCAAAGGAGGCACTGGAGAAGTTTAATGCTTTGCCTTCTGCGTAATGACTCGTCCCTTCTTGCCACACGTGAACCTCTTCAGGGTTCGTCCTCTTGTCTGCAAAACAGACTTCACACAGATGGCGATAGGACCTTTTTCATTCTTGACCGTCTTGCGAACCTTCTTGATGCAGCTACAGAAGCGTTTCGTCACACCCCTCATTGTGTCAAACGCAGAAGAATATATCCTCGCAAAGAATAAACATAAATGGGTGGAGGTCTTCTTCAACTCGTCGCATACGGTGCTCAGGATGCCTACATCACTGGAAATCCCCACATCACCTTCTGGAAGGTGCTCTACAAGCGTCATACCAACTTCGCGATGGAGGCGTTTCGCGTGAACTTCACTGGCTCGCCTCACTACGGACAGCGTATGGTGGCGGTCGTCAACCGCAACGCCGACCTGATGTACAAGACGTACCTGGAGGTGACGCTTCCTGATACGTCTGCATCGGCGGTCCAGGGTGGTGTGGCGGTGACGTGGACGGGTGATGTGCAGCGCCGTCTGGGATACACCCTCCTCAAGAAGATTGAGGTTGAGATTGGCGGTCAGATCATCGACACCCACTATGGCGAGTGGCTTTTCCTCTGGGAGAACCTGACGTCGAGCTATGACAACTCGATGAAGCTGGATGCGATGGTTGGTGGAAACCTTGGTGGCTCGATCACGACGGCGCAGTCTTGCGGTGGTCGCCCGGGCATCCTCTACATCCCTCTGCAGTTCTGGTTCTGCCGTAATCCGGGTCTGGCTCTGCCGCTCATCGCCCTCCAGTACCATGAGGTTCGCCTGAACGTCACTCTGGGTGCCGCGACAGACCTGGTGACGTCGACGGGCTACAGCTCGGTCGCCGCCGCCGCTGCCGCTCTGCCCCAGCTGAAGGATATGGCACTCTACATCGACTATGTATACCTGGATGTGGATGAGCGCCGTCGCTTTGCTCAGCAGTCGCACGAGTACCTGATTGACCAGCTCCAGTATGGTCTTCAGCAGACGCTGACGAATGCCAACACCCGCATCGACCTGACGCTGAACCACCCGGTGAAGGAGCTGGTGTGGGTCTTCCAGGATGCGCGCAAGACGGACTGCGGCTCTACGCTGACGGCGAACACGGGATACACAACTCCGTTCAGCTACGATGATATCGCCGACCGTTGCCGTCTGCAGATCAACGGACAGGATCGTTTCGACGAGCGCTATGGTGACTACTTCTGGAAGGTCCAGCCCTACCAGCACCACTCGGGTGGCGCCTTCTGGCCCACTCGTCTTGCGTCGACGGCTGGTTCGTACAACAACCCGGCTGCGACTGTGGTTTCGTCGGCGACGTGCTACATCCAGGGTAACCTGCTGCTCGTGCCCTCGGCGGTTACCTTCGCGGCGGTCGTGGGCGCTGCGCCGGCGTCTTTCCTGCTTGCACCTCTTCAGGATAACTGCCTGATCACGTCGGTTGTGAACGGTGTACCTCTGGAGACGACGATCTTGTCTGCCGGACAGCCTGTTACGTCGACCGCGAGCGGTTCGTCGGTGACCTACGGTGCGGGCACGGGCGGTACGGGTGTGTACGTCCTCAGTGAGAATGTTGGCAACAGCACGACACTCACTCTCTCCACCATCTATGTGACGCAGCCGAACAACATCAGCTTCCCGAGTTCCTTCAACCCTATCAACGTGTACTCGTTTGCGCTGCAGCCCGAGGAGCACCAGCCGTCCGGGACGTGTAACTTCTCGCGCATCGACACGACCACGCTCGTGTTTGACAGCATCCGTACGGCGGGCTCCACGTACCCGACCAAGTCGACGCCGTTCAACTTCCGCATCTATGCCGTGAACTACAACATCTTCCGCGTGATGAGTGGTATGGGCGGTCTGGCGTACAGCAACTAAAGTACTTACATAATATAATGAGCGAACCTGGTGCACCGCCGCCCGAAGACCAGTGTGTATTCATTAAACGAGGCGACGAAGACAATCGGACATTTGCTGTCGGTGAGAGTGTCTGCGTGAAGAATGATGTGGGTGAACGAACGATGGGAAAAATAGTTGAAGACACTCCTCATTTCATCAGAGTAACATTGGACACTGAGTTTCCGTCTCGTCTTGCAAAGGGACAGGATAGATCTGGAATCAGACTTATGCAGCCAAGACATTTTGTAGGTAAGATGGCGAATGCAGATGTTGAGAATCCGGGTGCGCAAGACGAGGATCCTAGTGGAGGCCGTCGTCGTCGCTCATCGTCCAAACGCGTCCGGAAGGTCACTCGTCGGCACCGTCACCGGAAGGGTTCGCGCAAGCTCCGTTCTAAGCTTCTCTAAATACAGAATCGCATCCATATGCTCCTCTTGAGCATGCACAATCCACTCAAGCACTGAAAGATCCTTACGATCAAGGTTCGTTCCGTACTTTGCTTGCCCAAACTCCGACCGTTGCTTGAACTTCTCAATCACAGCCGTTACGATACTGTCCATTTTATAGAGTAAGAGTGTCAATGCTGAAAGTGGGCATTGCGTTGTTTGTTGTTGCAATTGTCTTGATGATTCTTGCAAGTCCTCAGACCTATTTTCGCAAGGAGTCTCCCACTACACGTTTGTATTCGGAAGGCACCCGTGAAGTCCTAAGGTCTGCTGCAACATTATCGGCGCCGGTTGACCCGGGGCAGGGCATTTTACGTGGTCTCGACCAAGGATATGTCCCATTTCGTGTGAGATAACGTACTGACGGTAGCCGTTGAGATCCTGACCCGACCGTTTGGTCCCGTGTCTCCACCGATGCTCATTAATGTGCATCTGGTGACCGCCAAGTTCAGCGCAAGACAGTGTATGGGCGCATCCTGCTGCTTTCAGACCCTTGATTGATGTCAGGTGGATGTGAACGTGCGCGTTGTTCTTGACTTGAACGAAGCGATATCCCTTTGACTCCCAACCATTCGGATCGGCGAGACAGATGGCTACATCTCTTGCAAAGTCTGCGAGTGGGAAGTTCACGTCGGGGTCGACAACGACGTCGTAGGTCACCCTCTTCATTAAAAATGGGTATGATTTTATTAACGAACACAAAGGTATGCCTCGTTGCGCCCACTGTAAGAAGAAGACCCATCTCGAGTTCACGTGCAGGTGTTCAAATGAAAAAGTGTTTTGTTCTTCGTGTAGAACGACCGAGGTGCACGGTTGTGTGATTGTGTATAAGCCCGTAGAGTTAGTCAAAGTTGTGCCTGTGAAACTTGAGAAGATCTAACAGCCACCCGGTGGGCTATTGTCATCCAGCTCATCGTAGAGTGGTGGATTCTCTGGGACCTCGACCTTCAGCAGAAAGTGATCAACAATCTTTTTCAGTGTCGACTCAGAGATCTTGAAATCGTTCAAGATCGAGCTGACAATCCCGCCATCTCGCCAGATGACCTCCAGTAGAACCGTTCCTCCAGTCCTTGTCAGAAAGCTGACATACCAGATCGGCTGATTGTATGCCTGGATCACAGAGCCAGTCATCACCTCCATCCCTCCTGCGTTGTTGATCGTCTTGTTGAGTGCGTTCTTCAGATTAGTCAGCATTTTGTCCCTACTGTCTACTGCTTCTCAAAATCAAATCCATTTTGAATAACAAATGCACTTTCTCTTTGAGGCTGTCTTTGTTGGACTTATCCTCCTGCCGATCTACTGGCTCGTTGAAAAACTTGGCTTTTCAAAGTGGGTCACGCTTTTCCTTGCCGGAGCCCTGTTTCATATTACCTTCGAGCTCACGGGTCTCAACAAGGCTTATGTTCTGACCAAGGCTTGAACGAAGTACTCTCTGATAACATCATAACTTGCCACACGGCAGCTTGCAAAGAACCCAATAAACCGATCAAGATACTCAGTATGTCCCATACAATACCAGAAGATCGCGACAACTTTCTGCATCGGAACGTCGTCGGGAACCTCAGTTGCCCAACTGTGCACGGGGAAGCAAGTATCAAACAAGCGCCTCGATGGACAATCATATGGCGTGCACGTCTCAAATGCTTCTCTCAGCTTGGCAACTGAGATTGTTCTTTGCGGCATCTGCTCAAGTGTAACGAGTTGGAAGTCCATTCTCTACCTTCCGTACACACGAAAGAGCAAATCCGTTTTGAATATCCCAAAATGGATTTATTCTGTCCAAGAAAGTCGACAGACAGTGGTATGAAGATCGGAACGCTTTTCAAAACGAATCAAGCTCTATTCAGGTCTGTGAAGTGTAAAATGGCTACCGTTCTGCAACACGTAAGTATGCCCGCGTGTATCGATGTCGCCGAGCTCAGGCGACGTGTGGCTCCCTACATGGAGTCTCGAAAGGAGTTCTACGCTGACACAAAGCGTAATTTGTATGTCGAAGATGAGTTCAGCGAGTATTGGACTGCAAAGGCAACAAACGGAACAGAGATTGGGCGCGGGAGTGGAGGGATGGACGTCAAGGCGGGGAACGAAGACGGCATTGATGCAATGTGCGTTATCATGAATCGCAACGGGTCAAACGAAAAGTCACTGACCCAGAACTTCAGTGTGGCAGGAGCTCAGTTGGACCAGCTTTTCACAGAAGGAAAGCACTCAGAAGCGCTTGATGCATTTGTGTCTGGATATGCCGAAAAAATCAAGAAGGTCAGGGAAGAGAATAATCTGAAGGACATGTACATCCTTGCGTTCGTGTCAACTACGACGGACGTTCATGTGGTATGTTTCCGGTTGTTCGAGGATCGCATCCCCGCCGTGACATCAGGAGGATTCGTTAGGGGAGGAGACCGCAATATCATCGCGAATGGATTTATCAACCCAACGGAGGGAAACGTTAAGCTTTACAAGAGTAAAAAGCGTCTTGAGCTTCGCCTCAACCCTGAAGTTATTACAAGTCCACACACAGTGACACTCTGGAGTCTCAATCCAGCAGTGGCACCAGTCGTCGAGCCACTAGCATAACTACGGGGACAGATACAGCATTCCCTGCCAACTTATAGAGATTCGTATCTGAGATTTGCGGTAA
>Ga0208503_1000273_pt1 | contig 10596 bp, 8 predicted proteins | sample CryBogCBE31Jul07_FD_184584 | JGI IMG/M metagenome (GOLD analysis project Ga0208503, IMG submission 184584) | Freshwater microbial communities from Crystal Bog, Wisconsin, USA - CBE31Jul07 (SPAdes) (version 2) | ecosystem: Environmental > Aquatic > Freshwater > Lake | place: Crystal Bog...
TTACATTACTTGAAAAGTTATATCTAGATATCGGATATCGCAGCAGGAAATTGAAGACATTTGAAGTTGCTGGCAGGAGTGATTCAAGTCCAAGTAAGTTAAAAGGACCAGACAAATGCCATGGGCAACTGAATGGCTTGGTTATGCGCTTCATTACGTCTTCTAAGGCATTCAAGAGATAGCGTGCCTTAGGAGTCCTATAATGACCAGCAAAATCTAAGTCACGAACAATTTCTTGCTCTACCAGTAAGTCCAGTAGCTTCTCAGCGTTGACTAAATATATGCCCGAGTGGACGGAGCGAAGTAGCTAGAGCAAATATTCGTGATATACATACCGGTTAGGTATAGATCGACATATTACAACATCGACTCTAATCTAAGATCATGGCTTTTTTCTGGCAGATACTCAAGGTGAAATTTTTTGGCAGATCCTCAAGGTGAAATTTTCTTGACTCAAATAATCATCGCTCTCAATTATTGATTTCATTCGTATCTAAGAATACAGGCATCATGAAAGTCATATCTTTGTCACCACTTGAATTCAATTCCAGGATGTCCCATATTTTCATGCGAATCGGAATATATGTAAGCTTAGATGTTGTTCACTGGTAAGTCTGAAATATAAAACTTACTCAAATCGTCTTCTGTAAAATTCACAATCATTCTAGGCTAATCTTAGGTGTATCATTACTGTAGCTATTGAATGCATTGTGCGTATGGAATGAGCTGGTAAGTGCTTGTTCTATTATTTGATTGAACAGGATCAAATGTCCATCTAACCTTTGTTTTACTGTGTAGGCTGAGCTTAGAGCTCCAAATTGTTCATGGCAATATGACAGCAATGTTTTACTGATTAAATAGAGGTTTTCTTTGAAATAAAAGTGGTATGACTTGCAAACTCAACATAATTTAATATTCAAGCATTTCAATAGCTCAATCGACTTTGGATGCGTTACTTCTGAATAGCCACCGCTATAGCGGAACCACTGTAGCAATCACTATAGCGGAACCACTGTAGCCACCGCTGTAGCGGTCCGCGTACAGCGGAACACTTTCGTACGCACGTACACCCGCTATAGCCACCGCTGTAGCCACCACTATAGCGGAACCGCTGTAGCCACCGCTATAGCGGAACCGCTGTAGCCACCGCTATAGCGGTACCGCGTACAGCGGAACACTTTCGTACGCACGTACACCCGCTATAGCGGCTGCTCTAGGGACCGCTATAGCGGCCGCTATAGCGGCTACTATGGTGACCGCTATAGCGGATGGTGATTTATTACACGGATGGAGCCTTCCGTAGATTGTGCTTTACACGAACCTATGGCACATTCTGCAATAGAATTCACGGAGTAACAAAGATGCGAGTTTCATTATAGATGCACTTTTAGATAAGAAGAAATTCGAGAATACAGTGCATGATTATCTGAGTTGAGAAGATTGCAGGATGGTATCTGAAGTTAGAATAGAAGCTATTGCTGATAGAGTTAGATACGGACATTTCTCGAGCTATAGCTTACGGGCATATATTTTTCGAGGAATATTACGCTCATTCCTTCTACATATTCCATTCGCTCAGGCAAATATTTATTAAAATGTAAGGGACTGACAAGCTACTGTACTCTGGAAGAGCGAGATATTGTCCATGATGTTTTCAAGGTCATTATAGGAATGCTGCATACATACTTACATAGCTTTTAAAAACGTGTGGCAGCTTTCGCACAGCTCATACCTTCGCATTTTCAAACTCGAATTATGGACGCTTTCAACCCAAGCTTGGCCTAGGAGTATAATTCATATATATAATCACTCCCTTCAAATTTCAGTCTCTCAATATTTGAGAATCAGGAACTTCAATTTTGTCGAAAGCTCGACTCGAAAGACTTATAAATAATGGCCGAAAATGTTATTCCGCCTCGCCATAATGATTCTCAAGAGGCCAATTATAAAGCTGAAGCAACTAAGAAAGATCATTTACGAGCAGTAGCACTGCCGATTCCCCCAGGGAAATTCCAGGAATTAAGCCCCGCTGAGATTACAGTTCACGCTGGTTTGCTCCAAGGAGATTCCACGCAACTCAAATGTTTTCAGAGTAAAGGCTTTCTGTTAAGGGCCATCTCTAACACCATGCCACCCATCCAAATCATGCATGTCATTTATGAAATTGAAATATATTTGAAGTTGAAACAGGACTGGGAGACTCTCCCTCCTGATTGGTCAGTTCGTGATCAAACGTTATCCACTAGAGCAACCCACTTCACCTTCTCTATTCCTCTACGTGAGGAAGCAACTGCGGATGAGGAAGGGGACGGAATTCATCTGTTTGATTTCGATCCAACCGATGGACGATCAGAAGCCCGCATAGGTTCCCCGCGGCGCGTAACTGTTGCATGTCTTCATCTTCCGTCCTCAACTCGCTCCTCGTACAGTCTATGCTCATTCCCTAGTATCCTATGTGCGGAATGGAAGCTCTCCTCTTGCTCCACTTCCCTTTCGATGACAAAGGTTCCCTAACCCGTCTTCTCTACCTGATCGAGAAATATATCGACTCTTGCCTTCGCTTCCATGGTCAAGAGGAAGGGAAATGGTATATGGTCGTGATATCAGTCCTTGTGAAGAAGAGACCAAAACTATGCAAGATTTTGGCAGTATTAACCATCCACAAATTAATGCCTTCTTCCCTTACACACCTATCATCCTATCCCGTAGCACCGAGGAGCAGAGGGATCTGAGAGCCCGTACACCTCACACCACTAGTATATACCGCGGGCCCACATACATAGGCCGCCACCATATGAAGAACGAGCGCAGATAACGTAACAGGAGTATGTTAGAGGATAAGAAGTGACCGCATTTATCTTGGCCGGAAGATGGGGTTCCATCGAAAAGAAGACAAATTAGAGATCATTGAGTAAAATAATGTGATAAAAGGTCTCCTTGTTGAGGGGGATCCACTCGCCAGAGTGCAGAGTGTAACCATATCCTTATTCGTATGGTCAGAAAGGCGGTCTCAACATGGAAGGTGAAATGATGTCTTCTACAACCTTCCCCGTGCCGAATGCTGCATATAGCAATTAAGATTGCTGTACCTTTGGAGCATCGCACTTACAACAATATTAACTACTCAAACAAGGAATTATCGTAGTGCAAGTAGTATTTATTTATAAAGTGAAGCAAAAATAGAAAATTTGCATTTAACTGAACCGTCGTAGTTCACCAAACTATGGTGTACTGAACCTCCTCCTAAAAGAATTCGGAAACATGAGGGAAAACGATGTTCGTTTCACCGGCATGTATATCATGGCAATCGAATTTCATAATGAATGAAGGATTCAGCACACGCAATAACCAAAAGATAAAGATGTTCCTAAAACTTGATCATATACTCGTGGTCAGGTAAAGGCTAATAGAGTAAAAATAAGCTATAACTACAACAACAACAAAATTCTTCAAATGGTGACTTGAAATGCCTTATGTCAATCTGCTAGAGTACTAATATTTCCAACGTAAGTTTATCTTAGCGTAAAAATAACGCATTTAAAGAATAGCTTTGCGCTAGGACGTATCAATAACAAAAAGAGACTGAATCATATCAAAATTGCCACAGAAATAAATTAGAAAACCTAAGTATATGTCAGCATATATTTCAATGAAACAAAATTAGTTTTACTATTATTTTCTTTCAATTCACATTATGCCACTATTTACCGTTTTTTTACTGTTACCAGCTTGTCCGCGGCGCGCGGCCCGCCTTTGGCGGTCCTTGGTCGTCGGCCAATCTGTTGCTTTCTTGCGTACGCAAGGAGTAAACTCCAGATTCAAGATCCAGAAAAATGCTGAATACTAAATTGAGAAATGATCGTAAATTTTTCATCTAATGGTAATATTTAAAATTAAAAGTTTACAGCAGTTTCAACAGATAAGCTGAGCATGACAAAACAGTTCTAATTGTCGGTTTTCAAACTAAGTTAACGTTTTGACTTATCTGATTATTGAGCTGACTTATATAAATTTTAAATATATATATTTTGTAAAAATTCGTGTTGCGCGTTGGTGGCAGGAGTCCAGCTGTATGATGTGCACAGGGTGCGAAGGTGAAACAGTTGTCTGGTTAGTGGTTCACTTGTGCATTACCAACAATTGAAAGTATTTAATTTTTGAAACCTACTCCTTACATGATAAATAAGAAATTTTGCGGAAATTCTGCCGCGGCCGGGGGTGTAGCTAGCTGGAAGTGCGGTACTTGGGGGTGCGAAACTTCATTCAAATAGTAGTATATCTACCCCTCTTGCGTATTCCATCGGTAGTACGCCCCGAATAAACAAAGATTCTGCACGATTGCGATTTGCTTCTATTGTTGCTGATTCTCCTCCCCCGCGCTCCTTCAGTCAGGTCTGTGGCAGTTATGACACGGTACGAACGACACCTGTTGTTACCTACAGTGTTGGAATGAGCAGGCCCTGAACAAATAATGCAGCTTCCGTATTAGCTATTGCTATTGTTTTTACACTTGATGTGCTAGTCGGGGGTGGTGGTGGCAGTGATAATTGAATGGGGGGTAATGCCATCGTCAAAATCACTGAACATTTCATAAAACAGTATGACGCTAAATCATGCAAATTACAGACAGAATAGGCGACCTCAATTACATGTCAGTTTATCTTCAGCAATATCTTAAATACACTAAACACAGAAATGCAGGTATATCAATAGTAATACTCAATATTATGGTTAATATGCCTACAACCGTTACGGACTATAGTGGAAAGGAACGCTGAATATTACAATTTATATAAGTACACCGTTTACGGTTTTGTCAAATCTAATAATAAACACGGAACACACTCCATTAAAATCTAATAATAAACACAGAACACACTCCATAAAAACTTACGCAAGATGTACACGCTAAATAATTCAAATAGATAGAATCGGAGCACTGAATAAAATATGTGAATCGGAACACTGAATAAAGCTGAGTGTTTCCCGTGGCCACTCTCATGCAGGTATATGAAACATGGAGCAGGCCTTTGGCACTTTTGCTATTGATTTTTACACTGTTGCTCTGGCGGTGGTGAAGACAGAATACCATAAACGAATTTTTGAATAAGATTTTGAAATTTTGCGTTTTGTGTCACAAGCTGCATGTTTCCCGTGGCCACTCTCCTCAGTGTAGCCTGGAATTACGTACAAACCAACATAATAGTTCATTTGCTACGGCACAGTATCGGGTGAAAAACGGTATAAACATTATAGATGGTCTAGACCAGCTTGCCCGCGACGCGCGGCCCGCCTTCGGCGGTCCTTGGCCGTCGGTCAATCTTCTACCCGACTTGCGTACGCAAGGAGTAAACTCCAGTTTGTCCTAATTCTAGTAGGTTAGAATAGAATTATGAGTTTAATGAAATTAATTAAATTAAACCACATTTTCAAATTAAAAGCTCAGGGTATACAACATTGTTTATGTATGGCACATTGGGTTCAAAAGGAAAACTATTGGGGTCGACAATATAGGCTAGATCATTAAAGTGCCTGACTCGTGTTGCAGAGACGTATGTGTGACCATGTGTGAATGGGCTCACTCGGAAGTCACATAACACTTTGGAGAGCTCTTGGCCTTGGGATTTGTTTATGGAAATACAGTATGCAAGACGTAGCGGAAATTGTTTTCTACTGAGTTGGTATGATTGTCCAAACGGTAATCGAAATTTGAAATGTATTCTGGGTATCAAATGAATGGAAGGCACCTGGTTGAGTGTTTGCACCTTGATTACAAATCTGCTGATGTGAAGAATGATTACTCGAGTATTGTTTGTCAGACCTGCTCTCTTGTTCAAGTTGCGAAGAACTATGCAAATGTCGTTGACCTTAAGATTGAGCTTATGCGGAGGATTGCCTGAATGATCAAAAGTATTAAGCACTTCTTCCGAGAGCATGGAACGCAATGTATTATGGGGATCGTCCACTTCACACAACTTATCCACTGAATATAGAGAATGTAGTGGGGAGGGATTCATCGCTTGTATTTTGGAATTCCATTCGTCTACCAATTTATTAGTTGCGGCAAGAATAGCTCTACTCTGCATCAATATTGGATCATGTCCATTAGGGTATATAAAGTTGATAGCTTCTTCTTCGGATTGGTAACATTTCACGTAGTGCATGGGCAGAATCTGGGCACCGGTTCCATCGAATTCATCATCAACAGACTGTGGGTGAGTTCCATTTCCAATATAATCAAGAGTGCGAGCAAAATTCTTTTGGTTTTCTAGATCACGTTGCTCCTCTTCACTCATTTGATTTATTTGTGCATATAGTCCCACAAGTCGCATATTCAAATTCAATCGCATTACACGAAATAAGTTCCACAATGGAGAGCTCTTTATAGATGCATTCACAATTGCAGCACGGTCTCCACCCTCAACCACCGGTGGGAGTTGACGAAAATCTCCTAAACAGACTACAACCTTATTTTGGAACTGTTTCATTTCCTTGTATATCCCCTCAAAAACTTCTCTGTCCAATGAAGGGAACTCGTCAAACACAAATAATGTAGTTGCACGAAGTAGTTCAAGTCGCTGAGGATGATTTGACAACAAACATTCTGTCGGTAAATTGGAGTCCTTGTCCTGTTCCTCCACTACAGGGAACTTGAATAAGCTATGCGTGGTCTCAAAATCTCTATACAGTGTGGCTGCAAGGGCTGTACTGGCCGATCCTAGCGCAATCTTACCCTGCCCTCGTGTATAAGCCATTATCTTTTTTGCCAAAGTAGTTTTTCCTATCATATATATGTAATAATAAATTAGTTTCAAAAGTACAAAAACAAACCTGTTCCACCTTTTCCATCCACGAAGATAAACACTCGAGTCTCTTCTTGAACATGTTCGGCAATGATATTAAATATTTCCTGCTGATGCTCGTTATTAGGAGTGACGGAATTCAACTCAGTCCATTCACGCATTTCTGATGTAGAGTCGTGATTTAGCCGGTATCGCTCTAACTCGGTCCTAATTTGTGCGGGTTCAGGTAGACCATACATCGACATAGTTTTGCACTGGTCTTGTAATTTTTCAGAGAGCAAAGTAAGAAATTCTTGATACGCAAGCTCCAATTGGTTACCATTATTTGCTAATAAGTCTTCAAGTAGAGAGTGTTTGATTTCTGGGTCTTTAAGTGCATTAATTGTAGGATATCCCTAAACACTATTACCGTTATTACTTTACCAAATATGGGTTGTCATAAGCTTACCTGCATTGTAAGTGTGAAGAATAAACCACGTTTTTCTCTTGGTGTTGAGATATGCATAACATCACGAAATGATAGAAGAACTTCGTTTTGACTTTTCACCAATCCAATTGCAATCGCAGCTTCTTGAAATGTTCTATGAGTCACTCCGTCAACAGTTCTCAAGTCTACAAAGGAAACACATGCGCAATGGAGTAACAGCAGTCGAAGGTACCAAATCTCTCCGGCTGTTAAATATAGCATTTCCATACGAGTTATACTTCGCTTAGATGGATCACGCTTCCAAATAAAAATTGGTTTTGTGATGTTTTGTATAACGATACGAAAGCATATAGTCGATACATCTAGATTTTCATTCCGATGGCGCGCTCCTTGACTGTAGCCCCATTTATATTCATTGAAGAATTCGGTGAATTTCAAATGTTGTAGCGTGTTGGGCCTGTTGAAATATATGAGTAAATCACAACACTTGTTCTGCAGCAACAGCTCGTCCACGTCAGCCGGTAACTTTGCTTTGATTACATTGACCGATGGGTCTGGTGATGGATAAGTTTGATAACCAAGCGTGCGCCACATTGCATCAACTGAGTTAAAACTATAATTATATCCAAATTGTACGATCTATTGTTTATTTACCTGAACAGAGATAGCGACCTCTAATATACAATGTTAACTCATCCTTGTCGGAGACGTCGTCTGCGTTAGTCAATCGCAGACTTGCTTTTGAAGCCCCTTTAAATAGATATTTGTACAGGTATATTACCTAAAATTTGTAAAAAGATAAGATTGGCAAAATTGAGCACATAAAGGACCTTATATTCCATAACTTACTGTGTATACACTTCCAGAATATTCCGCGCAAGCGTGACCTGAAATATAATATAGCGCATATATCATAGCACGCTGAAATTGCTTACCGTCCCAATCAATAACAATCTCTTTGACATTTGGTACAATCCTTAAGTCTTCTTGTTTACGTCTACGATAAATTGGAAATCCTTTCTCGTCGAATGAGGTTGTAGGTACACAAACCAAACTATCGTAACCACGTTTACATTTTCCATTTTGAGAAAGGCATCCGCCTTGAGTTGCGCTGTAGCATTTATGAGTCATTGATGTAGTTACATGGTGAACGTAGAGGTTGTGTCGATTAATTTGTACTGGATCAACTGATTCGCTTAATTCATTCGGAGACTCTGCGGTAATGTATTTATCAATCCAACCGGCCAAGTTTGGTTTATCTTTATGATCTGGCACCCCTAACAGTTGAAATACAGTATGCGCATGAGGCAATCCTCGCCTGTAATATTGTATACATTAAATCTGAAAGCAGTGCCGGTTAAGGTTTACCTTTGGTACTCGATTACTCTTACTTCATACCCTACTTTGTGAGGACCAAAATATTTGCCTTGACGTAGGTTGCTCAAAAGTGCATCTAGACGTGCCTTGAACACGCGGCACACAATATCTGGTCGGTCTAATTTATAAAAAATAGGCACGATTACATCAGATATACAATTGAAATTCTTATGTCACCGTAAGCAGTTTGCCCGTCGAGTAGTTGATCTTCTATCTCCGCCCAATGCGTATTGCACGTAAGAGTAAGGAAGATAGTCGGTCGCCCCATTTCACTAACAATCGTCAAAGCGTTTGTGGCGAGCATCCTCAAGTGTCTTCTGCTTCCATGAAATGATTGAGATAAGAATGTCTTAGTTTCTGTGTCTCCGTCTCCCTCATCAGCGGTTTTGCCTTCTTCATCTTGTGTAATTCCAAACATTTCTTGGTTGATTTTGTGCCATTGCAATCGGTAGTCAATAATTCTACTGACCTAATAGTACGTATTAGAGCAAGTACTGTAACCGATCGAATTAACTTTACCATGTCCACGAGGTATGTTTGACCTAGGCGGGACATAAGTTGGAAACGATTAACAGGTATTTCTCTAGTTCTCGCCTTGTTGAATATTTGCAAAAGTGTACCGTCATGATTTTTTTCTGGTCTTATCATTCGGCAACAAAGGTAATCATTGAAACGCACAGACTTTCTCATATCTGCTCCCCAACCACCCTTTCCATAAGGAAATAATAAAACGTAGCATAAAGGCTCCATTAAACAATCCGTCATCTGAATTTCGGAGCTATAAAATTGGTTCTTCCGATGGTATCTGATCACTCTGTTTCCAGTGGTTCTGTCTGCGGTTATTGCGGCTACGTCCAGAAAAGAGGTTGTACCGTTGATGATAGGACGTACTGTTCTCGAGTTCTCTTCGTTTGTTAAGGATGTATACAGACCGATTTGATGACACTCTTGCACAAGCGTGTTGATTCTTTGTAATTCTCTGTATAATCGTTCTGCTATTTCTGGTATTATCCTGGTATAAACTTGTACACCGTTTCGAATTGTATTGAGTCCTGTTGCGTGCTCTAGCATGGCATCAAGAGCATCAAACGTAAAGTATTGTATGCCTATTGTGTACAACAATGGTAATATGCATAACGTCAATGTAAAAAATAGTGGGTACCTCCCCTCGAATTTGTTCGTGGAACATAATGATAAGTGCGTCCATGAAGCTTCACCGCATGATCTAAACGCGTGTAAGCAGGTAGATTATTGTACTATCAGAATATATACATTCACCTCCATGAATTCGTTCCCATCCAGGGTGATCTGGAGTATGGTTTTCGACTCCAGTAGCTCCAAGAGATAAAACGGAATTATAGCTCACAGAATTTCGTGAAAAGTGCTCGATATTATCCACAGCAATTACTTTTAGATTTGGCGGAAGGCATCCAAGTTGAGGCATTACAGAATCGCGATTTAATCGACCGTGGTCACAGCAATATTTTCGGGATCGACTGTTTTCAGAATTTAAGAATAAACAACCACAAAAAGCACACGGTCTGTTTCAAACGTGCCTTCATTAGAAATATTTCATATAGCGGCGGGAAAAGATTACCTATCGTAATCCCAGAGCTGTTGTACAATTTGATAACGAGCAGTTCCTCTTGCTTCGACATTGTGCATGTGTTGCTCAGGAACGTCAGTGTCATTGATCGGTCGGACTATCACATTGGCTGCAAAGTTTTCATTTAAATACCTCAGAATATTTACAGGATACGTATCATTTCGAATTTGCAAATGACCAACTTGAATAACTACGAATCCTCGAATATCATTTTGCATTTCTGGATGTAGGCGGACGAAATTTTCGCTTATGTCGTCGATTCTATGAGGAGAAAATCTAGGGTCTGGATATCTCCTTACTGTGAAGCCATTAAGATCAAGAGCCCCTACTTACAGAAAACTTCATATCTTGAATATTATCTGATTATTTTACTGACCTTGTAG
>Ga0208503_1000275_pt1 | contig 10492 bp, 12 predicted proteins | sample CryBogCBE31Jul07_FD_184584 | JGI IMG/M metagenome (GOLD analysis project Ga0208503, IMG submission 184584) | Freshwater microbial communities from Crystal Bog, Wisconsin, USA - CBE31Jul07 (SPAdes) (version 2) | ecosystem: Environmental > Aquatic > Freshwater > Lake | place: Crystal Bog...
GCATTCAGAACCGACTTGTTCAGATACGGTTGAGCACTCGTCTGGATTCCATTAGGGAACAGTCCATCACGGTAGGCATACGACGCAGCCTGCGCCTTGATAAAGTTAGTGTAATCCGACGCTGAGAGGGTAGGCATTACTAATGAGTGGTATTTTTATTCGTAGTTGTCACCTTGGAAGCAGTGGTTACGATTGCGGTTACAGGGGCAGCCTTTGCAGCAACAATAGTTGCTATAGCCTTGACTGCAGCTACCGCGGTATTCACTGTCGTCACCGTTGCTTTCGCCGCCTTTCCATTGTAGGGCAATACTGCTGAAGAACGAACAAAATCAGTGTAATCAGAAGCAGACGCTCTAAGAACGGGCATTTATTATCTATAGTTGCAAAAGTTTGGTGGCGGAAGGGTCTGCTTCACGTGATCAAAATACTTCGGAAGGATTCGGTGGAAGATCTTTCCCATTACTTCTACCCACTCCAGTGGATACTCCTTGCTTTCATTGTAGCAGGATCCATCGGTTGCCGGATTCTTCTTCAATTCCTCCAGTTTCGAATCTAGCAGCTTGTTGACCTCACTAAACCACTCTTCGGTGAAGGCTGTCCGTGGGCGACAGATAAATGCACAACAAATGATCAGCTGTCTCCAGATAGGTATATGGGGTGCCCAACCGACAGACCACTCGCCAAGTTCCTGAGACCCATTGATCCAATCGGTGTCATCAAATGCAGAAACCCACGAATCCTTCACTTCTTTGATATCGACATAGCCACCGCCGTGAACGTGCATCATATAGGCTCGGATGTAATCACTCTTGTGGTTGAGCGACAGGTATTGGTAGGCTGGATGCAAAGGGTACTCAGGGAGAATGTAGTCCATCAAGTTCTTAGATGTGATCAAGACAACGGGTATGCCAATGTTCTTGCGAATTTCATCCAAACAGCGAATCCGATTGGGTGTCATTTCATTCTCCCCTGTCCAGCAGCAATAGACCACCCGTGGGATCTCCATACTCCACGCTGTTAAAATGGACAAAAGAAGTCCAACGCAAGAGTAAGCATATGGATCTCCACCCTGAAGTTAAGCCTGTCTTTCGCGATGAGGTTGCTGAGATGATCAAGCAGCCCCGGATCACCCAACCGTTCTTTACCAAATACGAGTACACCACGTTGGTGGCGACGCGTGCTCAGCAGCTTGCAGAGGGAGCCAAGCCCCTGATTGATTTGAAGGGTCTCAAGACTTCGGACCCAATGTTTGTGTGGACAGTTGCCAAGAAGGAGATTGCTGAGAGAAAGCTGCCGTACATCATCCGGCGTCAGCTTCCCAATAATATGTCCGAGTATTGGAGTGTTCAGGAGATGGAGATTATGTGGTGATCAGCCCGAGAGTTTCGCCAGGTCTTCAGCTGAAGGAGGGAACAGGAGCAGAGGAGGCACGGCAGCCGGCGGATTAAGCATCTGTGGCGCATCGTGACCCGTCATCTTCATCGCCTGAGCCAGATCGATGGATTGTCCGGGATCAAAACGAGCATTGACCTTTGCAATGTCCGAATCAACTTTTTCGCGCATACGATTGACAGGTGTCATCAGGTACGCAAACGCAATGATCACTGCGAGTACAAGCGCGAGCAGGATGTATTTCGGGGATGTTCTTCTCTTCATTGTTCTTCGGGTAGACAAGAAAAACGGAACTCCGGGGATGTAGACAAGAGAGGACAATGGACTTCCCGATTCCTATCCGATGCTACACGTGCAACCTTCCGATTGCGGGCAAGTGGACGAAGTTTCTTGAGCTCGTGGCGAAGTTTCGAAAGCAAGATGGGCGCTCGGAGAAGGATGAACTAGTATACCTTACGAAGACGACTACCATCACTGCTGAGGGGCGTGCTATGAACGATCTTGGTCTTACGCGTGAGTGTTGTAGGCGACACTTCTTCACTCACCCGGGAGTTTGAGAAATAACACGTATTGCAAATAGGATATTTAGAGAGTCTGAAGCAGTCTTCCTTTTCACAAACCCAAACCGGTGGAATGCGAATGGTTAACTTCCGCTCCATTTCTTTTTTACCTAAAGAATAAGAGTAAATGTCGTCCTATTCTGAATACCTTGGACGGTACAAGCAGCGAATGGTGACCATCACAGATACACGTCCCCACCGCGACGCGGGACACCAAACAGAGATCGTGAAGCGCCTGGCGGCATCTGGCAATCTGGAGACGGCAGTGGCTTCTACGTCTTGTTCTCTGGTTCTGAATGCACCCTCTACGCGCGGGTCATCGGGTTACCTCCACGGTGGCGGTCACAATGTCCAGGACGCTCCGATGTATGCTGAGTACACAGCCGGACAGGCCGTGGCCCAGGGTGCTATGCCGATCAATGCCAAGACATCGCAGATCACAAACACGATGCCGTGCCTATCATCTGCCCAGCTCCCTGAAATCAATGACAAGATTGCGGCGGATCCGACGGGATTTGGTGTGATCTACAACACCAAACAGCTTGGAGGTAAGGGCTACAATACCTGCTTGTCGTGCGGAGCCACTTATAAGGCTCAGTTTGCGTCGGGTTGCAACTGCACCGGTGCATCTCTTGCCGGACTTGGACTCAAGAGTGCAATCCAGCGCCCGCATACGCTTGAACCTAACGCTTAAACGTCGACATAGAAATGTAATAATGTTGACAGTCTACACTTACTTAATTGAAAAACCACCTGATTGTTACGATATGTCTAAACTTTCCTTAGATGATGGATTTTTAGACACGATCAAGTCGATTACGGAACACCAAAAAGATGGCACTCTTTGGCTGGGCTACTTGGAGGGCTGGATGCTCACTCCTCACGAGGAAGTCATTCTTCGCAAAGCGATTCGCCAATTTCACTGTATTGTTGTAACTCGTTTTCCACTGTCGTTTTCACAGGCGTGGAAAAACGAAATCGATTGGGTCTACACAGTCGGGGAAGACAATGGATCACCCGACTCTCACAACAATGGTCGTTTTGTACACAATGGGAGTTCGTCTTAACACGGATGTTCTTGCTCACGAACTGCCACTGACAACCAACATTATCAAGGTCGAGAAGCAAGGTATTGTGAAGCGCGGATCCTCAAAGCGAGATCTGATCAAGCGCCGTGCAAAGACGACACCGCCGAAGCGCACGACTGGATTTGGACATAACTCGATTACGCTGGTGGTTATGTCGGACGGTGATGGTACTCTCCTTCGCAAGGAAATCACTGTCAAGATCTTCCAGAACGGCGTGTTTCACATCACGGGCGTTCTGGATGAGAAGTATGATCGGAATGTTACTACGGTTCTGAAGGAGCATATCACCACGCACTGTCCAACTGCGGTCATCTCTGGCGAGTGGACAAGTGTGCGCCGAGTGGTACTGATGAACTACAAGACGAAGCTGGCGGGAACCACCAATCTGTCACGCGACACACTCTACGCCTCTCTGCGTGGGAAGGGTGTGATGACCATCTATGAGCCGGCGGTCTATCCTGCGGTGAAGATCTACTTTCCAGATACCAAGTGGATTGCAAAGGTGTTTCGCACAGGTCAGATCATTCTGACCGGGATGACCACTCACGACGAGTGTGCGTCTCTTGTGACTCAGTTAAAGCCACTGCTCCTAGTATAAGAAATGACGGCTCGTGAACTCACTCCTGCAGAAGTCGCCGCTGGAATCCGGGGAATCAATGATCAGGATCTGTCTGCCACTCAGATCCAGGCGCTCGTTCGGAATATGGATGCATCGAAGCAGAAGTGGCGTCGTCTCAAGGGTGACAAGATCGCCTACGAGGAGAAGCTCCAGAAGGACAATGAGGTTCTGTATTTCAACTACCCCTCTCTTTTTCAGATGCACGCAGAGGACCGTCTGGATACGACCTTTTTTGAGATGCTTGCTCTGAAGCGGAAGATTGAAAAGGGTGAGATCACACCGGAACAAGCGACGCAGGTGATAGGTCAGAAGCTGTCTCAACGATACATTCCTGAGGTGGCGGCTCAGAATCCGCAACCTCCGACGATGTCGTATGAGGAGTTTTACAGGCAGAATCAATAGAGTTCCAGATCACGTAGTTGTCTGTCTTCTTGCAGATGAGCAGGAAGTACGTCCGGAGTTCATCCCACGTGCAATCACTCATTGCATAGCACCTCATACGACTGAGCCCAAGACCATCAAGCGAGCAGCATAGCTCCTCCTTGGTCATCGTGTTCTCCAAAACAACAAAGTCGTTTCCACTGTCTGTATAGAGGGTCCTCACATCATCGATACAGTCAATCAACGTCTTAAACCCAAGGATGCAATACTGCTTCTTGACGTCAAAGTTCAGGATCGTGTTGGCATACTTCTCAACAAACCCAGGGCGCTTCCAGATCTTTTCCCAAGATCCATGCTCCTCAAAGGCTCCGAGTTCACGCATACGATCATCAATCTTGTAATCTGCATATCCCTGAGGAACGATGAACTGAGGACCCAGACGGTTGATCTCCGAGTTGCGGATCAGGGAAAAATTGTTCCATCCGTCGTTCATAAACTGAATATACGACAGCTTGTGAACACGCGCCATCTTAGTCTTCACAGCGGTGCGCATAATGAGCTCCTGATCATCGCAAATAGGCAGATACTCCGAGTAGTTTCCAATCTCATTCAGGACTGACCGCTTCCAGATACGCGGGTGATTCGGTACACCGACGATGTGGCTCAGCGAGACATTGTTGATGTTCGGTGAAGAGATGACATTCACCCACACCTCCTGATACTTCTGACAGTAATATCCGGCATATCCCAGACCAAAGTGATCGCCATATGAATGGGGCTTGCGGTTCTCGTACAGGTGCGCAGTGTCCATATACACAAATCCAACCTCGGGATCTGTCTCAAATGCCTTCACTGCATCAGCTAGGCACTCGGGAAGGATCTCATCGTCGTGATCCAGCTCCAGGACATACTTGCCACGGCACATCGACACAACCTCATTTTTCACATTACCGATGTTGCCACTGTTCTTGGCGCGCTTGTACAGACGGACACGAGGATCATTACCAACCAGTCCCTTCAGGAACTCGAAGTGCTTCTCATCTGGAGAGTCGTCCAGCACAACCCACTCCCAATCCCGCATCACCTGATTCTTCAGGCTCTCGTAGGGACGGAGGAACTTCTGATACGAGTTGTAGCAGGTCGTGAAGGCAGAAAAGACCGGACGGGTCATCTCGTGAGGGAGAAGAGCATTGTGGATGTAGCAATAGTTCACACCATTGTTGAATGCATTGAGATCCTTGATCTCCTTGAAGTGAATCCATCGCAACCGCATCCGGTTGACCAGATTGTTCATCGCAGGATAGTACTCCTGTTCGCTCTCACCATACGTAACCAAGATATGATAGTTGCAATCAAACATCTTCAAGACATCGTCCGGATTGGATGTAAAGTTCAGGTTACAATTCAGCTTGTCCTCGTTCGCGCTGAGAAATGTGTCGATCGCGGCATACTTCTCATATCTGAAAAAGAGGATGTTTGGATATTTCATTGTCTCTACCTAGTTTGTTGTTGTTTGTGTTTAACCGCTTACTCCTTGAGCTCGGTGCGGAGCTCGGTCAGAATCTTGCCCAGCACATTCTTGCCCGGCCACTTTGCCGGGTCTGATGCCTTGGATGTATCTGCAGAGGTGCCGATACCCCAGTACTTGTCACGCGCAGACGCCTCACCGATCGGCTTGACTCCAGTCTCAAGTAGTTTCGTCTTGAGATCCGGGTGCTGCATAAACTTCGCCTTCACGGCTGTGCGCATCACACCATCCTTGACCTTGTCCCACTCCTCCTTGACGAAGTCCTTGACCTTCTTGCCAAGCGCCTTCACCGCCTTCGGAGAGGGCGTCTTGAGGATCTTGTCAGCAATGAACCCATCACCAAACTTCTTCGCCTTTGCCCACTGGAAGTAGTGCTCGACCGTTGGGAAGGTAACCGAGTCCACCTGGAACGGCGCCTCATACATATTCGACAGGACACGCCACTCACCCTTGCCCTCGTCAGCGCCGAAGAACAGAACCGGAGCACCCGCGCCACCCTCGATGCGAGCAGTGCTGATCTTCTTTGCACGAGGCTTCTTCTCCGGCTTGGCGGCTTCGGCAGGCGTCTCCTGCTCTGAACGGGAATCCGTCTGACCACGCTTGAGGCGGATCTTGTCGCGGATCTCCTCGAACTTCGCCTTCAGCTTCTCGACCTCTTCGTCGGTCACGTAGTCGGGAGACGCGTTTGACCCCTTGCTCTTCTCAAATGCCTCGTCCCACGCCTCCTTCGCCTTTTGGAGCTTCTCGTCGAGGTTCTCGTCCTCCTCATCTGCCGTGGGAATGGTTGCCTCCTGCTTCTCCTCCTTGATCACCTCGCCCTTCTCGAACACAAAGCTACGGTGCAGGAAGCTGAATGCCTGGTGCTCCTGAGACAACACCACGTTGCTCTGCTCGGCATAGTGGTCATTGAACATTGTGCTACCGACCAGGTTGTAGCCGTGCTTCTTCAGGACCTCTACCATCTTGTCGAAGGGAACCAGATACTCCTTCTGAGGCTGTTCAAAGCTCTCCAGATGCACAGATACTGCGTTACCAAACGTCTCGGACCAGCCCGTGCCATCGTCATACTCCTTGACGAACTCACCAAAGATCTGCGTGCCAGACCGGAACAGGTGGCTCTGCTTGCCCATCAGCAGGGAATACACAGCCGCACCATCCAGACAGGTTCCGAAGAACAGACCCTTGCCGTGGTTCTCAAGATTTGTTGCAAAGGACTCGAATGCATCGTCGGACTCACAGGCATAGTGGATCGCCATCTGACAAGAGATCACATCAAACTCAGTGTGTCCTTCGAAGTGCTTCAGGTAGGGCGTCGTTGCTGGCTCGGAACCCGCCACCACTCCAGCGTACTTGTTCGTGCCCTCAAACAGTGGCTTGGTCATATCACCACAGATGAACAGGACAGGTGGCAGATACTCGGTCGGGTGATTCGCCTTCTCCTTCAGGTAGCGGACACAGGCTCCCTGACGCGGCGAGGTAATGCACGCCTGCGACGAATCCACACCCACAACCAGTGACGGCTTGGTGCGCTTCCACTTCAACAGATCACCTGCCCGACCAACCGCCATCTCCAGCAGAGAATCACCACGCTTGATACACTGGCGATACAGGTCATCCTTGACGCGGTTGTGGAATCCGTAGACATCCTTGAGGATCCGGTCACGCGCATCCAGGTTGTCCCGGTAGTACAGATCATCCTCGAACGTCGCATCGGGAGGAGCCGACACCAGGTTCCGAATCATATCCTCCGTGATCGGCACGTGGATGTTGGTCCAGATCGAGTCAGCAACGGCGATGTCGTTACCAAACTGTGGCTTCCCTAGCACGCGGTACTGGTGAGTCTTGTCGTGGCGAGTCCGCATAATGATCCAGCGACCCGTCTCGGTGTCATATGAGCACTCGATGATCGTATTGTCCTCCACGCGATTGCCATCAGCATCCACTGGAACACCACGGTCGTTCAGGGGCAGATTGATGATGTGAGCATCCGGTGCGCGGGGAACCGTCGGCTGGAACGGAGACGGCATCCGGTCATTGACGGATGACTTCACGCGCTCCTCGGGACTGATCTCCGGCGGCACATACTCGCCCGTCATCGTCTCGCAAGGATAGACGATGTCACCCGGCGTCCTGGAAACATACAGCGTGCCCTTGACAACTCGCTTGCCCAGTGTTGTGTCAAAGCTCTCGCCATTCTTGAACTTGACCAGGAAGTCGATGCTGTTGTGCGAGGACGGCTTCCATTTGTAGACCGTCAGCCAGGTCTTGCCACGGCGCTCATTCATTGGACCGACGGGTGAGTTCCGTGGCGTGAACACGAGACCATCAATCGGATACTCAAACTTGATGTCGAGCATCTTGCGGATCGCCTCTTGCATTGCCTCACCATCTCCGGACAGGAACATCTTGGTTGAGATACGCAGAGGCTTGCTACCCGGCAGAGACGTGAAGTCCTTAGGAATATCGGCTACAAAGGACCGCGCAAAGCCCAGACGGGACTTGGTCGTGTCGTCCTCGCTGACGAACAACGGCAGGCGGCGCACATCACGGTTGCGATACCAGTAGACGTCGAAGATGTAGAACTGGTTGCGGTCTGCCAGATACTCGCCATCAATGACGTCACCAACGTGCAGATCCTTGTTTGCCGTCAGACCCGTCCAGGTGACCACAGAGCTCGGAGTGATCCGCAGCAGACGACGATCGCGCATCACAACCAAGAAGCAGCGCTCGCCATCCGCCTTGTTCGTGACCGTGTATCCGCTGAGGATGTTGTTCGGGCGGTCAGGGATCAAGTGTCGGCGCTCCAGAGTCACGGGATTCAGGAAGGGCGTGCGCGTCATCTCAAACTCCATCAGGTAGCGCTGCATATCCGAAGAGGTCAGCACGAACTGCGAACCCTGGAAAGCGGCAAGAATAGGGGCGATGTGGCGGGTGATCGAGGCGACGATCTCCTCTGCGCTCTTCTTGTTGTCGACCACCTCCAGCTCGAGCTCATACTTAGGGGTCTGCTTCAGGATCTCTGCAAATGTATTGGTCTGCTTCGTCTTGGACTTGGTCATTGAGAAGTCAAAGCGGACGATACCATCGATACTGGTCCAGGACCTGCGGTGGATGATGCGGACAAAGCTTGCCGAATCCATCGGAGTGCCCGAGAAATCCTTGCGAAGGTGCTCCTCGTGGCGGAGGGTGATGCGCACGCCCGCGTCGGGAATGTCGATCGTATCCTTCTTGTCCTTGAGTGCCGTCACCACCTCAAAGTAGCGCCGCTTGCGCTCTACGTCCAGGGGAACTCCACGGAAGCTTCCTGTTGTGCAGACCTTGTGGATGTTTTCAGCTCCAATGACTACAACTCGAAGCCCATCGGAATAAGAGAATGTTGCGTGATGCTCGTCAACGGGAGCTCCACGCGAATACAGTTGAATAGTTTTGGCGATGCGGTCTGCAACGTCCTTGGTGTTGATTTGATTGCTCAGTAGCTTGCATTCGAGTTCTGCGTGCTTGTCTTCCTTTACGATACTTGCAAACTCCTTCAGGGCGGTCATTGCCGAAGAAGGAAGAAGGGACTCCATACTGCCTTATCTAATAGTGTGAATGAAAAGCATCCATTTTTACCTTCGTTCATACGTCTTCCGCTCAACCTCATCGGCTTCCATCCGCTTGTGCTGATCCAAATAAAAAGTCACCATCTTTTCCATCTCGATCATACACGCATCCGGGAGGGCATCCGAGGACACCAGCACTCCATTTTGGGTCTTTGTGAAGCTGTCTGTATACTTTTTGATAATACCGAAGATCTGGGCGTGTTCATTTGCATCAAGACGATCCAGTCTTTCCTTCAGCGCTTCCTTGCGGCTTCGGTTCATTTGTCTCTACCGCAGCAGTCCTTACCATCTTCTTCCTACGCGCCTCACCGGGTGCCTTCGTCTTCTCCAGTGCGACACTCACTGTGCGCCTCTCCGAATCACCCGTACCAACCGGCGCTGCGATCACATCAGACTTCTCTGGATCAGCCGATTCCTCCTGAACAGCCGGGCGAATCACCTGACGAAGCTTGCCCAGAACCACGATCGACTCATCTCCCTGCTGAAACCGAGTGCCGACGACATCAAACTCGATATCCTGTCCAACCTCCGCCTCGTCGAAGTCGGGGTTGCCGATATGCAAGTCACGGGGCAGTAGGATCTTGATCGGCGATGTCTCTGCGTGCAGACCAATCTTGCTCTTCAGCGTCACAGGTGCCTTGAACACCTGACCTGCGTGAGGCAAGCACATATCCGCCTGGAAACGGACCGAGTAATCCAGACCACCCTTCAGGATGTTTGTGCGACCAAAGGAATGCTCTGTAATAGTGATGCTTCGGGGCTGCACGTATCCCTCGGGGAGGCAGATTCCCTCGTACTTGTGACGAAGTTGGGCAACAAGGCTTGCGTGGATATTGCGTTGAAGGAATCGGGCATCGACGTGAACATTCCGGGTGAGCTCACGACGTTCGTAGAGAGGATCCATATGCCCTTCTTGTGTCTTGAAGAAGATGATTTCATTTTAATCCCTACGCCTTCAGTCCCTTCTTTACTTTGTCCTTGAGTTTTCCAGACAAGGAATCCAACACCTTCAGTTCCTCCGGAGTGTACCACTTAATGTTATGCTCTTCCCGCGCCAGCAACTCAAGGTAGATGCAAACTGTTGCGCCCGCCAGTCCAGCTGCCAATCCAACGCCCTCCTTGTCGATGAACTTCGCCAGAGGGTCACGCAGATATCCCATCTTGTTTGCACCTGTGCCACAGACAGTAGGCATAAAGTTCTTGTCTGCGATCGTTCGTGTCACGACACCTTCAGCTGATGTGGAAGGGGACAGTGTCAGGACTCCATTACCAGCCACACTTGCAAAGAGACTTCCCTTGTCACCAATGAACCGTTCAATCAA
>Ga0208503_1000276_pt1 | contig 10434 bp, 3 predicted proteins | sample CryBogCBE31Jul07_FD_184584 | JGI IMG/M metagenome (GOLD analysis project Ga0208503, IMG submission 184584) | Freshwater microbial communities from Crystal Bog, Wisconsin, USA - CBE31Jul07 (SPAdes) (version 2) | ecosystem: Environmental > Aquatic > Freshwater > Lake | place: Crystal Bog...
CAAAACGGAATAGTCTACACACAAGAGTAAGAGGTATCAAACATGGGTGATACTATTGTAGGCGTCCAGTTCGGCATTGCCAATCCTGAGAATCTTCTGAAGCGTTCTGTTGTTGAAGTTACGACTGATAAGACCTACCAGAACAACCAGCCCATCGCAAATGGAGTGTTTGACGCCCGGTTTGGCGTTATTGAGAACGGAAAGGTCTGCCCTACGTGCAAGCAGACGAACCAATACTGTCCTGGTCACTTTGGACACATCCGACTGGCGCGTCCGGTCTATCTCTACCAGTTCTTCGATATGGTTGAGAAGCTGGCAAATGTGATTTGCCTGAGTTGCTCGAAGATCCTCGCAGATGAGGACACTGTGCGAGCTCTGAAGTCGACAGGGCTTTCGCGGTTCAAGGAGGTCCGTGATATGCGCCCGACTCCCCGCAAGGATGAGCCGTTTGAGTGCTCTCACTGCCAGACCCCGATCTTCAAGAAGATTGCGAAGGTGATTGGCAAGGCTGCCACGCTGGAGGGTCAGCTTCTTGGCGATGACGTGCCTCCTACGGCGATCCAGGCTGAGATGATCCTGCGCGCCTTCCAGCGCATCACGGATGAGGACTGCCGTCTGATCGGTCTGAATCCCGAGTTCGCCCGCCCGGAGTGGATGATGTGCACGGTGCTTGCGGTGCCTCCCCTGACGGTCCGTCCGTCGGTTGTGATGGATGACAACCAGCGTATGGAGGATGACCTGACCCACAAGCTCATCGATATCCTGCGCGCCAACGACAAGGTCCGCGAGAAGATCGACAAGGGTGAGTCAGCAGAGGTACTGGACAAGTACACTGCAAAGTTGCAGTATGACGTGGCTACCTATGTGGACAATGACATCAAGGGTCTTGAGCCGTCTGCCCAGCGCTCGGGTCGTCCCCTGCGCACGCTGAAGTCCCGCTTCGGTGCCAAGACGGGTCGTGTCCGTGGCAACCTGATGGGAAAGCGTGTGGACTTCTCCGCCCGTTCGGTCATCACACCGGACGCCAACATCGAGCTGGATGAGCTGGGCGTTCCGGAGGAGATTGCTACCAACCTGACCTTCCCTGAGATCGTCAGTCCCTACAATCGCGAGCGTCTGCTGAGTTACGTCAAGAACGGTCCAGACAAGCACCCAGGCGCCAAGTCAGTCTACCTCAAGGCTGATGATCGCACGGTGTCTCTGCGATATGTGAATCCGGACACGATCGACATCCGCGAGGGCGACGTGGTCCACCGTCACCTGATCAATGGTGACATTGTGCTGTTCAACCGTCAGCCGTCTCTGCACAAGGCTTCGATGATGGCTCACCGCGTGGTTGTTCTGCCGTACAGCACGTTCCGTCTGAACGTTTCGGCTACTCGTCCCTACAATGCTGATTTCGATGGTGACGAGATGAATATGCACGTGCCGCAGAGCATTGCATCGGCGACAGAGCTGCGCTACATCGCGAGTGTTCTGCGCAACATCATCAGTCCTCGTACGAACAGCCCGATCATTCAGCTCTTCCAGGATGCGATGACGGGTGCCTACCGTATCAGCCAGCCTGGTGTTCGGGTTCCGGAGCCGATCGCGATGAACATCCTGGCACGTATCAAGCTGCCGTTTGTTCGCAAGGGTGTTCCGTGGACGGGCGCTGAGCTCATCTCGGCTGCCTTCCCGATGATGAACTACAAGGGCAAGATCAGCCTGAAGAATGGTCAGCTTCCCGAGGGCGACGTTCTGCAGAAGAGCTCGGTTGGCGGTCTGCTCCACGTGATCTACACGGATTTCGGTCCTGAGCGCGCCGGTCAGCTGATCAATGACATCCAGTCGATTGTCACACAGTACAATCTGTATACCGGCTTCTCGGTGGGCACGTCCGATCTGATTGCCAACCAGACCACGCGGGAGTTCGTGGCTGAGCAGCTGAAGAAGGGTCGTAGCCGTGTGGCGGATATCCTGTCAGCCGTGCACGCCGGTCAGTATGAGAACCTGATGGGTCTCTCCGATGGTGAGCAGCTGGAGGATGACATCTCGTCGGCTCTGAAGGACGTTGCGGCATCCATCAACAGTGAGGTGATCAAGTCTCTGGACAAGGCGAATCGCATCGTTCAGATGGTTGACTCAGGGTCAAAGGGTGGTGAGCAGAACATTACCCAGATGGTGGCTCTGCTGGGTCAACAGCTGATTGAGGGTCGGCGTGTTCAGTACACGTTGCAGGACCGTACTCTGCCTCACTTTGCCCGCTACGACGATGGTGTGGAGTCGCGTGGCTTTGTGCAGCACTCCTTCGTGGATGGTCTGATGCCGGCAGAGTTCTTCTACCACGCCCAGGCAGGACGTGAGGGTCTGATTGATACTGCCGTCAAGACCTCCGATACAGGCTACATCCAGCGCCGACTGATGAAGTCGATGGAGGATCAGCACGTGGAGCACGATGGCACGGTCCGTAACGTGACAGGCTCGGTCATTCAGTTCGTCTACGGTGAGGATGGTGTGGACACGGTTGCGGTTGAGTCCCAGACGTGCGAACTGGCACTGATGACGCTGGAGAATATCTACCGCGAGTATTCCCTGACTCCGGAGGATGCGAACCCGTTCCTGACGGAGAGCGTGACTGAGGTGGACGACCTGGTGGAGAGCATCATCGCTGATCGCGAGATGTTTGTCAAGTCCGTGTTCCGCTACCGCAAGAATGACACGGTTCTGGCACCGGTGAACCTGAAGCGTCTCATCACCAAGTATGCGAATCCGTATGCGACCAAGACGGATCTGACACCTGCGAGTGTTGTCGGAGCAATCAATCGTCTGATCAAGGAGTTCCCGCATAGCAAGGTGTTTCACGCTCTGCTCCGCTACTACCTGGCTCCCAAGAAGGCGATCGTGACGCACCGCTTCAGCCAGGCGCTGTTTGATGAGCTGATGCGCGACATCCGCTACCGCTACATCAAGAGCCAGACCCACGCGGGCGAGATGGTGGGTGCTCTGGCAGCACAGTCGATTGGTGAGCCTACGACGCAGCTCACGCTGAACACCTTCCACTCTGCAGGCACGGCAAAGGCGAACGCTACGGCAGGAGTGCCCCGCATTGAGGAGCTTCTGTCAGCATCGGCAAATCCGAAGAAGCCCGGCAACACTGTCTATCTGCTACCGGAGATCTCGATGGATCAGCAGGCTACGATTGAGAAGATGAAGGAGATCCAGCGCACAACCCTGCGTGACATCACCAAGTCGGTCCGCATCTACTACGATCCGCCCTCGTCGGGCACAGTTGTCGAGGAGGATATGGACATCCTGGCGCTCTATCAGCAGTTCTCCATCGACAGTGGCGAGGCGTGTGCGTCTCCCTGGATTATGCGTCTGGAGCTGAATGACCAGGAGCAGGCTGCTCGCAATATCACGGATCTGACGGCGGTGATCACGAAGCTTCGTAGCAACACCCAGCTCAAGATCATCGACTGTATGCACTCTGATGAGTCTGCTACTAAGATCGTCCTGCGCCTGACGTTCGATGGCAATGCCGTCAAGAACCCGACCACTCTCCGCTTCTGGGAGGACAAGGTTCTGGATACGGTTCTGACGGGCGTGGACGGCGTGGGTGGCGTTCACCTCCGCAAGATCAAGAACGAGCTGGTCTACGATGAGAAGGTGGCTGGATATGCTCAGAAGGAGCAGTATGTTCTGGACGTGGATGGCACCAATATGTACCAGCTGATGGTCTTCCCCGGTGCCGACGGAACCCGTACGTTTTCGAACGACATCCACGAGATCAATGATGTCTTCGGCATTGAGGCAGCGCGTCTGGCGATCTTTGAGGAGTGCTCAGAGGTCTTCGTGTCAGAGAAGGTGAACTACCACCATCTCTCCGTGCTGGTGGACTCAATGACGTTCTCAGGTCGTATCGTGGCTGTCAACCGCTTCGGTATGAACAAGAACGAGACGGGTGTTCTGGCTCGCTCCTCATTTGAGGAGACCAGCAAGAATATGTTCAATGCGGCGATGGGCGCAGAGTATGACACGATGCGCGGTGTCTCTGCAAACATTATGTTCGGACAGAAGCCTCCCTGCGGTACAGGCTTCGTGGATATCTTGGTCGACGAGTCAAGGCTCCCTGACGGTCAGGACGAAGAGCCCGAGGACAAGACATTGGAGGAGGTGAATCAGAAACTCTCCGCACTCCCCGAGTCTGTCTGCAGAATGGAGGATATCCTGATGGATTGGTAAAAGTAAAGCATATTCAATAGATAATGGCTAGTGTAGTGGATGCGGCATTGTCAAATCCGATGGTTCAAGCAAATCTCGGCGTGATTGCAATTCAAGACACAATTCACGATTTTTGGGACGGAGGTCGCGGTGAGGCAGATCCTACAACAGATGAAACTATTCTTAAGATGCGCACTCAGATTGATGAAATAGCTATTCTTCTACTCGCATCTCCTGAAAATCCTATTGCTCCAGGTGGTGGTGTACCAAGGGTAACATTTGGCGATGTACACGTAACTGCCGGTACCGGTGCTTGGATTGACAAACCTGCTAAGTATGAGAGGAATATGATTGATAACTGGGAACAACGTTTACCAACCCATCTATATTCGCAATCAAAAGAGTCCATAACATATGACGATATCTTAGCCAATCCAGAAGCCGTAAAGGCGAGGTTTGCAGCTAATCGAGGATTTTGTAATATTTTGTCTATTGCGCCCGCGACAGGAACCTTTTTTGATTCATACACAACCGCTCAGCGAAACACAATCGCAGACTTTATACTTACATTTATGTTTGAACAGCCTCAAAGCTTATTTGGTGTTACATATGATGCAGGTCCAGTTGCAGTTCGTAAGACATTTGCAGATATTAGCCAAGGATATACATATATTTATCCGCAGAACATATCAGACTCTGCTGTAACAAGTTTTAAGTCAAAGCAGAATTCATTCATATTTCCAGCAGACTCGCAGGTAAAAAGCAATATGCTTTCAACTGCTATGACTCGCATGGTATTCCAGAATCGTGGATTCACTCAGACAAATCCATATGCTTTCAACTGGGTCTTTAGCTTCCCGCCGCAGTCGCCAACTCCTCCTATTACGATACAATTTAGTTCGGAAGCCAAAGATGGACCTTCAGTTAACTATTTATTAGACTCATTCGAGAATGGCGTCACCGCTGCAACTGAGCGTAAGAAACCTGGTATGGTTAATCTTACACCAATTTCTGAATTGGTAAAGGCAACGAAAAATGGTCTTCTTTATGACCTTAAGAGAAGTGGTGACTTTGAACAGGTACATGCGTCTCTGAATAATCGGGAATGTATCTTTGCTACAATTGATCACCTTTGCAGCTTCTATGCTCGTATGCTTCATAAGAACTGTATTTGGTCAAACAATGCATCTTCTGAGATGATTTTGTATCGATTTCCGACTACCCCACTTAGCGAAAATGATCAAATAATTCTGAAGATCTGTTTATTTGCAGCCGAACAGCATCGTCGACTAGCACTCATTCAGGCACAATCCACTACGAGTATACTTAAACATACATATAACGAGTTTGCCAAGGGAACGACTGCGATCTTTCGTACAAAATCTGGTGGTGGAGTAGAGAAATCAGAACAGCTATTTGCAAACGTGCAATCAGTTACGGCACAGAGCTTACAGGCTGCAGACGTTCAGAACTCCCTGGCAGATACGCTAACAACTGCGTTTCTTCGCTACAAGTGTCATGATACAGCACTGTACATTCAGAAGTTACAAGCTGATATTCAAGCTATTGCTACGTCAATACAGGCGGACGTGCCCGCGTTGGCAAATGGGCAATTTATAGGGTTTTTTAATGAAGCCGCAAAGGGTCCGGAAGCTTTAATTGCGACTTTTCCGCCTGGCACCGCGCCCGAGGCCGTGAAGAATGTTTTACTCCAGATAGATCAGACTGTTACGGCGTTAAAAGGAAGACTTGAGGCGTCAAAGTTGTTTCTTGATATTCAATTGACAAGCAATCCTATGGCAGTTGGGGTAGGACTCTTTAATCCTGATAACACTCTACATCAGACAGCATCAAACCTAACATTTGGGTTTTCAAACGGACACTTTAAGGCCATACGATCTGAGTTTAGATCATTGATTGGATTATTAAGTTCCACCCGAGCATCGCGTGATCGCATTTCCAAAATATATCAACACCTGGCTAGCTTTTTTCAGGCACGTACGGATCTTCTTAATACATTTAATGATAAAGATCTGGTTGAGCAGTACAATGCCGCATCAAATATTCGAACAGATGATATTGCATCCGGAACTGATGATGAGCAAATAGCCGCACTGCAGGTAAGGGCATTCCAGATGGTCGGACGCCTCTATGTAAGCTCACCCAGAGTAAGACTAGAACCTATTCCCATATCTCCGGCGGGCGGTGGTCTTACATCAATCATGTCGGGTGGAGGTCATGCCGAACGTGTCGGTCAGACATTTGATACATCCTGTTTGTTCCGAGACATCTGTGGAAAGGCAGCTGATTTTGTGAATGCAAAGATCTCCGAAAACTCACAGCAACTTAATAACGCAGTGGCCCAGGGTTACAGTCCCGTACACGCGACAATTCTACTCGTTGGCAACACGGAGACATGCCAAGAAGTACTAGATGACATTCAGGAGTATTGGGAGTCTCAACTTCAAAAGATTCGAGAGTCGGCTACAGATTTATATGGATTTCCGTATGAGAATAATTTTACCGATGTAATGATCTCATTGTTGCTTTCAATAGATCCTAATTCAGGCGCGTCTGCGCCTTATTACAACGATACCCCATTGGGAGTACATGATGTGAATCAGCTAAATGCAATTGGGAATGAGCTTTTAACGTTTCCTCAAGTCGTTACGACTCCTTATCATCGAGTAGCTCGGACGCTTGTTCTCTTAATGCTGTTTGATAATTGCATTACCAAGAAAGAGGGTCAGGTGTACTTGAAAGATTTTTCATTCAAGAAAATATACTCGTTTGACGCTCCCGCTAAATGGGATAACTTACCAAAGGCAATACGGTCATTGAATCAAGTTATTATTGGGGGTCGGCCACAGACGAAAGAATCGGAAATGCTCGCATCAGAGGGTGGAAAGCGCAAGACTCGCAAGCGCAAGTCAAAGAAGCGCAAGACCTATCGTAAGAAGAAGTTGTTTTAGAACATCTTTCTCAGCCAACGCAGGCTACGACCGCCCATCATAGGGGAGGAAACAGACGGGGATGGCGTGTTCAGAACGAGCGCGTAGAAGGGATAGTAGAGTGTCGCAAAAAAGAAGTCCAGGATCGCCCAACCGATCGACCCGTACTTCGCATACGACAGACTTGCCGCACCAAAGGACCAGAGGAAGGCAACGAGAACACCAATCACGGCACCGGCAATCGCCCAGCCACTGGCGAGTGTGGAATCAGTGGACGTGGGGACACTGTTTGCAGGTCCGGTGTTTGCATCGGGAGACGGAGGGTTCGGAGGCGAGGAAGGCATGTTTAGTAAATAATAGGGAAACAAAGTAATGGTCAACTTAACACATCCAGAACTCGCAGAGATTCAAACGCCTTCTCTTCCGGGAGCGAGCATTGAAGCATTGAACGCAATCCGGAATCGGATGTGTAACTCTGCAGGATCTGACTACACTCTGCAACCTCAACAGAAGTTTCTGCGTCGTGTTTTGTCTCCTGATTCCCCAACACGTAATCTACTGATGGTTCACGGAACGGGTGTGGGCAAGACGTGTACAGGTATCCAGATTGCAGAGGAATACATTATGCGTCCCGAGTTTCAGGACAAGAAAGTGCTGGTCGTTGCATCGCGTGCTGTGCAGGAGAACTTCCGCACACAGATCTTTGATATGAGCCGTGTCAATCTGGACAAGGTCAGTGGAACTCTGAGCTCCAAGCAGTGCACGGGTCGTCGGTATCTGGATATGCTTCTGCGTATCGAGTCGGAACCAAATCGTTGGGATGATCCTGCAGTTCGGTCCAAGCTGGAGACAACCTCGGACCGCATCATCAAGGAGTTCTATGAGTTCCAAGCGTACAACTCCTTCGGTGCCCGCCTGAACGAGAAGCTGGAAGGAACAGAGGCAGACATCGATCGCAAGTGGGTCCACGAGAACTTTGATAACCGACTGGTCATCATTGATGAGGCTCACAACATCACAACCGAAGCGACAGAGGTCGCACGTGGTCTGGAGAACCTGGTAAAAGTTGCTGATGGAATGGTGCTTGTTCTGCTAACGGCAACGCCGATGTACGATACCTATGAGGAGATCGTCTTCTTTATGAACCTGTTTCTGTGGAACGAGCGGAAGCAGGACTTCAAGACCTCTGTGAAGGCATCTGACTTTTTTACTTCCGATGCAGATCTGAAAAAGGGTGAGCCTGAGAAGAAGTTCCGTGAGTGGTGCCAGGAGTATGTGTCCTACGTCAAGGGTGAGAGTCCCTTTACATTTCCCTTCCGTCTGCCTCCGCCTGTGATTGCTGATCCCGATGCGATCACGATGGGCTTCAACAACCACGAGATCCCGGAAAATCACCGGATCAAGTATCTGAGTCTGGTTGCTTCGAAGCCTGCTGGCAAACAGCTGGAAGTCCTGACTGCAAGTAGGCGCGAGGATGATGAAGGTGATGACACTCGGCGGAAGGCACTGATGGCACCCACACTGTCTGTTCTGCCCAACAACAAGGAGTTCAAGGATGCCTTTGTGGAGACGAAGAAGAAGCTTGCGTATCGTGGAGAGGCGTTTCTGACCCCTGAGAATCTGCCCAACTACTCGTCGAAGTTCGTATCTGCCATCAAGTCGATTGAAAGCTCCTCGGGTGTGTGCCTGGTCTACTCGAACTATGTCAAGCGTGGCGCACAGCTCTTTGCGATTGCTCTGGAGGAACACGGATACACTGCTTACGAAAAGTCCAAGAACCAACTGGCAAAGAGTTCCTATACCGGTCCTTCCAAGGGCAAATACATCCTGATTTCCTCTGATGCCTCCGATGCTGAGATCAACACGATGCTGACTGCCGTGAAGAAGCGTGACAACGTGACAGGTAAGAATGTGAAGGTTGTGGTCACCAGTCCTCTGGCTGCTGAGGGTATCGACTTCCGCTTCATCCGTCAGGTTCACATTCTGGATCCGTGGTGGAATATGAGCCGCATCGAGCAGGTTGTGGGTCGTGCTCTCCGCACGTGTTCTCACCAAGATCTGCCTCCCAAGGAGCAGAACTGCACGGTCTACCTCCACGTGGTTCGACCGGAAGCCGATCGCGAAGCTTTTGATGAATACACATATCGCACAAAGGTGGAGACGAAGGGTATCCGTATTGCTAAGGTCCGCAAGGTGATGGCGGAGTCTGCAATGGACTGTCCCATTCAAGTGGCGTTGCCGGCTGATTGGCGCGAGTTGGTTGTTCCTCAGATCCGCGATGAAGGTCACGAGGATGTCAACTACCGCCTGAAGACGATGATGGCTCCGGCATTCGATGAGTCTCCTGATGTGGAGCAGTGCAAGGTGGCTCCGTCGGAACCCGATCCGGATCATATCCGTCCACTGTCCTCGTATCTCGATTCACGTGATGAGATCCTGACCAAAGTCGGAAAGCTGTTTGTGGATAAGTCGATTTGGGATCGTGAGCAACTGTTCTCGGCGCTTCGCCCTTTCAGTCGTGATGTGGTTGTGTATACTTTGCAGCAGGCGATCTCCACTGCCTTCCGGTTTGTTGATGCCTTTGGACGCCCGAGTCTCCTCGAGTCAAAGGGTGATCTGTATGCCCTGGCTCCGATTGGGACCTCTGCAAGTACATTGATTGAGCGCACAACCAAGCCTGTCAAGCCAGCTGACGTGAATCTCCCCGAGCCGCCTGCCGAAGAAGAGGCGCCGCCGCCCGAAGTATCTACAGATCTACTCGATACCAAGCGTGAAGCCTTCAAGTGGCCCAAGGATGCTGCTGTGCGATTCTCGGAAGAGGTGCGGAATGGCTTCATCTTTGATCACGAGTTCAGTCCGGCCGAGAAGAAGGCATATCTGGCAACCCATCCCGACCTGCCGTTTGCTGATCGGCTGTATGTTCCCGACTCAGATATTGTGATCACGGGTCCGGAAGTGGGGCTGGTCGGAGAAGATCTGACCAAATACGAAGCCTGGCGCGACGCTCTGATTGAACGGTTCATTGGTGACAAGGGAAGTCTCTTTGCAAGTGTGGCTGGTAATGGAGTCCTCACACTGTCTCCTTCCACATCAGCTGAAGGTGTTGTTACACGAACGATCGCAGACAAGAACTTTATGCCTACTGTCTGTGGCACAGGTGCAAACAAGATGGGATATCTGCGTGACCCGCTGGCGAAGTTCATCGACAAGGAGGGCGTTGGATTGGCAGCTGGACTGGCGGGTGCGACAGTTTGCATCTACCTTGAGTTGCTGGCGCGGG
>Ga0208503_1000281_pt1 | contig 10342 bp, 9 predicted proteins | sample CryBogCBE31Jul07_FD_184584 | JGI IMG/M metagenome (GOLD analysis project Ga0208503, IMG submission 184584) | Freshwater microbial communities from Crystal Bog, Wisconsin, USA - CBE31Jul07 (SPAdes) (version 2) | ecosystem: Environmental > Aquatic > Freshwater > Lake | place: Crystal Bog...
TACGAGCGATCCATGAATCGTTGCCGCTATCGGTGCCTGGCAAGGCGGCATGGAAGACGATCCAATCGCCGATTCGGACTTCAATCGCAGCGGCTAGATCGCGCTCATGTGCGATCTGTAATGCGATCTCACCAATAGCCAGCGCCGCTGCGGTATCGAGGTGGCGCAGCGTAAGAGCGGACTCTTGGAGGGCGAGTTCTGCGCTGGAAAAGCCCCCGGTTGTCATGGGATTACTCTATTAGAATCCCCGCATGGAAACCTCACACATCGTCTTGCCGTCAACTGACCTGCACGTCCACCCACTCTGCCTCGGCACCAACATCATGGGCGGGGCTGCAACGAAAGCGGAGTCGATCGGCGTCCTCGATGCCTATGCCGCACATGGCGGAAACTTCATCGATAGCGCGGATATGTATTCAGAGTGGGTCCCAGGAAATAGTGGCCACGACTCAGAAGCGATTATTGGCGAATGGATGAAGTCCAAAGGCAATCGCGATCAGATGGTGATCGCTACCAAAGTCTCAAAGCTTTCAACTCGTCCAGGGTTATCAGCTGCGAACATTAAAGCGGCAGTAGATGAATCACTCGCGGCGCTGCAGACCGACTACATCGATATTTACTACGCCCACTCAGATGATGAGACCGTGCCACTTACCGAAACTCTTCAAGCGTTCACTGATCTCATCAACGCAGGCAAGGTCCGCTATATCGCCGCATCTAATTACACCGGCGCACGCCTGCAGGAAGCACTTGATCTCTCTGCCGCTAATGGTCTCGCCAAGTACACCGGTCTTCAGAATCTTTATAACTTGCTCGATCGCAACGAGTACGAGAGCGATGTCGCAGCAGTCGTTGAAAAGAATGGCCTATGGGGCGCACCGTTCTATGGTCTTGCTAAGGGATTCCTATCTGGCAAGTACGCACCTGGTGTGAAGATTGAAGGCAGTGCTCGCGACACAACGGTCTATCAGAATGATCGTGGTTTGGCCGTTATTGATGCACTTCGCGATATTGCAAAGAGCCATGGTGCTTCGGTCTCTGCAGTCTCACTGGCGTGGCTTCGTGCGCAGACTGGTGTCACAACTCCTATTGCATCAGCACGTAACGCTGCTCAGCTAGAGGAGATCGTCCAGGTTGTAGAGCTCACCTCTGATGAGCTCGCGCACCTGACTTCGCTTTCGAAGTAAGAGGTTTGCCTTTTAAGGGGTAGCTGTCGGGGCTGGGCGAGCTCCGCCTCCGCCTGCACCACTTGGAAGTCCCAGTGTGCTCGCGCAGGCCTGAATTGCTGCTGCAACCTTTGGATCGGTCCGGTCGGGACGAGCACCTGCAGCAATAGTTACGCCATTCTTAGCAAGACAAGCAGTAAATGCTGGGTTGCTGAATCGTCCTCCGCCGCCGCCATTGCCGCTACCACCACTTCCTGCGGCCGCACCTCCAGCCGTTGGCTTTGATGACGGAGCTGTTGCAGCGCCAGATTTCGTACCACTGGCTGATGAAGTCGTAGGTGCGGTTTGAGATCCAGTCGAAGTGGATGCGCCAGCTGACGAAGTTGCGCCTGTCGCAGCTGCGCCGCCAGTATCGCGAACACTGACTGCATCGCCAGGTGCTACTGGTGTTGCTGGGGCAGCGTCGAGAGTGATGGTGAGTGTTGTTCCATTAACTTTGGTGACAGTTCCAGTGATTCGTGAACCACCAAATCCGCCAGCTCCGCCTGCTCCACCGAATCCACCAGCTTCTGCACCTGCCGCACCGGCACCACCGAATCCACCAGCTGCCGCGCCTGCTGCACCTGCTGCACCAGTAAATGCACCGCCTGCGGCGGCGCCACGAATACGTGATGCAAAGCCGGCGAGTGAGGCCGCGCCAGAAGAGGCTGCGTGCTTATTGCCGTACCAGATACCACCAGAGACTGATGCGGTGATAAGAACCAAGCCCGCAAGGGTCGCTGTGTACTTGTTCGTCCAGCGATAACCACCCTTAGCAAGGGTCTCTTGAAGATTATCTTCTACGTCGGTTGCAAAGAGATCGAAATCTTCGTTTTCATTACTCATAACGGAGTGCCTCGATTGGTCGTAGGGATGCTGCGCGTGATGCTGGATAGCTTCCGAAGAAGAGTCCGATAAGGACCGATACTCCGAATGCCAAAAGTACAGATGCGGGGACGATCACGGGTTGGATGCCAATGATCTTAAAGTTTGAGCCGATATAGCCAAAGAGAACTCCGATACCACCACCGACTAGCGAGAGGATCGTTGCCTCGATCAAGAACTGGGAGAGGATTGCAGCCTTTGGAGCACCGATCGCCTTGCGGATACCGATCTCACGTGTACGTTCGATAACGGTTACCAACATGATGTTGGTGATGCCGATACCGCCGACGAGTAGTGAGATGGCTGCAACTACGCCCAAGAGCACGGTGAAGACGCTGCTATTGGAGTTAGAGGTAGCTAACAACGAAGCTTGGTTGAGAGTCCGGTAATCGCGCTTTGCGACGCTCTTAATGCGGTGCTGAGCATCCATGATCGTGTTGATCTCGGTCTGAGCTAGATCTTGAACCTTCGCCGACTTTGCTTCAACCACGATAGAGGAGAGACTGTTATACCCAGTGAGTGAACGCTGTACGGCAGTAAGTGGAGAGACGACAAGTGAATCTCCATCTTGGAATCCATTTGAGCCTTTGACTGAGGTCTCGCCGATAATCGTGAAGGGAATTCCGCTACAGCGCATTACTTGGCCGATTGGGTTATCGGTGCCGAAGAGATCAGTTGCGGTAGTCGCACCGATAACTGCAACGTGGCGACCCTGAACTACATCGTCATTGGTGAAATAGGTTCCCTTTTGAATCGTGGTATTCGATGCTTCAAACCATGATGGCCAGGTGCCGTAAAAGGTTCCAGGTGTCGTAGTGCTAGTTCCGACCGTACACGTACCGGATGCTGAGGTAATAGGAGCAGCTTGCTTGATATCAGGAGCGTTGATTGGGCTTGATAGTGCAACCGCATCTGAAACCGTAAGTGGTTTAGATGAGGAGCCTGATGCTGCCGTTCGTCGACCAAAGCCACCACGTGTTGAGTTGATTGTAATTGTATTGGTACCCAACTTATCGATCGAAGCCTGAATCTGCTTAGAAGATCCATTTCCTACGGCGATCAGAATAATCACGGATGCAACACCGATCGCGATACCCAAAGTCGTGAGGGTCGTTCGTAACTTATTAGTGGTCAATCCGCGCATAGCAAAGCGGATAATCTCCATTACATTCATGCGGCACGACCTTCATTGAGACTATCGGAGATGATCTTGCCATCGCGCATTCGAACGACGCGCTTTGCCCGAGCGGCAACATCGTCTTCATGTGTAATCACTACGACAGTTCGGCCGGCTGCATTGATCTGATCAAAGAGATCCAAGAGGTCCGCAGTAGATTTTGAGTCGAGCGCCCCGGTTGGTTCATCGGCTAAGAGCAGCGCTGGACGCGTTGCCAGAGCTCGGGCGACCGCCACACGTTGTTGCTGCCCACCTGATAACTCAGTTGGCTCATGGTTCACACGACCAGCCAGGCCAACGACTTCAAGTGCTTTCAGTGCACGCCTGCGCCGTTCATCCTTCTTGATTCCTTGATAGGCCATCGGAAGTTCAACATTGGCAAGCGCCGTCGTTCGGGCAATGAGATTAAATGACTGGAATATAAAGCCAATCTTGCGGCCGCGTACTACCGCAAGCGCAGATTCATCCATGGAATTTATCTCAATGCCATCAAGGAAGTACTCGCCCTTGGTCATGATGTCGAGGGCGCCGATGATATTCATCAGGGTCGACTTTCCAGATCCAGATGGGCCCATGATCGCTACATACTCACCAGGCATGATCTTCAGATCAACACCTGCGAGAGCGAAGATTGAGGCATCACCTTCGCCGTAGCGCTTGATGGCGCCACGAACATCAATGACTGGATTGACGTCAGTAGTTAGGCTCAATTGATCAACCACCGTTTCGTCCACCGCCGCCGCCAGCACCACCGCCACCGCCAACTGCAGCAACGCCGCCGATTCCACCGCCGAGCGCACCTGGGACGCCACCGACAGCGAAGCCGTTCGTGCTTGTTGTGGCTTTCACAGTTGGAAGCGCAACTTTGTCGCCTTCCTTAAGTCCAGATTGAATCTCATCTGCACTATCACCGATGAGTCCGACAACAACTCGAGTTGGGGTGATGACTTCCTTGCCCTTTACTGTTGTTACAACGTTGACCGTGGATCTTCCTGCGCGAGTTGTCACGGCTTGTGCAGTAACTTGAATAACACCAGAAGCTAGTCCGACATCAACGGTTGGGGTCGCTGTCATTCCTGGCTTAAGCCCAGGAACTTGTGCATCGAGAGAGAAGGTTGCGTTATAAGAAGTCACACCGCTCGCTGTGGTTGGCAAGAGATCTACTCCGATAACTTTTCCGGTAGCTGTGACATTTGGAAGCGCATCAAAGGCGAAGGTGGCTACCTGTCCAGCCTGAATCTTTGCCGCATCTGATTCCGAGAATGAGCCAGTGATCTCGAGAGAAGAGACATTGGTCAAAACGATAAAGCCAGTGGCATTTGCAGAAATCGTTGCTGGGGATGAGGTCGTTGGAACGTTGCCGCCAACAGCCGTTGAAATTGAGGCTACATCGCCTGCAACAGGTGCTTTGATCGTAGCGGCCTCAAGATTGCGAGTGGCCTGATCATACGAAGCCTGGGCGTTAGCGAGCTGCGCCTGCGCGGTATCGATCGCAGACTGCTTGGCTGGCTGCATCGATACATTCGTCGATGCATTGAGCGTATCCAATGAATTCTGTGCTGAATTCACCGAGTTCTGATAGCTCGCAATCGAGAGTTGATCCTTCTGGAGATTGAGCTTCTGCGATGCAAGAGCGTTCTGCCAGGTAGTTGTCAGATTGGCAAGGTTCTGCTGATCCTTCAAGAGGTTGATCTTCTGACTTTGAACTGCGTTGTTATAACTATTTGTTGAGCTGACATAAGAGTTGTATTGAGTGATGTAGGAAGAACATCCAGTTGCGGTTGTGTTCACCGAGCAATAATCGTAGGTAAGCGTTAAAGCTGGGTTTGCTGCAAGCTGGGTGTTCACATAATTTGTGAGCTGATAATTGGCATATGTCTGGGCGACCTGCGCAGTATCTACGCTATTTTGATAGGTCACAGAGTTGAGCGCCGCAATTGCTTTGGCATCGTTAAGAGCTTTAAGTGCGCTATCAACTGTGCCTTGATACGTTGCAGCATTTGCAGAAATCACTGCGCTTTGATCAGTGAGATTCTTCTTCGCCAAATCTACCGCCGCTTGAGCCTGCGCTAGCTGAAGCGCGGCTTGTTCCTGTTCTGCGGCACTCTTAGTTGGTACGAGAGCGGCGATAGCCGCCTTTGCTGAGACTAAGGATGAATTTGCAGATGCAAGTGCGGTCTGCAGATTGGTGGTATCAATCTGTGCAAGGGTCTGGCCCGCAGTGACGTGGTCTCCCACCTTCACGTAGAGCTTGGTGAGTGTCCCGGCCACAAGTGGTGCAAGACCGATATCAGATGGGCTAATAACCTTTCCCGTTGCCGAAACCGTCGCTGCGACATCACCGCGAGTCACAGTGGCTGTCTGAGTTACAACCGGAGCGGCTTTGGGATGGAGAACCTGGTAGCCCCAATATCCGCTGCCACCGATAAGTACCAGCAATACGGTATTGAGGGCAACTACCTTCTTCGATAGCGGTTTCTTCTCTTTTGTCATCTCTAGCACCCGACTTCTAGTGTGGTTGGTTTAAAGGTTTCCATAGTTCCAGGTAAAAAGGCCATATGAAGTTGTAGGTCCAACTCCCAATGAATTCACTGGGTTTACTGTGATCGTATATGTCGTATAAGGATTGAGGTTTGAGTACTTCAGCGTCCAACTCCCATGGAAGAGTTCTGGCCCAACAGTTAACGTGCCACTATCAAGAGTCGATCCAGAATCGTCAACGATGGAATATGCGAGGTGATCAACTCCCTCTTTGATCTGATTGTCAATCAACGGCGCAGAGATTACGAAGGTGGCTGAACTCTCACTTGCCGTACCGCCGACCACATAACTGTCAGTCGGTAGAGCAACTTTGATCGATGAGTACTGAGCTGCAAGTGATGCAGCGATCTCTGGTGCACTCTTGTACGAAGGAACAGATGTGGAACAGTGCAGGGAGATGATCTCGCGATCAAAGTCAGAGAGGGTGCCATCCCACGAGAGATTTCCAGCGAGAAAGGCATTTGCTGCGGGGTTTGATGTGGTGCCGAAGAGGCCAAGTGCTTGCAAGAGGTAACGTTTAGTTGCGATATCTCGAACTTGTTGTGTGGCTTGATCAGTCGAGAGGAAGCTCTTGGTTCCATAAATATTTCCGGCGCTATCGTAATTAAAGACTGCAGCATCAGTTGCTGTGGTCGGTAGGGTGCTCAAGGAGGAGGAGATTTTGTAGAAAGCTGTTGTCGGAATATAGTAAAAATTCATGAGATAGACGTTCGGTGTCGTAGTTGTAATAGTCCGCACTCTGCCGCGAGAAGCCACTGTTGTGACTGTTTGAATCTGGGTCTGGTAAGTCGGCGCCATCCCAGTGCACGATTGGGCAACCGTGGCGGTAAAGGATTTGAGATTCGTTAAATCATCAGCGCTCGGTGATCCCGTCACGATCACATTTGGGGCAGCAAACCACTTGTCGTTTCGTGGGGTCTGGTCTGCAGCCAAATTAGTGATTGCCTGATAAGGAAAGGTTGCTGATGTGGCTATCGCTACATCTTGATATGCCTGCCAGAGCGATGCCGATACACCCGCTGGGGAATCTGCATGAGCTGCGCTAGGGATGGATAACCCGCCGACGAGCAGCGTCGCAATCAACAGGCGGATCAACTTCATTGGGCAACCGTAGGGGTCAAAGACTGTAAAACCAGCGGAAATCCCCTGAAAGCTTTCTGTGAGTTAAATACTCCACGCCTCATCGCTGTGACGCTCGATCACCCAGCAGTGATATTCCGATAGTTCGGGCTTCTGGAAGAGGTATGCCCCATCCTTGCCTGCGACGATTAATGCCGTCGCTAAGGCATCTGCGATGCCGCCATCTGGGCCGTAGACCGTTGCGGATCGGGCACCGATCGCGATCATCCCGGTATGTGGATCTTTGATATGGGCCCCACGTTCATACGTCCCTGATGTGGCGATTGCGCCTTCGGTAATATCAAAGACCTTCACAATGGTGTGGGCCTCCTCTGGGTGTCTGATGCCTATCGACCATGGCTTGCCCGGCTCTACCCCACCAGCCAGCGAGAGATCGCCTGCTGAATTAATCTGAATATGTTCGACACCAGCAGCCTTGAGCATCTCGATTGCGCGATCTGATGCCCAGCCCTTTACATAACCTGATGGATCGAAGCCACCTTCAACGCACCATGGATCAAAGGATCCATCGGTAATCTCTTTTGCATATGCGCAGAGGGCCCATACCTCTTGGAGATCTGGTGTGCAGTCGGTGATGGCGATCTCGCCACGTCGAAGGCGTGAGACTTGGGAATTCTCTTTATAGGTCGAGAAGACTTCATCTACTTCATAGAGAAAATCGCGCACGCCATCGATCGCTGATTGGATTTGTGGCTCTGAAATCTTTCCACTTGAGGCATCGATGAAGATCACCGTTCCCCAGGTGTGAATCTCGGCTCGAACTCGAGCCAGAGTCATTACATACCAGCCTTAGCTAGCGCGCTGACGAGTGAGTCATACCAACCTTGTGAGGTGTATGAAGCGCCACCGACGCCTTGAATATCGGCAGAGTTAGCTGCAAGTGTCTCTTGTACCAAGTATGGAATCGCTTGCTGTGAGATCTGTTGTGACCGGAAATCATTATTTGGGTACTGAAGAGCATTTGCTGCAGTGATCTTGCCATTAACGAGCGTAATCTGAACTTGAACTGGACCGAAGCGAGTCTGTGATGTGCTGCCTGTGAAGGTGCCTGATGGCTTCGCCTTCGCAGGTGCAGGAGCAGGTGCGGCAGTGGTCGGGGCTGGTGCAGGAGTTGTAGCAGTGGCTTTCTTCGTTGCGGTTGCAGCTGGAGCCGGAGCTGCGGTGGTCGCAGTCGGGGCTGGAGTAGTTGTTGTGGCTGGAGCGGGAGTTGTTGTGGTTGTAGTTGATCCGCCACCGAGCAAAGTGCCACCAAGACCACTTGAAGATGTTGTACCAAATTGTGGTGGTGTGATGGATAGGACCGCACCAAGACCGCCGATGGTGCCACCTGCGATCAGCAATACTCTCTTTGCACCCATCTCATATCTCCTTTATACCGCGTGAAATTCGAAGGCTTCGTCGTGGAAGCGATTCTTGGGAATGCCACATGATTCAGCCGCCTCACGTACTGCTTCTACCAGTGGTGTTGGTCCGCAGACATAGACATCGGAATCACGGAAAGCTGGAACAAATTTCATAATGTACTTGGCGTTCATTGGATGAATCTTTCGAGACCCCACTAAGTAATGAACCCTGGCACCGCGAGAGTCAGCAAGTGCATCGAGTTCACGGCGCAATACGAGATCTTCTTCCACAGATGCGCGGAAGAGGACGTCAATATCCATGGTCGGATCAAACTCTTCCATCAAGGCGCGAAGTGGTGTGATACCAACGCCGCCGCCGATCAATGTGACATGGCCACGGGTTGCCTTCGATGCAACGAATGTGCCATAAGGACCTTCGAAGAAGACGCGAGTGCCTGGCTTGAGGTTGATGACATCAGTCGATGCATCGCCAAGCGCCTTTACAGTCACACGCATATGGTGCTTGGTTGGCGCTGCAGAAAGTGAGTATGGGTGAGAGATCCACCATTGTCCTGGTGCGATAAAGCGCCAGCTAAAGAATTGTCCGCCTTGTGCACCGAGTCGATCGAGGCCGCGGCCTTTCATGATGATCGATACGACGCCAGGTCCTTCGATAACGACTTGTTCAACGCGAAGATTGTGGCGAAGCGAGCGCACCCACGGAATCACAAAGCGCCAGAGAATAATGACAGCAGCCGCAGCGAGATAGAGCCCTGTCCAATACGCCTTGTTCAAGGGATGACCAATGAACATCGGTCCGGTAAGAACTTGGTGCATAAAGGAGAGTGCGATGGCGAGGTAGGTATAGAGATGAATCGTCCACCAGGTCTCATACGACATCTTGGCGCGCGCCTTCTTATACGAAGTGATACCGGCAGCAGCGAAGAAGATAAAGGCGACGGTGGCAGGAAGCATCCATGGATACTTCATCACGATGCGCCAGATCTCTACACCGATCTTTGCGTGATCATTTGCCGCATACCCAATTGAAACCAGGAGGACGTGGAAGGTGATGAGATAGAGCGAGTATGGGCCGAGCTTGCGATGCCAGATGACGAGGCGATCGTGACCGATAGATCGTTCGATGAAAGAGATACGTGAGACTAAGACGAGTCCGACGAGTGCGAGGTATGACCCGAGGAGTGCGCAGATCCGGCTGATCGATGTGACGATCGGATAGACGCCGTTCCAATCAGATGCGTGGGTACTCTCAAGGTAGAGCGCTGCGGTGAGGCCGAGGCCTAGGCCGAGGACAATCGATGCCCAGTCGGCGTTGTAGCGCTTACCGATACTCATAAGCGGAGTAAACCTGCCTCACCTGAGAGATTATTGAGAGCCGCCTAGGCGGTAGGTCTGAATAATGCCATATATGCGCTGACATGGCTTTCGAGCATGAGCGCAGGGCTAAAACGTTGGAGTGCTCGCGCTGACGCGGCCTTACCCATCTTCTGACGCAGATCTGCATCGCCAGACAGGCGCTGGAGCGCTGCCACAATCTGATCGCGATCCTTCTGGCAAACAAATCCTGTGACCCCATCTTCAATGACTTCGGCATTGGACCCAACATCGGTGGCAATCACTGGGATCCCAGCGAGCTGAGCCTCAATTAAGGCGATCGGCATTCCCTCGTTATCAGAGGTGCTCAGTGCGACAGATACAGATGACCAGAACTTCGTCGCATCGGCCCATCCGATGACCAAAAGGTTGGCAGGTGCTGCTGCACGGATCTGATCTATGAGATCGCCGCCGCCGGCCATCACGAAGTTGATAGAAGGTATTGATCGTGCGACTTCTACCGCAAGCATCGGATTCTTCACTGAGGTCACACGAGCCATCCAGCCCACAAGAAATTCTCCGTTATAGGCAGTTGTAGCAAGTGGCTTCACACCAGGGGCGATTGAGAGCCATGGCTTATCAGTACCGATACCTGCTGCACGAAGTTCTACACCGACCTTTGAACCAACGCTGATTAAGAGATCGGATCGTCTGGC
>Ga0208503_1000283_pt1 | contig 10314 bp, 10 predicted proteins | sample CryBogCBE31Jul07_FD_184584 | JGI IMG/M metagenome (GOLD analysis project Ga0208503, IMG submission 184584) | Freshwater microbial communities from Crystal Bog, Wisconsin, USA - CBE31Jul07 (SPAdes) (version 2) | ecosystem: Environmental > Aquatic > Freshwater > Lake | place: Crystal Bog...
TCTCATCTTTCGCCTGCTTTCTCTGATATGCCGCAGTAATACCCTGTGCAATCGCTCCGATGCCACTAGCAACGCCTTGTGCGATCAACTCTGGCTGTGGGCTAGGGACGCTCCATCCGGCCAGCGGCTTGAACTGGACTGGAGACTGACCTCCTCCTGTAAAAGACAGCGGCTTCAGCCCCTGCAACGCCTGTTGTTCAACAGGAACGAGTGCAGGTGCAAATCCATATCCGCCAGTTTCAAATGCTAGTGCCATAATGTTAAGATCCTCCTAGTTTGATTCCAGACGATGAAGGAAGAGTAAATTGGTTTGCGCCTGCGCCAGTTGCATTGTTCTGGCGAGCGGCAGTAGCGGCTTGTGCGGCAGGATTAGCCTGTGCTGGAGTAGCAACACCGCTTCCAGTAGCTCCGATATTTGCAATACTGGCCTTTGATGCGGCGGCAGGATTAAATCCTCCACCACCGATGGCTCCCTGTGCGCCTGATTGTGCAGAGACTTGCTGTGACTGCTGCGCTGCCACATCTCGCGCTTGCTGCGCTTGGTTCTCAAGTCCAATCTGCTGTTGAGCAGCTTGTGTTCCAGCCGCAGCTTGTTGCAGAGCAGAGTTTACAGAGTTGAAATAGGATTGCTTTTGCGCTTGAAGTTGCGCGTCTTGCGCGGCTTTTGCAGCAGCGGCTTCATTAGCCTTCATTTGGGCAAGGACAGCGGAGTTATCGCTTCCGCTACTACGGCTACCGCCACCAGACCCGCCCATCTTATTGTCCTCCGAATGTTAGACCCTGCGCCGAAGGCATCGTGAACTGATTAGCAGCAGTAACGCCCTTATTAGCGGCGGCAGTCTGACTTCCAGCAGTCGTTGCGGCAGGATTTTTAACAGCACCAAGGCCACCAGCAAGATTAGCTGCCGTAGTTGGAAGATAGCCAGAAGCGGCTCCAAGGTTGGCAAGCTGCGCCTTCTGAACGGCTCCAAGATCGTAAGCCCCGCCAGTAGCTGCGGCTCCTGCTCCGGCGGCGGCCTGCTGTTGTGCTGCGAGGGCAGCGGCATCCTTGGCCTGCTGGTACTGGCTGGCAAGACCAAGCTGCTGTTGCGCCTGTGCAGTTCCAGATGCTCCGGCTTGATTAGCGGCCTGCACCTGCGTGTTGTAGATACTGCGATCCTGGGCTTCTTGCGCCTCTTTTGCGGCTGCTGCTTGCTGTTCGCCTTGTTGCTTGATCATAGCAAGCATTGCCGTGTTGTCTTGTGCCGGAATTGAAGGTGAGCCGCCCATAATTATTGTTGGTTAGTTGTTTGTGTTAAAGTTAATACCATCCAGTTCCCTCTACCCCATATTGTCCAGTTCCCTGTCTCCACATTTGTGGGTTTTGAATTCCTGCTTTTTGGGCTGCGTCTTTTGATTCATAGAATCCTTGACTGCTCATCTGGTCTTCTCCGAATTGACCATGATATGCCGCGCCTTGTTTTGCAGCACCAACTCCAGCCCCAGCAATACTGCCTATTCCACTCATAATTCCATTCCACAATGCTTCTGGATGAGTGCTTTGAATATCCCATCCTTTTGTTGGCTGATATTGAACTGGCGTTGCCCCTGAACCTGTATTAAAGCGAAGCCTATCATTAGCATCAGGGTTGCCTGATGTTTGATAGTTTGCTCCAATTGCAGAATTAGGATTTGATCTACCCATTTTTAATTTTTTGTCAAAAGTTGGTATTCGTTAGTAATGTGGACTATATCGCAACCATAACTAGAAGAGTCAAGCCAATTTCTAACAGCTTGTCTTATTGCTCGCCTGATAGCAAACTTGTTCCATTGCTCGTCTGTAACATTGTTTTTGATGAGCCATTCTTTTGCTGTTTTTTCATTTTCTATTCCTTTCTCTTTCCACATTTTGGAAGACTCAATAAATATATCGTGGTTTAATACAGAGACTCCTATTTGCATTGCTATTTCAGTTAAAAAGAAAAAATCAGAAGCCTCATCTTTTTTCTTTGCAATTTCCCAAGGGCGTATTCCATTTACTGGAACATCATTTTTAATCATGCTAATAAAATTTCTTGAAAATAGGTTCTGCGGAATATCTTTTGTTATTTTTGATTCGTATTTAGATGCTTTTATGGCTTCTAATGCATTGTGCTACTGGAATACCTATCCTATCCAATCCTGTAATTTCACCAACGCGAGTTATCCCTGCCATTTCAAAAAACGGCAGCATTCTATTTATTGTATCTATTGGAGAGCAGTCGCGTTGCGCCCCCTCTAATTTATATTTCATTAAAGAGCAGCTACGGCAGCCACAGTACCAATAGTTGATGCCGCTGTCCCTAGCATCGAATTAGTTGAAGAAGCAGAATTTGCTGATCCAGTCATCAATGCCTGTTGATAATTCTGCCACTCTTGTTTTTCCTTATTAACAGCCTGCGAGGTGGAACCCATCATCTGGTTGATCCAATCTGTCGTAGATTGGAGATTTCCCTGTGCTGTCTGCCATCCTCCTTGTCTTGCAGCCTGACGCTGTTGAAGATCACGCGCCTGCTGTGCCTGCTGTGCGGCTACAGCCTGTGCAGGATCAATTCCTGCGGTCGGGGCATTGCCGATGGCCTGTGCTACCTGTGCGAGATTCTGCGCCCGTAGTGCCTGTGCCTGCTGGGTAGCCTGATCAAAGAAGCCAGACTTTCCAATGGTGCTGTCTTGCAATCCAGTCTGGAGATAGTTCTGGAGTCCGCCAGTCTTCGTCCATTGCTGAAGTTCGTTCTGCCATGAGAACGGGTTTTGTTGGTTTGCAGTATAGCCGTCCATATTAGAAGCCAACTCCCTTGCCCCATTGCTGCATGGTATTCTGCCAGTAGTTGGGGTTCATGGGAGCCGTCTGTTGCTTTTGAAGCTCTTCACGGGCAGCGGCTGCATAAGGATTGGTCAGCTTCTCAAGCTCTTTACTCTTGAATGCATTTACTGCGGCAACTTGCCCCATCTGATTCAGCGCACCCTGCGGCCCGTAGATGTCAACATACTGCGTCTCAAGCGGCTGTGAGGAACGCGCAATGTCCAAAGCATTCTGCCTAGCAAGTGCCTGCTGACCAGCCTGCTGTTGCATACCAAGCATGGCAACATCAAGTGTTTTATCAGGAGGTGGAGGTGTAGGAGGTGAGCCGCCCATAATTAATATGGAATGTATAGCTCTCTGTGAGTTCGTTGCAAGCCTAATTTATTCATCGTCTCCTCTGGGAAATTACCAGCACCAGCGCGATTATCCAGCGGAACTCCGATATATCCGTTCTTGCCTGCTAGTTGCGTGTGAGCAACCCAGTCACTCATCACCTGCACAACATCTCTTGGTCGTGTAATTGCCGGATGAAATGCCGGATAGGTAACAGGAAGGTACACGCAATCGGAATATCCAAAGATTGTATCGCCTCTGCACAGGGCATGAAGCGTAATATTCGGATTATCTACAATCTTGTGGTCAAATGACTCGGCAAATGTCTGCATCTGCCGAAATTCCTGCGTATTTGGTGCTATGTATCGGTAATGTATTTTATCTCGCATGAATTATGTTCCTACAGCCACCTGAACACCATTTGCAAGCGTAGATTGGAGATTTTGCGACTGCTGTGAAATAATCTGCCGCCTGACAACAGAATTACCGCAAACCATGCAAGGCAGGCAGTCAGGATCGCTAGGAGTATTGATCGGAATACTGGAATAAAGCGGAATTACCCCGTCATTACCAAACGGGGACATATACAGGTTGGGAAACTCTGTTACAGGGACGCTGGCTTGTTGAATCGTAGGCATATCAGCAGGTCTTGGTGTATTCGGTTGCCGCAGTAGTCGCCTTCTGCGTTGCTAGTGCTGCCGCCTGCGTATTTGCATCGTCCAGCGAGACATAGCTGATGAAAGATGCCGTTGCCGTAGCGGAAACATAGGTATTGGAATTAGCACACTTCAGTTTGATCGTCCTAGTCTGCGTACTAGACCATGAATTAAGCGCGTTCCCTGCCTCTTCTTGCGGTGCAGGAGCCAAGTCAATAGAGATTGACGATCCATCCTCACCAACAACGCAATACTTTGTCTCGTTAGCGTTTGTCCGGCCTACGGATTTCTCAATCCACGGGTCTTGATACATCCTGATGGCATCAACGCCCATAGATCCGCACCATTCCACTAGGAAACTGAATGCCTTGTCCACATCTAGCGTGTATTTTGACTCGCAAGACGTATCAGTCGTTGTCCGCTGGACGTTTTCTGTGATCAGTCGGCGGTATTGCGTCTGGAGTATTCCAAGATCATTGATTTTGTCGGACTGCTGGCTTGTCTCGTATTGATATGGATCGGTGACAGCAAGCAAACGGCTATTCAAGATTGACTGATACACGCCCTTGCTTCCGCGATAGGACACTTTTACGTCAACCGTTCCTGCGATCTGCGTGCAATCAAGCTCTCCGTAAGCCAATTGCTTCAGCCCCATCTCATCACCAAGCAATGCCGTCTCAAATTGGCAATAGATTCGGTTCACTCGCTCGTTGGTCGTGCCGTCCTGATTGACTTCAAGATAGGTATCGTACCTTTCAGGAACAAATGCCTCCCAAAGATGGTTAAATGACCCATCGCTGGTGCTAGTGTAATCAACAGAGAAAGCATAGCACCTCGGAACTCCGTTAATAATGTTGTTTGACCAATTTACAGGACGGATGCCTGTCCAGACACCAGCCCACGCTGGAGTCCTAGCTTGATTCCATTCAGATGCGGCGGCATAATCCAACACCATCGTCGCGCTGTTAAGCGTTTCAAGGTATGGGATGGAATAAAGCAAGTAATTCTCAAACGATGTGGCACAGATTCCCGTGTAATTAGGAGCCATCAGACGCTTGGCCTTCGCCATTTCTACATCCTTGTAAAGAACTTGGCTCGACAAATAGCTGGATGCAGCGACATCGACGCTGACAAGGCCACCCTGCGAGTACCACCACATGAGTCCATTCTGGAAGGCGATACTTTTTCCGGCAACGCACCCGATATTCGGGAACAATGTCTGCTGGAAGTTGGCAGTCGTTGACCATTGTGAGCGATCCAAGATGCCAGAGGCTAAAGAATAGGTTGCCTGATCTGTAAAGACATACAGGCGGGTATCGTTGTTCTGACCGATGTGATCGTGCATTGCCGTAACGGGACGCGCTACGCTGAAATCTCCACGGCCTGCACCAGAAACACGCTCTGTCCAACCAAGAGGATTAGCAAGATCAGATGCACTAATAATGTTCCCATTTGCTACCCATAAGCGGTTTCCTGAATACGCCATCCAGTATCCGACAGGCATATCGGGAATGTGTCCGCCAGTCTTATCAGATCCATCCCAATAATGGGCATTATTGATCCCATCTTGGAAAATGATCATACGATGTGACGGCGTTACGGTCGTTCCTCCGCTTGTATTGATTGCCGCAGATTGCGTTGCCACAACCATGTTAATTTCAGGGACATTGGGGTCTAGTGCAATGTTTGCAAGCTGGTAATCACTCCATGTTTTAGGCTGCGTAAGCGGGAAAGGCGAATAGTATGCCTTGCCATCAACAACAAAGACAGCGTATGGCAATTCAGATGCTGCAAATTCAGTTCCTTCAGGCGTGTAAATTGTTTGCTTTTGAGTAATAGTAACACCAGAAAGATTGGTTGTTGTAGATGCTGGCCTTGCCTGTTTATTGGCATTAAATACAATCCCGCCTTGGAAGTTTCCCTTGGGTAGGGACAGCTTCATCTTAAAACCATTTCTAGTCTGCGCGATGCCTCCGCGAAGGTTGATGTTCTGTGCAAACTTTGCCTGATCTTCAGGCAACGACCAAGGGCTGCGGACTGAATTAACGCCATGAATCCAGTTGGCAGTTGCTTTAACCAGTCTTCCCGATTTGATGTTGTCGCTATTCATGCGTTAAAACATTACGCAATCCGTGTCATCTCCGTAAGTGATATTGTTAATTTGCGGTGGCTGCATGGAATGACCATCCATGCTCTCGTTCTGATTGCGTAGATAGCCAATTGCAATAGACCAATAACGCTGCGCCTGCTCTGCGAAATCCTTGTCTTCTAGGTCGCAGGCATGAACTGCGGCAATGATTGCTCGCTCGTTTTCTACAGGAATGTAGTCGTACTGTCTCGTAATGACAGGATGAGCCATGCGGTAGATAATCCTAGCCCATGCACACTTCCTTCCAATGCGGATGCGGCGATATTTCGGATTGGTTTCCGTAGGATGATATTGACCAATCAACGCCATGTCGTTGCTGCGGCCATAATCCAGAGCGTACAGGCTGACATATCCAAGAGTCTCCGGCTTCTCGACATGGAGAATGCTCTTAACGAGCGTAGGAGGAAGGATAGAATCAACAAAGAATGTGCTGCTGACGCTATTGCCCATGTCGTAGTAGGTGATCCTGCCAGTCTTCGATGAGGTATTAACGGCATGAGCATAGGTATCGTACAACTCAAAGCTCATGTCATCTACAGGCCGTGCGTAGTAATACTGCGGAGCGGTCATTGTGCTTGCAACAAGTCCAGTAGGAAGGACATCTCCGGCAACAGGGCGAACTGATACCTGATCGCCAATTTCAAACAGCGATCCGACAGCATCAAGGCTAGTTGAGGCAACAGGCGTAAATGTACGCACAATGTTCATGCTCATCTGGCCGACAGGCAGCGTAGGAACGCCTGCATTGGCAAATACAATCGGGTTGTTGGATGTGTCGGTCAGGGAGACATTGTTTCCAGACAGCGCGATCTTGTAGTTGGTTCCTGCAACAAGCGGATATGGAAGAGATCCAGTAGAAGAGAACTGGACAAGTTCGCCATTGCTCAAGTATTCGATGGATTCAGGTACAACAAGATTGTTATACGCCTTGGCATACGAAGCAATCCTGACTGCGTAATAAGACTGGCCGACTCCTAGTGCTGTAACCCCAATGATTCCTGTAGTTGCAGGAGATCCATTTGCATGAGCCAGCGTGTCGTATAGTTGCGCCGTATTTGAGTTGATTACGCGAAGGTAATACAGGGTTGTATTGTTAACTCCAGTAGGAAGCAGGTAATCAGATGCCAAATAAACTCCCTGACCTGTTGATACGCCACCAAAATCTCCAGACCAATTCTTGTTGAACGAGATGCTGAATGGGCGAGTCAAAGCGACATAAAAATTACCAGTTTCAGAGCTAGTAATTGTGATTGGCGAGAAATCCGATCCCACGACCGTAAATGTACCCGTAGATCCATTTAATGGAGCCTCGGCCCTATACGCAGTTCCAGCAACAAGCGGTGCTGGAAGAGATCCAGTAGATGAAAACTCAACGAATACGCCTGTAGAAGGAGAAAGCGTCACAGTTGGGCGAGATGTATATCCAGAACCCTCCGTAACAATATTTACTGCCGTAACGCCGCCAGAAAATGATGTAATTGTTCCAATCGCGGGTGTCGTTAGCGTATTGGAAACCTGATATGTAAATACCTGCGTATTGGGAACAGATGCATAAATTGTTCCAGTTGCAGGACTAACAAGAATAGAACTTGTTGTTGTGTAAGTAAATGTATTTAAGTCAATTACATTGATTGTGAATTTTCCGTTATAGTATGACTGCGCGGATCCAGAGATGGTAATCGTCTGTCCATCTGAATATCCATGATTGTTAATGATGCAGTTTGCTGTAGTTCCAGTTCCTGTAAGATTTCCTGCCGAAACGGCCTGATCTATAGTAGGTACAACAATAGAAAATTGCCCATTGTAACCGCTTGGACTGGCTCCGCTGATCCTGATGGTCTGCCCATTGGTATATCCATGTCCGGCAGAAATAGTGGCGGTAGCCGTTGTTCCAGACCTCGTTACGGAATCAAGCGTGATTGTAGCCGTGCTGATGGTTGCCGTAGCCGTAGCCCCAGTTCCACCACCTCCCGTAATTTTAACTTGCGGTGGCTGTGTATAGCCAAATCCTGAAGATATTTGCGTAAAGCTAGAAACAAATGATGTTTGTAATGTTGCTTTTGCCGCAGCTTGTGTTCCAGCCAATACAGAAACGCTAGGAGTCGATGAATATCCAGATCCTCCTGCGTTCATTGTAATAGAAGTAATAACGCCAGATGAGATATTAGCAGTAGCCAATGCTCCGCTACCTCCGCCTCCAGTAATCACAACAACGGGTGCGCTTGTGTATCCGCTTCCTCCGTTGGTTACGGCAATGTTGGTTACAGCACCAGAGGTTACGGTGACGGTTCCGATAACCGCGCCACCTCCGCCATATCCGGCAGGGTTGCCAATCGTAATTGTCGGGGCTGTAGTGTACCCAAGACCAGAAGAAGTAATGACAATGCTTCCGACTGCATAGGTTGTAGATCCAACCGCATCAGGAATCATTACTGCGTAGCCAGTAGCCGTGCTAACCGTCTGATCCGTTCCGGCAGGAGGCGGCGGAGGATCAGAGAAAGTAATAGTCGGTGCAGAGATATACTTTGTCCCACCATTCGTAATAGTTGCTCCTACAACAGAACCAACTACTACAGCCTGATACTGCGCTCCTGATCCAGAAGGAGTGGCGATATTCAGGCCAGCCGCTGTGATCTGGCTAGTCGTTCCAGTTACAGATGTGGCAGGAAGCAGCTTAACAAGCGAGTTTGTTCCAGTACCATTGTCAGTAAGAACAATAGGATTAACAAGTGCCGTAGCAGTAGAAGCAATCGCGTCTGCCTGTGATTCGTGCAATGAAATCGTATAGGTGTCGATTACATTGACAAAGTAATTCTGGCCTGCAATTAGCGGCGTAGGAAGTGTTCCTCCAGATGTAAACGCCTGAACCTGATCTCCATTCAAATAATAGTGTTGAACAGCAAATGACAGGATTGTTTGAGGTGCAATCGCTTTCCTGATGTCCGTATTGAACTTGCCGCTGTTGCCAGTCAGCAGGATAGGATTTGTCCCGTTCTGGGCATCGGTAATTGTCGCGTAGACCTGAATGTTGGAAGAATCAAGCTGCTGGCCGAAATAGGTCGTATTAGCGGCCAGAGGCGAAGGAAGAAAATTTGAGAAGCCAGTATCAGAGCCAACCGAAAATGTAAGCTCGTTAGGAGAATCAACAGCTATAGGAGGCGTGGACTGAAGATTGATTGCCGTCAGCAGATTGCTTGGTCGTGCGTCAGTCAGGGTGATTGTACCAGCATTAAGGATGCTTTGCAGGAAGACGGGATTCGTTCCTGCCTTGGCATCCAGCGAGTTTTGGTAAAGCTGGATCGTGTTAGCGTCATCAACCCCGATGTAATAAGTCTGACCAGCGTAAATAAAGCTAGGCATCGTGCCAGATCCAAGAGAAAGGACGGCAGACTGGCCGGACTGAAACTGGTGTGCAGAAGTAGATGCGAATTTGGTAAACGGAGAAACCCCGACATCGCGGGTCTGGATCGTCACGCCATCAGGCTCAATCGTCCAATAGGCAAAATCAGACTGCGCGTGAATAGGAACAAGAATTCCATCAGCGGTTGTGCCATCTGGGAATTGTGTGCGAAGCTCCCTGTTATTAGAGTCTGTTCCAACAACCCTGATTTGCTTTCCTGCATCAACACTATGCTCGGAAATTGCCACTAGCTGGGAAGGTTGGCGAATGTCCATGACGGTCGCCACAAATCCCCTGTCATCCCATGCCCAATCAACGGGGTTATACATCCCGCCCTTGTTGACATGATATTGGAACAGCCTGCCCCTGAAATAAGTCGGGGAGCCGTCCACATTAACTCCCAGCGGGACTTCAATCCCGCGAGGGAGAGTAATGGTTTGCCCGTCCCATCCCGTACAGACATCCACCTCCTGATTGGTGTGGAAGTAGTGACCAGACTCCATAAGAGTCTGAACGGCCTGCGTTAGCTTGCGAAAAACCTTTTTTTGGTCGGTCGTTGCAAGAATTTCTGCGGCCTCGTCATATATCTGCGAGACGAACATTGTGGGATATTAGCGTTGGCTTCCGGCTTCTGCAATTCCTTTAAGGAAATCTTCGTCGGCAGGAGATCCGCCAGCGGATCCGCCTTCAGGTCCAGCAGGAGGCATTCCGCCAGCGGGAGCCTCCCCAGCACCAGCGGCCTGCTGATTCACGCCTTGGGCGAGATTGTCAACGCCTTGGGCAAGCTGAACGATAAGCTGATGGATGGCATCAAAAGCGGCCTTGGGCATGGAAATCATCACAGATCCATCGCCAGCAGGTGCGCCTGTATCAGGAGCCATCTTGTCAGCAGGAGCAGCACCCATTCCCGTATCGGGAGCGGGATTAGGATCGTTAGGGGGCATAGTTTTGTCGT
>Ga0208503_1000286_pt1 | contig 10281 bp, 14 predicted proteins | sample CryBogCBE31Jul07_FD_184584 | JGI IMG/M metagenome (GOLD analysis project Ga0208503, IMG submission 184584) | Freshwater microbial communities from Crystal Bog, Wisconsin, USA - CBE31Jul07 (SPAdes) (version 2) | ecosystem: Environmental > Aquatic > Freshwater > Lake | place: Crystal Bog...
GCGGAGGATGAGGGATTTGAACCCTCGAAAGGTTGCCCTTTACACGCTTTCCAAGCGTGCGCACTCGGCCGCTATGCGAATCCTCCTGTGCTGGCCGCGCAATTCGACTCCATTCAGAGCCAATTTGTGCGTCATTACGGGTCGTAGCCTATCGGCTCTAGAAACTATGATTACCCTCAGATCCTCCGTGCGGCGTTACCGTACTGAACTCCCCCAGGGCAGGAATGCAGCAAGGGTAGGTCCGCTCTGGCGGGTGTGCGGGGGATCCCAACAACTAGCAGGGCTCGATAAGTAGCTGATGAGAGAAGGAGATGGCGATGTCACTAGCGTTATATCGCAAGTATCGGCCATCAACCTTTGGTGAAGTCATCGGCCAAGATCATGTCACTGAACCACTCTCTAACGCTCTGACATCTGGATCTATTCATCACGCATATCTCTTTAGTGGTCCACGTGGTTGCGGTAAGACTTCATCAGCGCGCATCATGGCTCGTTCACTCAACTGTGAAAAGGGACCAACACCAAATCCTTGTGGCGAATGTCAATCCTGTCGTGATCTCGTTGCAAATGGTCCAGGCTCTATCGATGTCATGGAACTCGATGCAGCAACTCATGGTTTAGTTGATGATGCACGCGACCTACGCGATAAAGCCTTCTTTGCACCCGTTCAATCTCGTTACAAGATCTACATTATCGATGAGGCTCACCAACTTGGACCCGGCGCCGCCAATGCGCTCCTCAAAGTTGTCGAAGAGCCACCACCACATGTTCTCTTTATCTTTGCAACAACTGAACCAGATAAGTTAATTGCAACAATTCGTTCGCGTACCCATCACTACCCATTCCGCTTAGTTCCACCAGCAGTTCTTGCTGAGCATCTTGAAGGTGTCTGCAAGCAAGAGGGAATCAAAGTCGCAAAGGGTGTTATTCCATTAGTAGTGCGTGCATCGGGTGGATCTGTTCGTGATGCGCTCTCTGTTTTAGGGCAGCTCCTTGCTGGCGCTGGTAAAGATGGCGTGACCTACGAAGTTGCCACTGCACTTCTTGGCTTTACTGATGGCGCACTTCTTGATGAAGCAGTTGATGCGCTCGCTGCCCGTGATGGTGCAACGCTCTTTAATACCGTGAACCGCGTTGTTGAATCTGGCCATGATCCACGTCGTTTCACCCAAGATTTCTTAGAGCGGTTGCGCGATCTGATTATTGTTGGTGCCTCCAAAGATAACGCTGGCCATATCTTGCGCGAATATCCAGAGGATCAACTCGAGCGAATGAAGTCACAGGCCCAAGTAATTGGCGCGGCAACACTTATTCGTTCTGCCGATATCGCTGCCGATGGCCTCACTCAGATGCGCGGAGCGACTGCCCCACGCCTCATTCTTGAACTTATTTGTGCACGTATCTTGTTGCCAGGAAGCGATGATCAAGGGTTATTGGCTCGTATTGAGCGGTTGGAAAAAGGAATTTCTATTAGTCAACCATCACCGATCGCTCCTCCAGTTGTGAAAGAGGCGGCTCAGCCAGAGATTAAAGAACCTCCGGCTTTAAAGCCAGCCCCTACTGCAGCACCAACTCCAAAGCCAGCCCCCGCAGCAGCACCAACTCCAAAACCAAGTGGTCCCGTTGATATCGCTGCACTTCGTAAGTTCTGGCCAGAGGTTATTGAGAATGTGAAGAAGCAACGTCGCCTTACCTGGTCCTTGCTCTCTGCTAGCGCACAAGTCTTATCTGTTGACGATAAGGCAATCACAATCGGAATCGTAAACTCCGGTGCGCGTGATTCATTTGTTCGCTCTGAATCAGATGTGATTTTACGTAAGGCCTTTGCTGAAGTAGTTGGCTTAGATATCAAAGTTGAATGCATCGTTGATCCAAGTGTTACTGCATCAGCGACGACACCTGAGCGAACTGTCGAAGATCCCACTGATGCACCTGAACTCAGCGGCCATGAGCTCCTTGCAAAAGAACTCGGCGCACAAGTAATTAAGAAGTACTCAAACGATGTATGAAGGCGCGATCCAAGATCTGATCGATGAACTAGGCCGACTGCCTGGTATCGGTCCAAAGTCTGCACAGCGAATCGCTTTCCATATTATTCAATCCGAACGCGTTGATGTCACTCGATTGGTCGATGTCTTGCGTACCGTTAAAGAGCGCGTGAAGTTCTGTACCGAGTGCGGCAACATCTCTGAAGAAGAGCTCTGCCGGATCTGTCGCGATCCACGCCGCGATGGCACCTTGATCTGCGTCGTTGAAGAATCAAAAGATGTGATGGCGATCGAGAAGACTCGTGAGTTCCGCGGGAAGTATCACGTCCTTGGTGGTGCAATCAGTCCGATCGATGGCGTTGGTCCAGAACAACTTCGCATCCGCGAATTAATGGTTCGTCTCGCCAATCCCGATATCGCCGAAATCATCATTGCGACCGATCCCAATCTTGAAGGTGAAGCGACCGCCTCATATTTGATCCGCCAGATCCGCCCGATGGGGATCAAGGTCAGCCGTTTAGCTTCAGGACTTCCTGTTGGCGGCGACCTCGAATATGCCGATGAGGTCACGCTCGGCCGAGCATTTGAGGGCCGTCGCACCATCGAATAGGAGTTGTCTCATATAGTGGATTGCGTGCTCTATCCACATAATGAGATTTTTCAGAAATCTCTCTCCCATATCGCCCTCCCTCTGATTCCATATATCCATGGGATTAATCGTTCAGAAGTACGGCGGCTCATCGGTCGCTGATGCCGAAGGGCTCAAGCGCGTAGCGAGCCGGATCGTGGCAACGAAGAAGGCTGGCCATCAGGTCGCAGTAGTCGTCTCAGCAATGGGCGATACCACTGATGAACTGATCGATTTAGCCGAACAAGTCACCCCAATGCCAAATGGCCGCGAACTCGACATGTTGCTCACTGCTGGCGAGCGAATCTCGATGGCACTGCTCGCAATGGCGATCGGCAACTTGGGCCATGAAGCTCGCTCCTTTACTGGTTCACAAGCAGGAGTACTTACTACTTCAACACATGGCAAGGCGCGCATTATCGATGTGAAGCCCGGTCGCATTGTTGAAGCGCTCAACGATGGTGCGATCGCAATCGTCGCGGGATTCCAAGGAATCAATCAAGATACTAACGATGTCACCACACTTGGTCGTGGTGGATCGGATACAACTGCGGTTGCGCTCGCTGCTGCACTCGAAGCAGATGTCTGCGAGATCTATACCGATGTTGATGGTGTCTACACCGCAGATCCACGCATCGTTCCAGCAGCTCGCAAATTAGATTCCATTACCTACGAAGAGATGTTGGAACTTGCCGCAAGTGGCGCCAAGGTTCTCCATCTTCGTTGTGTCGAATATGCACGTCGCTATGACCTACCAATTCACGTCCGTTCTTCATTCTCAAATCTCGAAGGTACATGGGTGGTTAAAGATCATCCTGAAGGAGCAAATATGGAACAAGCAATCATCGCTGGTGTCGCACATGACAAGAGCGAAGCGAAGATTACGATCGTTGGCGTTCCAGATCGCACTGGTGTTGCTGCTCGTATCTTCCAGACTATCGCTGATGCCGATATCAATATCGACATGATCGTGCAGAACGTCTCTGCTGCGGCAACTGGTCTTACCGATATCTCATTCACACTTCCTAAGAACGATGGCCCAGAGGCAACACGTATTCTGAAAGATATTCAAGGCGAGATTGGCTTCCACTCACTTCAATACGATGATCAAATCGGAAAGCTCTCACTAGTTGGTGCAGGAATGCGTTCACACCCTGGTGTAACAGCGACATTCTTTGCTTGTCTCGCTGATGCTGGCCTCAATATCGAGATGATCTCGACTTCCGAGATCCGCATCTCGGTCATTGTTCGCGAAAGCGACCTAGAAAAGGGCGTTAAAGCAGCGCACTCAGCATTCGAACTCGATGCTGATTCAGAGGCAGTTGTGTACGGAGGTACCGGACGATGAGTAATTCAAAGCTCCCATCACTTGCAGTTGTCGGTGCAACCGGCGCTGTCGGAACTGTGATGCTCGATATCTTGAGCAAGCGTGAGAATGTTTACGGCGAGATCCGTCTGATCGCATCTGCTCGCTCTGCCGGTAAGAAGTTGTGGTGTCGCGGTGAGGAACTCACCGTTGTTGCACTCTCACCAGAAGCCTTCGATGGAATTGATATCGCGATGTTCGACGTCCCTGATGAGATCTCTGCTGAGTGGGCACCAGTTGCTGCAGCTCGTGGTGCAGTAGTCGTTGATAACTCTGGTGCATTCCGTATGGATCCAAAGGTTCCACTTGTGGTTCCAGAGGTAAATCCAAAAGATGCGGCAAAGCGTCCAAAGGGAATCATCTCCAATCCCAATTGCACAACACTCTCGATGATCGTTGCAATGGGTGCACTCAACAAGGCCTTCGGTTTGAAGGAACTCGTTGTTGCCTCATACCAAGCAGCATCAGGTGCAGGTCAACCTGGTATCGATGCACTTCGTGCGCAGATCTCTGCCGTTGCTGGAACTACCGCTGGTGAAGCAACTGGCGATGTTCGAAACCATGTCTCTGGTGATTCACCATTCCCAGCACCACTTGCTTTGAACGTTGTCCCATGGGCAGGTTCATTAAAAGAAGAGGGCTACACCTCTGAAGAGCTCAAGGTTCGCAACGAGTCTCGCAAGATTTTGGGAATGCCAAAGCTCAAGGTATCTGCGACCTGTGTTCGCGTCCCTGTGCTTACAACTCACTCTCTTGCGGTGCATGCCACCTTCAAGAACGAAGTGACACGCAAAGCGGCGCAGAAGATTCTCGCAAAGGCGCCAGGCGTGATTCTTGAAGATGATCCCGAGAATAAGAAGTTCCCAACACCAAATGATGTTGTTGGAACTGATCCAACCTGGGTCGGCCGCGTTCGCCAGTCACTCGACGATAAGAAGTCACTAGATCTCTTCCTCTGCGGAGATAACCTCCGCAAGGGTGCAGCGCTCAATACCGCTCAGATTGCAGAACTTGTCGCTGCCGAGATCACTAAAAATCGCAGCAAGAAGAAGTAGGGCGCCAGACTCCTCAAACCGCTCTTTCCGGATTTCATTTGCACTTAGTATCGCCGAACTTCATGACTGACAATGATCAAGTTGAACTTACATTAAAAACAAGTTGGCTAATTCCAACAAGAATTACTGGAGCCGGACAAAACGTTTCAGTTGTGAATCAAGTTATCCCAAATGGTCACCTACTCGACCATCAAACACTTAACACAGGAAATTATGAAGCAGATGTTCCAGTGGGGGCTGATGCCTGTGCATTTCGTGATAGTTCTCTAATAGGTGCTCAAAGCTATTCAGTATCTGTTATTGACCAGAAGGGAACTCCGGAAGTTACAACAAACTCCATTTCAGTGGATTCCAACCATGTAGCACATTTTCGAATCAGCGGTATTCACTTTAGTCAGCCGATCATAAATATTAAAGGTGTAAAAAAATCTTTAACTTGTGTTGCTGCAAATAAGATAAAGGTAATTGAAGGAGAGAATCCAATTTGCCCTAAAGGATATATTCCCAAAAAATAGTTATTGCTCAGACTGGTGTAGGCGAGAGCCACTCTACCTACACCAGTACCAAGGCTACTGAGATGATGACGGGAGTCGAACCCGCAGCTCACAATTGGCGAAAGTGTGTATGTTGCCATTTACACCACATCACCACAGCGAGTAGAAGATACGTTGTTAAAAGTTTGTTTAAGGGTGGAGATTTTTCTACTGTTGATAAAAATTTCTGTTGAAACACTAAAGGGTCCCGAAGGACCCAATAGCGCACACTTTCGCCAAGCCAAAAGATATCAGAGAAGAGTGGTTACTCGAAGTATTAAATACTCGCTTCTAAAGTAATCAGACTTACTTCAGGGGGCGAAGCGACTCGAATCCGAGCGAATGGGGAAGTTCCCATTCCAGCTGAAACATTGAGCCACGCTTCGCCCTTTTGAACGCTCACGCCACGTGCTCGCCACTTCGGTAGATCGCAATTTGTTGTTAACGCCTTTGAACCTCCAGGCCATGGCAATCTGACCTGACCGCCATGCGTGTGTCCGGCAAAGATCACATCTAAGTCATCGCGATTCATCGCATCGAGAACTCGCTTATAAGGCGCGTGTGTAACACCTATCGCTAAATCACAATCGGCAGCAGGGCCAGCAACGGTGTTGTAATCATCACGATTAAGGTGAGCGTCATCGGTACCACGAGCTTCGATAGTCGAGCCCTTGATAGTGATCAACGCCCGCGCATGATTGAGGTTCTTCCATCCCCGACGTGTAAGTCCATCGGCAAGATCTTTCGTTGGTAACTCATTACCCAAGATTCGGGGACCGTGATCCTTCTTCAAATAATTGAGTGGGTTCTTAAATTTCGGTGCGTAGTAATCATTTGATCCAAAGACGAAGAGTCCAGGGAGTGCGAGCAATTCATCGAGTGCATGTAATGCAACCGGTACAGCCTCCTGATGCGCCAAGAAATCACCAGTACTTATAACAAGGTCTGGCTTGAGGTTGATCCACGATTTGATATCAGCGACCTCTTGATGACGTGCAGGAGTGAGGTGCAGGTCAGAGAAGTGGAGCACTCGGATCGGTGCCGCCCCAGGGGGCAGTACCGGCAGGGTCGCCTCGCGTAGTTGATAAGCCATAGGCGTGAGAAGATACTCTCTATGAGTATTAAAGAGACACTCCAGCACGATTTAACCGAGGCGATTCGCTCTCGCGATGAGCTCACCTCTGGCACGATCCGCATGGTCTTAACAGCGATCACCACTGAAGAGGTCGCCGGCAAAGAAGCCCGCACACTGTCCGATGTCGAGATCATCACCGTTCTCTCGCGTGAAGCGAAGAAACGTCGCGAAGCATCTGAGGCATTTAAAGATGCTGGCAGCGCCGATCGCGCAGAACTTGAAGCTCAAGAGGGCGAAGTCATCGCGCGTTATCTCCCTGCCCAACTCTCTGAAGCAGAGATCAAGCAGATGATCGCGGATGCAATCGCTGAAACTGGTGCATCAGGTCCAGCAGGCATGGGTCAAGTCATGAAGATCATCTCACCAAAGATTGCTGGCAAGGCCGATGGTGGTTCTGTATCAGCGCTCGTCAAAGCAGCACTTACCGGAGGAAACTAATGTCAGATCACACAAAGTTTGAATATGTAACAGTTCCACTTCTCTCACATGCAACGAAGCAGATCCTCGATACCTGGGGATCCGAGGGTTGGGAACTCGTTCAAGTAATTCCAGCACCAGGTACCGGAGAACAATTAGTCGCCTATATGAAGCGTGAGGTTAAGTAAATGGATGTACGTGCAAAGCTCGCAGAAATCGGATTGACCCTTCCAGTAGCAGCTCTTCCTGTTGCTGCATATGTTCCATCTGTCCGCACCGGAAACCTCGTCTTTACTGCAGGACAGCTTCCACTCGTCGATGGCAAGATGGCCGAGACTGGCAAGGTTGGCGGAACTGTCACTCCTGAGCGCGCAAAAGAGTTAGCAACGATCTGTATCTTGAATGCACTTGCTGCCGTTGAACTCGTTGCACCAGTTGATTCCATCGTTCGCGTTGTTCAGGTTCGCGGATTTGTAAATGGCGTTGCTGGATTTGTTGGACACCCAGGAGTTGTAAACGGTGCGTCAGAGACGCTCATTCATATTTGGGGAGATGTAAACGGTAAGCATGCACGTACCGCTATTGGTGTTGCAGAACTTCCTTTGGATGCACCAGTGGAGATCGAACTCGTTGTCGAAGTAGCGTAATTACTTTCCACGCTTAGAGATGCGCTCGTAGTCCTTGATGACTACGGCGCGGGGTTCGAGACTGACCCAGCCGCGAGCCGCAAAATCTGCAAGTGCCTTATTCACAGTTTCGCGCGATGCACCAACACGTTGAGCAAGCTCTTCTTGAGTGAGGTCGTGCTTAACGTGGAGACCATCATCTTTTGTCTCGCCGAAACGCTCACCGAGATCGATGATCGCCTTTGCAACGCGACCTGGAACATCAACAAAAACAAGATCTGATTGTTCGCCACGTGAATCACGCAGCCGCTGTGCTAACCGACGTAGAAGCTCGAGCGAGACCGCAGGCTGTGACGTAATGAGATCGAGAACTTTTTCATGAGGGAGCATCAATAGCTTTGCATCAGTGATTGCTGTTGCAGTCGCAGTGCGTGGTCCTGGATCAAAGAGTGAGAGTTCACCGAACATCTCGCCCGGTCCAAGGATCTCTTGCAAATTTTCTCGGCCATCAGGTGATGACTTACCAAGCTTAAGTTTTCCATCGAGAACAACGAAGAGGCGATCGCCTTCTTCTCCTTCTTTAAAGAGGGTATGTCCCTTGGTGACCTTGACGAGTGTCATTGATGCGCGAAGTGATGCAGCTTCTTCATCACTTAAGGCGCTAAACAATGGTGCGGAACGAATTACAGATTCATCGGCAGCTTTGGTCACAGCCGCACTTTACTGTGGTGCAGCCAAGATCACAAAAGATAGGTATCGAGACTAATCTTGAGCCTGTGACGGAGTTGAAGAGCGCTCGTGAGGCCATGGCGATGTACAAGATCCTCACCAAACGCTATCCCGATGTTCGCTGTGAACTCGATTTTGAAACTCCATTTCAATTGCTCGTTGCCACAGTTCTTAGCGCGCAATGCACTGATAAGCGGGTCAACTCTGTAACGCCGCGACTCTTTAAAAAGTATGGAACGCCAAAGAAGATGGCGGGGGCATCTGTCGTCGATATCGAGACCATCATTGAATCGCTCGGCTTCTTTCGTGTGAAGGCTCGTCATCTCAAAGGATTGAGCGAAATCCTCATGCATGAATATTCAGGAGAAGTCCCACCGATTCAAGATGAACTTGTGAAACTTCCTGGCGTTGGCCGAAAGACCGCAAATGTTGTCCTTGGCCATGCCTTTGATATTCCAGGAATCACTGTCGATACCCACTTTGGCCGACTTGCCAGGCGATTTGGCTGGACTGATTTAGATGATCCAGTGAAGGTTGAGTTTGCAGTTGGCGATCTCATCCCACGCAAAGAGTGGACCAATCTCTCGCAGCGAATGATCTGGCATGGACGACGCATCTGTCATAGTCGTAAGCCGGCATGTGGCGCTTGTCCGCTTTCAAAGCTCTGCCCTGCTTATGGAATCGGTGAGACCGATACAGTAAAGGCCATGGCGCTGGTGAAATCAGATGAGGATTTCCGATGAAGCGCGCGCTCGTATTAATTGCCGCGTTACTCGTTGCAAGTGTCGCACCAGCACATGCCGCAAGTACACCGTCATGTTCAACTATTAAAACTGTCTCGGTAAAAAAGGGAACGCTTCTTCCTTGTTTAGATGGTGTCGGATCGACCACCTTTGAAGCGATTCGTGGTCCAGTTCTCGTCAATGTCTGGGGATCATGGTGTGAACCATGCCAACAAGAGATCCCGCATCTTGTTGATGTCGCAAAGCTCAATAAAGTCGCCATTGTTGGCATCGATGTCGAAGAGCGGAATATGCAATCCGGACGAGCATTTGTTGCATCCCACAAGATGAGTTGGCCACAGCTCTACGATGTGAAGGCGAAGACCCGTGGCATATTCGGCATGGGAGTTCCTGTGACCTGGTTTATCGATGCGCACGGCACGGTTGTTTATAAGCAGATCGGACTCTTCCAATCCACCTCTCAGATTAAGCAACTGGTGAAGAAGTATTTCGGGATAACACTATGAAGAACTGGGTCGACTGGGTCATTCTCGTTGCACTCTTAGGTGCGCTCATCCGCGGTTATCGCGCCGGATTACTCTCAACCTTCTTTAGCGCCATTGGCTTCATCGGCGGGGGATTCGCCGGACTCTTTCTCTCACTGCATTACGTAAGTGCCTGGCATGGCAATCTCAATAAGTTTGCAGTGATCATTATTTCGATCTTTGCGGGTGCGTCAGTTGGGGAAGCGATCTTTAAACGATTTGCAAAGTTCTTTCATGGCAAGGTTCTCTTCGGCCCCTTCAAGTGGGCAGATTCAATCCTGGGCGCTGCGCTATCGATTGCACGTACCTTGATTATGATCTTTATCGTCGGAAAATTGCTGATGGCGATGCCGTGGAGCATCGGTCATAACGAGATCCCAAAGAGTGCACTCTTTACCAAGCTTGAACAATCAGCCCCGCACGTGAACTTTAATCTTCACTCTTTGCCGTCTGTAAACCCTCTGAAATAAGTTTCATTACATTCGGATCGGCGAGCGTTGTGGAGTCACCGACTGCACGATTTTCGGCGACATCGCG
>Ga0208503_1000288_pt1 | contig 10278 bp, 10 predicted proteins | sample CryBogCBE31Jul07_FD_184584 | JGI IMG/M metagenome (GOLD analysis project Ga0208503, IMG submission 184584) | Freshwater microbial communities from Crystal Bog, Wisconsin, USA - CBE31Jul07 (SPAdes) (version 2) | ecosystem: Environmental > Aquatic > Freshwater > Lake | place: Crystal Bog...
GTCGTCAATATCGATGCTGATGTCAGTCAAGTGAAGTCTTTCATCACTGATCACGTTCATTAATTCTATTCTTAAAGCTGCTATGAATAAGCCACCCATGCTGACTGCCGAGCAGGCACTTGAGCATTTGCTCAGTCCTGCAAGAGCAGTTTCAGAAACAGAGCACGTCGCTATGCAATCCGCTCTTGGAAGAGTTCTTGCTGAAGATGTCAATAGCTTAGTAGATGTGCCGCCGCTAGATAACACTTCAATGGATGGCTATGCAGTGCGAACTGCTGACATCACTAAAGAGGGTGCAGTACTAAAAGTGAACCAGCGGATTCCGGCAGGTTCGGTAGGGAAGTCTTTAGAAGCAGGATGTGCTGCAAGAATTTTTACAGGGGCACCTATTCCACCCAATGCGGATGCGATCATCATTCAGGAAGACACCACTCTGGTTGAAGGTCAAGCCGATCAAGTGCAAGTGAATTACATCCCTAAAGTAGGTCAATGGATTCGTCGTCGCGGTGAGGATCTCAGCGCTGGAAAAGTGGCGCTTCATGCTGGAACGTTTCTGCGCCCCCAAGAATTGGGTGTTGCTGCTTCAGCTGGTTTAACCCATTTGAATGTGAAACGACGAGTACGGGTTGCTGCATTTTTTACTGGTGATGAATTAGCGCTACCCGGTGAACCCTTAAAACCAGGCGGCATCTACAACTCTAATCGCGACACATTATTAGCCTGCTTACGTTCTTTAGGGTGTGATGCGACGGATTTAGGAATCATTCCCGATCGCCTCGACGCAACTCGCGAGGCTTTGCGCAAAGCTAGCAAAGATCATGATTTGATCATCACTTCTGGTGGAGTATCCGTTGGTGAAGAGGATCACATTAAACCTGCGGTGACCGCAGAGGGACGTCTAGATTTATGGCAAATTGCGATTAAGCCTGGTAAGCCTTTGGCATTCGGGGCGGTTCGCAAATCAGAACAAGCAGAGGCAGGTGAGGCTTGGTTTATTGGTTTACCCGGTAACCCCGTATCTAGTTTTGTCACTTTTCTATTATTTGTTCGCCCATTTATTCTCAAATTACAAGGCCGTGCTTCAGGGTCGATTCCCAGTTACTTAATGCGGGCTGATTTTGCTTGGCCTAAAGCGGATCGCCGTAATGAATTCTTGCGCGTTAAAGTCAATCGCCAGGGCGGACTAGATTTATTTCCCAATCAAAGTTCAGGGGTTTTAACCAGTGCTTCCTGGGGTGATGGCTTGATTGACTGTCCAGCAGGTCAAGCCTTTGAGGCTGGTAGCATGGTCAAATACATTCCTTTTAGTGCACTACTGACTTAGCCCATGCAGATTCAACTCCGCTTCTTTGCTGCTCTACGTGAGCAATTGGGTGTTTCTGAAGAGACCATTGATGTTTCTGATGACATTAAAACCATCGATGATCTCAAAAACGATCTTTGTAAACGAAATGCGCTTTGGTCTGAAGCCCTATCAGGCAATCAAGTCATCCGTTGCGCATTAAATCAAGTCATGGTTGATGCAAGTACCGACTTGAGCGATGGTGCTGAAGTGGCTTTCTTTCCGCCGGTAACCGGAGGATAAAAAATGATTCGTATACAAGAAGCCGACTTTGACCTCAGCACAGAGATCATCAATCTACGTAAGGGTGATTTGCAAGTGGGTGCCGTTGTCTCCTTTCTAGGAACGGTCCGCGATCTAAATGAGGGCAGTGAGGTGCACTCGATGACTCTTGAGCACTACCCTGGCATGACCGAGAAAGCGCTGGAGGCAATTGTTTCTCAAGCTAAAGCACGTTGGGATATCCGGGATACTTTGATTATTCACCGCGTAGGACCGCTGAAGCCAGAGGACCAAATCGTTTTGGTTGCAGTCACTAGCGCTCATCGGGCCGAGGCTTTTGCTGCCTGCGAGTTCATGATGGATTACCTCAAAACAGCCGCCCCCTTCTGGAAAAAAGAAGAGACTACTGATGGCGGACGATGGGTAGATGCCAGAGTAGCTGATGATGCCGCTATGGCACGTTGGAAGAAAACCTAAAGTTTCTGTAATTCGGAGTGTGTTGGCTAAAGTAGCGATAATGCTGCCATGGCTCTAATCGTACTCACTGATGCAAAATTGGCTTTTGGCCACGTTGATCTCCTTGCAAACACTGCTTTTTCTCTTGAATCGGGCGAACGTGTCGGCCTAATTGGCCGTAATGGCACTGGTAAATCTTCTTTATTGAAGATTCTGGCTGGTATTGAAAAAATGGACGACGGTCTTTTGCAATATCAGCAAGGCTTACGCATTGCTTATGTGCCCCAAGAGCCCCTCTTCGAAGCGAATGAAAGTATCTTTGAGGCAGTCTCTAAAGGAGTCGCTAAAGCAAAAGCCTTACGTGAAGAATATGAGGCACTGAGCGTTGGAGAGTGGGATGATGCTTCCCATCATCGCCTTGATGAAGTCCAGTCTCAATTAGAAGCCCTCAGTGGTTGGAATTGGGAGCAGCGCGTTCACGAGACGCTCGATCGCTTACATCTTGATGCAGAAGCGAAGATTAATACTTTGTCTGGCGGCACCAAGAAGCGGGTTGCTCTGGCAAGAGCCCTAGTGGAAGTACCTGATGTCTTGTTATTAGATGAGCCTACCAACCATTTAGATCTAGATTCCATTTCTTGGCTCGAGGAGTTACTCAAAGAGTATCAGGGTTCAGTGATTCTGATTACCCATGATCGTGCCTTCTTAGATAATGTCTGCACCCAAATCGTGGAGCTAGATCGCGGTATTCTGAGATCCTATCCTGGTAATTTCTCTGCCTACGAAGTACTGAAGGATCAAGAGTTAAATGCAGAGTCGCTAGCTAACGCACGAGCCGATAAATTACTGGCACAAGAAGAGGTATGGATTCGGAAGGGCGTTGAGGCCAGAAGAACCCGGAGTGTCGCTCGCATCGCTCGACTAGAAAAATTACGTACTAGTCGCAGTGAGCGTCGTGACGCTATTGGTCAAGTTAAATTAGCTGTCTCTGCTGGTGATCGCAGTGGCAAGATCGTTGCAGATCTCCAGAATGTTTCTAAAACCTATGATCGCCCAATCGTGAAAGATTTCACGGCAACTATTTTGCGTGGCGATAAGGTCGGCTTATTGGGGCCTAATGGGGCGGGTAAGACTACTTTGCTCAAGTTGATTTTGGGATCGATTCAGCCAGACTCAGGCACCGCCACAATGGGCACCCGTATTGAAGTAGCTTACTTTGATCAAATGCGCGAAGGTCTTGATCTCAATGCTTCTCTAGAGGACTACATTAGTCCGGGCAGTGAGTGGGTTGAGATCAATGGCAATAAAAAACACGTCAAGAGTTATTTGAGTGATTTTCTGTTTGCACCAGAACGCACCAATTCCCCAGTGAGCACTTTATCGGGTGGTGAACGCAATCGGTTGCTCTTAGCCCGCTTGTTTGCAAGACCCGCTAATGTCTTAGTGCTGGATGAGCCAACCAATGACCTGGATATTGATACTCTGGATTTATTGGAACAGTTATTACAAGATTACAAGGGCACAGTATTTTTAGTAAGCCATGATCGTTATTTTCTGGATAACGTCGTGACAAGCATTATTGCCAACGAGGGTGATGGCTTCTGGCGCGAGTATGAAGGTGGCTATGAAGATTGGAAGATTCAAAAAGCACGCTCTGACAAAATTCGCGCTAGCAAGACTCCTGTAAAGATAGAGGCAAAACCAGCAACTCAGCCAGAGATAAAGTCGAGTAAGAGTGAGAGCAAGGTACAAAAGCTCAACGGTAAAGAGCGTCAAGAGCTAGAGCAATTACCGTTGCAAATTGAAGCGCTAGAGGCAGAGCAGACAGAGATTGGTATTACGATGAGTAAGCCAGAGCTGTATCAGACTGAGCCCGAGTTATTGGCGAGCTTACAAGCCCGCCTCAATGAGGTTAATACTGAGTTAGATCAAAAAATGCAGCGCTGGGAATTGCTGCTCGCGAAGTCAGAATCTTAGGCTGGCCCATTTAAGCGGGATAACTCTGCACGTAATCGGCTAATTTGATCCATGAGATCAAGGGCAAGCGCAAGACCAGGAGTGTTGATTTCAAAATCCCGAGTCAGGCGTGCTGCTGTTTTAGCTCGCTTTAAAGAGTCGCCACTAAAGCGCCAATCTTGAGGGCTACTTCCTGCCGGACTCAGAACACCCTCTGAGACCCAATCCATGATGAGTTGCTCAGGAGTGCTAGCCGCGTGAGATAGTTCTACGATCGTCATATGGACTTCATCTTCAACGATAGTGCTTTCAATCCAAGTGATATTGCTTTGGCTCATACGCTTATCCCTTCAAATGAGATCTAGGCTTGAAATCAAAAGCCTTTTCTAACTCTTGATACGCTGCTTTTTGTGCATCACTTTGTGCTTCAGGTAAAACAATATTGGGTACGACATAAAAATCACCGGGTTCTTTACTCGGAATACCTTTGCCTTTGAGGCGCATTTTGCGGCCTGATTTGGTATTAGGCGGTATCGTTAATTCGAGGGTGCTACCGGCTGGAGTAGGAATATTCACACTCGTGCCCAGTGCAGCCTCCCAAGGGGCCAAGGGTAAATCTAGATAAACATCTTTACCATCCACCTTGTACAACGCGTTAGGATGAAAATCAATTTCAAGATAGAGGTCGCCGGCTCCACCATCACCCATGCCAGGACCGCCTTGACCACTGAGACGTAGGTTCTGCCCAACCTTAATCCCTTTTGGAATATTGACATCCAATTTACGCTCTTGCGTAATCACATGTCCTTCAGGATCTTGTGTTGGCATATGCAAAGAGATTGTGCGCTTTGCGCCGTTATAGGCATCTGCTAAATCAATCAGGATCTTGGCGTGATGATCTTGCCCTTTAAAGTGCATCCCTTGCTGGGCATTAGAGCTTCGTCCACCTTGACGATGTCTGCCACGACCAAATAAAGATTCAAAGAATTCGCTTTGATCGCCGTCATAGTTACCACCATATCCGCCAAAGCCAGCATTAGGGTCATCAGCAAATTCAAAACCAGCGTTCCAATTGGGGGGAGGGCTAAAGTCTTGACCTTGCTTCCAATTGCTACCCATTTGATCGTAGGCAGCTCGCTTCTCCGTATCTTTGAGAACAGAATAGGCCTCACCGATTTCTTTGAAGCGATCTTCAGCATCCTTTTCTTTATTTACATCTGGATGGTATTTGCGAGCAAGCTTGCGATAAGCAGTTTTAATTTCTGCTTCAGTTGCACCGCGTGCAACACCGAGTGTTTCGTAATAGTCCCGAAATTTCATGAGTCTAGCGTGATCCCAATTGAATATTTACCTCAATAAGGGATTCTACAGCCCTTCGTATTTCAATTAGGCTAAGGTGTCGGCCCAAATACTGTGAGCCCAGCCCCAAGCGTAGCTTCCCTCTTTAGTGGAAGACTCCGTAGAGAGGCCGCCGGCTCCAGGAACGGATTTAAAGGTTTTTGCTTGGGCATCATATTGGTGAACGCTAGCGATATGAACCGCAGCTTGCTCATTCACAAAGCTATAGCATGTGTTATTGACGACCGGTGCAGGATTGATCGGCCAGTCATTGAGTTGCGCAATGATGGCTGCTGCTGCGACCTTGGCATGCTGATTAGCCATATGGCCTGATTTGGGCATGAGGGGTGCTGTCTGAATCGCATCACCTAGTACATGAATATCTTTAGTAGCCGTTGATTCAAAATTTAAGAAGTCGACATTAACCCAGCGTCCATTCGCATTGGCAAGCCCAGTCTTGATAGCAATCTCCCCAGCACTCATCGCAGGTAAAACATTGAGAACGTCGGCTCGCACATCATCTTGCACTTCGAAGCGTAGTGTTCTGGTTTTAGCATCGACACCTGCAACGTTATGCGAAGGGCGATATTCAATCAAGCCTGAATATTGTTCGGCCCAAGCTTTTTTGAAGAGTGCGCCTTTTGAGGTGAGATCTTGATTGGCATCCAGAATCAATACTTTGGATTTGGGTTTATGTTGCTTCAGATAATGTGCTACTAAGCTCGCGCGTTCATAAGGTCCAGGAGGGCAGCGATAGGGCGCTTCAGGAATACTGATTGCAAACACCCCACCATCTCGCATAGCAGCCAATTGCTTATAGAGCATCAGCGTTTCAGGACCAGCTTTCCAAGCTTGCAATGTGATCCCGGCTTGATTGGCCTTCGCAAGCCCTTCAATGGAATTCATCATCAGGCTGATGCCGGGTGATAGAACTACTTTGTCATAGCCTAGGGTAGTGCCCGAGGCCAGAGTCACAGTTTTTTTATCGGGATCGATGGCAGTTACGCTATCGCGAATCAGTTTAATGCCATGATGCTTGGTAAGGCTTTCATATGGCGATGTGATGTCTGCCATGGTCCGCATACCTGCGACAACAAAATTGGACATGGGGCAAGACAAAAAACTGGCATTGGGCTCAATCAATGTGACATTTGCCGTATTGTTAGAAAACAGGCGCAGATATTTTGCAGCCGTGGCGCCACCAAAGCCACCACCAATCACCAAGATACTGGCTTTATTCAGATTCGCTTGCGCATAGCTAGAGAAGCCTCCCAGCACGCTTAAGCCTGCAGCACTACGAGCTAGAAAGTGACGGCGATTCATTACGGCTTTTTCCCTAACTGGTTTGCAATACTTTCAAGCTGAGCATCTGTATAGCCTTTTGCTAACTGCGGCATGAGCGTGCCTGGCCGAGTTCCTGATTTATAGGCTAAGAGTTGGGCGAGCAATTCTTCACTACTAATTTGACTTATTAGAGGAATACTTTGATTGGGTAGGCCCTTGCCATTAGTACCATGGCAATTAGCACAAGTAGCTGCCAAACTCTGTTGATACAGTTGATCAGCTGTAGAAACTTGCGCCCAGCAAGAGCCGCTGAGGCTAAGGATCAGCAAAAAGCTGGATGCTAGGAATTTCACTTGAGATCTCTCTGGTTCATGGGGTCATTTTATCCCTCTGAATCAAAACCGATAAACTATAGTGATGCAAGGCACTCCCACTCTCCGCAGCGCGTTTCTCATCCTTTTATTGGCAATCACCAGCTACTTTTATGGGTTAGATAGTCGCTTTGCCCCCAAGAATGGGGATGAGTATCCCTATATGCACATCGTGCGCCTTACTGCAGACTCTGGCCATTGGTTGCCATTACAGTCTGAGATGGATGGATTGAAGAACACTAAGCCCCCATTATTATTTTGGCAGGGGATAGCTAGCTCCTCTTGGGCAAGTCAGTGGACCTTATGGAACCTTCGCTGGCCTAATCTCCTCTATACCGGTTTGACTGCATTTTGCTTATTCTTGGCGGTACGACGTTTCAGCACTCAAACAAAGATAGGTGTATTGGCTGCGCTTGTATGGCTAGCTTTTTTCTCGACCTATCGTTATGGCCGACCCTTCCTCACTGATCCCGCTGAAGTTTTTTTCTTGAGTCTGCCCTTTATGGGATTACTGTACTGGGGTAAATCAGCTTTTGATTCCAGATTACTTTTTCCATTATTTGCGGCTCTGTGTTTTGGTTTGGCATTACTTGCTAAATCCTTTGCCTATATCGTGCCAGCCATATTTGCCTTAACACTCTATTACTGGCGTTGGCGTGAGTGGAGCCTGCCCAAACTGATTACACGCGATCTGTTGAAGTTGGTCTTTATCGTAATTGTGGCGTTAGGCGTATTTTCTATTTGGTTCTTGCTAGATCCAGCACCAGAGGCAATCTGGAAAGAATTTGTCTTGGGTGAGAACGCAGGTAAGTTCCAAGCGAGAAGTTCTAACTATGCATTCGATCTCTTGCGAGGTGGCGACAGCATCTGGATGTTGATTCTTACAACTTTAGCTAATGCTGGGTTATTGATTGCAGTCTTGATCAACACGCTCTGGCAATGTTGGCGTGAGCGGCGTTTTCTATCGATTGAAGAAAGTCTCTTACTACTCTTGATTAGCGCCTTCTTCATTGTTTTCAGCATACCAAGTCAGCGTTCTGGACGGTATCTGTTGCCGGTTATGCCAGCCTTTGCTGCATTGATCGCAATGCACTGGCAGCGCTTATCGCTTTGGGGCTTCCGGTTTGCCTTAGCTCTTCAGCTCACTATCTTGACCGCCTTGACCTGGGTTGGATTCAAGCTCCAAGCTGAAAACCCAATCTGGCATTACTCGGTTGGGCATTGGGTATTGATGACAGTTGGCATCACATTGATACTCATGGGTCTAGTGAAAAGTACATGGTGTAAATCGCTGACATTGGCTGTTTGCTTTATATCCTATTGCGCTTTGAATAGCAGTCTTGCCCCACTAGAGGGGGTGCTGGGCCGTTATGATGCTCAGACTATTGAAGCTGTTCAAGGAAAAGCAGTATGGATTCCATGTGACTATCGCGCTAAAGACGAAGAGTATCGCTTGCTATTGCCGGGCACACAGTTAAATGGCTATCCATCTCAGCAGGCAAGCGATATCACCAGCTTACTGGGTCAATATCCTCTGGTAGCAGTCCAGATCCCATTAGGCTCATCCATCGACGAGAAGCTAGCAGCCTGCCCTTCTTGCAATATCATTGGCCACCGTATGGAAATGCGAGCAAGACAAACACCCCAAGAGATTGAGGCGATACTAAGGGGTCATATTGGAGAGTATCTTTTTGTGAATGAATATTTAATCGCAGGTCCAGCAATAGTACCAAGCCCAGAACTCATTAATCAGTCGAGTAGCGAATTGCGTAAGGATGCTTGTAGATGATTCGGGTTGTAGCGCTCTGCTTTTTATTATTGGCAACAGTTTTAGGCTTTTTGCATCTTGATAGTCATCCAGCCTGGGCGCCGTTTCAGGCTCAGGAGGTGGTGAGTACTGAATCTGAGTCAAGCCATAACGCTAAAGTGGCACTGATTCAACCAAAGTCAGATTGGTTGCCAGATACTGGTGCAGCCTCGGTTCACGCGGCCTCCTTGATCTCTTTGAAAGATGAGTCATTGCGAGCCTTTTGGTTTGCAGGCAGCCGAGAGGGCGCAGCAGATGTAGTGATCAATAGCGCTGTATTCAACCCCCATACCAATACTTGGGGTGAGCCGACCGTAGTCATTGATCGCATTACCGCAGAAAAATCTCTGTCCCGTTATATCGCCAAATTAGGCAACCCCGTTCCAGCTAGGGCGGCTGATGGACGTCTGCAACTCTTTTTTGTGACGGTATCGATCGGAGGATGGGCAGGTAGCTCTATTTCTACAATGAGCTCAAGTGATGAAGGCCTCACTTGGAGTAAGCCGCAACGCTTGATTACTTCGCCCTTTACTAATTTAAGTACCTTGGTAAAAACACCTGCAATTCCTTTTGCAGATAGCAGACTAGGTTTGCCCGCTTACCATGAGTGGATTGGTAAGTTTGGTGAGCTACTGCGTATCGATGGCGACCAGGTGATTGATAAACGCCGCATGAGTTCTGGTCGCAGTGCAATTCAGCCTTTGGTATTAGTGGATGCCCCAGAAAAAGCCCAAGCCTATTTCCGTCAGACCCGAGGAAGTTCAAAGCCACATCAAATCCCTGTTAGCGAAACGCAAAATGCTGGCCAGTCTTGGCAAGCTCAAGCAGATCTTCCTATCGCCAATCCTAATGCTGCTATCACTGGCGTACTGTTATCAAATGGCTTACGTATTTTGGTGGCCAATGACCTAGAGTCAGGGCGCAGTCGTTTAGTGATGCTCGCAAAAGATAATTTAGATGCGCAATGGCAAACCATTGATGTACTCGAAGATGATGAAGCCTTAGCACCAGAGCAACGTCGTGAATTTTCCTATCCATACATGATTGCAGATGGCACTCAAGTAGACTTAGTCTATACATGGGATCGTAAAAAGATTCGGCATATTCGCTTTGATAGTAATTGGATTAAGCAGGCATACAGCAATGCCCAAGCGAAGACAGTTAGTAGCGAGGAGGGTAAGCAATGAAAAATTTTATGCAGACCATCGCTTTATTAGAGATGGCTCTTACATGTGGCACCCTTTTAGTTTGGCTGCTCCAAAGAAACTTCGAGGCGCAAATTCCTGTTGCAGCCCGAATCATCTTGGCTTTACTTTTGGCTAACCTGTTTTATTGGCCGCTCGGCATGTTTATGGAATTACCGCTAGCAGCTTACATTCGAGGTGTTACAGGCGATTTAAGTATGGTCTCGCTGCTTCTTCTTTGGTCGAGCGTCTTACTGGATCGTATCGATCCCCGAAATACTGAAGCACATTTTGTACCCATGGGATTTAAGGTGGCGA
>Ga0208503_1000291_pt1 | contig 10219 bp, 10 predicted proteins | sample CryBogCBE31Jul07_FD_184584 | JGI IMG/M metagenome (GOLD analysis project Ga0208503, IMG submission 184584) | Freshwater microbial communities from Crystal Bog, Wisconsin, USA - CBE31Jul07 (SPAdes) (version 2) | ecosystem: Environmental > Aquatic > Freshwater > Lake | place: Crystal Bog...
GGCTGAATTTTCCCCAAGCGTGGAATAATGTCTTTACGAATTGCATTACGACGATAGCGAGTAGATTGGTTGCTGGGATCTTCAATCCATTTCAATCGATTAGTCTTGGCATAGGCCTCAAGCGCTTCCCTACTCTCCCCTAATAAAGGTCGCCAAATCGTAACTTGGCTTTGGTCGGCAGTAATCATCCGCTCGCTTGGCATCGCTGATAAGCCTGCAACACCAGCGCCGCGCAATAACTGCAAAAGAACTGTCTCAGCTTGATCATTTTGATGATGCGCAAGCAATAGATCTTCGACTTGATGCTCACCACATAAATCAGCAAGTGCTTCATAGCGAGCTGTTCTGGCCCTTGCTTCAACATTACCCTCAGCAGATTGATTTAAGTGCAGGAGTCGAAAGTCAAAAACGACTGGATATTTTTTCTTTTGATATTGAGCGGTAAGCTTCTCGCAAAACTCGAGCCAGCCATCTGCTGGTTTTTGCAAACCATGATGAATATGAAATACCCAAATTTGCTCGATTTTCTGCGACTGAAATACCTGGGCCTTACAAACCGTGTCGAGCAAGACTACGGAATCGAGGCCGCCGCTGAGGGCAACCGCGATACGTTTGCCTGACTTAAGGCTTTGGGGTGATTTCCTTGAATTTGCCATAGCTCATTAAGCGTTCATGGCGGCGTTCCAACAAGGCCTCCACTTTCATGCCATCGAAGATTTTTAGAGATTCAGATAAAGCTTTACGCATGTGGTTCATCATCACTTCGTAATCACGATGTGCGCCACCAATAGGTTCGGGAACAATCTTGTCAATTAAGCCCAGCATTTTTAGTCTTTGAGCGGTTAGGCCTAATTGCTCTGCTGCTTCTGGGGCTTTATCAGCCGTCTTCCACAAAATCGATGCGCAGCCTTCTGGCGAGATTACTGAATAGGTTGAATTTTGCAGCATTAATACTTGATCGCCCATTGCAATCGCTAATGCACCGCCAGATCCACCCTCACCAATGATGGTACTGATGATCGGCACTTCAAGTTCGGCTTGCACATAGAGATTGTGTCCGATTGCTTCAGATTGATTACGCTCTTCAGCATCAATCCCCGGAAATGCGCCAGGAGTATCAACAAAGGTAAATACTGGTAAACCAAATTTTTCAGCCAAGCGCATCAGACGCATCGCTTTACGATAGCCCTCAGGACGACTCATACCAAAGTTTCGTAATGCCCGCTCTTTGGTATCTCTCCCCTTTTGGTGGCCAATTACCATGCAAGCACGACTATCAAATCTGGCTAGACCGGCAATGATTGATTGATCGTCAGCAAAGCTGCGATCACCATGTAGCTCATGAAAGTCTGTGAAGAGCGCACTAACGTAATCTAAGGTGTAAGGCCTCTGGGGGTGACGGGCAACTTGAGATACCTGCCAAGGTGTGAGGTTCTCATAGACCTCTTTAGTAAGTTGCAGACTTTTTTCTGAGAGCGTTTTAATTTCATCAGAAATATCTACCGATGATTCATCCTGCACAAAACGCAACTCCTCAATCTTGGATTCGAGTTCGGCAATCGACTGCTCAAAATCTAGAAAAGTGGTCTTCATGCGTTGATTTTAGTATTCAACTGGAATGGGGTCGATACTTCGCCATAAATACCACGTTGCTACCGTGCGCCAGGGGGCCCAATTGGCAGCAACCTCTCTAGCCTCATGACGGCTAACAGGCTCACCACTGAAATAATTGATAGAAATAGCCTTAATTAGTCCAATGTCATCAAGAGGGAGAATATCGGGACGAGTCAGGTTAAAAATGAGAAACATCTCCGCTGTCCAGCGGCCGATACCCCGAATTTCGCTGAGTTCTTTAATGACAGATTCATCATCCATATCTTTCCATTGATTGGCATGTAATCGGCCAGATACAAAATGGTCTGCAAGATCCTGAATGTATTCGACCTTACGACCCGATAAACCAGCAGTTCGTAATTCTTCAACATTAAGAGCCAGAATATTTTTCGGATTCACCTTCTTTTTTGCAGCAATCACTACCCGATCCCATACTGCTTGAGCTGCAGATACTGAAATCTGCTGACCAACGATCGATCTTGCCAGGGTAACAAAAGGATCACCACGCGTCATCAAGAAACCAGTGCCAAACTTCGGAATCAGTTTGCGCATGATTCGATCGTTTTTCATCAACTCTTTACAGGCCTGCTCCCAATAATGTGGGGCAACTGCTTCTAAAGTTGTTTGATTGGAAGTTGCCACTATAGTCTGCGCCACTCTGTGAGACCACCAGGTTTATCTTCCAGAACAACACCTTGCTCTAATAATTGCTTACGAATCCCATCGGCCTTAGCAAAATCTTTTGCCTGCTTTGCATTTGCTCTGGCAGTAATTTGTAGCTCGATCTGCTCTGCACTCAAACCATTCTCAGTAAGTCGCGCACCGGCCTGTAGAAATTGATTCGGGTCGCGTTGTAAGAAGCTCAAGCTTCCTGCCAAAGAGCGCAAAGTATTGGCAAGCTGGTCTTTCTCCTGAGCTTGAGTGCGATTAATTTCACTGGCTAGATCGAAGAGCACTGCAATTGCCTCGGGCGTATTGAAGTCATCATTCATGGCAGCGTTAAACCGCTGTACCCAAGTTGAATCTGGATCAACAGCAGCAGCACTTGATGGGGTATGTGCTAAAGCAGTGTAGAGGCGCACTAAACCAGCATGAGCTTCATCTAACTGAGCATCGCTGTAATTAATTGGGCTACGGTAATGGGCTCTCAACATAAAGAAGCGGAGCACTTCAGGATCATAGGTTTTCAGAACATCACGAATCAGAAAGAAGTTACCCAAAGATTTGGACATCTTCTCTTCATTAACCCGAATGTGACCGTTATGCATCCAGTAGTGCACAAAAGGCTCATCATTTGGAGCGCGATCTTTGCCATATAAAGCGCCTTCGCTTTGTGCAATTTCATTCTCATGATGCGGAAACTGGAGATCTGACCCGCCACCATGAATATCAAAATGTTCCCCTAGCAGATCGCAAGACATCGCTGAACATTCAATATGCCAGCCTGGTCTGCCTTCACCCCATGGAGATTGCCACCGGGTATCTGCCGGCTCTTCAGGCTTGGCACTCTTCCACAACACAAAATCATGCGGATCCCGTTTCGTGCCAACGATAGTCACACGCTCACCTGCTTGGAGTTCGTCCAGACTCTTGCCCGACAATTTTCCGTACCCTGGAAATAACCGCACTGCAAAATTCACATCACCATCATCAGCTTGATAAGCTAACTGCTGATCAATCAGGCGGCCGATCATCCCTTGCATCTGCTCGATAAATTCAGTAGCACGCGGCTCTTGATCAGGATGCATTAATCCCAAGCTATCAGAGTCAAGATGCATTGCATCAATAAAGCGATTGGTTAGAGAGGCGATGGATTCTTTATTCTCGATTGCGCGGTTAATGATCTTGTCATCGATATCGGTGATATTGCGAACGTAGAGCACCTCGAAGCCGCTTGCTCGAAGCCAGCGTACGACCATATCAAATACGATCATGACGCGAGCGTGACCAATATGGCAAAAATCATAAACCGTCATGCCACAGACGTAAATCTTGACCTTGCCCGACTCAATCGGCTTAAAGACCTCTTTTGAGCGGCTTAGGGTGTTATAAATTTGCAGCATAGACAGATAAAAGGCGGGAATTGACTCGAATTTGTTAGACTGATGAGTATATCGAATGAGCCCACAGTTTTACCCCCTTCTTTTTATGCAAACCTTTCGCCCCTTACTGAAATTGACGCTAGCGCCCTGCATTGGTCTAACTAGCGCCCTAACCATAGCCTTACTATCTCTCGGAGGCTGCAGTACCCCAGGTCAACAAAGGGCTGATGCAGAAATTCTGGCTGTCAATAAAGCAGAGATGCAGCAAGATCCTGGCGCCCCTCAAGCCTATTTAGGCTCTTACGGACCTACAGACCCACAAAGATTAAGCACAAATCCTGCCTACGAACCCTTGGCCCCCTCATTGGCAGATTCAGTGGCGGTACCCTATCTTTCTTTCTTGATTATTGAACCCGATCCGGTCAGTAAAAATGGGGTTCCATCAGATATCGAAAAACTGGTTAAAGCCAGGCAGTTTCCTGCCGCAATTGATCTAATCAATGAGCGACTCAGCAAAACACCCAAAAATGTTCAGTTGCGTTATGTCAAAGCCAGAATTCAAATTCAGATGCGTGACTTTGCTGCTGCTAAACAAACTCTGATAGAAATTACTCAACAGTTTCCAGAATTACCAGAGCCTTACAACAACTTAGCTGCGATTGCTGCGAATCAAGGTCAATGGATTGAAGCGCGCGATTATTTAGAGTTAGCGCTCAAGCTTCGACCTACTTATGCAATCGCCTCTGCCAACTTGGGTGAAGTCTATTTGCGTTTGGCCGCCAAAGCCTATGAAAACGCATCTCAGTCCAGAACCAATCAACGCTTTTATACCAATCGCGCCAAAGCACTCAACGAGATGTTGAAACAAAAGCCAGATAGCGCACTACCCCAATCCAATTTACAACCGAATAACTCTAAGGAAAGTACCCCAAGCAATGGCGAAAGTTCTTCTAAAAACCAATAAGGGTGACATCACCCTTAGTCTCGACGCAGTTAAGGCTCCAAAGACTGTTGCGAATTTTTTACAGTATGTCAAATCAGGTCATTACGACGGAACCATTTTTCATCGAGTCATTAATAACTTCATGATTCAAGGTGGTGGTATGGGCGTTGGTATGAAAGAAAAATCTACTAGCGCTCCAGTCGAGAATGAGGCCAATAATGGTCTTAAAAATGAACGTGGCACAGTAGCGATGGCACGCACTAGCGACCCTCACTCTGCAACTGCTCAGTTTTTCATTAACGTCAATGACAATGATTTCTTGAACCACACTGCCCCCAGCGCGCAAGGTTGGGGTTATGCTGTTTTTGGCAAGGTAACTGATGGTCTTGATGTGGTTGATACGATTCGTAAAGTAAAAACGGGTAATGCAGGTTTTCATCAAGACGTCCCTGCAGAAGACGTGATTATTGAAAAGGCCAGCGTCATCGCAGAATGAGCGTGCAATGTCAAAGCGCCCTGCTGATCTCTGATCTGCACCTGACCCCCTCCATGCCTCTTACGGCTCAGCGCTTTTTTGATTTTTGTCAAAAAGAAGCTGGGTCAGTAGAGGCAGTTTTTATTATGGGTGATTTATTTGAGTATTGGCTCGGAGACGATGCCAATGCTGGGTCCCCTTTTCAGCAAGAAGTTCGAAGCGCCCTGGCATTGTTATCAACCAAAGTGAAGCTCTTTTATTTGCATGGCAATCGGGATTTTTTACTAGGCCCCGACTACCTCAAGAAAACAGGGATGACCTTATTGCCCGATTCTTCCCCTGTCAGTATTGCAGGTCAGGACTATATATTGAGTCATGGCGATGCTTTATGCACCGCAGATATGGGCTATCAAGTCTTTCGTAAATGGACTCGCAAGCACTGGGTACAAAAACTGTTCTTAAAATTCCCTTTGCAATGGCGTCGATCGATTGCTAACCAACTGAGACGTAACAGCGCCTTGAAGTACCAGAGAGCAACTCGCTATGCCCCAGCAAACCTGTCCGTCCAAATGGATGTGACAACTAGCGCCTGCGCTTCTGTCATCAAGAAACATTCGATTAATCGCCTGATCCATGGTCACACCCACATGCCAAAGCATCACCATGAACAACTTGGCGATACCCATTGGCAGCGTTGGGTTCTATCGGATTGGGATTTAGATCATCCCGAAAGCGTTTTGCCAAAAGCAAGCGCCCTACTCATTGATGAGCAAGGTGTTCGTTATCTAGACTTAGTGAAATAAGACAGTCTTAGTGTTTTGCTTAGTACTTAACTTAGTGCTTGGAATAGCGCGACAAGATTTGTGCCATTTGCGCGAAAATTCGGGGATTCGCACACATCACTTCACCAGTCTCTAAGAAGCCTTCTTCGCCGCGGTAGTTGCCGATTAAACCACCCGCCTCAGTAACCAGCAAGGCTCCCGCCGCCATATCCCAGGGCTTGAGATCGCTTTCAAAGAAACCGTCGTAGCGACCAGCAGCCACATAAGCCAAGTCAAGAGCGGCTGCGCCAGGACGACGCAGACCTGCACATTGGCGCGACATTTCAGCAAAGATCTTTAGATAGGTATCAAGGTCTTGATCTTGTCGATATGGAAAGCCTGTACCCAACAGGGTATTTGCTAAACGATCTTGAGTCGCAACACGTAAGCGACGACGATCTAAGTAAGCTCCTGCGCCACGAGTGGCAGTGAAAAGTTCATCGCGGGTTGGGTCATACACCACTGCTTGTTGTGTGACGCCATTGACTGCAAGCGCGATTGATACGGCATATTGTGGGAATCCATGGATGAAATTGGTTGTGCCATCCAATGGATCAATAATCCAGATGTGATCTGAGCCACTATTTTGAGAGCCCGTTTCCTCAGCCAAGAATCCATGTGTGGGATAGGCTTCACTGAGGGTTTCAATGATCGCTGCCTCTGCAGCTTTGTCCACTTCAGTCACAAAATCATTGTGCTGTTTACGATCAACTTGCAAACGCTCTAAATTGAGAGAGGCCCGATTAATTACGGTACCGGCACGACGGGCAGCCTTAATGGCCACATTTAACATGGGATGCATAGTGTGTATGGACAAATTAAATAAGAACGGACCCGAAATATTGCAAATTTCAGTAAAAACTGAAGGACAATAACGAGCTAATAGCTTGATTCTAAACGATTGCTCCCCATGATTTCTCAAAATCCCGAATTGATCCGCTGGGTCCTGGTAGAAACCAGCCACCCCGGTAACGTTGGTTCAGCAGCTCGCGCACTCAAAACAATGGCTTTTGACCAATTGCTATTGGTCAATCCAAAACAGAAACAAATTGCCCAAGATCCTGAGGCAATTGCGCTTGCTAGTGGCGCTGCTGATATCTTGCAATCCAGCCAAGAACTCCAAACTCTTGATGCAGCAGTCCAAGGCTGCACTCTCGTACTAGGACTCACGAGTCGAGACCGCGAATTCGGTCCACCCGCTCTCAACTGGCAAATAGCTAAGGATTTAGTTGTAGAAACAGCTCAAGCAGGTCAGTCTGTTGCCCTGCTCTTTGGCCCGGAGCGCACTGGTCTTGATAACAGTCATTTAGCGCTTTGCACCCATCGTGTTTGGCTCGATGCCAACCCAGCCTATCCTTCCCTCAATTTGGCTCAAGCGGTAATGGTCTGCGCCTTTAGCCTTAAAGAGGCGCTTGGCCCATTAGCCGGTTCGGGGAATGAACTATTTTCGGGCTCACGTGAGGATATGGCAGAGTTTGCAGACCCTGCTGCCATTGCAGCGATGTTGGAGCATTGGCAAGCAGGACTGATTGCCCTGGGCTATCTTGATCCTCAAAATCCCAAAAAACTCATGCCCCGCTTACAAGCCCTTTTTGCTAGGGCCCGACTCCATAAAGAGGAAATTGATCTGCTGCGGGGAATCGCAAAACAGATGCTCCTGAGAAAATAAGCTCAAACCATTAGAATCAAGCTATGTTGAATACCCTTTTTGAGACTGTTGACTCCATCATTGCACGCGATCCTGCTGCCCGCAATCGTTTTGAGGTCATCACCTGCTACCCAGGTTTGCATGCAATTTTTCTGTATCGCATCTATCACTTCTTGTGGATCATTGGCTTTAAGTGGCTGGCTCGCTTCTTATCTTTGATTGCGCGAATCATCACCGGAATTGAAATTCATCCAGGCGCCAAAATTGGTCGCCGAGTATTTTTAGATCACGGTCTAGGTATTGTGATTGGTGAGACTACTGAAATTGGTGATGACTGCACCATCTACCAAGGCGTAACGCTTGGCGGCACCTCACTCTATAAGGGCGTTAAACGTCATCCTACTCTAGGTAAAGGAGTTGTGATTAGCGCTGGTGCAAAAGTGTTGGGCGGCTTTATGGTTGGCGATGGCGCTCGGGTTGGCTCAAATGCAGTCGTTCTAAAGGAAATTCCTGCGGGCGCAACTGCAGTGGGTGTCCCCGCGCGCATTCTGCATCCAGATTTGCCGCAAACCCAAGCCACCGATAGCAAGGCTTACTTTTCAGCGTATGGCATTACGCCCAATGTCGATGATCCTGTTTCGATGGCTCTGAAAGGTTTAATTGATGCGAGTCTGGAGCAGGAAAGCAAAATTGCCGCTCTGGAAAAAGCCTTGGCTCAGTTGGGCAATCAATCTATTGGCAATGAGTCCACTACTCAGAGCGATACCAAACGGGATCTAGATGCCATTAAAGAATGGCTTAAAGAATAATTAGTGCAAAGTACGAGGATTGCTTCTACCGGCGCCCGAAGCGATTGAAATAAAGTCATCGGCATCTGACTCTTCTCCATCTTCTTCATTCGGCATACCAAAAGTAAAACTCTCGGCACCGGCTGGATGACGGTTAGCAATTTCTTCCTCAGTCGCTGCACGTACGTCCTGTACTTGTACCCAGAAACGCAGGGCCATGCCCGCCAAAGGATGATTGCCATCCAATACCACTTGATTATCAGCAACGTCAGTAACGGTATAGATCAATGAGTCATCTTCGTCTTCTTCAGCAGCCAATAAATCAGTATCTTCTTCACCGTCTTCTTCAGGCACACCTTCGAACTGCATACCAACCTCTAGCGGCTCAGGAAAACGGGTACGAGGTTCGATCTTCAACAATTCTGGGTTGTACTCACCAAAGGCCTCGGTAGGCTCTAGTTGCACTGTGGTTTCAAAACCAATATTCTGACCATCTAAGAGCGCTTCAATCTTCGGAAAAGTCCCTTCGTAACCACCATGCAGGTATACCATCGGAGAATCAGGCTCTTCGATGACATTGTTTTGCGCGTCGGTTAATTTATAACGTAGGGATACAACGGTATTTTTATCGATCTTCATGCGGACTTTTCAGTGCTATTACAGTACTACTTTTGATATAGGAAACATTTTACTTGAGTAAGTCTTACGAGCCACCCATCCCTCCAAAACCGCTTCCAATAGACCAAAACTGGGCTCTGTTGGGCGGTAGGAGCCCTCAAGAGTTTATGAAGGCGTTTTGGCATAAAAAACCCTTGCTCGTGCGAGGCGCGATCCCCGCCTTTAACTTGGCAAAGGCTCAAAATACACCGTTAGATAGCCCTATTTCTACGAAGACCCTCTTGCAATTTGCCCAATCCCCAGATTGCGAATCACGTCTGGTGCACTCTAATCCCTGGAGTCTGTCCTCTGGCCCACTGAGTAAAAAAGATATCCCTCAACTAGAAGATCCGAACTGGACAATTCTGCTACAAGGCATGGAGGCAGTCCACCCTGCTGCTGCCAAGATCCTCTCTTGGTTTCGGTTTATTCCTGATGCTCGTCTTGACGATTTAATGATTAGCATCGCAGGCCCTGGTGGTGGTGTTGGGCCTCATTTTGATTCGTACGATGTTTTTTTAATTCAAATGTCTGGTAGAAGGCGTTGGAAGATTTCTGAACAAACAGATTTGAGTCTCAAGCCATCCCTGCCGCTGAAAATCTTGAAGCACTTTAAAGCAGAGTTCGTTTGGGATTTAGAGCCAGGCGATATGCTGTATTTGCCTCCACATATTGCCCATGAAGGAATTGCACTTGATCCAGGTTGCCAAACCTGGTCGGTTGGATTTCGTGCGCCCAGTTATCAAGAATTACTCCAAGAAGGATTATGGCGTCTTGCAGAATCTCTAGAGGACCTACCGCACTTAGCAAGCCACTTTGCCGACCCCCTACAAAATGCTACTGACAAAGCCGAGCAATTACCTGGTGAGCTCATCAGGCAGCTCGAGGGGAAACTGCGGGCCCTCAAGCTACAAGAGATCGATACTTTTCTTCCGGGGATCACGGCCTATCTCAGCGAACCTAAACCGCAAGCCATTTTTGTCGGCAGAGACGATTTAACTCCAGCCGCATTTGCCCAACAGCTATCAAAACAGGATCTACTACCCCATCCACAAACTCGGATCTTGAGTCTCGGGGAAACCGTGTTTTGCAATGGGGAAAATGTGACCCAAAATGAGGCGCCGGCAATTCAGGAGGCTTGGAAAAAACTGAGTAAATTCAAGGCTCTTCAAGCTGGCTATGTCATTGGGAAGAATGCCCACAGCAGTCTGCTTGAAGCCTACCGGTCTGG
>Ga0208503_1000296_pt1 | contig 10144 bp, 9 predicted proteins | sample CryBogCBE31Jul07_FD_184584 | JGI IMG/M metagenome (GOLD analysis project Ga0208503, IMG submission 184584) | Freshwater microbial communities from Crystal Bog, Wisconsin, USA - CBE31Jul07 (SPAdes) (version 2) | ecosystem: Environmental > Aquatic > Freshwater > Lake | place: Crystal Bog...
GCAAGAACGCTACGGGATTCTCTACCGAGTTTCCCAACCAGGCCAGGGTGCCGTTGAGCCCAAAGAGAACACCAACGACGCAGGCAATTAGTTCAGAAGTGACAAAGCGACGACACAACAGATAGGTCGAAACACCGGCAATGAGTTGCAGGGCTAAGTGAAACCAGACCAGACCGTTGGGAAGTGCGAAGAGCAGAACCAACGGGGACAAGGCACCGGACTGCATTTCGCCCGCCAGCGGCATGCCGATGCCTTCGAATGGGTTCCACCAGGGCAAGTGACCATGAAGGAGATCAGTGGCGGCCAGGTGACCCAACGCCTGGGTTAAGAACCCGACATTGGGGTCAATGGCGGGGTGGCTGCAGGCAGTCCAGCACGTCGCGTGAGCAATGCCCGACGTCCACCAGATGGCGTCTTGCTGGGTGATGCCGAAAATGTAGAGGATGTTGGCGAGGACAATAACGCCGACCACGATGCTGAGACCGAGGGGTGACCCCCACAGTCGCGCGCGGGCAGCCCACGATGCCAAACTCTGACTTCGAGGGGGGTGAGATAGTCCTTCAACGGTAGTCACGTCGTCACCAGCTCCTTTGACCCCGACACACCGTTGTCCACCACCTACTCTACCAACGACCCCTTAGAAAATGGGGGTCTACAGGTAGGTGCCGGTGCTCGATGCTGCTGAGGAGACGTTGACCTTGGAGACTTCGCCCATCTCCTCGTAGAGTTCAGCCAGCGTCTTGGCGGAGTCGACGCTGCGTCCCAAGCGGGCGCTCGCGTCCGATGCCGAGAATGGCCCGAACTCAATGGTGGCCAAACAGCGACCAGGGCGGACCAGGGCGGCGTCGAGAGAGCTCGGCGGTGCGTTCGTTGACAGCAGAATCAACAGATTGCTCGTGGCGCCCACGATGCCGTCGGTGGCGTTGAGGAGGCGTGAGATTCCTGCCCCGCGGGTGCCGCCCTTCTCAGCGATCTCGTCGGCGTCTTCGATTACCACGATGCGTGTGAGGTCGTTGTCAACAAACGTCACCATGTTCATGAAGTAGTTGATCTGATTGAGCATGCGTTCGGGGTCAAGAACTAAGGCCGCGCGCGACCACTCCTTCCACGACGTGAGCAGACTACGAATGGCCCACGTCTTACCTGTGCCGGGAGGTCCGTGGAAGAGGATGATGCGGCCGTTGTCCTTGGTGTCGGCACGCGTCAGCCCGGCGAGTTCTTCGAGACCCTTGCGCGTGGCGGCGGTGTAGTTGTTTTGAATCTTGGCCCACTCTGTGTCGTCAAAGTTGCGCATGGTGGGGTAGTCGTCCCCTGACCAGATTTCGAAGTTGGTTGTCTTTGGTTCGGCTACCGACGTTTCGAGACCGGACTGAAAACGTGTGGCCATCTCACGAATGGCCTCCATGCTCTGTCCACCAAAGTACGAACCAACGTGACCTTCACCGATTGTCACGGACGCCCACCAGTCGATGCCGCGCAACAAGTAGATCGCACGTTCACCCGAGGCGTAAGAACGTTCGACGGTGCACGTCGGCAAGTAGAAACTGATCGACTGCAGGGTGTAGGGCTCGGACCGCACGTAGGTGAAGTGGGAGCGAAGCGCGTGGGTGAACTCACCTTTATAGAAGAGTTCGATGAAGGCACTCTCGGGCAGGTGATTGGGATTCTGGTGATGGTCGCTGTGACCGTAGGTGAAGCTGGGGTGTCCCGCCGCGAGGGTGGTGCCCGGAAAGGCACTGAAGAGTTCGTCCATAGTTGTCATGGAGAAATGTTGCCAACCCCCTGTGACACGACGGGCGGGTCATGTGACAGTGGCCCCGTATCCTTGGCACTTCACTACGTTGGAGGTTGCATGTCACCATCACCCACAGACTCGTCAGCCTTAGCCACCGCGATTACCCGAGAGCTGGCGGCCACCCCAGGCCAGTTCGCTACCGAGCTCGCTCGCACCCTCAAGGTTGCCAAGGGTGACGTCAACTCCCTCCTCTACAAGAGCGATCAATTTGTTCGGACGGAAGACTCCAAGCCCCGATGGTTTCTGGCCAGTGATGCTGAGAAGGCACCGTCAATCGCAACGACGCCGTCAGTTGGGGGGACTACGAAGAACGCCGCGGAGCGCGTGATGGAAGAACTCTTCGGCGACCACGAACCCGACGATGACCCCTTAGACCCCGAGGCACTGGCTCGCTTCACGAAGGTCGCCACCGAGCCGCGCCGCGCCTTTGTTGCCGGAGAGCGTAGCGAGGACAACCCGCACGACTTGTACGTGTGGCAACGTGAGGCACTACAGCGCTGGCGTGACAACAAGTACCACGGCATCATCGATGCCGTCACGGGTGCCGGTAAGACACGCCTGGCTGTTGCGGCGATTGACGAGCACCAGCGGGCCGGTGGCCGAACGGTGGTCATTGTCCCCACCATTGTCTTGTTGCACCAGTGGGTGGCCGTTCTTGATGCCGCACTGCCGGGCGTGCGCGTCGGCCGCGTCGGTGACGGACACAATGACGACCTTGATCGCTATCCCGTTGTTGTTGCGGTGGTCGCCTCCGCTCGCAACCGGGCCTTCCTCCTTCGCGGTGCATCGGGCCTCCTGGTGGTGGACGAATGCCATCGGAGTGCATCGGAGAAGAACCAGGAAGCACTTGACGAACGCTTCGAGCGTCGACTCGGCCTTTCGGCAACCCACGAACGACTCGATAACGCGCACGAAACGGTGCTGCTGCCGTACTTTGGCCGTGTTGTCTACACACTGAACTACAAGCGCGCCATTGACGACGGCGTTATCACCAACGTCCGGGTGGCCTTCGTCGGGGTTAACTTCACCGAGGAGGAGGCGCAACAGTACGCCCTCATTGTCCACCAGCTCTCCACGGTCCGACGCAACCTCATTCGCACCTACGGTGTGCGTTCAGCACCGTTCAGCGTGTTTCTTGACGACGTGTTGCGACTCACCCGTTCCGGACCAGCCAAGGCCTCGATGTCGGCAAACAAGTGGTTGACGCTGTGGCGTGAAAAGAAGGAGATGCTGGCGGAGACGCCGGCCAAGATGAATGCCGTATCGTCATTGGCGTCGACGTTTCGAGACGCTGACCGGACCTTGTTGTTTACGCAGTCGATCCTGTCGGCGAACACCTTGGCGTCGTCGTTGACTGACATGGGCATTAGCGCTTCAGCGCACCATTCGGACTTGAGCACCGATGAGCGCGACGTCATCATGTCGTCGTTTGCGGCGGGATCAACCACGGTCTTGGCGTCGGTGCAGACGTTGGAAGAGGGTGTTGACGTGCCCGACGCCGATCTGGCCGTTATCGTTGCGTCGTCCAAGCAGCGTCGCCAGATGATTCAGCGCATGGGGCGCGTCATGCGACGCAAGGCCGACGGCCGAGATGCGCGCTTCATCATTTTGTTCGTGAAGAACACCGACGAAGATCCGCGATTGGGTGCGCACGAACTCTTCGTCGAGGAACTCTTAGCGGTCGCTCGCGAGTCGGCCATCTTCGAAACGTCGCAGGCCTCGGAAGTGCGTGCGTTCCTCGATCCTCGCCGACTCTAAACAACAATCCCCGGTGCGAACACCGGGGATTGTTGCTCTTTCAGGGGGAAGAAATGAAGCGGCGTTTTAGTTGTCGCCGTGGTGCTTGCGCTCGTAGGCCATGAAGTGACGAACGGCGAGTGCGGCGGCGGTGAAGCCCAGGGCGGGGAACGTAAGAACGGCAATCAACAACATGTGGATCTCCTTGTTTGTTTTGGGGGTGCACCCACTATGGCGGTCCAGCATGAAAACTTCGCAACAGAAATGTAAGGAGTTCGTTAAGACGCCCGAACTCTTATCTCGTCTTTAGGAACCAGCGAGGAGCGACGTGTTCTAACGTGACACGAGACCTCATTTTGGAGATGTAGATGCGTACCTTTACCGCCACCCCGTTGCCCACCGAGCGCTACACCCTCGGCGAAGGAATTCGATGGGACGAGGTCCGTCAGGAGCTCGCCTGGGTCGATATTGCTGGCATCTCCAGTCGTATGATGCGCGCACGTGTCAGCGACGAGTCAGTTGACATCGTCGCCACGCACGAGTTTGCTCCAAACTTCACGGTCTTCGCCCCCTTCGCTGACCGTTCCCTTGGCTGGCTGGCTGGCTACAACGACGCCATCGTGCGCTTCACCCAAGGTGGTGACGTGGTCCACCTGGTGACGCTCGAACCAGGGACGGCCGGCACACTTCGCACCAACGACGGAACGGCTGATCCATGGGGTGGATTCTGGGTGGGCACGATGGGGACGCGGGGACACGAGCCCATTGGTTCGCTCTACCGATACGTCAACGGTGAGGTCACCACGGTGCGAGAGGGATGCACGATTCCCAACGGCACGAGTTGGAGCGCCGATGGGCGAACCATGTATTGGACGGACTCGGCGCTGGGCACGATTTTTCGTGCGCCAGTGGACGAGGCGGGCTGGCCGGGCACATTTGAACCGTTCATTGTCTTTCCCGACCCGTCCATGGAAGCGCCCGATGGGCACTGCATTGACGAACGTGGGCACCTTTGGGTGGCCGTTTGGGGCGGCCGTGAAGTGCGGGAGTTCACACCGGAAGGCGAGCTCGTTGGCCGTGTCGCGGTCGACGCGCACCAGGTCTCGTGCTGCACCATTGGCGGCCCCTCGGGGACGACGTTGTTCATCACGACGGCGCAAGAAGGGTATTCAGCGGAGGACTCACGCCGCGATCCCCACGCGGGAAAACTCTTTCGCTGCGAGATCGACGTTCGTGGGCGTTCACTCTTGGCGGCGTCCGCGTTCTAGGCCTCTCGCCCGACATGTCACACCGGGCGGTCACCATAGAGGTGGACAGAGAGAGAAACGAGATTAATGAACCAGAGCACCTTGTCGTTTATTCAGTTGGATCGCGTGATTGGCGCCGTTATCGGAAGTGCCGTTGGTGATGCCCTCGGCGCCGGATACGAGTTCGCTACCCCACCTGAACCTTCGATGGTGACCATGAAGCCCGGCACTTTGACGGGTGCTCCGGCGGGTCACTGGACCGACGACACGGCAATGGCGCTGGGCATTCTCCGAGTGCTGGCGGCGGGACATCGACTCGATGATCCGGCCGCGGTGAGCTTGGTCGCTGACCAGTTTCTCGACTGGTTCTACTCCGGGCCATCAGACGTTGGTATGCACACGTCGCGGGTCTTGTCGGCAACGACGGGTCCGGACGACATGGCTGCGGCAGCGTTATGGGAGCAGCAGCGCCGACCCGACTCGGCGGGCAACGGGTCCTTGATGCGCACCGGCCCGGTGGCCCTCACCGCACTGGGTGATGATGAGGCCATTGCCAAGGCCGCGCGCGCCGTGTCGGCGCTCACCCACGCGCACCAAGACGCCCAAGACGCCTGTGTGCTCTGGTCCATCGCCATTGACCGCGCCATTCGAAACGGTTCTCTCGAAGGACCTCGAGCCGGCCTTCCTCTGCTGTCCGCCAGCCAAGCGGAAAAGTGGGAGTCGTGGATCGACGATGCGGAGCGCCGCGCACCGCACACCTTTCGTCCAAACGGGTACGTGGTCACCGCGCTGCAGGCAGCGTGGTCGGCGATTGTTCACAGCCGGGGAGCGACGAATCACTTTGATGCGGGACTGCGGCTAGCGATCTCCATTGGCGACGATACCGACACCGTGGCCGCGATTGCCGGCGCCCTCTTGGGGGCCGCCTACGGCGTGACGAGCGTCCCCTTTGTCTGGCGCCACGGCTTGGCCGGGTGGCCCGATGGACTGCGAGCGATTGACCTGACCACCTTGGCGGTGCGGGCCGCACGCGGCGGTGACGACCCCGATGGGTGGCCCAGCGTTGCGTCAATGGCCTCTATCTACGCCCGTTTTTCCCCTCGTGGTGGGACCTACGTGAGAGAAGGACCCCGGCGTGGTGTTTGGCGATTTTGGTGCGCTCGCGACCACGACGACGGACGCCTACCTGTCGCTGTGCCGAATTGGCGTCGATGATCGCAAGGTGAGTGACCATGAAGTCGTCTGGTTGGTGGACAAGCCACTCAACGCCGATGCCGCTCGCGTCCTGGCCGACACGGCCGACGCGATTGCGTCTCTGCGAGCCGAGGGCAAGACGGTCTTCGTCCACTGCGTGCGGGCCGAGAGCCGTACGCCAACGGTAGCGATGGCCTGGCTCATTCGTCACCACGCGCTGACTTGTGATGATGCGATTGATCTCGTCCTGGCAACCATTACTACCGCTGCCCCCGAAGGCAGTTTGTTGGATGGCGTGCGCCAGATCTCGTCGCTCGCTACCAGTTGATTTGGTAGACGTTGCAGGGTGCGCTGATGCCCTTCAGTGCAACTTCGATGGGGCCTTCGGCGGGAAAGACGCCCCCAAGTGAGCGATAGACGTCGTCAGTGACGCGAATGTCCCCACCACCGGCGCTCGCGGCAACCCGTGCGGCAACGACGACCGTCTTGCCGAAGAAGTCTCCTGCCTCTTCGCGAGCATTGCCGGCGTGAATGCCGATACGCACCGGGACACGGATGCCGTCGAATCCGTCACGAAGGGCGCGTTGAATACCCTGGGCCGCGGCAATAGCGGCGCCCGGCGCGGTGAACGAGATCATGAATCCGTCACCCTGGTTCTTCACAATGGTGCCACCAAACATGGCAACCTGCTGCTGCACCAGGTCGTCGTGCCAGCGGTGCAGCTGCATCCAGCGGTCTTCACCTAATGCCTCGAGCAAGACGGTGGAACCTTCGATGTCGGTGAACATCACTACGACGTTGCCGTCAGCGGTGCGCAACGCGAGGGTGGTGTCGTCGTCGTGGGCCATGCTCAACAGTGAGTCGAGCGAGGTGGTGATGTCGAAGCCGATCACGTCGGCGTTGGGAACGCCGTTTGAGGAGTGGGCGTGCACCACGCGCCAGTATGGTCCTTCCCGGCGAAAGATCAGCGTCATGCGCATGCGGACCTCTACGCCATGGGCGAGCATCATCGTGAGATCGGTGGCCACCCATCCAAACGTGCCGTCTTTCCAGGCGACGGTGGTGCCGGGCTCAACGGACTCGATGCCCATTTCGGTCAGCTGAACGGCGACGAGCTTTAAGAAGTCGTTGCGGTTATCCCACCACTCGAGTTCGTCGGTGCCGATGACGAGGAACGATTCGTGGGTGGAGGACATGTCGGCGAAGGCCTGCATGTCACCAGTTACGAGGGCGCGGGTATAGCTCTCGGCGAGTTCAATAAGTTCGGGGGCACGCTCCACGAACTTCAGCCTACAAAAGCGCTTCAGTAGCGGCGAACGCCCACAAATCTCCCTAACGGCGAGGTGACCACCAGAAGCGTTCACCCAAGGTCAACGCCATGGCCGGCACTAACACGGTGCGAACAATCAGCGTGTCGAGCAGTACACCGGTGCAGACAATCACGCCGATCTGGGTCAACGCAATCAGCGGGAGCACGCCAAGAACGAGGAAGACCGAGGCCAGCAAGATACCGGCCGAGGTGATGACCCCACCGGTGGTGCGCAGGGCTTCGAGCATGCCGGCGTTCGCCCCGAGGTGACTCTTCTCTTCCTTGGCCCGGGCCGTGAGGAAGATGTTGTAGTCAACACCGAGGGCCACCAGGAACAAGAAGGCGTAGAAGCTGGTGCCGGTATTGAGTGCGGGGTAGCCCAGGACGTGGATGAACAAGAACCACGAGATGCCGAGCGCGGCAAAGTAGGTGCCGATGACGGACGCCAGCAACAACAGCGGGGCGACGAGCGAACGCAACAGCACGAACAACACGGCGACCACCACCAGCAGGATCAGTGGGGCAAGGAGACGCGTGTCACGGTGTGACTCGTTCGTGGTGTCGAGGGCAATGGCACTGTCGCCACCAACGGCCACGCCGGTAATGGCGGCAAAGTGGTGGCGCAACGTGGTGATTAGCGCGAAACTGGCCGAAGAACTTGGCGCAGCTGACGTCGTGAGGTCCAGCTCGCTCCAGGTGGCGGTCGAGGGGCCGGCGCTCACGCTGTCTACACCCGTGGTGGCGAGGGCGATTGCTCGCACGGCCTGCACTTGGCTGGTGGGCGCGATGACAACCACGGGATCGGAGCTGCCCGCGGGGAAGGCACTCGCCAAGACGTTCTGGCCAACCACACTTTCGGGCGTGGCGGTGAACTGCTGCGTGGTGGAGAGACCGGACTTGGTACCTAGGCCCAACGCCGAGGCCACGACGAGAAACACGATGACGACAATCACGGTGAGGCGCGGTCCCTTCGCGACGGTCGCACCAATACGGGAGAAGACGCGGCCGTCGCTGTGGCGAACATCACCCACCGTGGGGACCAGTGGCCAGAACAGTCCACGACCAAAGACCACGAGCGCAGCGGGCAAAACGAAGAGACCGAAGAGGGCCGCCACGACGATGCCGATGCCCGCGGCGTATCCGAGCGCACGAGTGCCCATCAGCGTCGACAGCAGCAAGAGGCCAAGTGAAATAGCCACGGTGCTGGCGGACGCGAAGATCGACTCGCTCGTCTTCTTGAGGGCAGTGCGCATAGCCGTGAAGCGATTGGCTTCGTGACGCAGCTGATCGCGATAGCGAGCGATGAGGAGCAGGGCGTAGTCCGTGCCGGCACCGAAGACGATGACCTGGGCGATGCCCGTGGATGCCCCGTCGAGTCGAATACCTACGTGAGGAGCGAGGTGCGCGGCGATGCTGGCCGACACTTGGTCGGCCATGCCCACTACCAGAAGCGGGATGAGCCACAAGACGGGGCTGCGGTAGGTGGCAATCAGCAGCAGTGCCACCACGAGGACGGTGGCCAGGAGCAAGTTGGTGTCTGCACCGTTGAAGACACGACCAAGGTCGGTGGTGAAGCCGGGTGCACCGGTGACGGCCGTCCGCACACCAGTAACGGTGTTCTTCTGCAAGAAGGCGCGCAGCGCTAGAACGCGGTTTGACACGGCATTGTCATCGGGCTTGGCTGACACGGCCAGCGTGGCAATAGCGACGCGACCATCCTTTGACACCAGCACGGGACCGAGCAGCGATGACGTTGAGGTCGGTGTCGTGCGAGCGATTACTGACGCCAACTGATTGACCTCGGCGTGAATGCTCTGGATCTGCTGCGTCGTGAGTGCCTCGTGGTTTGCGCCGTAGAAGACGACAATGCCGGGCTCGACTGATGAAACGGGAAGCAGTGTCTGACGCTGGCTAACAATCCACGACTGGTCACTGTGGGGGAGCCCACTTACCGCCGAGGGCTCGTTAATGGTGGCGGTCTTTATAGAGAGAACGCCTCCCACCACGATGACGAAGAGCAGCACAACGGCGAGTGCACTGCGAAATTGACGGGGTGCCCACATGGGAGTCTCCTTGGAACGATGCCTCATGGAGTGTAGGGGGAGAAGCCGCAGAAACGAGGCGGATTAGACCTTTATGTTGTCGAATCGACACGGCTTTAAGAAGCCCCGAGGATTCATGGCCCCTAGGGGAAAAGAAATTGAAATATCTCGTCTCCATCTATTGCGGAGCCTGGCCACATTGCAAAGTGACCGTGACCGGCATAGTGGGCCCGAAGGTTCTGGTGCGGATGTACTGCGAACACTTCACTCCGAACAGAATTATCTTCGTAGGTGAGTCGTCCGTACCTTTGGTGGATCGAAATACTTCACCTTCAATCATGCCAGCTCCGACATACTTTGCGTCTAGGACTACGGCCTTAGGGATATCACCCGGCTTAAAAAGCACTACATCTGGAGTGCGTTTCCACTGTGTGCCTTCGTAGTCTTTCTCCGCTAAGCAGAGGCGCATCCAGCTTTCATCCGCATTCTTCTTAATCAGTGGCTCATAAGAAACGAAAAGGCCATTGGGATATTCGATAGTTGCTTGAGGGTGGAGTCTCTTACCGAATGACCATGCTTCAGGCAACAAAGGTAGCTGTTGGTGTGCGGTAAATCGGCAAAATGTTCCCTTGTTCAAAAATTTAGGTGGCGGGAAGTATCAGATTCTCTAATGAAGGCCAACTTCCCCTCCGATTAGGGGAAACACCAAGATGTAAAACATTGGTGGGCGAGGCGGGACTTGAACCCGCACTCCCTTTCGAGAACTAGCACCTGAAGCTAGCGTGTCTGCCATTTCACCACTCGCCCGTGGAGTGTCAAT
>Ga0208503_1000299_pt1 | contig 10065 bp, 12 predicted proteins | sample CryBogCBE31Jul07_FD_184584 | JGI IMG/M metagenome (GOLD analysis project Ga0208503, IMG submission 184584) | Freshwater microbial communities from Crystal Bog, Wisconsin, USA - CBE31Jul07 (SPAdes) (version 2) | ecosystem: Environmental > Aquatic > Freshwater > Lake | place: Crystal Bog...
TGTACATGAGTGTCATCAAATTGGATTGTACGCCACATTGACAAACGAAGAGAATACAAGAGCTGTCCGCCCTATTATTAACGGCACAACCTCTTTTCTGGACGTAGCTGCAATCACTGCAGACAGAACCACAGGAAACAGAGTAATTCGGTATCATCGTAAAAATCAATTTTATAGTTCCGATATTCAAATGACTGATTGCTTAATGGAACCTCTATGTTACGTTCTATTATTTCCTTATGGAAAGGGTGGTTGGGGAGCTGAAATGAGAAAGACTCTGCATTTCAGTGATTATCTTTGTTGCCGATTATTGAGACCAGAAAAAAATAACGATGGTTCCACTCTGTGTGTATTCAATAAGGCGAGAACTAGACAAATACCTGTTAATCGTTTCCAGCTTATGTCCCGCCTAGGTCAAACATACCTCGTAGACATGGTATGTTGTTCCAATGAAATCAAAACCATTGATAATGACTGCAATATATTTTTAATAGGTTAGTCGAATAATTGATTTCAGATTACAATGGCACAAAATCAATCAAGATATGTTTGGGATAACACAAGAAGATGACAACGACACCAATGCAGAAAATGAAAACAACGATTCTGAAACCAAAACTTTCTTATCTCAATCTTTCCATGGTAGTAGAAGGCACTTACGAATGCTGGCTACGAATGCGTTGACAATCGTCAGCGAAATGGGACGTCCAACAATCTTTCTTACTCTTACATGTAACATACACTGGACTGAGATTGAGGACCAGCTTCTTGAAGGTCAAACTGCTTACGGTAAATTTCAACCTATAAAGTACTCTTATGCTTATTGATTATACAAATTTGTGTTAGACCGTCCAGACGTTGTTTGCCGTGTTTTCAAAGCCCGATTAGATGCGCTTTTGAACAATCTTCGTCAAGGGAAGTATTTTGGACCACACAAACTCGGTTATGAAGTTCGTGTGATTGAATATCAAAGGTAAACTACCCTTATTATAAAAACATTTCACAATTATATATCATATAGGAGAGGATTGCCTCATGCTCATGCAGTCTTTCAACTACTAGGGGTGCCCGATTACAAGGATAGACAAGGTTTAGCTGATTGGATCGATAGATACGTGACAGCTGAGAAACCTAATCCCATATCAGATTCTGATGATCCAGTTCAAATAAATCGGCACAATATATACGTTCAACACATATCTACATCGATGACTCACAAGTGTTATAGTGCAAAAGAGGGCGGATGTATTTTGCAAGATGGAAAATGTAAACGTGGATACGACAGTTTGATATGTGTTCCTACAACATCTTTTGACGAGAAAGGTTTTCCAATTTATCGCAGAAGTAAACAAGAAGACCTAAGGATAGTACCGAATGTCAAAGAAATTGTTATTGATTGGGATGGCAAGTTTTTTTTTTATATTTAATAACTAAATACAATAACAATTATTATTATTAGGGCACGCATGTGCAGAATACTCTGGAAGTGTTTACACAGTGAGTTGAAATATGTTATTCTTTTCATCACTTGAAAGAAAATTAATATAAACGTTGTACTATAGGTGATTTACCTGTACAAATATTTATTCAAAGGAGCTTCTAAAGCAACTTTAAGATTGACTAATGCAGACGATGTATCCGACAAGGATGAAATTACATTGTACATTCGAGGACGCTATCTGTGTTCAGGTAATTCTAATAATAGCAATAACATCACATACCGTAGATAACATTCCGGCGTTAGTGGATGCAATGTGGCGAACTCTTGGTTACCAAACTTATCCATCTCCCGATCCAGTGGTCAATGTAATTAAAGCCAAACTACCTGCTGATGTTGAAGATTTGTTATTGAAAAACAAGTGCTGTGATTTGTTAATCTATTTTAATAGGCCCATGCTACTCCGAAACATGAAATACACCGACTTTTTTAATGATTACAAGTGGGGTTACAGTATGGGAGCACGGCATCAAAATGAAGACCTTGCTCACTCAACTACGTGTTTTAGGATAATTATACAACAGATCAACAAAGCCGTTTACATTTGGAGACGTGATACGTCTAGGAGGATTATAACTCGTATGGAAATGATATATATCACAGCAGGAGAAATTTGGTACCTCCGACTTCTACTTCTACATCAAGCATGCTTCTCTTACGCGAACTTGAGAACGATTAATGGTGTTACTCATCGAACATTCCAAGAAGCTGCTGTTGCACTGGGAATAGTGAATAGTCAAAACGAAGTGCTTTTGTCTTTTCGTGATGTCATGCACATCTCCACTCCACACGAGAAGCGTGGATTGTTTTTTACATTAACAATCCAGGTAAGTAACCATTTTATATAATTCAGTAGGTTGAATTGAGTTCTGATTTTAAAGGGTTATCCCACCATAAATGCTCTCAAGGACCCGGAAATAAAGAGTGCTTTAATCGCAGACTTTATGGCAAACAATGGCAACCGATTGGAATTAGCATATCAAGAATTTTTAACGCTACTGTCAGAGCGACTTCAAGATCAATGCAAAACAATGTCAATGTATGGCTTACCGGAGCCTGCCCAAATTAGAACCGAATTAGAGCGATATCAACTTAATCATGAAGCTCTCTCAGAAATGCAAGAATATGCAGACCTGACTTATGCAACACCAAATAATGAGCAACAGCAGGAAATATTTGATACAGTAGCTCAACATATCCAACAAGAAACGAGAGTATTTATTTTCGTAGATGGGAAAGGTGGAACAGGTTGGTAAACATCGATTTACATCAATATAAAGAACTTACCCTTATTTATAGGAAAGACTACTCTAGCAAAGAAAATTATGGCATACACCCGCGGTCAAGGAAAAATAGCTCTAGGTTCTGCAAGCACCGCACTTGCAGCAACACTATACAAAGATTTCGAGACAACTCATAGCTTATTCAAGTTTCCAGTTGTGGACGAACAAGACAAAGATCCCAACTTACCGACAGAATGTGATCTATCACGTCATCCTCAGCGCCAAGAGCTACTTCGTGCAACAAGTTTATTTGTGTTCGATGAGTTCCCTTCATTAGACCGAGAAGTGTTTGAAGGCATATACAAAGAAATGGAGCAGTTTCGAAATAAAGTCGTGATTTGTTTAGGAGATTTCCGACAGCTTCCACCAGTAATTGAGGGCGGAGATCGTGCTGCAATTGTAAACGCTTCTATTAAAAGCTCTCCACTATGGAATTTCTTTAGCATTATGCGACTGCATTTGAATATGAGACTTCTTGGATTGAACAATCAACAGGATCAAATGAGTGAAGAAGAGTTAATTGATCTGCAAAACCAGAAGAGCTTCGGGAAAACACTTGATCATATTGGAAACGGTTCTCACCCACAATCTGTTGATGACGAGTTTGAAGGTACCGGTACCCAAATTGTTCCTATGCACTACGTGAAGTGCTTCCAAACTGAAGAAGAAGGAATCAACTTTATTTACCCGAATGGACATGACCCAATATTGATGCAAAGTAGAGCTATTCTTGCCGCAACAAACAAATTAGTAGATGAATGGAATTCAAAGGTGCAAGATATGAATCCATGTCCACTACACTCCCTTTACTCAGTGGATAAGTTATGTGAAGTGGACGATCCACATGATACGTTAAGCTCAATGCTGTCAGAAGAAGTGCTCAACAATTTCGACCATTCAGGTAACCCTCCACACAAACTCAATCTGAAAGTCAACGATATTTGCATTGTTCTTCGAAATATAAACAAGCGAGCAGGTCTTACAAACAACACCAGAGTGATCATTCTTCACATCAGCAGATTTGTCATTAAAGTGCAAACACTAAACCAAAATACGTCAATTCATTTAATCCCTAGAATACATTTCAAGTTTCGTTTGCCTTTTGGAGAATCATACCAGCTCAGCAGAAAACAATTTCCACTACGACTCGCATATTGCATATCTATTAACAAGTCTCAAGGCCAGGAGCTGTCTAAAGTGTTGTGCGATTTTAGAGTCAGCCCGTTCACTCATGGTCATACTTACGTCTCTGCAACTAGAGTTAGGCATTATAAAGACTTAGCATATATCGTAAACCCTGACAGCTATACTTTTGAAAGTGATGTGCCTTACATAAATAATGTAGTTTACCCTGAATTATTAATTTGATTGTCGTGATGCAATATTCTGTTGGTGTCATGTTGTAATTATATTCGAGTTCGATAAAAACAATTATTATTCTTTGAAAAAATTTCATTCTGGAGTTTACTCCTTGCGCATGCAAGTGAGTTCTAAGATTGACCGACGGCCCAGGGCCGCCAAAGGCGGACCGCGCGCCGCGGACAATCTGGTCTATTATATATAATGTTTATTCTGGCAGGGTAACCGATACAGTAGTTTTTTAGTAAAGAGTAGTTTTATTTGTATCAAAAATTCCGGGGTATGTAATGAAATCTTGAACAGTCACACGTCTCCTGCCGGTGTTAACCGGCACCAGTACGGCTTAACACCGGCTGACAACGTTCAATATTTTCAAAAAAACAACAAACAAAAAGAATGATGATTACAATCTGTTCTGATAGTCAAATACAAAATGAAATAACAAATCAATTGAAAAGTATACCAATTGATGAGAATATAATTATGCAATATCCAGAAATACCAAATGCGATTTTGCAACCGATGTCCCAGATTGGTGTATTAACGGTTCTTTCTTCAAAATGTTATTTAAATGTTTCGAAGCAAATTTCTGTGCATCTTTTCCAGTCAAATTACGTTGTGAAAGAACAATATGAACCACAAATCAATATCATGGCAGATATTTATATTCAAATGATTTCTTTAACTGAAAAGTTTCAAAATCCAATCAATACTGAGAAATATCAATCCTATTGGAACATGTATAAGTGGTACAGAGATAATAACCATAAAGTTCGGACAAATAAAGGAGGTCTTGATAAATTTCTTAATAAATTTCATATATTTATTATGAGCTATATTTTTTTTGTATATAGAAAGTGCAGAATTTCTAGAGTGCAAACTGCTATATAAACGTATTAAAGAAGTAAGAACAAATTTTGTGAAGAGAGTTGAAAAGTTTTATTTAGGTTTCTTACAAAGAGGTAAAAAAATATCATAATCTTTGGCTTGAATATTGATTATATTACAAATTTAGAAAATCAACGAGAGATTGATATTCTTGCGACGATTTTGGATGGTGAAGATAATACTACTGCCCAAAGACATGCATATGTTGATGATATTGTGGATTATGGAGCCAATACTATTGGCAATTTACCTGAAAGTGCTGTAGTACCTGATATTAATACAAGCTCAGAAACATTACAAGAACCTGTGATTTCAACATTGGAAATCAACGAAGTGACAACTCGTTGCTATGATGAGGCGCAATCACAATTATCCGAAGCAAGTATCGGAGAGGAAGAATTCATGAATGTATTGGTCGACCCATTTGAGATCGGGAATGATATGTTGGATTACGAAGGTGGAAATAGCTCCCATGAAGGCGATGAGAAGAGAGCAATTGAACCATCTGAAGGTCGAAAAACTAGATCCAATACAAGAAATGGGCAATCTATTGGCAAAAGAGTTAGTATTCTTAATGATGTCTTATCAAAGAATCCATTAAAGGATGCGGTGAAGCACAAGCGGAAATCAAAGAAGAGGAGGCGAAGTAGAATGAAGCATAGAAATATTAACGGAAACATGTACCATTCTCGGGTATCCGATCAACCATTATTGCAGCCAAAGAATGAGTTACTGCGAGCTGCATCTACGATTGAAAAACTCTTTGATACAGTTCCAATTACCGACCCAGTTTATCAACGTATAGCGAAAATGGTGATTAATACAGTCCATCAGAACAAGCAGAATGTATCAGACTATATTATCGATCTAACTATGGAGGATGAGATTAATGGATGTCTGAACAAAGAATGTAACTGCAAATCGTATACGAAGGAGCGCTACAATACAAATGGATTTTATATTTCATCTTTTCCATCCGAACATTTCGATAATAGTCGTGTTAAGACTATTTCAGAATACATTGAGAAATCAGGTTATTCGAATAGAATCATTTCGGATCTGAGAAGGATGTTCATAGGTACGGTCTTAATTGGAGTGACCTGAAATCAGCAGAGAACATCCAGTATTTTGATGCACTCCTGAAGCTGCTGGAGAAGGAAGTTTGTAATTTCTTGGAAAATGGTATCGCTAATGAAATTGGAGGCTCAGAAGCATTTCTTGGACAATACACGGGGACTCGCGATGCTGTCCTAATTTTAAGCTTACCAGGAGGAGGAGCACAAGACGGACATACTGATTATGAAGGGCAAGAGGGTGGAGTTTCAGTACTACTGGCGTTGCAAGAGAATACAAGTTTGGACGTTGTGCTTGGGTCCCATGCAGACAATGGAAAAGTGAGTCCATTCAGCAACGTTCCTATCCCGATGTTTCACTACATCGTATTCCATGGATTACTTCGTCATCGTGGAGTTGGATACAGCGAATACAATTTGCGTTTACATGCGTATTTTGATTTTGTCGGTAATAATAGAACCCGAAATAAGGTATATAACATAGTCTATGCAAGCACACCTAGGAGAAAGCGAATCAGTCGTGTTTTGCCCCAGAGAAAATTTATGCGAGCTAGTGATGAGTAGTCGTGATTTAGAAGAGTATTACTGATCCTATTGGTTTGACATATCTGCAATTTATGTCCACTCTAACTAATTAAAAGATTTAATGATTCAATTTTTATTCCTTAAATCAAATTTAAACATAGAAGGGAACGCAATTTTTAATAGGAGCTTATCGCACCAACGAAAATGAATTCTTGCCACGTTTCGCTACGGTATTAAGCATGACCAGTACTGCTTAACACCGCTTCAGAACGTGTAATATAAAAGAACGATTTTCGGAAAGAAGAACGATTAGCTATGGAAAATAGTAATATCACATGTTATATTTATCGTGCTGAGAGCGATGAAAGCGATGGTGATATGGCAACAATTGGAATTTTAATACCAAGATATAAAGTAGTGGTTCCAAACCAATCGGGGAATTTTTTCTGGATTTCTAAGGAGCGTAAATTAAAGGTATACGAGAAAGTTTATGAATGTTTTGGAGAACCCCCGGAGGAGCTAATGTTACCGAATATTGAAGTTATTCAAAATGAAGAAGATATAAATGAAGATTCCGCCTGGACCTACGTTCGTTGTACCCATTTCGACGGAGAATTCGAAGTTATAAGTACTCTGATATCTCTTCAGGAAGCAGTAAGCCCTAATGTTTTGAACCGTATTGTAATTCCTCTATCTGATCTCGGTTTTTCCTGGATTTGCGAGTTTTGCAATCTTCTCCAAGAAATGGCATACTACGACAATTATATCAGTATAATAGCCGAAACAGCCTAAATTGATCATCTCTTGAATGTAAATTAATTATTAATTGGTTAAATCATATGCATAGTCACTGAATAAGGAATAAACTAATATAATAAACTAGAAAAATCATTTTTGGTTAACATGTAGACAATCCATGACGTCATTCTTGAAATATCAAGTTGAATTTTGTATTTTTCACATAAAATTATATTTTGAAAAAAATTATGGCACCTAAACGAAAAGTTGAAGAATTAGAAAGCAGAGGGATTATGACAAACACGCCTGAGAAAACGGTTGTACCAGGAGAAGAAACTTCAGGTATAGTGAAGTATATTCAAGTTGACTCAATTTAAAAGCTTTTCTTATCACAATAACTGACAGTCCTGATTACTCCTCCTGTGCGTCCAATTAGTAAAGGGAAATGGTCCAGTAAGGCAATCAACTCCAAAACAAAATCATTGAAAGAAGGTGTGTCCCCTATGGACCTTGAGAATCATTTCGTGGAAGAAGATCACATTCAAATGGGGAACTTAGTGGATGGGAATGCGTTTGTCCACGTTTACAAGATGAAGTTTCCTGAAGAAGACTTGAATTATATCCCATATATAATTTGTGGTGATCAGAAATTATCCTATTACTTGAAGTATGGTGGAATGCCTGATAAGGTGCCATATTATCCCCAACCAACGGACAGCATTGGGACAAAGCAGATGTTTTCTAAAGTGAAACCCCTCATCGATTACGATAATGTTTATGTTCCTAAGCGTGATCTGAAAAATCAAGTTCTCAAGGATGTTTATGCAGAGAAAGGGGCCCCTCCACAATGTCTCAAATTTGCGAGTGCTGAATGTTTGCAAAATTCTGCATCAAAGTGGTATAAGGGTACTCTGATTTGCATTGACGTCACCAATACACCACCGGATGTCGTTGTTGCCCAACTTAATGCACTTTCAGAAATATCACTTCTACCGGGATACTACAACCCAACTGCTCCGAAAAGTGAAAGGTTCATTCCTCATGGAGTTCAACGCAAGTACGAGGGGGAGGTGGAGATCATTGAGCACTTTATTGACGATGAAGCGGCGGACTGGATGGAGTGTTTTATGGATAAGATTAAGGAGGCTTATCCCAAGAAAAATAAGACGTAAGTTATCGTTTGATTGGGTTATGAGTATTTTGAGGAGAATGCTTGCAAGAGTGACAATATCAAATGAAATGCTTCTAAAAGAGAAAAGAGTAATGTAATCAAAATTGAAATTTATAATTTTAAATTATTTAAACTAGAATGAAATAGAATACATTTTAGCTTAAATTATTCGTATTACTTTAAACTCTCGTGCTTATTCCACCTCATGTTTTAGGTTATCAATCGAGAAAATATTTTGTTATCTTTCAATATCATTGCTGAAAGCATTTCGTGGTTCAATCAGTGGAGACGGACCACTGCACCGTTTCAATAATGGATTAATGATTAGGAGAAATCGCAATACACGAAGATTCGAAATACATGCCATAGATCACGTAATCCTTTCGGCTATTATTCCAAACTATTCGTGCCGAATTGGTGACAACATTATTGAATTAAATGGATTGAATGTTGCAAATATGACTTTACCTGAAGTGAATGGAATTCTCAGTCGTGAAGTTTTAAATTCAATCAGTACAACAGCAAATACAAGGAGAGTACGTTTACAACAACCCGAACCACGTATTGAATCACAAATACCGGTATTGAATCGTAGCTACAATCAACTCATAGAAGGTAATTAAGTTATAAAATATAAATTATAAGTAAATAACCTATATTCAGGAGCTCTTGATCTCAACGGTTTCACTGTCAGGAGGTTTCCTGACCCACAATTGTCCCCATATCGAATCGACGAAATAAATGGAAATTTTCCTCTTTTGCACCCTGAAATAATCCATGATATTAGAGGGTTTGTAGTTTTACAAATTGGTCAATTAGAAGTTCGGAATGATACTTATTTATCCAACATTTTGCGGTATTTAAATGAAAACCGAGCAGCCATTGTTACCATCCGACCATTTACCAATACTGATGTTGCACATCCGGAAAATGATACAAATGTAAGAACACGTAACCGTTATCAGGTCGTTACGCAGGTTTGGGATTATGATAAGTAAGTATAATTTATGATACTCATTATTAGTTTAATCTACGTATGCTCTAGACCGTGCGAGTTTTGCGGATGTTTGTTTCTCAAATCTGAAAATAGACGATCTCGAAAGAATTGTTGTCTTCATGGTAGACTAAATGATTATGCTTCCATGCCAGATATTGGATTGTTGCCCCCTGTCTTAAAGGATGTCGCAGTGAATTACATTAATCACTTTTCAAGGAATTCTGTTAGTTATAATTCAATTCTATCACTTGGAGCGACTGGAGTGGAGAATCACACTCCGGACCATCCTGGATGGGAAAGAATACATGGAGGTGAGCTAATAGCTACGTACATTACTTTGAGCCAAATATGCAACCATTTGTATTTCAAGATCATGCGGTAAAACTACATGGACGTACATATCATTACGTTCCACGAACAGCCTCTCGGGGAGGTATTAATGTCTATATATACAATAACGAACTCGGTACTAAAATAACTCCTAATAGGTATACAATACTTTACTTTTGACGCACTCGATGCTATGCTTGAGC
>Ga0208503_1000300_pt1 | contig 10062 bp, 9 predicted proteins | sample CryBogCBE31Jul07_FD_184584 | JGI IMG/M metagenome (GOLD analysis project Ga0208503, IMG submission 184584) | Freshwater microbial communities from Crystal Bog, Wisconsin, USA - CBE31Jul07 (SPAdes) (version 2) | ecosystem: Environmental > Aquatic > Freshwater > Lake | place: Crystal Bog...
ATACGGTTAGCATTTTTTTAAGAGAATCAATATCTTTGATTTCCTTCTTATCCAAACGGTAACCATTCAGAGTTAACATTGCTTACTAATATTCTAGTACTTGTTTATTCGTTTTCATCATCCGCGTCTCCACAATACTCTTCACATTCATGCGGCTCGTTGAGAGTGACCACACCATCAATGCAGGAAAGAATCATACTGTAGACTGTATTGAGAATATCTCGGTTCTTCATACTCTCAAGAGAAATCATGACAGATGGATAGATAGAGCAATCCAACTGAATCTGTTCGAATGGGTCGGTATCGTTGGTCAATGAAACCAACAAGTTGGAAATGTACATATTCGCTTGGTCTCGGGTGAGCACAGTGGAATAGACCTTTTGGACATCGTTGGTAAGGCCCACAGTGTAACGATGAATAATTTTGAAATGGTTGGATTCAGTTCTTTGAATTTGAACGATTTCATCCTCTTCATCTACTCTGGCGAAAGGAATGATGCGCAACGTAACAATATTCATTTGATTGTATGTATCGCAGTTCTTTTAAATGGGATCATTTTCATCTGCCATGTATTCCTGTTCATAATCCTTACCTTCATTAAGTGCTTCTGCTTCGTAGTCTCCATAGTCACCATTGTCGGTATTCTCTGGCATTCCAACTGCTCCCTGTTCATTTAGATGTCTGGGTTCTCCAACACCAGTATCCTCTTCTTCTTTCTCTACCAATTCTTCTTTGTTATTATCGTCTTCCAAACTATCTTCCAATTCCTGTGCGAATTCTTCACGATTTTTGTTTACGATGATGTATGCTGACTTTCCAACATTTCCAATCTTTAAGAGTTCTTTGGTAATTTCACGGTCAATATCTGACTTCAATCGCATGCGTTCTGTAAAGGTGGTACGCTCTTTGGCACGAAGAGTCAATGTATTCTTACGAGCAGTTTCTACATCGGTTGTCATGATATACATTCCAACATCGGTGGCATCCAAGTGTGCTTGAAAGGTTCTCAGTTTCTCAACATTTCCTTCAATACCTTTTAGAATCTTGTGTAAGTATCCTTTTGTAATATCACGCAGTTTGCCGTCTCCTTGTGAAACATCCAAGGTATCCAATTCTGGAAAAGACTCACGGAAAATGCAGGCAAGATGAGTTGCTAATCGAATATTTATTCTCCAATCATCCCCAATCTTCAATTTGATATCTTTTGAAAGTTTTATGGCAAGATTTTTACGGATTTCTGAGTCCTCTACATTCGATGGTACATTTCTTTCAGATAGAGACGGTTCTAATAAAGGCACATCAGTCATTCCAACTCTTATAGTCACAAATGCTCTTGCCTGTCTGTAGAGTGGTGGATTCTGAGTAGTCCAATATGGTCTTCCGGAATGACATTTTTCATATCCAGTAATTCGTTCCGCCTTTTCTGGAGGAGCAATGGTTGGAATAAGTTCTTTGACTTCATCTACAACAACTGGTGTATTCGCACGATGAGCTCTTGCTTCCACCAATTTATTTTTGAGTAATCCATCTTTATCGAACGGTGGTTCTAATAGTTTTTTGATGGTCAAAAGAGATAGCTTTTTGATGTCTTCTCTGTCCTTGAGAACTGCTCGTATGAATTCTACCGATGGACCTTTTAAAGCCGTGGGAAAATCGCCAAATGTTCTTGAAATCGCAAGAAGAATACTATCTACAATCAATTTTTTTCCAGGAGTTGATTCATCTCGTGGATATCCATCCAAATAAAGCGGAAGTGTTCCGAAACTGCGACGAGAAATAAGAATTGGAATATGAGATTGAATAAGAATACATGCTGCTCCTAATGCCATGGCACCTTTTGTTTTGACCTCTCCTTTCACACCTGGTTTTATTCCAGATGTAATCATGTGTAGTTTATCAAGAATAGGTTTAACCTGTCCTGCTTCTGGAAGAATTTGAAGAATCGAAATAATCAAAAACAAGGTATCGTCTTCTGGATTTTTAAGATTAAAAAGAGGTGCCAATCCTTTAAGTCCTGTTGTAAACGATTGTAATTCATCATGTGGTCCTGCTTGTTTAGTTTCGATAGCAGATGTTCGTACAACCTTGAACCCATCTTCTGTATAATCCTGCTGTTCTACAAAATCTTCTTCTACAACACGTTCTCCGCAGAACTTACATACTCGAAATCCCGATTCCAATGCTGTCCAGTATTCTAGAAACTTTTTACGGTCCTTGTCAATTGAACCTGCTAACTGTTCTAAGGTATGCTCACACAATACAAATCGATTATGAGTTTTATCGTTGTAAACATGATTAGTCACTGCGGTATCTCGTAACAGTTCTCTCAGGTCTCGAATTTTATCATCATTAAATCGTCGAGTGTCTTGAAGAATTGCTACAACCTCTTTTCGTTCATCCGAATCTTCAATGATTGGAACCTTGGTTTCATGAACATGTTTTTCGTGAATGTTATAGACTTTAAATCCTTCAAGAGCCTTAAGATACTCGATGAGAATATCATTCGCAGTCGAATCTTTCCATCCAAGTCTGTTTTTATACCCAATCTGTTTTCGTTCTTCCAAAATGAAATCCAATGGTACACATTTCTTATCTCTAAAAATACCACGCAGAGTGAATTCATTAAATGAAATGTTTTGGAGTTGACACATTTGAGGGTCAACATCTTCAAGAGGCGGTTTTCCAGTAGCCAATATCTCTGCTGACTGATTGACTATTCCTACCTTTCCTGTAAGAGACAATAACATCTTGGCAACAAGATTACCCGCATCGATTTGAGACATCAACCAATTACGTTGAGACAATCCAGGATAGTACTTAGTTTTGTATTCTTTGAGCAACTCATCAGGAGGTGAAAATTCAGTAACCTTTGGATAAGGCAATTCTTTTGGCTGATGATAGACTGGACTTTCTTCCACTGGAGGAAACCGAGTCTTCCATGCCTGCCAAGGAATATCCGCAAGAGTTACATCGTAGACCTTCAGGTATTTCATGCCTACATTATACGGGTCTCGAGTATTTGCTGGAACACCATGAGTGATGATGGCATCAATCGATGGAATGATGTCTCTCAATGGAGCAGTTTTCTCGATGAAGACAGCCTTGTTATCTTTGAAAAATTCATGGTCAGGAGTAGGATTTGGAACCTCGACAGGTCTTTCAAGAGCATAGTATCCTTTAAATCCAATCAAGTCCGCAGTCCCTTCAATTGCTTGTGACATGATTTCAACTTTTCTTGTTTCATGAATCTTGCGACGTGTCATCTCGTAATTGGGCAATCCCATAATCGGGTCCTTTCCTTCTTCAGACAAAAATCGAGTAATTTTTGAAACTGGAAAAGGTGTTGCGTCGTTTGCTAAATATGGCTTTGGAAGAGAGGCAAGCATACGTGGATAGAATCCGGTGGTATTGGAATCAAAGAGTGGAAGCCATTCCTTTTCAAAATCGTATGTCTGTAATTCGTTGCTCGCATACACCGGAAAAATCCATGGAATATTCACTCCATAGGTAGGGTCCTTCAAAGAATAGGTATCTGCTTCTGGTACGATGAACTTTTCATACAAGTCTTTTATCTTATCAACTTCTTTCTTGATTTCTTCGAGTTGATAGGAACTAATTCTACCCGTGCGAGGAACAAATTTCTCATAGGCATCATTAACCTGTTCGTCGAGTGTATAGAACCGAATAGCTTCAGGTCTTTCGATGGTTTCATCGAAATCGAACTCTTCAATTATTTTGAATTCGTTCGGTTCAAAGTTTAGATACTCTGTCATTATAGAGACTTGAGAATGGTTTCGCACAGGGCCACCGCCTGTTCCTTGAATCTAGTAATTACTGCCTCGGGCTCAACAGACTTTGTCGTCTGAAATCGCAGGACCATCTTAGGAAGAAGTGGATGAGGAATGTTGTAGGACACAAATTCTACAAGGCCTCCATTGTAAATAAGTGTCTGTGCCAAGTAACCAAGTGTATGTCCCTCGGTAACGGATTCGACGCTGAACCATTTATTCTCGTGGCGTAGGATATCACCTTTCACATATTCAAGAACCTTATCTTTTAAGATTTCACAGGCAATACGTAGAATCTCTTTACATTTCATAACACCAATGCTTTCAATTGTGAAATCAAACCAATTTGGACGACCATTTTCGTCGGTGGAATACAATCGTTGACTCTCGAAGTTATCAAACACCTTTTCACTTCCACCCTTGGCAACATAATCAACCTTTCGTTCATCTGCCAATGCCTTGTCAATATGATTCTTGAAAGTAGACACACATACCTGCGATACGTTCTGGTTCTGAACCTCGATATTCGCACGGAAATGAATAACCTCTCCTGCTTTCAATGTCATAAAGACCAAATCAGTATCCAAGTCTCTGTCTCTTAGAATGATGTCCGAGCGAGGACCGGAACATACGATATCCTTCGTTGTAATCTCTCGCGGGGCATCTGTTGGCGCAACTACTCGCAACTCTAACTTGGTTTCACGAATAACATTTGCTTCATTCGGCAATACATTGATGGGCAACATATGGATTCGGTGACGCAACATCTCGTGAATAAGAGAAGAGGTATTCTCAAGGATTTCTACATTGGTGACAACAACAGTTGGAATTTCAGAAAGAATGATTCGACGAAGAGCGTTGACAAACGCAACCGGTACATCTTTCAATTCGAAATTCAATCGGTATCCCTTTAAACTTTCACTGATGTTCTCCATATTACTTATATATTCTGTTCGTTAATGTCTATTCGTTTTTTTCGCTTAAATTCCCAATGAATAACCAGCCCATCCTGTTCTTCAGTTCAAGATGCTCTCATAGCAAGCAGATTGTTGACACGCTCAATACTCTGAACAAACAGGACCTGTTTCGTATGTTCTCTATCGATGGAAAGTCTCGTGACCAGCTTCCTCCATTCCTGAAGAGCGTGCCTACTCTTTATGTTCCTGAAACCAAAGACATCTATACTGGCAAGGACATATATGGATACATTGCGAAACCTGTTGTGTCTCGTCGCGAGATACCAACCAATGCTCCTACTGCCAGTCAAGGTGCTCCCGTTGCGAATAACAAAGACTACCAAGCCTGGTCTTTCTCTGGTTCAGGTTCTTTAACAGAAGGCTATTCCAGCTGGGATTCTCCGGGCAATTTCGCAGTCGATGACCAGCTCCAGTATTCTTACCTGAATGGACCTGTTGCCACTCCTCCTCCAAAACCAGAACCCCAAACAAAGCAGAGTTATGAAGGAGACAAAGCAGGTAGAAATGATGACATAAAAAAGAGGTTAGAGGAGTTACAGAAACAGAGAGACGCAGAGTTTAAAGGTATCTCTCGCCAATAAATTAAATGTCCAAAAAGGTATTGATTGATGCTTTCTACAACCAATTTCACGATTTTTTAGAACAGCTTGAAAAAGTTATGCCAGAGGACACTGATTTTCCAACCTATATGATGGGACTTAAAATGATGAGAACCGGAAACCCAATGTATCTTGTTCGTGAATTCATCGCACAAACAAAACCCTTTGAAGCTTCCATCAAAAGCAGAGATGAAAAGTTCTTCTTGGATTATACCTTTGATGAGTTTGCGAATAACGATTGGCTCATTCAAATGATAAATAAAATCAAAGGTCTCTGGAAAGGCTTTTCCGATAATAACAAAAAATGTGTCTGGGACTACACTAATCTGCTTCTGACGATTGGACAGAAGTGTAGTGACTAATCGCTTCTGTAAGTGTTCTGGTTAGTTCTGCTGTGAATGTGCGTTCCATCATTTCTTGTGAGAGTTCGTATGGTAATATAATTGCTCCACACGTTCTTGTAGGGAAGATATCGTATGTGTCTTTGAATTTCTCATACATGATGTTAGTTGTAGTGTTAACTTTTACAAACATATAGTCTATGCCTTTTCTGGCAATGTCCATGAGCTTTTCCAAAATATTGAAATCATTATTTGGATAATTATCAGTTATATCATTGTCGTGGAACTCTTTGCCGTGAGGAGGAGCATCTGCGATATGAACGAGTGTTCTTATATCTGCTGAACTCCAGTCCAGTTTGAGAACCTTTTCAAATCCACCTGCCACATCTTCGCAGATATCAAGTCCCCCTTCTGGTTCAACATTTCCAAGCTGTTCTAGAAATAGAGTAATATTTGAAGTAAACGGAATAGTGAAGAAAGGAACCTTCTCTCCAATATCACGATAACCGACAAATCCTAATTGAATAGGACTAGCATTTGTCTGTTCAATAATTGTTCGTATTTGCTTTTTTGCTGAAACAATGTATGGACCCATTGATGATGTGCAGTCCATCAAGAAACATAATTTTATACTTGGCATTTGACTCACTCTGGTTTGATGTCATTTATTCCGTTTTCTTCAAACCCATACAAGTCCTGCGGTTTCAAACTTATCAATTCCTCTAATGCTTTCATCGGTTCCGTAAAATTACGGAAGAGGATTTGATTAACCTCAGCAGGACTCCATTTGTAGTCCAGAGTCTCATCTGTTGGAAGGTCTATTTGTTTATCGTAAAAGGACTCCATCATTTCATGCATCACTTCACGATTGCATTTCTTGAACTTGACAATCATATCAATACGACCTGGACGAATCAATGCCTTGTCAATTCGTTCTGGAAAGTTGGTGGTGATAATCAGAATACGTCCATTGGATTCCAGTGTGCCATCCAGCAGGTTCAGCAAGAAGGATAAATCAATCGTCTCTTTCTCATCCTTCTTTTCATTCATTCTATCCATAAAGATATCGCCTGATTTCTGCTCCGGTTCTTGACTGGTCGTTGGCTTCTTCCACTCTCGTCTGAGAACAGTATCGCCCATCGCATCAATGTCCTCAATCACATACAGGCGTTCATTCACAGGAATGGTGTATTTTTCTGTACTGATTCCATTGAATACATGGATTTCATCATTGAAGAAAAGATGTTGCAATTGTTGCTTGGTCTTGATTTCAGAGAGTTGGACGTTGATTATATGACGACGGGCTTCGTTGGCGATGGCTTTGACAGTAGAGGTTTTGCCAGTTCCTGGAGTTCCGTGGAACATGAAACCGAGGGTGTACGGAATACCCTTTTTATCATACCAATCACGTCGTTCCAAAAAGAAACTAGTTCTTCCTTCCACATGCTCTCTTTCTTCAAAGAAGACATTTTTAAACGTACGATTGGTTGTGAACTTGGATTTGGTATAGAGCAGATGACTTGTAGGAAGAGGATTTTGTGTACTCGCCTTTGTTTTGACTGAAACCATCTGGTCAAAGAAGTACTTGCTGGTTCCTAACTTGTTGGCCATTCGTCGTTCGTAGTCAGTATTGCAGGTATCCACAAAGGATTGAAGATGCTGAACATCGTGGTCGTAGCAGAAGAGTTTGAATTTGATTATTTCAAGATTACCATCACTTGACATCTTCAGTTCTTGTAGCTCAAAGAATACATCCGTATCAATGCCGATGGCATCAAACTCATTTGGGAGATAATCATAGTTTATGACGGATAACAAATTTCGCATCGAAGGAAGAGTGGTCACATAATGAATAACCGCATCCATACGATTGGAGTACAGCGTTCCTGCTTGTTGAGCACTCCGATTATTTGATTGAGAGGTCATAGATGCCTTCTCAAATACGATAGAAGCCCTAATACTCTTGAGAATAGGCGGTACATTTATGTTAAGTGAATTGGTTTGTTTTCGTCTGCGGCAGCAGGATAGATTGGTCAAAATATTGTACCATTGTGGAAATGTGCGGACACCGATTTCAAACATATTAAGAGTGATGAGGTTCAATAAAGGATTGTTCACTTTTCCCACCTGAAGAAGCATCTGCGTCTTTAGGAGGTCATTCATAGATGACGCCATTTATTGATAGAAGTTTTTAGGATGTAAATGTCATACATTTATCCAGAGTTGCCACATTGGTATTCACTGGCTTGGTTCGTCGCAATCTCAATTCCTTGGACGCCTTTTCTACTGTCTCCTGGGAAAGAGCAACGAATTTCTTCACATCCCGAATAGGCCCTTGTGCGTTCATTGTTGGAACATGTAATCGAATGGGTGGCATCTGAACTGTTACCATATCCTCACTGTTCGCAATAAATTCACGAAACTGTTCGATATCAAGTGGTCCTCCAAACAACCGAAGCATATGCCGATGAGGAGCAGGAGTGATCTCTTTGTTCACATACAACTTGCGATACAAATCACATAACAATGCGTGTCTATTCCAACGATTGATGTCTGGTAGACTCACATCATTATACAGATATGCCAGAGTACATTCTGGAGAACAGAAATTGCCTTCACCACAATACATATTTTCATAGGCATCGTAAGAAACTGGTAATACACAAGGCTTCCAACCAAAAGGATGGCAGCACCAGAAACAGGCTGTATTCGAAGAGTAGGTTGGACTTTTTGTTCTCGACAAAATCTCCTTCAAAGTCTCAGTATTGAAACGTTGAGAAGTGTGAGATACTTCTACACTCGACAAGATATCCGAGTAATTGGTAGACACTTCTGCTGCAGCAGGTTCGTTGTCCTCTACAGGAAGCCGAAAACTAAAAATAACCGGTGCTTCCGGAAGCGATTTCTTTGGTGGCATATTTAATTAATAAACTCCGCATTAGTGAAAGCCTAATGACAAAAAATAAATAAAAAGAATAATGGCATCCTTAATTATGCAAGTTGCTCCTAGAGTAATCCTGCCTTCTTTTTTTGTTGGTGAAAAAATCAGCACTCTTACCGATTCCGAAGAAATAGCACAAACAATTGCGTTTACTGCTCTTTTAGTATCTGCAGTATATGCTACTTTCAAATCTCCATATTGGCTTGGTATTATTCCTGGTATCGCAGCCTGGGCTTACTGGAATATGATGAAGGACAAAGAGAATAAACAGAGTTATCGTTATACTGATTGGGCATTGACCACACCAATTATGCTTCTGGCATTGTTGGTTGCAGTCAAATCTCCTTTAAGTTTGATTGTATTTATCATATCGTGTGATGTCTTGATGATTTTGACTGGATATCTAGGTGTGACTTCCGAAGAAAAAGAGAAGAAGTTTATGTATTTCGGAATTGGTATGATAGCATTTATTCCTATCATCTTGACACTCTTAAAACAGAAAACAAATCAGGCCGCTATCTATCTCACATTGATATTATGGTCATTGTATCCAGTTGTTTGGTATATGGAAGAGTTTGAGTATGTTACCGAAAAAACTTCCACAATAATGTATTCTGTTATGGATGTCATTGCAAAGGTTGGATTAGTGAACTTGGTTCATATCTAAAAAACGAATAATTTACAGCGAAGGTAGGTGGTAGGTATTATGGACTTGAAAACAGCTTATCGTAAACAAACACATCGAGAGCATATTCTCTCTCTGCCCGATACTTATATCGGCAGCATTGAGACCGCAAATGAAGAGGTTATTCTACAAGATTTCAAACAACACACTATTCCAGTTAATCCAGGCTTCTACAAATTGATTGATGAATTACTCGTGAATGCTCACGATCATGTGATTCGAATGAGACAACGAAAGACAGAACTTGTGAAACACATTGAGATTGAATGCAAACCAGATCACTTCAGTATTGAAAACGATGGCAAGAGTATTGATGTTGCCAAGCACCCAGACCACGATATGTACATCCCACAACTCATTTTCGGAGAACTCTTGACGTCGACCAACTATGACAAAGAGGAAAAGAAACTGGTTGGTGGCAAGAATGGGTACGGTGTCAAACTGGTAAACATCTTTGGCAAACAACTTGATATTGATATCGTGGACAATGAACGTGGCCTATCCTACAAGCAAACCTTCAGCGACAATATGACCAAGGTATCCACTCCTGTTATCAAGGCATCCAAGGGCAAGCCACACGTCAAACTCACTTGGCGTCCGGACTTTGCACGATTCGGATATACCGAGATTCCAGAACCGATGTTGAACCTCATTCAACGAAGAGTATGGGACTTGGCAATGACTGTTGGCAAAGAAGTCAAGGTCACTTGGAATGGAGAACTGGTAAAATG
>Ga0208503_1000304_pt1 | contig 9996 bp, 16 predicted proteins | sample CryBogCBE31Jul07_FD_184584 | JGI IMG/M metagenome (GOLD analysis project Ga0208503, IMG submission 184584) | Freshwater microbial communities from Crystal Bog, Wisconsin, USA - CBE31Jul07 (SPAdes) (version 2) | ecosystem: Environmental > Aquatic > Freshwater > Lake | place: Crystal Bog...
CTTTGGTAAAAGCTAGTTACTTGTCCTAGTGTAAAATCCAGGGGTGATTTTAGATTAGTTCAAAATAGCAAGCTACGGAGTTTGCTGCGTCAAGATAGGAGCCAAGGGAAGTTAGTCGTTAGTAACAAGAGTTCTATTTCCAGTAAATTCCCGTTTATATTCCAGGGGCTTGAAACGTGAATTTACCACAAGGTAACTAGGCTGACGCGAGGAACGCGATGTGGCCGCTCCAGTCCAAATAATATCGGAAACCAGGAGTCCAAGATACATGATACAACTGCGGGGGAGTGACGTGGGTGATAACTGTTTGCAGGGGGGGGGAGAGCACCGGCCTTGGGAGGGTCCAGTGGCGGTAGACACTATGTCCGATCAAAGCCCACGAGGGGTGCTGTAGGTGTTGACGGTGAGAATCTCCGTGATCCGGTTGGAAAACAACTGGGCAGGGCTTTTGATGTGCCATGATTGGCCTGGGAGTAGGGCGACGGATTCAGCGACCGGGAGTGCGAGGGAGCGGCATGCTGCGGAGAGGTCGGCTGGTAGGTCAGGAAGCGCCACCGCCAAGAGTTACCACTCCACGCTACCAAGTCTGCGTAGGTAAGGAGGTGATGGGCCCGAAGGTACGCGTGTTGGGCTTTGTTGCAGCAACGGCTGTGGGCGAGGTTGCCCACAATGGAGTCTGAGGGCTGTGGCGGAGTGTGGCGGAATTTGGACCGTAACGGGCGGGCAGGGCAGGCATGACCCTGAAAACCGTACGAGAGGAGACTGGAGATCCAGTAACCCGGGCGGACGCACTGCGGGGAAAGAGCGTACATCGGAGAGTGAGAGGGGCTGTGGTGTCCACGAGCGCGAAGTCCCTGTACAACAAGCTGAGTCCATGGATCCCCATGAGCAAGGAGGCGGTGAATGCAATTTTTCTTCCGCTGTTGTACCATTGAGGAAAAACGCTGATGCCTCAGGCCGCCTTCTAAAACGGGCTGGTATAGGTTATCGGTTTGAGAGATGCGGAGATTTTTAGACCGGCGGCTTATCTCCGCGGAGAATAAACTGTCGATTTCCTCGCAGTCTCGACGGGACCAAGAAGAGAGGATTCCGCCATAAGCACCTCCGGCATATAGGCACAAATAATTTCCATACTTATTTCATGCCTCGAGCTTTTTTCTCGAGGAAATACGGCTGAATAAAGATGAATCATAAACACCATGGTGCCAGATTAAGGTTGTAGTCCAGAGTTAATTTTATCTAAGTTTCCCCAATGGATTTGTGTTTTTTTACCATCAAAGCAAACTTCAACAAGCTGATTGAGGTGAGGTACATCTTTTGAGACAACGCTTGTCCTAAAATATAAATAACACAGGATATTAAGAAAAGGAAGAGGGCTGCCAAGGTTTCCCCAGACGAGCGGCCCTTTATGAATACCTAGAGAATGAAACTGTCCTTCAGTTACAACTCCAAGAGCCTTCCTCCATGTTCCGGGCCTGTCAACCTGATGGGTCGTATGGTATTCAACTCGCCCATTTATACTGGCTCCTCCCCGACTCTTACTGGAGTTCGGCCTTCTTATCCTCCTCTGCGTATGAATCCGCGTTACTCAAAATTTAAGCGAAGGGAATCTGGATCCCAGCAAGCACAAATCTTAGACGCCCTTCGTCAACTCACCTTGGAAAGAGCCCCTCCGGGAACTCATGTCCATCACACGCTGCAGCTTTGGCACGATGGCATATCCCTCAACAACCCCACCCTAATCACACACTCGGGTCAGTACCTGTAGCTACGGGAGAGGTTTGCTCCCTTATACGTAAAGGTACCAACTCCACCATGTTCACCGAATGAGCCGACTCTGCCATGGATTACCGTCTTGGTCGAGTCCCGTCTGCCATGAATTACCATATTAAGGAAAGGAAGAGGGTTGCCAAGGTTTCCCCAGACGCTGATGGGAATCATAGTATTTCTAACGAAGCGGTAATGGAATCAGAACAAAACGATTGTACTCCTATTGCCATCCCGCTCGACATTGAAAACGGTACAGGCATTAAATTCATTACTCAGTTCACAGCTTCTAATCTTTTTAAATTATTTTGATTTCGACTAAAGGCCACGGAGAGTTGCATGCCCCACACCGTTGGCGAGTTGTGTATAGCGAGCGCTTGAATACGAACTTCTACTTCAATACCCTCATCCAAACAGGGCAATTCGACGTCCCTGAAGAACTAAAGGACAGTGCAGATGAGGTATATGATGTAGGACTGGACGCTTCTACCCTAGAAAATACGAGTAGAGTTCCACAACCCATAGCTACGAATCACACATATCATCCATCCACCCCGGGAATCGTAGAAGTCAACCTACGACGGAGCACCCGCACACGTCGCTCTGCATCTTACTTGTCACCGTCCGAGAACGTAAACGAAGTGCAATCCACTCAGTTACCGTTACAGTCGAGTGCAATTCGGTCAGCTAGACGGTGTAGCAGCAGTAGACTATTGGGGGGCGACCACAAGAGGAGCGCGAAGACGTGTGTGACATGACCGCGGACGACATCGGAGAAGAGGACAGTCCGTCGGAGCGGCAGCAGGAGCTTTTGCTATACAGCTCTGCAGATGAAACCGAATCCTCGTTCCGCAAACACAGACACAGGCGGAGTTGGACGTGGACCCAGCGGGGAACGCAGGGTGGGGGTGCGAGGCTTGCACGTTTATCAACCGTCCGGAGGATCTCCTACGCGCCATGTGTTCCAGTCCATGTCCCATGACATCAATGCAGGTGACTTTGACCGATGACCTATGACTTCCTCATGAAATGACGCAGTCTACTCTCCGTCTCGATCTCGTACTGACTCGAAGACTGTCTCACAGGGCAGTAACCGCCCCTCCCGGGCCGTCTTCACAACGTCGTCTCAGCGGACCGACGCCTTCTCCCTCATGAGCTCCACATCTATACCTGGGCGGATCGGAGCCAGAGCGGGACATGCACTTCCTCATTTCTCATCCATGAACCACGTAATACAGCCGCCACATAACCTGCTTGTAAGTGATGAATGTGTCAGTCCAAAAAGCTAGTTCGGTGAAAATGCATACTATATTTCCAACTTAGTATTTGTAAGTGTAAAATAAGTACGGCAATATAACAACTTTGATGAATATCACCACCAAATGCACACTTGTGTAGACAAGAGCAACACTTTAAGAGAAAAACAATACGTTGTCTAGCTATCTGTACTTCCAGTTATAATGGGGTCAGCTTTTGTCCGAGAGGAGCGAGCTGGAGGAACAAGAAATGGACAGCCACCAAGTACAAGGTCTCTACCACCAACCAGCCAGCCAGCAGGGGCGAGGTCACATGATATTGACCCCTATCATATCATGGGACCTACTCATGCTAAGACAGATATTTCTTATACTTAAGGTTCAAGTGGGAACAGTTGAGAATTAAGAACAAACTATGTCATTTTTGAGGTTCTTTGCAGGCGAGAATAAGCCAACGAGGTCGTTTGGTTCCTAGTGAGCTGGTTCAGCAAAAGCGGGCCGGCCTAGAGCATTGTAGACGATTGTGTAATAGTAAGAGTGACAAGGGTAAACGACACTGCTCTACATGATAAAATTTTGTCTCGAGATATTGACGGGGGGCGGCTCAAAACGTATCCTGTGGATACGTCACGTTTTACTACATGCATGTAGCGGGTTCTTACCGATAATATAGTATATCCAGCCACGCTTACCTTTGTCCACTCCTGGACAGATTCGACGTAGTTTCTTTTGACAATAAGGTATCAAATTAGCATTATCACTTTCATTATTCCAGTCGCCATATACTCGGAAATCGGCAGGCAGGCAGCTTGGAATTTTTATGGCTGTGCATCGAACTACTGGTTGGATCATTTACATATCCGTGTTCCTTTTCCCCGTCAAAAATAATGTTGAATAAATCATCATGCTGGCAATGTGCTTGCCCTGGATCAGTCTTCTCGCAAAAAGCAATATTTCATTAGAATAATTCGTTGAACAACTTGAACTCTTGATACTACCACCGCCTTAGACTCTTTGACATTTCTTCTCTGGATGCAACCGTAGCTCATCTTAACTTTCTAGAGCACGAACGTGCCGGGTGGGTCACCACTTCTAAATTTGCATAGATCTTGACTATGGATCAGCTAAAACAGCTTCATAGTCGGCGCCGTCGAGTTGCTATGAAACATTTCAGCAAAAAAATAGCATTTATTAATTGATAAAATAAATCTCCGAGTATCAGATTTACAACGGCTAGACATCTCTGAGCATATCTGTAGCCCAAATTCTTTACGTCCAGGGTATGCTCTGAAATGTAATCCGAGCCCACGAGTCGCCAAGCCTCAAAATTTGAATTCAAAAATAAAAAACCTGATCTCGTCCTTATGGGGCCTATCCGTGACTGTTCCTAAGCGATTGGTGCGTTTGTCTTCATAATCTGCTACTGACGTTGCACTCCAGCAAAGTAGTGGAGCGGTTACACGACTTTGTCCTCTTAAATTCTACGGCATGAACCGGATATCCCTTTTCCCAGTAGTGCTCTCCAGCCTTGCATCCACCGCAATGTTCTGCACATTGGGCATGATTATGCACTCGCGGAATTTCTCCACCGCAACTTACTTAAGCAGGCGACTACCAGAGATTCCATTGCTTTTAGTACTTGTCTTAATGCCTCGTTTTCTATCGGAGTATTTCAGATCGGAATGCTCCGTGACACTTTGACGTGCTCCAATTCTGGGATCAATCGAATCTTGAATTGCGTTGATTGCTGGATTTAAGCTAAGCGCACCCGCAGCACCAACAAAGCACTTCACTCAGAACCCCCCATGTGTGATTTTACAACTCTCAACAGGCATGAGCTTCCGCCCTTGCCACAAGGCTCAAGTAGCCGTTATGATATGCTCGCACGAGCAACAGTTGACATTTTGTCATAATCAGAGTGAATAAGCGAAGAGGCACACATGAATGAATTCCTGTGGGACTTGTAACGTGGTGTACATCATCTCGCTCGGACGGTAGGGTTTCCACGGACATTATCACGGGGGCGAGGTGGTACAAAAGGCTGCTACAGAGAGTTACAAAACACAATCCTCCGGTGGGAAAAATTTTAACCTTGTCATCTCGACCGACGACACTGGATTTTGGGATGCCACTGGACGGACACATTCCTGGACTACGAGGAACGGAGGTAAGTACAGCACTGCAAAAGGTGGGAGTTGACAGCTACGACCATATCTACCGTGATTGTCAGAATGAGGGGATAAGATTGAGACAGCTAGATGACAGGACTGGCGCTACGCCACGAATCTTGCAAGTTGGCTGCAAGAAAATTTCAATGAGCCAGTCGGCTATCGAGTCTGGCTTTAGATCTAGCGGGTCAACAAGAAAGGAAACGGCTGAGAGCAGAAGTGTACGCTGAACTGGGCGGTCCCATAGATTGCGTGGCGGAAGCTTATCTGTCGCGCCAAACTCGGAAGCTGACCGGATTTGACTGACCACATGAGCAGAACAAAGCCACATACTGGACCCGTCCGCGCGCGTATGGGCAGAAGATGTTCACGAAGATCAAAGTGGTTTATGGCTTACTGAGGCAAAGCTATTAAGATATTTGCAGAATACGGTCTTGCAGAAGATCAGATTCATAAGGTGTCCAGGGGCAAATTAACAGGGTTCGCACATAAGACGAGGAGGCGCAACAAACGGATGCAGGCAGGCTCGAGCTCTTTTTATTCCGCAAATGCAGACACCCCGTGACCAGCTTAAACTAGGGGTGCCAGCACGTGCGGAATAGGGATACGTGGCTATCGATCGAAGGAAAAATGAATCAATACGGCACCGACGGGGAGGATAAGCACTGGCAGAGGTCACGAGTTCTTTTGGGCACCACGCTCAAATTGAACAACTCTATCGCAATAGCCTCAGGGAAATATAAAGGGCTTCCAGTTGAGCCGTGTTCCAGGAAGCAAGGATAAGGCAATGACTCCCCAAAACGTTGACTTATTCGATGACATTGGGGAGACGGATTTGTTGGTGATCTGACGAAAGAGGACAGCTGGTGAGGACTTCAACGAGGACTTCAGCGGCAGAAGAAGCACTGGTGCAGGGCAGGATGGGGGCAGAGATGTAACACGTGAACACAGGTGTCATCTGTCACGCAAATGACAGAGCCGAGGGAGCAGGTGAGGAGGGCTTTTTTGGCTTCCTTGGGTGGCGTCATGACCCATGGTCCGGTGGCGTTCCTGGAAGAGCTTTCTAAAACGTCTTTGAGAACCTTGGGGAATGCACGGTCAGGCCAGAACTTCGGACGCAAAGGACAAGGCGAGGTCCTCCCATAAGTTAGGATCTAGTCGCTGATGTGCCAAAGCCCAGTCGGAAGTATTCGACCCAGGAATAAACCTTTTTGGAGACGAAGATACGGAGCCAGTACTGGATGCAGTCGGCGCCTTGGTGCGGAACCAAGGAGGTAGACCACTTTCGTCTAGAGAGGGGGAGTTTGAAGCTCACTGCACTTCGCTCCATCAAGGTATATGATGTCCTATTCGATACTGGTGCTTTGCATAAATCATACACCAGGTCCAAATTGGTTGAGAGAAACAGGAATTAGTGGAAAGATTCTATCTTCCCACATCGAGCTATAGCATGTCTGCCAGACCTGAGAACGAGAATTGAAACGAAGGAAGTTGTGCGCGGAGTACTTTCCTTTGTTGCAGATGATGGCCAAACGGAATACAAGGGGAAATGCCTGGAATGGATTTTATACTCGGTATTCCGGATATAGCTAAGTATTACGTGCAGTTATTGACGAGTATGCTAAAGGCGGAAGCTACTAGAGTTGGCTGTGTGCTTGAAAGGGACATGCGCCAAGAGGTGATATTAAACTCTGGAGTGACGGGGAGGTCGAAGAGTCCCCTGAGAAGTTAGGAGCCCCTATGCCGTTAGCCTTTGGCCCAGTCTTAGCATTTATGGAGACAAGTTACGATCGGGATAGAAAAGAGTATTTTGATATGTTAGAGGATCATGTTGGTGATTTACTATCAGGAAGCAGGGAGTTCATGAGCATCTTGAGGTAAGAACTGTGTGTAGGGCGCTTTGTACCAAAGAATGGACAGGGATTCGGGCTTCCCGCCACTGGATCTACAGGTTACGGAGGATTTTCACCCTTCCACATGGTTACCTCCCGACCGGTAAACTCACGGCTATTTGAGCATGCTAAGAATGAATTTGATCGTCTAACTGGGTATATGTACCGTCATTCTACTTCACCTAGGGCGCCTACTTTAATTATTGCTTTAAAGGCAATTCAACTGTTCAGGTCCACCAATCATTTATCCATTGCTAAAATAGTCTATACCAGGTCAAATTACCATTATCTCAAGAGTGCTGAAAACTTTTCTGCTTACTCTGAAACAACATTTGACCTCCACAGGATGAACAAACGCTACAGACTCCCAAAACCATTAAGGTAAAGGTACACGGACCATGCAGGTAACCCTCTCTCTCATTAATTCGCTGAAACCATCGAAATATCTCAATTTTGCTGACCCACCGTCTCAACGTGACGCGTCGGATAACGACGTGCCCGAGGTAAATCCACCCTCGTACCATCTCCGCCACCTGTAACGCTATGATTTTACGCAGGATATATCCCGAACTCGCCAGGCTGCCCAATCATTTCCATAATTCCAGCTTGGCCGCATACCGGCTATGACCAAAACGACGTCTTCATTCACGTTTGTAACTGCTCCAACGTGTCAATTTCGACGCGTGCTTACCAGCATATGCCGACACACCTGATTACGCCTGTTGCGTCTCCAACTCCACCACTTAAGACGTCCTCCACCATAACCTACTGCACCGTCAACAAAAGCAAGGTACTACACTCGCCCTAACCAGTGACATATATGGCTCTAAGTGCAAGACTATCACATCCCATGCCATCCATATCATCTCCCCAACGTTGATAGAGCTCCCTCACCGTGTGCGACACTAAAATAATCTTAACCCAGTCAAAATCAATTAATGGCCATAGCTACCTGCTATAGAATGAAGCAAAGAGTGTTGCGAAACAAACAGTGTACCAAGCCGTAGATTACGGATAGGTCCTAGCAATTGAGATAAATTGCCCGCTGAGCAGTCGACATGCAGGTAGGAAAGCATTTAGAAAGAGCAGTTCCGAGCAGAAGTTTAAATAGTAACCGCACAGACTAGCTATGTGTACCATATGCAGCTGCTATGCTGCAACACTGAGCAAGGTTGATGTCTCTAAGCCTCTGAGGTTAGACCGGGTGGAGAATCTGTACCCTGCTCACTGCAGGGGCTTAAGATGGGTCACTCTAAAGGATATCCCTTCATATCTTAGTGTTAGGAGGGTTCCCAGTCGGGAAGCATTCCATCAGTGACCACGTTGGATAGGACGCCCAGACGATAGCTCCCCCGAGTGACGCGAGTAGCGTTAGTTGAAAGGGAAGAAATTCCCGAGGTGGAATATGAGTTTGCGATAAATATTCCGATTGATGCTGGAGGTAGCTAGGGTCAGGGTGGCCGATGATGTAAAACCGATGAGAGCGGGTGGAACTGTAACTGGACGGTCTCGTGTAGCCGTTATTCCATCATGACGTGGTCGTTGATGTAAACTGATGGGCCTTACTTTCATTAGCCTCGAGGGGATGTCGCACTTTCAGCCGCGGGGAGCTGACCGAGACCACCAAGAGGAGAACAAGAAGGGCAGTCGCTCCAAGCGCAGTCGTATTCAATATTGATGCTGACTATTTTCAAGTATGTAGAGTTTTAAAAACGTGTTTTGTGCGACGGTGCCAAAACATATCTAGTATTTTACTACTCGGCTTCTGCAGAGTTTTGCCTCAGAATTGCCTAGTTGCCTCTAGATATACGTTATCTAAGCCGTAAAAAGCGCAGGCGACCACGCTCCCGGCTTTTAGCTCAAGCAGCGAAATGGAAAATCGCAAACAGCAAAACCGGTTTCTCCAACCTATTCACGATAGTGACCGTCATGGAGACAGGAATCCAAGGGTATTCCATAAGGCGAAGGTGATTCCGGCCTCCAGCCAACTCAATCCTGACAGAGATGAAATTTTTAAGTGTTCTGGTCAACCATCATCAAACCCAAAATTTGATCCAGCTGATTCTGCGCAACAATTTAGGTTTGGAGCGCAAGATTATTCAACTCCGGACCTATATTTTTTGCAAAACTGCTTCGGAGAAAAATCTTCAATACTTAATTCGCCAATTTCTACTACGATAGATCATCGGGGCGCTCACAACATCTCAGTAAATTCCTTCAGTCTTCGCCAAATACAGTCAAATAGGTGGAGCGCTCATCTGGCAGGATTTTGGAGTCCCGAGGAACACTTCTGCCGCCATTCTCATCTCTCCCTTGATCAACTCGGCAGACTACTTTTGCGGATTTCGGAAAGTTTGAGTTGTTAGAGAAAATCTTCGACTTTTTGCAGATCCCTCATGTAACTCCACTTGGATTTTCGCAACAATTCGAGGCCCAGCATAGCCTCCCAGAGCAAGTTGTTGCAGAATGCTCGAGATGCTGTCTCATCTTCAATGTGGAGGCGACTCTCCGCGCGTACCAAGAGGAGTGGCTCACTGTGGAGATTCGCGTATATCCCCCAACACTTTGAGGTCAAGTCCGGGAAGCCCTTCCAAGTCTTCCTGCTTCTGTCCCATGGCTTTCTCGCCTTCAAGACATCGCCGAAGATCCAACGGAAAGTTCGCGAGGCCTGCTGGTCCATTTCTCCTCCACCCAGATGGACTTCATCGTAAGCCTTTTTGTGAGCATGGGGGAATCTGATCCTTGGGGATCCATTATCAATCCTATCCGGGCTGCTCATTTAGCCGATGTGGAGGAGGCATGGGATCGCGCTACCGAGCCTAATTCGGATCTTACGTCCGGCGAGCCCCCAATCTCTCCCCAACTCTACTAGACGGAGGCGCCGCTGGAAGACGTGCTTGCTCTTCCTCAGTT
>Ga0208503_1000306_pt1 | contig 9911 bp, 8 predicted proteins | sample CryBogCBE31Jul07_FD_184584 | JGI IMG/M metagenome (GOLD analysis project Ga0208503, IMG submission 184584) | Freshwater microbial communities from Crystal Bog, Wisconsin, USA - CBE31Jul07 (SPAdes) (version 2) | ecosystem: Environmental > Aquatic > Freshwater > Lake | place: Crystal Bog, Wisconsin...
GAATTCTCCCGTCGGCAGTCCGTTATCTCCGCGCTTCATCATCTTGCCCGCAGTAAATTCAACTTCTGCGGCGTCTCCTCTGGATAACTCTCTTGGAAACCATGGGTGATAACCAAGCCATGCAGGAAGATCACAACCATTTGGTTCATATTCCAAAATCCAACGCACTGCGTCATCTAATATTTCAATACTTTGATCCACATACGCACCGTTATATGGATAAGGAAGTTCTAAACGCGCTCGTCCTTTTCCTGTCTCTTCCCATGATGAGTGAAAACCAAAACCGTGAATAGCAAAAGGTGGCATCCATGTTGTGGGAAGTGAGTATTCACTTCCATCTTTACCTTTAATTAAACCTTCATTGATGCGTCCCGCCCATGGCGCCATCGCATACCAACCCCAAGACAATGGAGTACCTCTAAAAGGAAGAGCAAATTGAAGATCACGCCATTGAAGAGATGCAATACGAGCGCCTTGATCTAGATCAATTGAAACAGATATCTCCGCTCCATCAATGTGCTGCATCAGATAATTTCAGCAAGAGTGGGTGGATTAGCTCCCGCACGTGAGCATGTGATTGCCGCTGCCTTTGTTGCGCGAACTAATACTTGCCGCAAAATATCCCCGGTAAGAGCCGCTAAGCCTCTTTCAACAATTGCTTCAACAACAATTGCCCCTACGGTATCTCCGGCGCCCACTGTATCCACAACATCGACCTTCACTCCTGGAACTGAGACCACATCATCTTTAGTTACTCCGATAATTCCATAACTTCCTTTAGTGATAACTACCAAAGTGCTTCCCTGGGCGATCCACTTCTCAGCGATGGTGATCTGATCTTGCTCTGGATAGAGCCATGAGAGATCATCTTCAGAGACTTTAATGACAGCCGAGATAGAGGCCCACTTAGCGATCTTCTCTTGATAGACGGCGCGATCTGGCAGCACTGATGAGCGAATGTTGGGATCAAAAACAAGAGGCGCAACTTTCACAACATTCTTTGCCCACTCAAATAGAACAGATGCTCCTGGCTCCACAATCGTTGCAAGCGTTCCAATTTGAAGTACTGCTGGCTTAAGGGCTACCGGATCTGGAAGCCAAGAATCACTGAAATCAAATGTTGCTGTCCCATCGATTGTGAAGATGTACGAGGCAACTCCAGCTCGATCTAATGAAACATCAGCTGTGCAGGTCTGCTTATCTGAAAAATGAGCGTAAGAGAGGTTCACGTGGTCGCGATCCAATTCAGCCTTAATCATCTTTCCGTAATCATCGCTAGAGATTCCATCAATAAAACACGAATCAAAACCGAGACGCGCAAGAGCCTTTGCTGTATTTGCTGGGCCTCCGCCCACGATTGCGCGCTTGCTTCCATCATGTGGAATCAAATCAATTAGCGCTTCACCTGCAACCCAGACTGTCTTATTCATTTTCACCCTTACGTGCTAAGAATTCTGTAATTACTCGAACGCCCAGTAAATGATCATCAACTTGTGGCAACCCGCTGATAAGTAGCGTTCCCTGCATACCTTTACCCGCAACAATCAGTGGAAGACCTCCGCCATGAATCGCGTGAGTCTCTTCAGGCAATTTATTCACTTCATACCAATCAACGTTCTCTTCTTCTGCCTTTACTCGTTCATACATTGTTGAATGGTGCTTTGCAGCAACTACGCGCGCTTTACGCGCAATCCATGAAGGTTGCTCTGGCTTTGATCCAGGAAGAGCGGTGTGAAAGACGACCCAATCTCCGATACGGACTTCAACGGAGAGCTCAAGTGATTCTTTGCGGGCAATCGCGACACAAATCTCACCGATCTCTACGGCATCTACTAAATCAAGTGATGGCAGAGCTAACACTTCTTCTTCACGAAGTAGCTGCTCGCTTGTAAAGCCGCCTGTAGTCACCGGGCAACCCTAACGGAATTTAAATAGAAGCAAAAACCTTTATGGAGTAGGCGCTGATTGTGGTCCTGCGCCTCGTCCCTGACCAAAGCCAGGTAAGCATTTTGCAAATGCTGCCGCCACTTTAGGATCAGTGCGATCTGGGCGCACACCAGGAGTAATAGTGACTCCAGCTTTTGTTAAGCATGCTTGAATTGTTGGGTCACTGAAAAATCCACCACGACCCCCGCCAGATGGAGCTGTACTCACTGCTGGCTTTGGAGTAGTTGGAGTTTTACTAGAACTTTTAGGAGCAGCAGATGCTTGTGGGACAACAGGAGCGGCGCCTGCTCCCATGTCAGTAATACGCGCAGCATCCCCAGATTTTAAACTTCCAGATTGAGTTGGATCATCAAGAGTCATAGTCACTGATGTTCCTGCAACTTTTGTGATTGTTCCTGTTACACGAACGCCACCAAAACCTCCGCCACCGCCACCAAACCCACCTGTAGCTGTTGCTGCGCCCCCGCCAGTTGCTCCCGTGCCAGCACCAAATGCGCTGCGAAGTGAATTAAGAGATGTACCAAGCGAAGAGTTAGCAGCACTTGTTGCGCTGTGGTGACCATACCAAGCGCCAGCAGATAAAAGGGCAACAACAATCGCAGTAATACCTAAGAACTTTGTGTACTTATTAGTCCATTGGTATGAACCTTTTGCGAGGTGCTCTGCTAGATCATCAGTCTCTGGCTTTGCAAAGAGATCAAATGATGCTGACTCGTTATTGCTCATATTGTTACTGAGATTACTCATGACGAAGTGCCTCGATTGGTCGTAGTGATGCTGCTCTAGATGCTGGATATCCTCCAAAGAAAACACCGATCAAGATGCTTACTCCAAAGGCTAGAAAGACTGATGATGGAACGATGATGGGCTTTGTCCCTGCAATGGTGAAGTGAGAGCCAATAAAGCCCCCTAATACCCCCATGAGACCACCGACTAAGGACAAAATTGTTGCTTCAATAAGAAATTGCGACAAGATCACACGTTTGGGCGCTCCGATTGCTTTTCTGATACCGATTTCTCGCGTTCGCTCAATAACGGTGACAAGCATGATGTTGGTGATACCGATGCCACCAACAAGAAGCGAGATACCTGCAACTGCGCCTAGAAGAACAGTGAATGTCTTACTCGATGAGGCAGATGTTGACAGAAGTGATGCCTGATTAAATATCTGATAATCCGCGGACTTGCCTGCTTTGATTCTGTGGCGAGTATTCAAGATGGTTGTAATTTCACTTTGCGCATCATTTGTTCCTGTTGCTGTCTTAGCTTCAACAATGATCGACGACAAACCCGTATAGCCAGTGATAGAGCTTTCAACAGCCGTGATGGGAGCCAAGAAGAGTGAGTCGCCATCGAGAAAGCCTGTTGATCCCTTTACTTTTGTTGTGCCGATGATCGTGAAAGGAATTCCCCCGCATCGCACGCTCTGGCCTATCGGGTTATCTGTTCCAAAGAGTTCTGTTGCCGTTGTGCTTCCAATGATTGCGACATGTCTTCCTTGTGTCACATCATCTGCGCTGAAGTAATTTCCTGTTTCAATCTGAGCGTTTGCGGCTTCAAAGTATGTCGGCCAGACACCAGAGAATGTAGAAGGTGTTGAAGTTGATGTTCCATTAGAACACGTGACGTTTGCATTCATGATGGGTGATACTTGCTTCACATCAGGAGCGTTGATCGGATCCACAAGTGCCTGCGCATCTGCAATAGTTAGTGGCACAGCACTTGATGCACCGCCTCGCTGTCTTGCTCCAGCGAACCCCCCGCCACCAAAACCTCGCGCTCCAGATCGAATCTGAAGTGAGTTAGTTCCTAGGCGATCAAGTGATTGCTGCACCGCTTTAGATGATCCATTTCCCACAGCGATCAAGATAATTACTGACATGACACCAATCATGATGCCAAGAGTTGTGAGCCCTGTTCGGAGTTTATTTGTTGTGAGCCCGCGCAAAGCAAACTTAATGCTCTCGAATATATTCACGAAGCGCGCCGCACATTTAATTCATCGCTAATAATCTTGCCATCTCTCATGCGAATAATTCTCTTTGCACGTTCTCCAACATCTTGCTCATGGGTAATAACAACAACGGTTCTTCCTGCTGCATTGATCTGATCAAACAGATCTAATAAGTCATGGGTAGATTTTGAGTCCAGCGCTCCTGTTGGTTCATCTGCCAGCAACAAAGCAGGACGAGTAACAAGAGCTCTAGCAACAGCAACGCGTTGCTGTTGGCCTCCAGAAAGCTCTGTAGGTTCATGGCTCATACGATCTGCTAGTCCAACAACTGCTAACGCTGCTTCAGCTCTCCTGCGACGTTCTGCGCCTTTAATACCTTGATATGCCATAGGAAGTTCAACATTTGCGAGAGCATTTGTTCTAGGAATCAAATTAAATGATTGAAAGATAAAACCAATCTTGCGGCCACGAACAACAGCAAGGGCATTCTCATCCATCGATGAGATTTCAATACCATCAAGAAAATACTTTCCAGATGTGAGGTTATCCAGGGCTCCCATGATGTTCATCAAGGTTGATTTACCTGAGCCTGATGGACCCATAATTGCCACATATTCACCGGCCTCAATCTTTAAACTCACGCCATCGAGAGCAAAGATTGAAGAGTCCCCGATGCCATAACGCTTTACAGCGTTTTGAACATCAATAACAGTTGTCATTATCCGCGGCCGCCTCCGCCGCCGCCGAATCCACCGCCCCCGCCAGGGATAGCGACACCTAATCCTGATACGACTGGGAATCCATTTGAACCAACAGCCGTCTTTGCACTTGGTAGTGCAACTTTTGTTCCTGCTTTAATTCCAGAAAGGATCTGCACGGCAGAATCTCCTTGCAAACCAACGGTAACTGGCGTGCGAGTTAGAACCGTCCTGCCACCCACGGTTGTCACCACATTCACACTTGCACCTCGCGTGCCCCGAATTGTTACTGCAGCAGAGGCAACTTGAAGAACCTTGCTCACAGTGGCAGTTAAATCAGTAACGGTTGCTGTCATGCCCGACTTAAGTCCGGGAACCTTGCTATCTAAAGCAAAAGTCGCTCCGTATGAAGTAGCGCCACCGCTTGTTGTTGGAAGCAGATCAATTTGAATTACTTTTCCTGTTGCTTGTGCATTGGGAAGAGCAGAGAAGGTAAAGGTTGCTGCTTGTCCAGCTGCCAGCTTTGCGGCGTCCGATTCTGAGAAGCTTGCCTGCACTTCAAGATTAGAGACATTGGTAAGAACGATAAAGCCGCTCACAGATCCCACGACTGAAGAAGATGCTGTGGGAGCGTTCTGACCGACTGTTGCGCTAATAGATGCCACATCACCTGAAACAGGTGCCTTCACAAAGGTTGATGCGTAATTCTTTGTTGCTGTAGCAATAGCAGCCTGATCAACAGTGAAGTCTGCAGCGGTAGGTGTATCTGTCGTGACACCCATCTGAATTTTCATCAGGTTATATGTATCTTGCGCGCTCTTGATCGCTGCTTGATCTGCAGCTAGTCCCGTAGTTTGCGCTGTTACAGCATTGTTATATGCATTTTGAGCTGATCTGTATGTGTTGTAGTCACTCACAAGAGTTGTACAGCCATCTGTATTGGCAATTGTGTCGACACCGGTGATTGACTGGCAGAATGTCAGAGATTGCTTTGCAACATATGTTCCATAGTTCTGATAAATAGCATTTGCTGAATCCATTGTTGCCTGAGCATTATCAATTGCCTGCTGGTATCCCGGCTTTTTCAGTGCTGCGTTTGAGACAGCAGTTGGAATTGCTGCAGCAGCCTGAGCTAACTTGATTTGATCTGAAGCAAGGGTGGATTTTGCGGCATTTAAAGCTGCTTGCGCACTTGATGCATCAAGGGTTGCCATAACTGTTCCCGCACCAACATGCTGTCCAACTTTTACGCGAATTGATGTTATCGTGCTTGAGATGAGTGGTGAAACACCAACATCACCTGGACTAATGGTCTTTCCACTTGCAGAGACGGATGAAGTCACATCTCCAACAGTTGCGGTTACGGTCTGAGCAGATGTTGCAGCAGGGGCGGGATGCAAAGCGCTCCATCCCCACCAACCAACTCCAACAACAACAAGTGCTAGAACAAGATTGATACTCAGAATTCGCAGGCGAGATTTATCCATACGCAAAGGGTAGAGGTCATAGAAGCCAATTAGGCTTGATTAGGCTGAGGAGTTACTGTGAATAACTACTAGAGCGTTGCAAAAGCAGCGTCTAGAACGCCAAGTGCGTCAGCAAGTAGTTCATCTGTAATAACCAGTGGTGGCAAGAAGCGAATCACATTGTTATATGTTCCAGCAGAGAGAATAAAGACTCCGTTTGCTGTGCAGTGCTTCAAGACCTTTGATGTTGCATCGCTATTAGGTTCAATTGATCCAGGAATAACAAGCTCAATCGCTTGCATCGCTCCCATACCGCGAACCTCACCAATGACTGAATACTTTGCAGCGAGAGCTTTGAGTCCATCATTTAAAACTTTTCCAACATGCTGGGCGCGAAGAGCTAATTTGTCTTGCTCCATAGTTTCAATTGCGCCTAGTGCTGCGGCGCACGCAATTGGGTTTCCACCAAATGTTCCACCAAGACCTGCGGTGTGAACAGAGTCCATGATTTCAGCGCGTCCTGTGACGCCTCCAATAGGAAGTCCGCCGCCAAGAGCTTTAGCAGTGATCAGAAGATCTGGGACAACACTCTCTGCTTCAACAGCAAACATATGTCCTGTGCGACAAAAACCAGTTTGGACTTCATCTGCAACAAACAAGATTCCGTTATCACGTGAATACTGGGCAAGAGCAGGAAGGAATCCTTTAGGAGGAACAATAAATCCACCCTCACCTTGCATTGGCTCAATAAGAATTGCAGCGACGTTATGGGCGCCAATCTCTTTTTCAATCTTATGAGTGATCATCTCCATTGCATCTTCTGTGATCGTTTCTTTGTTGCCGATCCAGCGGAAAGAGTAAGGAAGCGGCATGCGATAGATCTCAGGAGCAAAAGGACCAAAGCCTTCTTTATATGGCATGTTCTTTGCATTCAGCGCCATAGTCAGATTAGTGCGGCCATGATAAGCATGTTCAAAGACAACAATTGCAGGGCGCTTTGTGTAGTGACGAGCAATCTTTACGGCATTTTCAACAGCTTCAGCTCCTGAATTCACAAGCATGGACTTCTTCTTATGTGTTCCTGGAGATAAACGATTGAGTGCTTCGCAGACTTCAATGTAATTGATGTATGGCGCAACGGTAAAGCAAGTATGTGTAAATGCTTGAACTTGATCAATCACACGGCTAACAACACGAGAGGTTGCATTTCCTACATTTGTTACGCCGATTCCTGAGCCAAGATCGATAATCTGATTTCCATCGATATCTACAAGGATTGAATCCTGAGCACGCTCAATAACAACTGGGAATGTCAGACCAAGTCCACCAGATACAGCGTCACTTCGACGCGCCATTGCAGCAGTTGATAAAGGTCCTGGGATAGCAGTGACCAAACGGCGTTCTTGGGTGACCTCGGTGGTTGTTGTCATGGGAAAATTGTAGGCTACTTAAGTGAACCCAGCTGCCCCAGGATCTTCAAATCCCCTGAGAACATCAGCCCCGCTTCTAGATGCCTACCTCTCTTACTTTGAAGAACACCGCTTGCCCTTCACCATTCCAGGTCACAAGCAGAAGACAACTCTTCTCGATGAGGGCCTTGGCGCTGTAGTCGATATGGATACACCGCTCTATGGCGGCTTAGATGAAATCAAATTAACGGGTGGCATTCTGAAGAAGGCCGAGAAGTTAGCAGCAGATCTATGGGGCGCAGACTACGCAAGGTTTTCAACAGGCGGTTCAACCCACGCTAACCAAGCAATAGTTCTGGCTCTTGGTAAACCTGGAGATAAAGTCGCAATCTCTAGAACTGCTCACCGTTCAATACTTTCAGCTCTTGTTCTTGCTGACTTACAACCCATCTGGATGAGCCCAGAAATTGATGAGGCAACTGGATTCCCAATCGGAATAGGAATTACAGAACTAGAACGTGCACTGAAAGAAAAACCCATTGCCGTTCTCCTTACCGAGCCTGGTTATTTAGGAACACTTTCAGATTTACCTACGCTTATATCTTCGGCTCACGCTCAAGGTGTTCCGGTAATTATTGATGCAGCGTGGGGTGGACACTTTGGTTTCAGCAAAGATCTTCCCAAGCACTGCTTGCAGCTCGGCGCAGATGCACTTATTACAAGTACGCATAAGGCTCTTCCTGGTTACAGCGCATCAGCACTTCTTCTTGCTCAAGGAAAATACTTAAACCTTGCACGTATTGAGCAATCTTTTGAAACAACCCACACAACTTCACCCGCTGGCGCTCCGCTGGCTTCTATTGACGGTTGCAGGGCCCTTCTTGCCACACGTGGGGATGAGCTACTTGGGAATCTGATCACGCTGGTGAATAACTTTAAGCGTGAGGTGCAGGGCAATTTTGCCCAACCAATTTTCTTAAATACCTCTGATTTTCCTGCTGATCGCTTTGATCCCACAAAAATTGTCTTGCGTGCTAACCAGCTCGGAACTTCTGGTGTTGCGATCGAAAATGCGCTGATCGCAAAGAACATTCGTGTTGAGATGGCAGATAACGACACCATCGTCTTCCTCGCTACTCTGGCCGATTCACAAAAAGACTTTGATGATCTTGCAAGGACACTTATTCCTATTTTGAAAGAACTTGAGTCAACCCCAAGACAATCGGCAACGGCGCTAAGTTGGTCTGTTGTTCCTCAAGTTGGCATAACCATGCGTAGTGCTTACTTTGCCCAAACTGAGATGGTGAGCGCTGCTGATGCACAGGGGCGTATTTCGGCAGATCTGATTGCGCCTTATCCACCAGGTGTTGCAGTTGTTGCTCCCGGTGAAATCCTGACAGAGCAAATTCTTACTGGTCTTGCCGCATCAAAGAGCGCTGGTGTGAGAATTGCTTATGCAACCGACGCAACCCTTGCTACATACAGAGTTGTGATGGCTTAAGCGTTTAAGTTAGTCATCACATGCTTGATTCGGGTGTAATCCTCGAATCCGTATGCTGACAAATCTTTTCCATATCCAGAACGCTTGAAACCACCGTGAGGCATCTCAGCCACAATCGGAATATGGGCGTTGATCCATACGCAACCAAAATCAAAAGCTTTAGCCATTCTCATGGCCCGGCCATGGTTTGTTGTCCAGACACTTGATGCAAGTCCGTAATCCACTCCGTTTGCATACTCCACAGCTTGTGCTTCATCTTTAAACTTCTGCACCGTGATCACTGGCCCAAAAATCTCATTTTGAATCATTTCATCATCTTGCTTAAGTCCAGCAATAACTGTTGGGTTAAAGAAGTAGCCGGGACGATCGACTGCGGTGCCACCAGCAGCAATGTGAGCATGAGAGGGAACGCGCTCCATAAATCCTTGAATACGTCCTAATTGATTGGCGTTGTTCAGAGGTCCATAAAGAACATCCTCTGTTGGCGCTCCTGTTGCCACATTGTTCTTTGCTTGATCAGCAAGGAGGGCAACAAACTCTTCATAGACTTCTTCTTGCACAATTACTCTGGTTGCCGCTGTGCAATCTTGACCAGCGTTGAAATAACCGGCAATAGCAATGCCTTCAGCTGCAGCTTTCAGATCTGCATCTGCAAAGACAACAACTGGAGCTTTGCCGCCAAGCTCTAAGTGAACTCGCTTCACATCTGACGCAGCAGACTTTGCTACCTCAATACCGGCGCGCACTGAGCCTGTAATGGAGACCATGGAAGGAGTTTTGTGCTCAACAACTAAACGACCTGAATCACGATCACCTGTAACAACGTTAAAGACGCCATCAGGTAAGAATTCAGACATGACCTCAGCCATAAAGAGAGTCGAAGCTGGCGTTGTGTCACTTGGCTTTAAAACAACTGTATTTCCTGCAGCAATAGCA
>Ga0208503_1000314_pt1 | contig 9666 bp, 6 predicted proteins | sample CryBogCBE31Jul07_FD_184584 | JGI IMG/M metagenome (GOLD analysis project Ga0208503, IMG submission 184584) | Freshwater microbial communities from Crystal Bog, Wisconsin, USA - CBE31Jul07 (SPAdes) (version 2) | ecosystem: Environmental > Aquatic > Freshwater > Lake | place: Crystal Bog, Wisconsin...
CGTGGTTTGTCATTTGTACAATACGTGCGTCTATTCCCCGCTGGTCAATTACATTATAATCAACAGCCTCATTGCGTCAGTGTTTTTCGTGTTGCTCATCTTTTATTGCTTGTTGCAACATGTGTGTGAGAAAGGTGGGATATCTTGTGGCCGAAAAACGTTTTGTCGCCATTCCCCTCCTGCCGCCGCCGCCAGACAAGGATGCCACGTCGTCTAAGTTTGTGGTCGAAATTCAGTGTTCCAACCGGGCCTGCCGGTATCGCCGCCGCCAAGAAGCGCCGCTGATGCAGTCTCTGGCTCAGTGCGCCCGCAGCTGCGGCAATTTTAGCTGCTTTTACCCCGGCTGTCGGGTCATTCCGGTCCTCGATCCATCGCCGCAACTCTTTTGCGTCATTCTACAAGATTGCGGCGCGTCGTCGTCACCGAGGGATTAAACAACTAGTCATTGTTGGTCCGCCCTCGAAGCAGCAACGCTATTTAAGAGAGAGAGCAGATACAGCAGGGACCAGTTGGTCGTCGTCGTCTCGGTGCGCAACTGCATCATGTCGGAATTTCGCATCACCCAGGAAGAACTGTCGCGAGCTCAGAACGTTGTGGATCGCTCGCATTTGGAATGTATGGAAATCAAGGAGCTTTTCGATGATTGGGTCCCCGCTATGGAGGATGTTGTCAAAGCCGTAGAGGACGCTTATCGTACTTGCTTGCAACTGTTGAAAGGTGGCAATTTGCAAAATGAACCTCAATTAAACAACCTCAGACGAGTACTAATCTGCATGATGGCCGAATTGCAAATGGTTAAAAATTGGAGAATGTAGTGGTGGTCGAGCGCTCCGGCGTGCGCCCACAGCTGCGGCAATTTTAGCTGCTCTTGTCCCGGCTGTCCTTTTCATTTCGGTCCTCGATCCATCGCCGCCACTTGCGCCAATGCCGTCGCCGCCGCCGCCACTCTATAAGAGTGCGTCACCGAGGGTTTGAACAACTAGTCATTGTTGAGACGCCGCAGCAGCAACAGCACCATGGAATCGTCACCAGTTGCAACAGCAGTAGTTGGCCCCAGCGTGTACAAGAACGTATTGGGCATGATTAAACAACTCAGAAAAATGATTTTGAAATGGATCAGCGATCGAGAGACTTGCTCTCCCTCTCTCATTCAAATGTTTGAAGGGACCAAAAGGTGGTTCAGGGAACAAGTCAAGATTCACTTTGCCGACTCTCAAAAACGTTATCTGCAATGGCGTTGGCGTTTGGCCGAAAAAATGTTTTTGCAATTTAGAGAAGGCCAAGCTTTGACCGCTGCTCCAGCCCTGCCCAGAGGCAAAGCGGCCAAAGCGGCAAAGGTCGCCGATTTGCATTTGGTATTGCAGCCGCAAATGGGCAAGGCGGCAAATGCTTCCGCCAAGAAGAGACAGAGGAAACGTATAAAAGTTGCCGAGCCCCCCCAGTTGTCTGTCATTCCAGAATGAACGGTCAAAGCGATTGGAGCCAGCTCGTCATGGAAATTAGACGCAACATCTTTAATCTAATCTTTTTCCCCATTGAAGGAGGGGGGGGTTGTGCGACGACGACGACGACGACGATGACGACGCCGACGACGACCGCTCCAGCTGCTAACCCCAAAAAGAGACCAACCGCCAACATGGCCGCGGCCAAAAGAAGAAGACGTCGTTTGGCGGCGGAAAACCAGGCTGAATTGGACGATGCCCTGCAAAATTTGTATAAAGATGTTGTGTACAACCATTGAAAAATAAATTTTTCTCCCATTTCACGTTGTCTTTTTTTTGTCGCGCGCGCGCGTGCGCATTATAAAGGGGCGGTGGGGTGTTGTTGGGCATTTAGTCCGCCATGGACCGTGACAGCGAGCAGAAGCAGCTGGGAGTGCTCATGGACTGGGTGACGCAGCGCGTACAACACGAAGGTCGGGTGCCTCGGCTCAGCGATGTCGTGGAGCAAGCCGCCAAGGGTTTTGGATATCGCGACTTGCGAAAAACCTCGATAGCCCGCCAACTAAGATTGCATCCCTACTATCACATGAACTTTAAACAGACGCGAGGCCAGCATCGAGCGGGCCGCCATCGGCCCATTGTGGTTAATCACTTGGGCGTCTTGCACGCCGACATTGGTTACTTTAGCAAGTCGCGGCATTTTGAAACCCCTCCCACTTTTCAGGCGGGCTATCTGATTGCCAAAGATGTGCTGTCTCGATTTATTTACGCCGTCATTTTGCGCGGAGCCAAAAAGGCCGAGACTTTGATTAAAGCTTTTGAAGAACTGTTGAAACAGCATCAAGCTCAATTTGGCAGCGACGGCCACCGCATTGCCAGCATCTCTTTTGACCGCGAACCGGGCATCATGTCCCACAAGGTCCAATCGTATTTGAGCGAAAAAAAGATTCAGTTTCACGCCTTTGATTATAGCGTGAGCAAAGCCAAGGCAGCCGAGGGAGCCATTCAGTTGCTGCGAACGACCATGACGCGGATGCTGGCACCTCTCGACGAGTCCAAGCGAAAATGGTGGCTCCACTTGGCTCAGTGTGTGGCCTCGCTCAACGACTCGCCCATTGTGATTGACGGCAAAAGGTTGAATTGGCGACCCGTCGACATTAACAAACACAATCTAGCCGACTTTTTGGCCGACCTATATAAGGCGGTGCCCGTTCAGTTTTTCGCTCAATTTGATATTGCTCCTCAACTGGTGAGCTTCAAATATCCGGTAGGCGCTGTGGTCCGACCCAAGCTACTCGTTACATCGTCGGCCGTGATTGGCATCAAACGGTCTGAAGTGAATCTAGAACAAGAAGCGTTTGTTGTTCTCGAACAAATTGCCTACGTGGCTCGAAACTTTAAAATTGGTCGAGCTTATCGTTGCCGTAATCTTGCGACCCGAGAAGAAGAATTATTTGACGAATGGGATCTTGCCGAAAGCGAAAACAGTCTGGCGTAACGCCGGCGTCGTCGTCGTCGTCGTCGTCGTCGTCGCTCCAAGATGTCCTTGTTCCCTTTAGGGAGCGCATTGCGGCCGAAACTTCGACATTTTCCATTCAGGTTCCCCGCCAGTATGCGCCAAACAGGTTGTTTTATTTCTCCCGTCTATTTCTCTCGCCCAATCTTTTCAACATTGAAGCTAAAGAGCTAAAGTTGGAGGCCAATGCCGAAGATCAACTGGCCGCCGCCGATTATAATTTTGAAGTCAGCTTGACGGCTCAATTTCCCAATGTCAAGGCCTTTTTTCCCAACCCTTACAACAATAAATTGCCAGCCACCGATACCTTCATTACTAGCGTCAATCAATATTTCGACTCTCAAAAACCCGAGTTTGCCTTGCAGTGTCCCTTTTTTTTCGACTGGGTGGACCTCAACAATAGGTCGGAACACGATTACGAAACTTATGCTCGATTCACTGGCATGATATTTTATAATGAACCGTACGACAAGGCCAAGCACGCGGGAAATTTGCCTCAATCGGTGGCCACCATGGAAGGGGTCAACGACTTGAAGAACCCCATCGACACCATGAACGAGGCTCTGGCTTTTGCCAGATTTCGATATAGGCTGTGGGTGGCTCCGTATACCAGAATAACCTTTTCCAGCGAATCGCCCCTCATCGACTTGGGTTTTACGCCCGAACAATTTGGAGCGAGGACAGTTTTGAAACAAATTGAAATTGTCAACCCCACCTACCGTTACAGGGTGTGGAATGTGGGAGTCAACATGCCCGCCAAACTTTTTACCAAGTGGGACTTTAGAATGACGGCGAGTCCTTTTGGGGCTTTTTTTTATTCCGCTCGCTACCCTCTTCAACTGTCGCCAGAGAAATGGGGCAATTCAGAAGAGCTGGGAAAAAGCCTGGCCAATGTCGTCAAGAGGCTAGCGACCGACATTAACGTTTCCATTTCCTTCGAGTATGACGCCAACAGCTCCAAGTTTATCGTCAAATTTCCGGCCGCCGACACGGTACTCTTGTTCCTCAACCTCACCAATGAACTGTGCGCCCGTCTGGGATATAGCGGCGTTGCCGCCATCCACAAGGGCTCGACGCCCGAACCCGTTGCTCCTCTGACCGCAGCTTCTGCGGCGGCGGCGGCGGACCAAACTTCGACCGACGCCCAAAAAAAGTGCGTCTCCATTTGCTACGACACGGGATTGGCCATTGTCAGTCTGGAGCAAACTCGCGCCAACACAACGAGCGGCATTGACGATTACCACATGGCCTCGCTCTTTCCCCATTCTAGCGGTACAATGCAAATGGCGGCCTGGCCAACAGCTTCTCTGGCGCCTTCTACTGCGGTGCCGCTGTCTTCTGGCGCCTCCACCGTCGTTCCGCTCCATTTCAACTTGAGCCGAATCTACGACAACCAAACGGTGGCAGACTTTGCTTGGAAGCACGAAGCCTTCATTTACGGAGAGTTGAGGGGGACTATAAAAGGCCTCCCCGCCGGACCGTCTCCTTCAGTTGCCCATTAGGTGCGGTGAGGTGATGAACTTCAATACTCGGACGCGCAAACTTCTCGTTCAATATTCCAATCCGTCGCGAGCCACTCTACTGCCCTCTACATTCGCCCCTTCCAGCTCCATGCCTAGAGCCCGGCAGCAGAGGAGAAGAAGGGCCAAGACGGTGAAAAGAGCCAAAGTGCGAGTCGTCAAAGGACACTTGACGCTCAAGGTTGCCGGCTATCCCGGTCTTCACAGGTTTGGTGCCAGCCAGCTCATTCAGTTTGTGCCCCTCAATAAAATTAAAGTAGCGGCCAAAAAAATTTTGGTCCAGTCCAACAAAAAGGGGGTCAAAAAGTCGTCGCCGTCGTCGTCGTCGTCGTCGTCTTCCAAGAGAAAAAGGTCCCGAAAGAGGCAGCAGCAGAGACGAAAACAATAGACATGTCCGATCCTAGGTTGGAATACGTTGACTTGCCCGCCTGGCAGCAGCACAAACAACAGCGTCTCTTGAGCACGAGTTATGTCGTCATCGAACCCAACAATTCGTTGGAGGATACGCCGACTCAGGTGGAATTTGAAATCAACAACAATGCTCCGCTACTCTTTGGGCCAATGAGCAAATTTCAAATAGAGGGGCAATTTCAAGTCAGAGCCACCGACAATGACGAGTGGGAGGGCGCTCAAGCCGCCGAGGCTTCCAACGTTCTCTTGGCCCCCAACTGGTTTGAGATGCTCATCAAATCGGTTGATGTTTTCCACAATAATCAGCGCGTCAGCGCTTCCGACGAGGCTCGCTTTATACCCGCCCATCTCAACGCCATGCTTTACGCCTACATGGAGCCCACGGCCAAAAAACTCTTGTGTCCGCAACCCGTGCATCCGGGTTATTGCGTCCCCGTCAACAAGGACGCGTGGAAATTGGACGCCGAGCCCTACAGCGCCTACGCCAAGCAAGTTTTTGCCAACAAGAACATTACTTTTGATTACGTGCCCAATTTTCAATTTCCCTTTTATCAGGGCTCCAATTTTCTCACCGACGGATCGGCCCCGAGAATGGTGCCCATGCAAAACCTGGGCAAACTGTCTGTTCGATTTACCTTTTTCGACAAACAAGATCACATTTTCCGAAAAAAGGCTGGAAATACCAAAAAGTACAGATTTGCTTTCGAGTCTTTTGAAATGATTCTAGAGGAAGCCAGATTGGCGCCCGCCTTTGAACGCACCCTGCTCGCTTCGAGAAAACATTTGGCCTTTCCCGGCGTCACCCGACTCCAGCTGGTGGAATCCATCCCCGGCGGAACAGCCTCCTACAAGACTCGCTTTCAAGACATTTACATGCCCGAATCTCTCTTCATTTTTTGCGTCCATAAGCAAGTGGCCTCGGGCACCTATTCGTTTGCCAATTCTACCAAAGAAAATGTATTTCTGCCCCACAACATTGGTTCCGTCGATTTGAGTTTTGACGGAAAAAGATTTAGTCTCAAGGAACCCCACTTGGGCAATGTAGGAGAAGATACGACTGAATCCAAAAACTTGTTTGATCACCTGGCTTTACCGCCCTTTGGCGTCAGTTTGGATCAATCGACAGTCACCTATGCCAAGCTCAAAGAGGGAGGCGTCGATTCGGCATTCCCCCACATTTACATTCCCCTGACGCATTACGGCGGCGACAAGAGCCGACTCATTCCGGCCCTGGACGACGGCTCCTGCGTCTCCAAGCGAAGCGATCTCGACATTTTCCTTAAATTTGTAATGAACAATTCAACGACCGATGCCGTCTACGTTATCTACGCCGTCTACGCCGACGTGGCCATCATCTTGGATCTAAAAAATAAAATTTTCACCTCGCCCTATTTGTCTCACATGAATTAGACAACAGTTAATAAATGAATAACACAATAAACGCGTTGCATTTTATTTTCATCGTCACATACATTTATACATCAACATTTTTGGGTTGTACAACAATATTCATTGGGGCCGTTGCCATGGTGGCCAATTTGTGCACTCGGCGCACCTGGGGAATAACGACGGGGGCTTTGCCAAACATGATGCGATGGGCGGTATCAAATGCTTGGCGATTGGTCAAGCTGGACCAGCCGCTGCTCTTGTGCACGTTCTTTTCTTCGTGGTCAGTCACGAGGGCGTAATGCTGGGTCATCATGGTGATAAATTGCCAGTTTGGAATATTGCATAGCCACTCTAATTTGGCCATTCCGGGTTGGGGCTGGCCGCCGTCGGGGTGTTGCACCATGTAAAGCGGTTTTTCGGCCAGATAGCTTTCCACATCCGCGGGGGCGGCGGCCGTGGCCAAAACGGCTTCGTCCAAACTGGCTCCTCGGCGAAGGGCGATAATCAAGTTGTCAATGTTGGAGTAGGCCAAGGTCCAATGTTGCGGCGAGAGGTGGCGAGCAATAAATTGAATAATTTGCACCAGTCGCAGTTTGCCCGTTTCCACCACCGTCACAAACATGGCCAAGGCATTTTTTTGCCGAAATTTTGGGGCGCGGCGAGTCGTTTCCAGCAAAAAGTATTGTCCGCGCTGGCCGCGTCCGCCATTTAAATCTTCCACGTAGTTGACGTCAACCCGGTGGCGGTTGTAGTGGTAATTCCGGGGAAGCCTGTTGGTCAAGGTGAATGTAAATCTTTTTCCGCCGCTCGTCACGCCAAAGAATCCGCAGCTCAAATTAACCATGCGTTTGATCCAAGCCACTTGAATAGGACACGTGGAGGCGGCTCGCTGCTGAATGAGCCTTTGGTAGACGGCGTTCATGGCGGGCTCGGTGCGAAAAAATAAAACGGCTTTAATGTTGGTGAGGCGAAACCCGCCGCCGCCGCCAGATGAGGTGGCCTTGAGATGGTTGTAGTAATCTCGAGTCATTACGATGGGATGTTGAGGGCGAGTGGCACTAGCCAGCGAGTTTTTTCCATTGTCGGGATGATAGACAACCAGCGAGCAAGGTTGAGTCGTGCACCCCTCTATCCAAGCAATAAAAGTGTAGCTGGTATCGGTTGGATCTTGCACCAAATGTTCAAAGTCTCGGAGCCGCAAGTCGCTGACGTTTTCCACCAGTTGATAGCCCTTGACCAAATGTGCCAATTCCGAAAGATCCCTAAATGACTTTTCCAAGCTCCAGGGGGCGTATCCGGGCGTGTGGCAATCGGAAACGACAATATATCGACGGCTGCCGACGCCACCGCCACTGCTTACTCCCCCGATCCATTGCTCAAAGGCGGCGTCTCGCTTTTCCGTCTTGGCGCGAACTTGGTCGTGAGTTTGTCCGTCGACGTAGCGCTGCTTCATTTGAGCACAACCCTGTCCGCAGCCGTGAACATAGTGGCCGTCAAACTGATAGAGGTCGACGCTCCCGTCGTTGTAAACAATGACTAGGTCGGCCGGATATTTGTCCACGTAAAAGAGACCCATTGGCGAAAAATTGGAATAAACGGTGCGAATGTTGGCGTGTTGAGGCTGAAGATTGGCCAAGGTATAATAGACTGCTCTAAATTCAAACGACTTGTGTCGGACGTAGGTGTCTGTTTTGGAAAGCACCAAGTTGTCCTTTTTCTTTTTCTTCTTCTCCTCCTCCTCCTCCTTTTCCTCCTCGTCCTCTAGCTGAAGGAATCCGGTGCAAAAACCAGAGGGCAGGAGAGCGCTGGAGGCAGAAAAGCCATAGGCCGATGTCAAATCGTATTCCATGATGGTCTCAAATCCGTCCTCGGGGCAAGCGGCGGCGTTGACGTGCTTCAAAAGAGTTGTGGCGCTGTACATGAAGCCTCCGCGAGACGACCTCCTCAGCATTTCTTCATAGTAGGCTTTCATTTTTTCCGGACCCTGAGCCATGGGACCGGCTAGGCGGCTAAATAAAGTCCAGACGCATTCAAACGCCAGCATTGAACACGATTTAAAAAAATTACAGCCGTGCAAATCGACGCCAAAAGAGGCCACCGCGTTGGCCACAAAGTTTTGCCAAAAATTGAGCGCCACTTGGCTCATCCACTGGGCTCGCTCGCGAACCGCCGCCTTGACAGTTTTTCCTTCCGCTGTTTTGGGCTGATGTTTTAGGTCCCTGGTGCGATGGAGAATGACGGGTGGGGGGGTCCAATGCGGCGCATAAAATTGACTGGCATCTTCCAGGTCCAGATAGGTTTCAATGTTGAATACGGTTAGATTCCGAGTGCACAGCGCATTGATGTTGTTGTCGCTGCTCGTTTTCAGCTGGAGACTCCTTTTCTTGAGATCGACACAGGCAAAGTGGGTGAGATAAAATTTCAAACTGTGAATATGATTGTCGCTGGCTGAATACAAGACAATCCACTGATGCTCGATGCATTTAGTCAAATTGGCCAGACACTTGGCGTACAGAGTGCGCTGTTGTTGGCCGCCTCCGCCGCCGCCACTTGGGCCCATGCCGTCTCCGCCGCCCACACAAAAATGTGCAATTTTTTCCAAGAGGGGTTGCAATATGGCTCGGCGTCGAGCCGTTAGCTCAGCCTTGCGGGTCCACACTTGGCGCCAAAATGTCAACATTGATTCTCCCGCTCTTTTTCTATACTCGAGGTCCTCTCTTCCTTTTCCTCCTCCTTCTCCTCCTCCCAGTAGGTTGTCGAAGCACGTCACCTCTTGCATAAATGTCGAGCCGCCGCCGTCCCTGTAGTAAATGTGGCGCAAATGATTTTGTTCGTCCGTGTGGATAGCCAAGCTGCCCACCGTTGTGCCCAATTTTTGCGACAAGGCGGCATGTTCTTGGCGCGTCACGAGTCCCAAACTGTGGGCTAGATTCAGCGAAGACTGGCTGAGGGATACAGAAGTGGAGCGATTCGTTTGACAAGGGTCCTCGTCCATCTTGTTGGCGTCCTCGTCGTCGTCGTCGTCTTCTGGCAGCTCTAACCAGGCGGGCACATCTTTGGCGCGAGGTTGGCGGCGATAGACAATCTTGTACTGCCTATCCGTGCCCGCCTCCAAGATCAATTTGTCGCTGCTCTTGCCCGACGCTGGGTGTTGGTCAACAATGCAAAAGCCACCGGCATAGATGGAAACGGCAATGCCCCTTGTCCTGGCATTTAATTCTTGCCACGTTTGCGGATCGGGAAACGGAGTTTCTAGATTCAGCAGTTGCCAGAGCGGGGTGGGGGGTGGCAGCAAACCAGAGGAGGAGGAGGAGGAGGAGTAGGAGGAGGAGGAGGAGTAGGTGGAAAAAGAAGAAAAAAAGTGCAACCTTCTTCGGCGGGGCAATTG
>Ga0208503_1000323_pt1 | contig 9520 bp, 12 predicted proteins | sample CryBogCBE31Jul07_FD_184584 | JGI IMG/M metagenome (GOLD analysis project Ga0208503, IMG submission 184584) | Freshwater microbial communities from Crystal Bog, Wisconsin, USA - CBE31Jul07 (SPAdes) (version 2) | ecosystem: Environmental > Aquatic > Freshwater > Lake | place: Crystal Bog...
ACTCTCAATGCATTGGTACTGCGCGACTGGTTGTGCAAAGCGACGGTGTAGGAAAGATTGGTCGGATGGCGATATTGAGCCCCTACCGAAGACACGGTTTTGGTGGTGAACTACTGGGGGCTTTAATTAGTTTTGGCAAGTCACAAGGCATTGCGCGATTTGTTCTCAATGCCCAAATGGTCGCCATTCCTTTCTATGAGAAATTCGGGTTTCAGGCACATGGCCCTGTTTATGATGAAGCAGGAATTCCACATCGCTCTATGATGTTGGTATTCAATCCTACTGCCCATTAAATGACTACATCTCCTTATACCTTTCGTATTTGCTATTCCGATACCGATACTGCGGGCTTTGTTTACCATGCCCGTTATCTAGAAATTTTTGAGCGCAGCCGCGCTGCCTGGCTTCACGGCCTGGGTATTGGCCCCTTAAGACTGGTAGAAGAATTTGGGATTTTGTTTCCTGTGCGCGAGCTCACCATGAACTTTCATCGACCAGGTCGATTGGATGACCTCTTAGTAATTGATCAAATAATTGAACATCGCGGCCGTACCCAAATCGCCATTAAACAAACTGCTAAGAAGATCAATGAGGCCAACCCTTCTGAGGAGCCGACTTTACTGGCCAGTGCGCTAATTCATTTGGTAGCAGTAGATACCAAAACACTTAAGCCGAAGGGTCTTCCGGAATGGCTATTTCCTTTAGTGGATTCAGCAGATCCCCAAAAGTAAAAAACCTAGCCTCATGAGCTAGGTTTTTAATCAATCAGAGATAGCTGAAGAAGATTATTTCTTCGCTTCCATTGCCTCTTTATGAGCAGTAATTTCTTTACGACGCTCTTTACATGCACCAGCAATTTCTTGCAATGCTTTGCGAGCACGAGCAGCGGATGCCTTAATACCCTTACCAATGAATTTTTCGTTTTCAGCGATGTAATTCTCGAAAGCGGCTAGCAATGTATCGTGTTGTGACATCTTGTCTCCTAATATTTAAAAATTGATTCCTTACCCACTACGCAAGCAAGTATATATCTATAAAAAGTAGAGTTATTGACAGTCTAAATAGGGGAAAACTCTTATGGAGTCACACCCCTTAAATCCTCGTAACTTATTGAAAAATAACCATTTTTTATATTACTGAGGCTATTACGCAATCGTATTTCGGATAATTCCGATACCTGTTACCTCAGTCTCCATGACATCGCCAGGCTTTAAAAACTCGGGAGGATTTCTGCTGTAACCCACTCCTGAGGGTGTGCCAGTGGCAATGATGTCACCTGGGAGCAGTGTGAGACCGCGCGATAACTCTGCAATGATCGCAGGGATTTTGAAATACATTTGCGAGTAACTGGCGTTTTGTTTTTCAACCCCATTAACCCGACAAATCACACGCACGTCTTTAAGATCCACGCCACCAGCAGTAACTACCCAAGGACCCATTGGTCCATGACCATCGAAACTCTTCCCTTTAAACCACTGACCAGATTGTCGCTTCTGCTGAACATCTCGTGCAGTTGTGTCGTTGTATGTAGAGTAGCCAAAAACGTATTCCATGGCGTTCTCTTCGGAAATGTTCTTACCCTTTTTACCAATTACTAAGGCTAGCTCTGCCTCCCAATCAATCATGGTGGAAAGACCGCCATCGTATGGAATTTTGTCAAAAGGACCATTCATGGTCTGAGTGCCTTTGGTGAAAAGTACAGGCACCTTTGGGTACTCTTTAATGCTTTTATCTTCGCGATTTTTTAGACCTTCTTCGAAGTGATCAAGATAATTCCAGCCTACGCAGTAAATATTACTTTGGGGTTTTGGTATTGGTGAAAGCAAAATAATTTGATTCACGTTTTGAGTGGCTTGGCCCCTACCCTTAAAAAGTTTGGCTAAATCCAGGAGCCCCTGATTGCCAGAGCCCGCTAAGGAGATCATAGAGGTGGGATCAAAGGACAGCGTTAGTTTTTGACGGGCTGACTCGGCAGGAATATCAATCACCATGCCATCATTAGTTACCAATCCTAGACGGGATGTCGCGCCCATGCGTGGCAAGTAGTTTGCTACTCGGTAACCCGCTTTACCAGTCAATGGTTCAACGACTACTGGAAAATTACCACTAGCCGCCTCAGCAGCACCAGAGAGCATCAAGCTACTCAGAGCAGCGCTGCCACCCATCTTCAGAATATCGCGACGATTCGTATCCATACTGTCTCCTTTACGGTTTTATCTATTTTTATATCTTTCTAGGTAAATCTTAATACGAAATACAAAATCCTCAGAATTTCGCTATGCTTTGCCTATGCGTTCTTTGCTTAGACTCCTCATCCCTCTCATCAGCGTTTGCTGGGCTTTTTGCCTATCCGCTTGTGGCCGTGTTGACTACACGACCTGGAAGTGCCAGGATACCGACGGGCAGAAGTTTTCGATGATTCTCAAGCAAGCCCAAATGATTTTGCCCGATACCACTTATACGCATTGTGGCGCTCTCGGAGAAGTCACTTATTTCGCTAATCAATGTCCTGCCCTCACCCAAGATGCGCAAGTACGCTTCATTCCTAGTCAGGGTAAGCTCACCATTGCCAATAAAGACTATCAATGCACAGCACTTTGAGGGTCTAGGCAGATGAACCTACTTAGCCCCAAGAAACTCCTGCTGAGCAAATGGACCGCAGTGCAGCCACTAAATAAAGAAAAGCATTTTTTAGTGTCTAAAGTCATCTACTCGGATCCCGAACAGGAACTAATAGCGGAGTCGGTAGAACTTGAGGCGGTCTATAGCAAAAAGATTCGGATCATCCCCTGGCGAGAGCTGACTGATAGTGATTACTGGTTGCAAGGCTGGAAATAAAAAAGCCACCGCAAAGGATGGCTTTTATTGAGACTCGCTACTACTTATTCTGAGCTACCCGAGGTATCTTTTGCGGCAGCTTTGGATTTCTTGCCAGAAGAAGCTTTTTTGACTAGCTCATCGAGATTCTTCTCAGCTGAGTCAGCAACCTGATTCACAATGCGACGGCCTTCCTGAAACATCTGCTGACCAGTAGTGGACATTTCATGAACAACCTTAGATAACTTATCAGCATGAGATGGCATTTTGCTTTCGGCATCTTCAAGCCAGCTAACCAATGAATGGCGCACTTTCTCTAAATGCTTTTCTGTTTCGTCAGCTGCGTTCTCACCCAAATCTTTGAGCAAGGATTTGACTTTCTTCTGATAAGTTGCTGCACGCTTAGCAGCTTCTTTTGTTGCTTCTTCTTGCAAATCTTTTAATTTGCTGAGGTCATTCTTAGCCGCTGACTTTGCAGTAGCCATCGCATTTTTCATACTGTACTCAACTTCAGCAAGATGATGATCGCCAATTTCCTTAGCGGTTTCGAGTAATTTGTGTGAGAAAGCAAATAGCTCTTTGGCTTTTTCTCTTTGCCAATCCTGAAAATCTTTTGGGTTCATGATGGTTTCCTTTTGTTGATGGTTTACCAGTGAAGTAATGACATTTCAATATCTATCCTAAACCCAAATTGCGGCGTGGGCAATTACCCTGCTGACTATCGGTAAAATAGGGCTTAAACCTCAGATTTATCGGTGCTCAACCCCTACCATTCCCTTCCATGCTTGAACTACTTGTCAATCCCAGCGCTTGGGCTGCCTTCCTTACTTTAGCCGCCCTAGAAATCGTTCTCGGCATCGATAACATTATTTTTATCAGTGTCATTGCTAGTCGCTTGCCAACCAGTATTCGTGAACAGGTCAGAAGAATTGGCCTACTTTTTGCACTGGTCACCCGCATTTTGCTTTTACTCAGCCTGACATGGGTGATGGGTTTAACTGAAGCACTTTTTAGCATTGCCAATCACGCTGTTTCTGGTCGCGATCTGATCTTATTGCTCGGCGGCTTCTTTTTAATCTGGAAAGCCTCAAAAGAAATCTATACCGAAGTAGAACTCCATCACGATTCAGATGCCCCATTAGCTGCTGAGCAGATCACTCCCACAGAATCTACCCAGAAGCTCTTCATTGCTTCGGTAGGACAAATTGCACTACTCGATATGATTTTCTCTTTGGATAGCGTAATTACTGCAGTTGGCATGGTCGATGAGATTGCGATCATGATTGCTGCTGTCATCGTTTCAGTTTTGATCATGCTCCTTGCTGCTAAACCCATTGGAGACTTTGTTGGCCGTCACGCTTCTATCAAAGTATTAGCGCTTTCTTTTCTGACAGTTGTGGGGGTGGTTCTTATTGCTGAAGGTATGGGATTACATATCCCCAAGGGATATATCTACGTAGCGATGGCTTTTTCTCTGGTAGTAGAGCTACTCAATATCCGAGCTCGTGCTAAAAAGATTGTGCGCAAGCAAAACCACTAGCCCAAGCCCACTGAAAATTGTGGCCGCCCAGGTGGCCAGTGACATCAACGCATTCACCAATGAAATACAAACCGGGATGTGATTTCGCCATCATGGTTTGACCATCCAGCTCTTTGGTATCAACCCCTCCCAACATCACCTCCGCCTTTTTCCAACCCAGAGTTCCTGCAGGCTTAACCGACCAATTGGTGATTAATTCTTTTAGAGCATGACGGTCTTTTTTAGAGACTTCTGCCCACTTCCGTCCCACTAGATTTTTCTGTTCAGCAAAGGCTTTGGCAAGGCGTTGCGGGAGAACGGAGGCCAGAATTGTCTCGGCGGTTTTTAAGCGATTCTCTTCATCATTAAACAAAGCATCACAATTAAAGCCGCCAGCTACTTCAACTGAGCCAAGCCAGTCAATATGAATACCCTCACCTTCGGTCCAATAGCTACTAGCCTGTAGAACAGCAGGTCCAGAAAGGCCTTTATGCGTTAGTAATAAATCTTCCTGAAAACGGCAAGCACCATAACGATCGCCTTTAGATCCCGAGCTAATTCGAACAGGCAAACTTAGTCCAGCTAATTCATTCAGATGATGAAAAGAGTCAGCGGTAAAGGAGAGAGGTACTAAACCAGGGCGAGGCTCTACAACATTCAGATTGAATTGTTTAGCAATGTCGAGCGCATAAGCAGTTGCGCCAATGGCAGGGACAGGTAAACCGCCTGTTGCCATGACAATCGCTTTAGTCTTTTCTGGTCCTGTACTGGTGTTCACTATCCAAGCGCCCGCATCTTGAGTGATACTCAGCATCGATACGGGATGACGTATTTCTACTTTGCCTTTAGCGCATTCAGTAAAGAGCATTTGAATAATATCTTGCGCTGAGTGATCGCAAAACAGTTGCCCTTGATGCTTCTCATGGTAGTCAATGCCATAAGACTCTACTAGTTTGATAAAAGCTTGAGCAGGATAACGTGCGAGTGCACTTTTTACGAAATGGGGATTAAGCGATAAGAAATTGGCTGGGCTACTATGCTGGTTCGTGAAATTACAGCGACCGCCTCCACTAATTCGAATCTTTTCGCCCAAGACTTCAGCGTGATCTAGGACGAGGACTTTCTTATTCAGCTGCCCTGCTACCCCAGCACAGAATAGACCTGCTGCACCACCTCCAATAATGATGGCATCCCATTGAGTACTCATAGATTATTCAAACCGATCGATAATCTCTTGGGGTAAATCGAGTTTATGCATATGCATCCGCGTATATGCCTTCCGAAAACTTCTTGTCATTGAAATCATGACGGAGGCTGTCCAGGCAAAAGAAAATAAGCCTGAAAATGCGATGATTACCGCCAGCATTCGCCAGCCTTCTGGCAAGCTGTCATCCATAAAACCAATTGCCGTATATGCGCTACCACTGAATAAAACACTCTGCGACCAATGCGCTATCAACCCAAAGCCATAAATAAACAAGCCCCAAATCAAAATCTCAAAGAGGTGCGTCATCAAGAGCAAAAGAATGGATAAGTAAAAGACTTTACTGACTTCGGTATATTTTTTCTCTGCCAAATAAAGATAAGCTTTGACTTCATACCGTTTAGCAATCTGGAGAAGACAAACTCCATGCAAAATCATGACTAACATCAATATGACAATACCGAAGGTATAGGCGGGTATGTCGAGTTGTACTATGAGAGAGTCAGCTGGAATTTGCATTATCTTGTATCTGGAGGTTTAGGATAGCTGATACCACTGTTGAATGATCTGCCAGGTTTCCTCTGCAGTCTCGGTGAAATGAATTAGCTTCATATCTGCTCGCTCAATCACTCCGTACTCCATCATGAGATTGAAGTTAATTGCATTCTCCCAGAAAGCTTTACCAACCAAGATGATTGGAAGCTGGGCTACCTTATGTGTTTGCATTAAGGTCAATACTTCAAAGAGCTCATCAAAGGAACCAAATCCTCCAGGAAAGGCCACAATGGCTCTCGCACGCAACATAAAATGCATTTTGCGTAGAGCAAAGTAATGAAAGCGAAAACTCAGACCTTCGGTGAGATAGGGGTTGGGTTTTTGTTCTCGAGGCAAACTAATATTAAAGCCAATAGTCTGATCACCGTTTTCAAAAGCACCTCGACTAGCTGCTTCCATAATTCCAGGGCCGCCCCCAGTACAAATATGCAGCTTGTTATTGCTATTCGATTGGCTAAAGTTGTAATGGGCTACAAGAGCGCCAAACTTGCGGGCCTCCTCATAAAAGTGGCTGTTATCGAGAGCGCGTTTAGCCTCAAACTGCTCTTCAGGGGTGTTGGCCTCTGCTACTCGTTTCTTCGCTTCAGCTTGACTAATAAAGCGCGTTGAACCAAAGACCGTAATGGTGTGTTCAATGCCGTGCTCTCTGAGAAGAATGTCGGGCTTGAGAAGCTCTAACTCAAACCGAATACCCATCGTCTCTTTACGAGCTAAAAAGGCTTCATCAGCAAAAGCGAACTTATAAGACTCTTCCGTTGTGGCTTCATGAAGATCCTCTTTATGAAGATTGAAGAACTCGGTAATCGTCTGAGAATTATTAACGGGGAGCTTAGGGCTCATTGATAGCCTTTACATATCTGGTATGTCCATCTTAATGCCTTTATTTGACGGCTTGGTAGTAACATCTACTCATACCCTCTCACATGATTGATATCCATCAAAAACTGTTCATGCCGCAAGCTTCTACCCCTAAAACTTTGAATTGCTTTGGGTATATCCAGCGACTCAAACGCGATCCGGCTGAGAGTAAAGCGGATGCTGGAAAAGTAGTACTCGTTGGTGGTGCTCCCGGCATGGCCGGAGCTATTGTCTTGGCTGGAAAAGCCTGTCTGCATCTGGGTGCAGGTTGGACCATATTAGAAATGCTGGATCCGACTTCTGCGCATCTAGTTCCAGAGCAAGCGGAGCTGATGGTTCACCAAGCTAAGTCTGATGCTGCTAGTCAACTGACTCAGCTTAAACCGGACTGTATTGCGATTGGTCCTGGCCTCGGAAACTCTTCCATTGCACAGGATTGGCTCTCAGCAGTATTATCCTACCCCGCTATTCCGCTGATCATTGATGCAGATGCGCTCAATCTCATTAGTCAAAATCAGACCTTATTACAGCAATTACGTAATCGCAATCAAGCGTTTCCGCTCTTAACAGTATTAACGCCTCATCCTGGAGAGGCCGCCAGACTCTTGAAGTCCACCAGTACACAAGTACAAGATGATCGGATCGGATCTATCAACGCCTTGGTAGAACTGACTCAGTCGATTGTGATTCTGAAAGGTCAGCACACGCTGATTGCTTCTCCTGCTCACACACCTTTGCAATGCTTGCAGGGTAACGCGGGTATGGCAACTGGCGGGATGGGTGATGTACTCACAGGAAGCATCGCCGCCCTTGCAGCACAAGGCATTCGACACGAACTGGACTTATGGGAAGCGAGCTGCCTAGGGGTTGAGTTACACGCTAGAGCAGCTGATGCTTTAGTTGATCAAGGTGTTGGACCGATTGGCCTGACACCGTCCGAACTCATTTTAGAAATGAGAACGGTGCTCAATCAAAATTACTGAGCAGCGGCTTCTGCTGCTTTAGCTTTTTTCTTAGCCTTCTTCGCTTTCTTTTCTGCTTTCTTCTTAGCCTTCTTCGCTTTCTTTTCTGCTTTAGCAGCAGCCTTATCTTGCGCTGGCGTTGTTGCTGCAGGCATTGCTGCTGGTGCTGCAGCTGGAGCCGCTGCAGGTGCAGGAGCTGGCGCTGGATCTGCTGCCAAGACCATCATTGGGGTTAAACCAATTGAGGCAGAAACTAAAGTAGCTAAGGCTAGGCGAAAAGTGCGAGTCATGAGAAATCTCCAAACAAGTAAGCGATGAATCAATCATACCTAATAAATCAACAAATATGCCAATTTAAGGGTTTTGGCTGGGTCTGGGTTCTTGCGATAGAGGATGGCAAATAAAAAGGGCCATCCTCGGATGACCCTTTTATCTTTGCTAGCAGCCCTTAAGCAGGAACTGCCTCGGCTTCGACAATCCTCTCTAAAGCTTTCTCGAGGTGCTGAACTGTCCGATCAACATGCTCCAACTTCTCGAGACCAAACAAGCCGATGCGGAAGGTACGGAAATCTGGGCGCTCGTCACATTGCAAAGGAACACCTGCAGCAGTTTGTAATCCCAGGGCAATAAATTTCTTGCCCGACTGAATCTCTGGATCTTTGGTGTAGCTAACTACCACGCCAGGCGCTTGGAAACCTTTAGCCGCAACCGAAGGGTAACCTTTTGACTCCATCAAAGCACGGACCTTAGTTCCTAATTCAACTTGTTTGGCTTTCAGCGAATCAAAGCCTAGATCTTGAGTTTCTTTCATGACATTGCGCAGAATCTTCAGTGCGTCAGTTGGCATGGTGGTGTGATAAACGTGAGCACCTTTTTCATAGGTCTCTATGATCTGTAACCACTTCTTAAGATCCATTGAAAAACTACTACTCTGTGTGCTCTCAATTTTTTCACGGGCACGATCACTCATCGCTACCATCGCGCAACAAGGTGAACTACTCCACCCTTTTTGTGGTGCAGTAATCAAGAGATCAACATTGCAGGCTTTCATATCAACCCACATTGCGCCAGAGGCAATGCAATCCAGTACAAATAATCCGCCAACAGATCTCACTGCTTCACCAACCGCTTTTAAGTAATCATCTGGAAGAATAATTCCAGCAGAGGTTTCTACATGGGGAGCGAAGACAACTGCTGGCTTATGCGCTTTAATATGCGCCACCACCTCTTCGATAGGTGCTGGAGCAAAAACACCTTGGGTGGAATTGTCTAACTGCCGACCTTTAATTACGGTGATGTCATTGGTAATATTGGCTAAATCAAAAATTTGAGTCCAGCGGTAGCTAAAGTAGCCATTCCGTAAAACCACGCATTTTTGATTACCGGCGAACTGGCGAGCTACAGCTTCCATGCCATAAGTGCCGCTGCCAGGAACGATTACGGCTGAACTGGCGTTGTAAGCATCTTTCAAGATGCTCGAGATATCCACGATCACCTTCTTGAACTCGTTTGACATGTGATTCAAGGAACGATCGGTGTAAACCACCGAGAACTCTAAAAGACCATCGGGGTCAACATTGGGCAATAGGCCTGGCATATTCTTAT
>Ga0208503_1000336_pt1 | contig 9379 bp, 6 predicted proteins | sample CryBogCBE31Jul07_FD_184584 | JGI IMG/M metagenome (GOLD analysis project Ga0208503, IMG submission 184584) | Freshwater microbial communities from Crystal Bog, Wisconsin, USA - CBE31Jul07 (SPAdes) (version 2) | ecosystem: Environmental > Aquatic > Freshwater > Lake | place: Crystal Bog, Wisconsin...
AAAATCATCGTTTTTATGAATCAGTGTGAAAGTACCAACGAGGAAGATCGCCAAGAGTACTGCGACCGCCCACGTCGCCCGCCTAGCTCTTGGCGTCATGACGTATCCCCAAAATGTAACGGTGACGGCTGGCCCTGAGATTTTTCAGCCATTAAGGCCGCTTCTAAGATGGTTGCAGCACTGGCGGAATCGATTAGACCCTTAGACGTTTTAGCGCTCTTTCCAGAAGAGCGGAGCGAGGCGGCGGCGTTGACCGTGGATAGGCGTTCGTCCACAAAAAAGATTTTTGCGTCCGTAATTTGAGCAACAAGCCCGGCGAATGCACGCACGGATTCCGATTTTGCACTTGTTCCCCCATGAAGGTGGAGTGGTAGACCAATGACAACGTAGATGGGTTGTACTTCTTCCATCAGCTCCCGGAGCGATCGGATAAAGGCCACGTCGTCCTTGCTGGCAACATTTTCAATAAAATCCCTTGGGGACGCGATTATTCCTTCAGGGTCGCTGACCGCGACTCCGATTCGAACATCGCCGTAATCAAAAGCGAGGCGACGACCCTTATCCACTACTTGCCTAACGAATGAATACTTTTGACGATCTCATCGAGCGCAAGCGGTATTTTTGCGGCATCAGTGCCGCCGCCTTGGGCAAAGTCAGGTTTCCCGCCGCCGCCTCCGCCGAGGATAACTGAACCAATCTTCACCAAATCTCCCGCTTTAGCGCCAGCCTTTTGAGCCGACTCAGAAACGCATGCAACCAATGTCACCTTCTCCGAACCAGCAGAGGCAAGGACGACGATTGAGTCCGATACTCGGTTACGAAGATCCAACGCCAACGTGCGCAAATCATCCGCGGTTGCTTCGACATCAAGTCTTTCCGCAATTACGTTGAAGTCCGATACCGTCTTTGCGCAATCAGCAAGTTTTCCAGCCGACGAAAGAACCGCGGCCCCTCTAATAGTCGCCAATTCCTTTTCCGCGCCACGAAGCTTAAGAATCAAATCATTGATTCTTTCCGGTAGCTCTTCAGTCCGCGAACCCTTAATGATTTCGGTCAGGGAATTCAAAAGCACGTGCTCACGCGCCAAATACGAGTAAGCGTCGTAACCAACGAGCGCTTCAACGCGACGCACACCTGCTCCAATCGACGCTTCCGAAAGTAATTTGACGACGCCAAGCTGGCCAGAGGCAGATACGTGGGTACCGCCGCAAAGCTCATGTGCCCAATCCCCCACGCTAACGACGCGAACTTGGTCGCCATACTTCTCTCCGAAGAGCGCCATGGCGCCCATCGCCTTCGCTTCTGGTTGAGTCATCGTCTTAGCCGTCACCTGCAAATTTTCAAGCAGCAGCGAGTTAACGCGTGACTCAACATCCGACAACACGGACGGTGGTACCGAACCATTAGCTGGGAAATCAAATCTAAACCGACCTGGCGCATTTTCCGATCCAGCTTGGGTCGCGGTTTCGCCTAACGCTTCGCGGAATGCTTTGTGAACCATATGTGTCGCGGTGTGCGCTCGGGAAATCGCAAATCGGCGTTCGCGATCGATGGCCGCGTATGCCTCATCGCTGGACTTCGCGACACCACTGACTAACTGTCCGCGGTGTACATACAAGCCAGGCACCGGAGCTTGTACATCATCAATCTCGAGTAGCGCACCGTTTCCGAGCTTGATAAAGCCGCCATCAGGCAACTGTCCGCCGCCTTCAGCGTAAAAGGGAGTTCGATCCAGAACGATTTCGACGTCGCTCCCTGGCTGAACTTCACTAACCGACTTGCCGTCGACCAATAGTGCGACGACTCGGGCTTCACCTTCAATATCGGTATAACCAGTAAAGGTCGTTTTGCCAGCGCTATCAACGATGCCCTTATAGAGACTGACGTCGGTGTGACCAGTTTTCTTAGCCCGCGCATCTGCCTTCGCTCGGTCCTTTTGCTCCTTCATCAGGCGTCTAAAGCCGTCTTCATCAACCGATAATCCGGCCTCTGACGCCATTTCCAACGTTAGGTCAAACGGAAAACCATAAGTATCGTGCAGCTTGAAGACGGTATCCCCAGACAAGCGGGTGTCGCTCTTACTTTTCACATCGCTGGCCGCCACATCAAAAATTTGCGTGCCGCTCTTCAGCGTAGCTGTGAACGAATCTTCTTCGTTGACAGCTACCGCCAGGATCCGCTCCTGTTGCTCGACAAGCTCTGGATATTGCGGGCCCATTGCGTCGATCGATGCAAGAATCAATTCGCGCGTGGTGGGCTCGTGCGAACCCAAGAGCCGCATGTTTCTGATGGTGCGACGCATCATTCGACGAAGAACATAGCCTCGTCCTTCATTGCCCGGGAGAACGCCATCGCCAATCAGCATCAGCGAGGTACGAGCGTGGTCTGCAACGACTCGCAACGAGACGTCACTCTTAGCGTTTCGACCGTAAGTGACTCCGGAAAGCTCCGCCGCCCGAGAGAGAATCTTCATCGTTGTATCGATCTCGTAAATGTTTTCAACGCCCTGCAACAACGCTGCCGTGCGCTCTAAGCCTAAACCGGTATCAATGTTCTTAGCGGGCAATTCTCCGATGATTGGATAATCATCTTTACCGCCCCCAGCGCCGCGCTCGTTTTGCATGAAAACGAGATTCCAAATTTCTAGGTAACGGTTCTCGTCCGCAATCGGACCACCGTCTACACCATAGGCAGGGCCGCGGTCGTAATAAATTTCTGAACACGGTCCACACGGTCCGGGAACGCCCATCGACCAGAAGTTATCTGCCATCCCCCGGCGTTGAATTCGCTCTTTGGGGACGCCAACCTGCTTGTGCCAAATATCCGCCGCTTCATCGTCGTTCTGGAAAACGGTAACCCATAGTTTCTCCTCCGGGAAACCATATCCGCCCTCCGACGTTGGTTTCGTAAGAAGCTCCCAGGCAAGCTTGATAGCTCCCTCTTTGAAATAATCCCCAAACGAGAAGTTGCCACACATCTGGAAAAACGATGCGTGACGAGTTGTTTTTCCAACTTCATCGATATCTAATGTGCGAACGCATTTCTGTACAGAAGTTGCTCGAAGATATGGCGGCGTTATCTCACCAAGAAAGAGCGGCTTGAACGGAACCATGCCAGCGTTTACTAAGAGGAGGTTTGGATCGTCTGCGATAAGAGAGGCGGACGGAACTACTGTGTGAGTGAGACCCTGGCTGTTGCCTGATTCGAAGAATTTCAGCCAGCGGGATCGGATTTCAGCGGATTCCACGACCTATTCGTTCTCCGTGGCCGATTTGGCGGCTGAACGAGAACGCGGAGTTCGTGGAGTCCGAGCGACTTTAGCCCCGTCGGTGCGCTCTTCTTTCTTCTCGGAATGGGCACGCTTTGCTTGAACTAAACCAAGGACGCCGGAAGCCAATTTCATCGCGGTCGAATTCTTGTCGAGCAGGGTTTCAGTAGCGCCAGAAATCTTGGAGGAGACGTCCTCAACCGACTTGGAAATTTTATTAATGCTGGTCAGCGGTCCGTTAATGAGCGCGACGGTTGTAGTCACTTCTTCTAAAAGTGGAGTGGTCTCATCAACGAGCGACTCAATTGCTTTGCTGGCTTGATCGATAAGCCGGCCGAGCCGAACGATGGCATAGCCAAACGCTAAGGCGATTATCGCTAGCGCCGATGCGGCGATGATTGTTGCTATTCCACCAGGACCCATGGCCAGAGAGTACCTGAATTCGCTTACTACTCGTGGAAAATCGGAATCTCGACTTCCGGCTTTCGATGATGGAGATGAGCCTTCACCGCGGCCTCGTGATATTTCTCAATTTTTTCGAGGTTTTCGGGGTTGGAGTACGGCCGCCCATCAACCAATGGACCGACGACTCCGGTCATCACCGCCGTCACATCCTCACCCGAAATTGTCTTGTGTACCTCGAGCGCATGGGCCAAGGAGAGAACTTTTGTTCGATTCTCGACAAGAATTTCCTCGGCCTTGGTCAACAATTTTGAAAGGTTATCCTCGATTCGATCCGCCAGGGCGCGACGTAGCTCGGCTGAACCCTCTTTGGCATCCCTTGGCTTTCCGCCGCCGGGCGCTCCAACTTCGAATCGTCGATTAGATGCGTGTGAAGAGACGGTGGAGCCCATGCCCCAATGGCCTTCCATAAAGCTTGCAACGGTTGTCGCGCTTTCCAAGTCGCCAGATACGCCGGATGAGTTGTCTCCGTTAAAGAAATACCGTTCGCCAGCAAGCGAGGCAAGGGAGACAAGAATGTCGGCCTCGTATTCGGTCCGCCAATGCGTGAATTGATCATCAGGCGGGATGCTCGCCACCATGCCGAGATAGTCGGAGCCCTTCTCGATCGTCGCCAAGTCAATTGCCATGTGTTCTCTTTGCAAAAATGCCATAACACCGTGACACGCCTCGTGCACTGCTACCGCGTGTCGCTCTCTTTCGATGTACTCCACATCTTCCGCGGGACCCAAATCTTTCAATTGCTTGGCTCGGATGACATCCGCCCAGGTAATGGAGGTACGTCCATTACGAATCGCCATAATAAGTGCTTCGTTGATGGTGTCCTTAATAGTCGCACCCGTGGCGTAAGGAGTAATAGTCGCTAACTTATCAATCTCTTCCGCCGACAAGCTATGGCTTACCTTTGCCAAGTAACCTTCGTACGTACGAATACGACCAGCCTTGCTTGGATAACCAACTCGATACATTCGATCGATTCGACCCGGGCGAAGCAACGCCTCGTCCAACGCCTCCGGCATATTCGTCGCCATCACGACCAAGATTCGATACTTGGGTGGATTTTTCGGACGGAGGCCCAATGTGCGACGAACGATACGATTAAAGAAACCGCGTGGCTTTTTTAGACCGCTCAGTTCAGTGAGCAAAGCCTGAAGAGTTCCCATTCCACCGCCACCCATTCCGGCTGCGGAATTTGCAACGAAGCGTTCCCGGACCAAGAGATTGGATGTGATTGGCGAGAGATAGTGACCGCCATGACATGCCGTCCCAAATACCGACGATGGCTTGGTAATGGATATTGTGTTTGCCATCGACCCACCCGTTGTCGCAATTCCGCGGTTCCCTAACGAATCGGCTTCATCGAAAAACACAACCACACCACCGTAGCGGAGTGCCAATTTGCGGAGCTTCCGGAAAAGTGATTTGACCTTCATGACGCCGACACCGAAGAACATGTTGGTGAACGCACCGGGATCAACAAAGACGAACGGCTTGCCGCTCTCCCCCGCCATCGACTCGGCCATCAGTGTCTTTCCGGTACCGGGAGGACCCCACAAAAGAATGCCGCCGGGAACGTAACCACCGTGTGCTTCGATAGATGCTGGGTCCTCTAAAAAGAGCAAGTTCTCTCTAATCCGATCCAAGACGTGATCTTGACCCCATACATCCGAGAATCTCGTACGAATGTCATCCGGGAAATAAGTGTCGATACCTCCGCGACTGAGGAACCAGAACATCGCAACGAATTGAATAACAATAAAGACCACTGCGAAAGCAAGTTGCCCAATCATCGGCAAAGCGGACCATAGCGCCTTCGGCGCGAGGAAAAGCGCTTTAATCGGGGTTTCCTTATACACGGCGCCGAGAACTACCGCTAAGAGCGCTACTAACAACAGGGCTTTGATAACGCGTGAGATCCGATAACGCGTCCAGTCGCTTAAACGGTGAACCACTCGATCGACAAATGCAAAGTACTTGACCCACACGCCGTGATACGGCGATAGCAATTCGGAGAGGCCAAAGTGAACCTGTCGAACAACCTCGATCCCGAGTAGGACGAAAAGCCACCATCGTTGACGAGCTACTTGATTGACCGAATCACCAAAGTTCAACAACGGGTTGTCGGCCATGGCTGCCCAGACGAGGATGAAGAAAACGACCGCAAAGAGTGAAACGAACTTTGTCCGGTCATAGATGGTGAGATGTACTCGCACGGACCGGTCGGTATCTCTCGGACGTCCCTGCGGATTTTCTTTGGTGGTCATCATTTCGCACCCCTCACTGTGAATGAACTCGCTATTTTCTCTAGCGCCTTGGCATGTGCTGTGTAATAGTCGGTCTTAGCCCTGATCAATAGGACGTACAACATCGCGTGATCAGGTGAGAGCAGGCTCGTCTGATTGAACGTTTGCGAAATGCCATCCGTGCCGGTGAAGGAGAAGGTGTCATGAATTCCACGTGCAGCCGGCTGGATAGCATCGGAGTCGTCGATGAGGTTCAGGTTTAAGGCGTTAACCGAAGTGCTTGTGCTGTTTAGCCACGTGGTTAATGGAACAAATATGTCACGAAGACTATTGAGCGAAAAGGAGTTTGCTTCATCCGGAAGTAGCGCTCGTACTCGAACGTACACAGTCGGCTGATCATTGCTTTTAAGCGAAAAAATCTCGGCCGCGGTAACCGCCTTGGGCGCAAACGCTTCCTGCCAGTGGACGTTAGCGAGACGATCTGCAGCGCCAGAGACAGTTGATAGCGATTCTCGTGCGGAAAGATCTCGCTGCGAGAGCGCGAACCACCCTTGCGGGACCGTGAAGTAGACACCGTCGCTCTTGTCAGACGCATATGTCTGGGACGCGGATGAACATCCGCTCAGTATTCCTACGGCGAGAATCACAGAAGCGGCAGTTGCCGCCCTCTTGTGCGCTCGCTTTAACACGCGAGAAGTCTGCCCTATTTGGAGGGAATTGTCTCCGCTACGAAATCGACACCAGCCTCTTTGCGTTGTGCCGGAGTGATTGGTGTTGGTGCACCTGTGAGCGGATCCCCACCGCTTGCTGTTTTAGGGAAGGCAATAACTTCACGAATGGACTCGGCTCCTGACAAGAGTGTGCACAGTCGATCAAGCCCGAGCGCGATTCCGCCGTGTGGTGGTGGTCCGTAATTGAATGCCTCGAGGAGAAATCCAAACTTGCTCTCGGCCTCGGCCTTGGTCAAGCCAATGACATCAAAGACGCGTGCTTGCATCTTTCGATCATGAATACGAATTGATCCACCACCGATTTCATTGCCGTTGAGAACAATGTCGTAGGCATACGCCAGAGCGGCGGCCGGGTCCTTGTCGAAGCTATCCGCAAACTCTGGCTTGGGACCTGTAAACGGATGATGAACCGCGGTCCAGCCACTATTCGAGTTGCCAGTCTCCACGTGCTCAAACATTGGGGCGTCTACCACCCAGAGAAATTCCCATTTGCTCCCGTCAATCAAACCGCAGCGCTTGCCTATCTCGAGACGAACCGCTCCCAATAAATTAAGAGATGAGACTCGATATCCTGCCGCGAAGAAAATCGCATCGCCTGGCTTTGCGCCGGCGTGAGCAGCAATACCAGCGCTCTCCTTCTCCGAAAGATTCTTAGCGACCGGACCGGCAAGCGCTCCATCGTCTTGCACCAAAATATAGGCAAGGCCCTTCGCGCCCCGGGCTTTCGCCCAATCCTGCCAGGCGTCGAGCTCGCGTCGAGCTGACGATGCTCCGCCCGGCATAACAACGGCTCCGACATACTCGGCTTGGAATACGCGGAATGTCGTATCCGCAAAAAACGCGGTCGCGTCAACCAACTCGTAACCAAAACGAAGGTCTGGCTTGTCCGAGCCGAAGCGACGCATCGCTTCCCAATAGGTCATGCGTGGAATTGGCAAAGGTATTTCGTAACCGACAACCTTCTTAAATACCTGCGACAGAATCTTCTCTGCGACCTTAAGAACGTCTTCTTGGTCAACGAACGACATTTCGATATCGAGTTGGGTGAATTCTGGTTGGCGATCCGCTCGGAAATCTTCATCGCGGAAACAACGAGCAATTTGGTAGTACTTTTCCATGCCCGCGACCATGAGCAATTGCTTGAAAAGCTGCGGCGATTGAGGCAGGGCGTACCAACTTCCGGGCTGCAAACGAACCGGAACAAGGAAGTCACGAGCGCCTTCTGGAGTGGAACGAGTGAGATACGGGGTTTCAATCTCGAGGAAATTCTCTTCGTCCATGACCGACCGAATGGTCGATGTCACCTTGCTTCGCAGTCTGAGATTCGCAGCAGGGCCCTCGCGGCGAAGATCGAGGTAGCGATACTTCAACCGAATTTCCTCGCCTACGTTGGCGATTTCGCCGCTGTCGACGGGGAAAGGCAATGGTGCCGCCTCGCTGAGAACTTCGAGCGTCTCGCAATTAACTTCAATTTCACCTGTGGGAATATTTGAATTTTCATTCCCAGCGGGTCGCACGCCGACCGTTCCAACAATTTTGACGCACCATTCAGCGCGCAATGCTCCCGCCAGAGCTTCGTCATGAATGACAACCTGTACCGCGCCGGTGGCATCACGTAAATCAATAAAAGCAACTCCACCATGGTCTCGTCGACGCGCGACCCAGCCAGACAACGTGACGGAAGCGCCGACGTCGCTCTTTCGCAAATTTCCAGCTTGGTGTGTGCGGAACATGTACTTAATCTCTTCTCTGTGCGGAAAGCGCCAACATGGTTGGACCCAAGTCACGGATTCTAACGCTTTGCTCGGAACCGTTACTCAGATTTTTGAGCGTCGCCTCGCCAGTGGCTAGTTCATTCTCGCCGAGGACGAGTGAGAAGCGCGCACCGCTCTTATCAGCGGCTTTCATAGCGCCCTTGAGGGCTCGGTCGCCATAGGCCATATCCGACGAAATGCCTTGATCGCGAAGCGAATTAAGAAGAATAGAAACTTGCGCTTTTGCGCTCTCGCCAAGCGCAACCAAAAATAGATCTACGCCGGTGCGCATGGTTTCATCATGCGAGAACAATCCCTCTGCTCCAGCGGCCAAAACCACGCGGTCCACGCCGATGCCAAAGCCGATGCCGGAGAGATCGGCGCCGCCGAGTTGGGCCATCAGGCCGTCGTAACGGCCACCGCCACCAATTCCAGATTGTGCTCCTAGACCTTCATGCACGAATTCAAATGTGGTGCCGGTGTAGTAATCAAGTCCTCGAACCATCATCGGATTTACAACAAACGGAATACCGAATTCAGATAAAAGCTCTTTGACTCGGTCGAAGTGGGCAGAACTCTCTGGCGAGAGATATTCGAGCAAGCGAGGCGCGTCCTTCATGGCCGCCTGCATCTCGGGTCGTTTGTCATCAAAGAGTCGCAATGGGTTAATCGCCGCACGAGCTCGAGTCGCCTCATCAAGATTCAACCCCTCAAAGAAGTTGAGAAGATCGGCCTTATGCACCGCACGACTTTGTGCATCACCTAGCGATGTGATGTCTAGTCGAAAATTCTTCAACCCTATTGCTCGAAAACCACGCCATGCAACGGCAATCACTTCCGCGTCTAGCTCGGGATCATTCGCGCCAATCGCTTCGATACCTACCTGGTAGAACTGGCGATAACGACCGGCCTGTGGTCGTT